>Ga0310038_10003401_pt1 | contig 11481 bp, 12 predicted proteins | sample Sb_taG_6_FD_200461 | JGI IMG/M metagenome (GOLD analysis project Ga0310038, IMG submission 200461) | Peat soil microbial communities from Weissenstadt, Germany - Sb_50d_4_PS metaG (v2) (version 2) | ecosystem: Environmental > Terrestrial > Soil > Wetlands > Peat | place: Germany: Weissenstadt... | reverse complement strand
GCTCCCTGGCACGGAAGCGCGTTGGAGTAGGTAACGCCCGCCAGCCTCGCGGTGAGGACACGCAACCGTGCCTCACCCCGGGCACGAACGCGCAGAGCTGGCCCGTCTATGCACAGTCAACATAGGGATTGAGCCGTCCCCTGAGCCGTGCGGAATCCGCGCGGAAACCACCAGCTAGCCGCCCCTCGGTTAATAACCGTACGTAACGGCATGTACGGGCAGGCCCATCACGTGGCGGCCCGGGATCTCGCCGGCGCCGGCTCCAGCGGGGAGGGATCCGGGCGGTGACGGTCTCAGCGGCCTGTGGCGGGCCCGCTCCGGTCACCGGAGCCAGGACGCGCTGGCACGGCATGAGAGATCACCCGCCCGTTAAGACGTTTCGTCGGCGGCGGCGCATGCAATCTGGTGATCAGCCGACCTGGAATGCGGCTGCCTTTGCGCGATAACACACTTCACGCAATCCCGCCACGTCCGCAGACGAAGAAGAGCAGCCCGGGGCACATCATTCTCGGCCGCCCGGGATCAGGAGTTCTCGCAGCTCAGTAACGGTACGAGTAGATAAGGATGCGGTATTCCTATAGGCTGACTTCGGCGCTGTAGTTGATAGCGCGATATGGGGTAATGGGTTGTGTCGGTCCTCGGACACATGACATGGGGGTTCAAGTCCCGAGGGACACAACCCGTCTCCGGGCCTCAGGTTGCAGATTGCGGCAACGGTCACGCGGCAGTGAGCCACGACAGTGGTCTCGGGGCCATCGCTAGGCGCGAGTGCGTAGCTCGGCTTCGGTGCTTCGATCTCGGCGATCCACGCGGCGACAGTTGCCAGGTTTTAGCTCCTGCGACTCGATCCCGGTTCCTCTGGCCTAGGCCGACAGCTCGCCCAGCTCCGAGTACAGGAATACCTTGAACGAGTCAGCGCGGTACCGGGCGGGAGAGTGCAGGAATCCGGCCATCTGCTTGCGTGCCTCGTCAGCGCTGAGGTCGCCGCTGGCATATCGCCGGAGCACGTCGGCTACGTGCTTCATATCCGGGTCCGGCTGCTCGCGGTAGCCGCCCCGCGCATCGATATCCCGGAGCACGTCGGAGATCGCCACGCCGTGCCCGGCCAGGTCGGGCTGGTTCAGGACTAGCCACATGCCTGCGTCGCGGAGCCTTACCTCGAAACGCATCAGGCTCGTGATAGCCGTACCTAGTTCATCCGCCAGACTGACCGCCTGGTCCAACGTACCTGCTGCCTGCCCTAGGCGGCCGTCATCGGCCAGTGCCGTGCTCAGGTCAACCCGGGCGGTGAGAAGATGCGCCTGGCAGATATTTCCCGAAGTCTCTGCCCAGTTGTCCACGGACCGGCTGAGCAGGGCGCACACATCGGCTGGGGTTACGTGCCCGCGCGATTGAGCGGCAGCGTTGCCGAATGCGACACCGGCGTTGCTCCGGTCGCCCATGGCTTCGAACAACTCGCCGCTGCGCCGAGACCATTCTGCGGCCACCTCGTCGTTCCCTGCCAGGCCCTCGGCGCGCCCGCGCTCCAGGGCCGCGACTGCCCGCTGGCGATCGCTGCCCAGGGCACCGGCAAGCTCAGTGGCCTGCGCGGCCCACGACACGGCGTCGCCACTGCGCGCTAGCTCGATGGCCGCCGTGCAGTTGTTGATCAGCACTGGGATCGCGGCGCCTGGTGGCTGAAGTCGACTCAGGACTTGCGCCGCCCGCTCGCCGGCGTCGAGCGCGCCCTTCCAGTCGTCGAGCTTTCCAAGCAGGTGACTGCGCTTCACCTCGGCCCGTGCCAGGGCCGCCTCCAGCAGCTCGTGCTCGCGTGCGATCTCGGCGGCCCAGGTCGCGGCCCCAAGGGCGGATCTGGTGGCCCCTCGGTCATCAAGGCGCCAGGCGGCGGTGAGGGCGGCTGCCGAGGCGGCCTCGTACCTTTCGTCGGAGCGGAACCGCCGGACGAGCCGGTCGAGGATGTCCGCCGCAGTGTCTTCCTCGCCGCGGTCAAGGAACAGGACGTACAGGCCATCGGCCAGGTCGGCCGCGAGGTCGGGCCAGCCGCGTTGCTCGGCCATCAGCTCCGCGGCCTGGTACCGGGCCGGGTCGAGCCGGTCTGCCGCGGCAGCCGGGCCGGATCCGGTCGTGATCTCGCGGAGCCGGTCTCGCAGAAAGAGCACCAATTTGCGCTCGAAGTCGCGGATAGTCCCCAGTGGCTCTTCCGCCTCCAGCCGTTCCCGGGCGAAGTCCTTGACCAGCTCGTATAGCGAATAGGCAGCGGCAGGATCTTCCGCCAGAGCATAGAGGGTCTCCTCCCGGGCCAGGCTTCGCCCCACGAGCGTCCGCAGCCGTTGCTCGTACGAGCCGAATTCGCCCGTGCCGGAGGCCATCTCGGCGGCGGTGCAGACGTACCCGGGGGCGGCAGAGAGCAGCCGGAAGGTCCGTTGCACGGACGGGTGGTCTGCCAGGTCTTCATAGCTCAGGCCGATGGCCGCCCGCACGGCCCTTACATCGTCGTGGAGGTGATCCAGCTTGGCCTTCTCGAGCAACTTGATGAGAACGCCAAGATTCGTGTGCACGCCGCTTTGTATCTTCCGGCCGATCACGTCTAGGGCCAGCGGCACATATGCGCACAATTCCGCCAGACGCGCCAGCTGATCGCGCGAGTGAAGCCGGTCCTGGGCGAACATTTCCAGCATCCTGATTGCCGCGTCAGGGTCCAGCGGGTCTACATCGAAGAACAGCCGCTTGCTGACGTAGTTCTGCGAGCGCCTCCGTGACGTGACGATGATCCCGGCGGCGATCGGAGGGCTCACCAGCCGGGCGACATGCTCAGCGTCTTTCGCATCATCAAGGATGAGCAGTACGCGCCGGCCGTCCAGCCTCGTGGCCAGGGCTGCCAGGCGCTGCTCGTGGCTGAGCAGCTCAGAGTCAAGGTGAAGGTCCACCGCCCGCGCGACAACTTCTACCACGTCGGCCGTGTCCTGCCGCATCTCGCGCACCAGCCCGCGCAGGTCTACCCGGAACACCCCGTCAGGAAAGTCCGCCGCCAGGGCGCGCGCCACCGCCCAGGCCACGCTGGAGGCGCCTACTCCGGGCTGGCCGGCCAGCACGGCGACCGCGGGCCTGTTAGCGGCGAGGGCGGCGCGCATCCGCTTGACCACTAGATCCACCAGTTCATCCCGGCCGCAAAAGTAATCGTTGTCCGGCACCCGGCAGGCCAACCGAGCGGCCGCGGTCATGTCGGGCCTACGGGCGCGCCGCACCTCCTCCTGCGCGTCACGCTCCTGGTCGCCCCGCCCGCGCTCCTCGGGCCGGGGAGCCGCGCTACTCTGGTCACCCGGTGTCGGCGGCAGGCGCTCGCCTTTCCCCATGGCTTGCAGTGCGGCGGCCACTGCCGCTATTGCCGCCACCACGGTTCCTACGCTGGCCAGTGCCGCCTCGAAGCCGGAACTATGCTTACCCAGTGCAGTCAGCGCCAGCGACAGGCAGATCACCGCCACCACGACAGCTGCGAGTGCCACCCGCCTGAAGGCGGCCCTATGGCGGACCAGCTTCATGATCCTCCATATCGGCGGGAAGCTGAACGTGCTGGCTTGGCGCTTGCGTGTTCATTGATGCACGGACTGAACCTGGTGAACGGCGATCGGTTGCCGATTCCATAACCATCAAGTCTTTGCGCGGCAGCGACTCGCTGTCGCCCAGCTCAAGTATTCCATGTTGACGTTCTCGCGCGGTGTACCTTTCAGGCAAGGGCACAGCATGAGGACAGAGTGGTCGGCAGTCTCCCAGTGCCCTAGTCCATGGGCAAGCTCGTGCCACAAGAGGCCTAACCGTTTTGCCGCTGCACGAATGCGTACAGAATTCAACGCAACCCGACATGCCCGATAACATACTGATAACGATTGCGTATGCTATCTCCTGAACCGCCAATGGAACCATGCCTTATAGTCTTTCCTCGACAACGATAGAGGCTGAAGGGGCAGAGGTCACTGGGGTGCTTAGCGTCGGGGAGCGCAGATGATTTCCGCTGGCCGCGCCGATCGAAACCGCCACTGGTTCCGGCGTGTTTTCGGATACGCCCAGGTGACAGGCGCTCTCGTCCTCGCAGGCGGGTGTTCTTTGGCTGTCGTCGCACCGGGGCCTGCGCGGGCGGTTTCTCGCATTTCCGCGAATGCCACTCCAGCGGCGACATCGCCGCTGGCGGCACCGGTTGACATCGTCATCGCGGTCGACGAGTCAGAGAGCATCACGTCGGCCGAGATGACCCTAGAGAGGACGGCGGCACGGCTGATCGCGCTTGGCGAGTTCGCACTGCACTCCAGGATCGGGGTTCTCGGCTTCGGCGGGCCCAATGAGCACTACAACGCCAAGACTAATCCCCAGCCGCCGGTGGACCAGGTGTGTCCCATGACGGAAGCCGATACGCTCGCCGCCAAACAATCGCTGAGCAATTGTATCGGCAACCTTCGCACCCGCACTCCCGCGCGAGGCGACCACACGGACTTCATCGACGCGATCAAGGACGGCGTCGATGACCTGATCGGCACCCGGGACACCGGACGGCCGCTGCTGCTGTTCCTGCTGACCGACGGCCAGCTCGATATGGTGGGCGCTCCGGGCTTCTCGGGAAGCAGCGATAAGGCGATTAACGCAAGGGCGAATCAGTACCTGCTAACCGGCACGCTCCCCATAGCAAGGGCGGCCGGAGTGCGCATATGGCCGCTCGGCTTCGGGCCTGACGTGGATCTCCATGAGCTGCAGGCGATAGCGGCCGGCGGGGCACAGAGCAGTTGCAACGCAGCGCTGCCGGATGCGACACCGCACGCCATCACCGTGGCCAGCGCTTCGGAAATTGAGAGTGAACTCCCGCAGATTTTCGCTAACGCCCGGTGCTTGTCCTACCTCCCGGGGACGAGCGCTTCCATCGGACCTGGCGGCTCGGCGAACCTATACGTGAAGGTGTCGGACATCGCGACCTCCGGCTCGCTCGAGGTGATCCGGCAGTTCCCGCAGATCTCGGTGACTTACTTCGATCCGGATAACGGGCAGGTTCCCGTCCCTAACGGGTCCCTGGCGGGGCAGGCATTCTCCCTCGCGGGCGCAAACGGGCCGGTGGAGTCGCTCTCGGTCGACTATCCGATCCCTGGACTCTGGCGGGTATACGTGGCCGCGGGCCCTGGCATTCCCCCCGGGACGCTGGTGACCACGAGCGTGCTGTGGCAGGGCGTGCTGCACTCTGACATCGTGACCTCCCCCGCGGATCCCGCGCCCGGTCAGGCGGTTACGGTAACCGTGAAGCTGCAGCTCGGCACCAGGCCCCTCAGCGCGAGGGAACTGGCCGGCGTTCACGTGGGCGTCCATGTCACCGGCCCTAGGCTGGCCGCGCCGATCTCCGTGCCAGTAAACGACGACGGCATCCCGCCCGACCAGACCGCCCATGACGGCGTGTATGACGGCTCGTTTACCGTCCCCAGGTCAGCGACGGGAACCCTGACCGCCACGGGTGTCGTGTCGGCCCAGGGCGTAACAGGCGACGACCACTCCGCGCCCATCACCATCAACAACAACGGGCTGCTGGTTACCGGCCAGATGACGCTGCCTTCGGGCGAGGTCGCCCAGGGCGGGCAGGTCATCGGCACCGTACAGCTCAGCAACCCGGCCGGCAAGCCGCACACGATCCGGCTGGTTCCGGTGGACACGCCCGCGGGCGTGATCGTCACGCCACCGACGATCAGCCTGCCGCCTGCAGCGGGGACCAGGTCGTTCCGGTTCGCGCTGCATTTCGCCGATTCGGTTCCGGTGGGGGCGGTGACGGGCCACATAAACGCCAGTGACGCCGTTACCGGGCTCGTCTACGCGCAGGCAACGATCACCAACAAGGTAGGCGTCCCGCCGAAGACCCACCGCTACCAGTGGTTCTGGGTGTTCATCGCGCTCGGCACGGGCCTGGTGGCCCTGGCACTATGGCTGCTCTTCGGCCCGCGGCCGGCTGCGCTACTAGCGCAGCAATGGGCGGGACCAGGCAGGCGGTCCAGCCCGTCTCGCCGTGCGCCCGTACGGAATCGTAGGCGTGCTCATAGGACGTAACCGCTGCCACCGCGGCGATACCGAGCACCCACAAGAGCGGTCGATCACCTGATGCCCGGGTCGGGCCCGTTCATCGTGCACCGCCAGCAGCAAGCGAGAACTCCGTAGTCAGGGCGAGCCGTCGATCATGTACGTAAGGTGCGAGTCGGTCCTCGGACACCCAGAGTGGTGGTACATCACCCATCTTCGAGTACCGCTTGAACACGCGGAGGGCCCGGCTGACGCCTGCGGCCTCCCCACGGCGCTGACCGGTCCCGCCTCCCGCCGCGGGAGGCAGCCGTGACCGGCACGCTGATCGTCTTCACCCAGCCGCGGCCTCTGGTCAATCAGAAAGTTCGTCTGCACCACCACCGCTGCCGCGCCATCGTGATTCAGTCAGGCCAGCGCACCATCACTAGCGTTGCGTTCCGAGGAGGAGCCGCTTGGTAGTCGCGAGCGAATCGCCGAGCGCGGTCGGAGATGCCCGGGCGAGGAGGTCCGGCCTGTTGATGAACGGACCGAGCTGACTGAAATTCACTGCTCACGCGGGGATGTGAAGTAGGTAGGTTCGCCGAAGTTCTGAGAGACGGAGCCTGCTTAACGAGGTCCTCCCCCCATACGATAAGCGCCGTGAAGCATCCGATTGCGTCTTCAAGGTTCTCTCGGAGCCCGGCTGTAGTCAGGCGGCGTGAGGTGCGAGAGCGCCGACTGTAAATTCTCCACTCTTGCGGCAGGTCCCTCGTAGCGAGTTCCTCAATTGGTACGACGTAAAGAAGCGTACGGTAGATAATCCCGTGTGCGAGTTCGTTGCGGATGTCCACCAGCGCGCGCAAGTCCGCAATCAGCCCCGCACCTGCCGCATCGCTAGCCCGGCGTCCTGTCGCGCTCCCTTCTTTGGGCGAGGCGCTGGAGTTGCCGTGCGTGCACGCCAGGCAGCCAATCCTTGCCGTACGTGGCCGATGGGCCGACCCGCGGGTCGCTGGGAACAGGGGCGTCACGCAGGGCGTGCACGTACGCCCGATCCTGGTCGATCCGTGCGTGTACTTGATCAGCTCCGGCGATGGACCCGTGGCCGGGGACGAGGACATCGACGTCGCCCGCCACGCCCTCGAGCAGCCGCAGCGCGGCGAGGTAATCCTCGATCGGGTCAGCGGTGTCGTTCAAGTCGAGCATCGGAATCAAGACATCAGAAAGCATGTCGCCGGCGACGAGAACCCCGCGTTCCTCAATCAACAGCGCCGCATGGCCCGGGGCATGCGCTTGGTGCTCGACAATCCGGACTTGAGGGCCATCCCAAGGAATCCGCGCAGTTTCGGCGGACAGACCGGTAATGAGGCCAAACAGGTCCCACGATATCTGCTCGGCGATGTCCGGCGGTATCCACCCGGCGATGCTGTCCTTCCAATGCGGACCCGACAGCCGATCTCGGATAGTAGCCGCGCAGCGAGCTGTGCCGTAACGTCGCGCCGAGCCGAACCTGGCGTGCCAGAGCACGTGATCCCAATGAGGATGCGTCGAGAAGCCTGCCACAACGGGCTGGCCCGAATCGGACAGGTCGTTCGCGAGGCAGGCCATTTCGTAGCCGTGCACCCCGGGGTCGATGAGCAACACGCCAGCCCGGCCTTGCACGACAACGGCGTTGCTCTGGCAGAACTCGCTCTCGTGGATCAGCACACCCTCCGCGACCTGCCTCAGCACGGGCGGCTCCTTCCGCTTGTGGTTTGCAACCGCTTGTCGAGACGGTAGTACCTGGCGGTAGTAGAATGCAAGCGGTATGGGCGAAGCGTATGAGCCGCGGTCGGGGTGCCCGATCAACGCCACCATCGAGGTGTTCGGCGACCGCTGGAGCCTGCTCGTCCTCCGCGACATCGTCTTCGGAGACCGCCGCTATTTCCGAGAACTGCAGGCCGGCTCAGAAGAGGGGATCGCCTCAAATATTCTCGCCGACCGACTCAAGCGACTCGTCGAGTCGGGATTGCTCACCCGTGAGGACACGCGAGCCGGCCAGCGGGCGCGCTACAGCCTGACCGAACCCGCGATCCAACTCGTACCCGTGTTCGCGCAGCTCGGCAGCTGGGGACTTCGCCACCGGCCCACGAGCCGCGCGCTGCGCGTTCGCGCCGAGCTGCTCGAACAAGGCGGCCCCGCGCTCTGGCAAGAGTTCATGGACGAGCTTCGCCGCTCGCACCTTGGCTCCGAATCCCCAGCGCGATCACCGAGCGTCCGCGAGCGCCTGAACGCGGCCTACCTCGCTGCTACCAACTCCTCGTAGCTGCCAGGCAGCCGGCCATGTCCAAGGGCGTCGACGGACGCCGCCCGAGCTGTCTCACATGTGAACCTCCACCGGCACAGGAGCGGCGCTGAGAGCCGTCGACGGCCAGTTCGATTACGGGATGTCTCGTAAGACCCGCCCGGTGCCGCGTCGCGGTGACCGGGCCTTCAGCGGGACGCTGCGTCACGTGCCGAGGTAGGCCTGGCGCGGCGTTCGATCGTCGAGAGCTTGGTGTGGCCGGATGCGGTTGTAGATGTCGCGGAAGCGGGCGGTCTCCATCGCTAGCGCGCCGCCGTCGTCGATCGGGGCGCGGTAGAGGTGCTCGTACTTCAACGTGCCGAAGAATCGCTCGATGACGCCGTTGGTCTGCGGGCTCCGGACGCGGGTCCGGACGTGGCGCAGCAGCGGCTCATCGCCGGCGGACGCAGATTGGCAGGTCTCGCCGCGAAAGCACGAGCCGTTGTCGGAGACGACGGCGATCGGAGCGGGGACGACGTCGATGACCTCACCGGTGTTCTTGTCGACCAGTTCGAGTTCGCCACGGTCGTCCCTCAAGTCGTCCAGGCCGAGAACGCGTTCGGCCGCGTCGAGACACGCGAGCGCGTCCACGCCCCGGCCGGTCGGGGTGATCCTGGCGGCGAGGCAGTACTTGGTGGCGTAGTCGATGACGGCGCAGATGCGCCAGATCCCACGGCCCGCTGTTTCGAACTCGCTGAAGTCGGTCTGCCAGTCGCTGAGTGCCGGGCCGCGGCTGTGCAGCCGCGGGCCTGGCCTGTTCGGTTCGTTACGGGGCACGCATCATCCGTAGGTGGGGTGCTGCGGCCAGCCGGGCGGGGAGTCCTCCCAGTCTTCCTGCCGGCCGTAGGGGCACAGGTCGAGGATGTTGTGGACGAAGACAAGCCGGTCCACGCCGCGGGCAGTGGTCGAGTAGGTGCGGTAGACGTCCGCACCGTCACGCAGGAACACGCTCAGCACGAAGCCGCCGCCGGCGCCGCAATCGGCCGAGAATGACGTGCCGTGCGATGACACGAACGGCAGCGTCCAGCCCATCTGCGCCTTGTACGCCTGGATCTGCGCCAGCGGCATGTCCGACACGGTCACCCAGCTGACCCCGGCCTTGGCCAGCCCGGCCAGATCGGGAACGTTGTTGGTGAACCCGGTGCAGCCGGGACGGCATCCAGCGCCAGCCTTGCCCGGCAAGGACGAGTCTCCCGTCCGCGTCAGCGAACCCGGCCCCCGAGATCACGACGTGGTACCGCCCGCCCAGACGCCGTAGATGGCGCCACGCCCGCCTGTGCTACCGGCGCGCCGGACGCAGTTGGGCCGGGGAATCGCGATGGCCCTGGCCCGCAGCTTCAGGCGGGCGCCTTGGAGCGCAAGATCTGGATGAACTCGCGCATTCAGGCTGGGTGGTCGGGCCAGGCGCGCGCCGAGACCATCTGCCCGTCGACCACGGCTGCCCCGTCGACGAATTCAGCGCCCGCGGCCACCACGTCAGGGGCCAGCGCCGGGTAGGCCGCAGTGCGGCGGCCGGTCAGCGTGCCGGCGGCGGCCAGCACCTGCGGGGCATGGCACAGCTGGGCGACCGGGCGGTCGGCCGTCATGAAGTGACGCACGATCCGCTGCACATCCGGATCGTTCCGGATGTACTCCGGGGCGCGGCCACCCGGGATGACCAAGGCGACATACTCGGCCGGGTCGACATCGGCGAACGCGATATCGGCGGGCCAGGTATAGCCGGGCTTCTCGGTATAGGTGTCGAAACCGTCAGTGAAGTCATGGACGACGAACTGCAGCTTCTTCACCGACGGAGCGGCGATGTCGACCTCGTAGCCCTCTTCGATCAGCCGCTGGTAGGGATACATGACCTCCAGCGACTCCGCGGCATCTCCCGTGACGATCAGGACCTTCGGCATGACGGCTCTCCTCCCTGGACAACGGCGGAGGGACCAAGGTTCTTTGCGGCTTCCCCTTGTCCCTGTTCCGCTATGTTGTCCCATTGTGACTACCTGAGCCGACCGGGGACAATTCCCCGCGCGGTGACGGAGACGGGACACAGCGATGGACCACGCGCACAAGGCAGGAACCTCGGCCCGCGGGCCGGCTTCCGGCATCGATCACCAGATCCTGGCCATGTGGAAAGCGCTGCGGACCAACCCCAGCCTCGACGCCCACTGGGCCATGCAGGTTATCGACCGGCTGCTGGATGAGCGCCCGCGGCCCGGCCAGGTGACGCCGTCCAGACCGCCGGCCGCCACGGCCCGGGGCCTGGACCCCGGGTCACCGGCTCAGCAGGCCATCCTGGCCAGTGTCCTGCGGGAGCTCCTCACCGGCGAGCCTGGCTGAGCCCGATCCCACACCAGAGGGAAGGGGTGCGCGAGTACCAGCAGTAGCAGACCGTGCCTGCGACGGCGGGTAGCCGTAGTGCTGCCGGAACACGCGGCTGAAGTGGGCTGCGTCGAAGAAACCCCAACGTGCGGCCAGTACCGCCACGCTACGGTGGCGTAGCAACGGGTCTTCCAGGTCGCGGCGGACGCCGTCAAGGCGCTCGTGCCTAATCAAGCCGCTGACCGACCACGGCTGGTCCGCGAACAGCCGGTCGAGGGTGCGTGCCGACATGTTATGCGCCGCGGCGATGCCGATGTGCGCCTTGTCTATCACCAGGACCTAGCATACGACCGTATGTGATACGATCGTATGTATGGCACAGGTCGACAGGTTTTCCGTGACGATGCCACCCGAGCTTGGAGAGGGTGTTCGGCAGGCCGCTGCCCGGAAGGGCACTAGTGTGTCGACGTGGCTTACTGAAGCGGCGGCCGACAAGCTGCGCAATGAGCTCCTCGGCGCCGCTCTGGACCAATGGGAGGCGGAGGACGGCTCGTTCACCCAGACGGAGCTGGATGAAGCGGCGTCTCGGCTCGGGCTTGCGCCGCGTTCGGATGTGGTGTGAAGGCGATCCTGGACGCAGGTGCTCTGGTGGCAGTTGATCGCCGAAACCGCCTGATCGGCGCCCAACTGCGGGTGCTCCAGCAGCAGGGAACGCCGATCCGGGTCAGTTCCGCAGTGGTGGGCCAAGTCTGGCGAGACGGGCGCAAGCAGGCCAACCTCGCCCGGGTGCTGGCCGGCGTCGGTATCGAGGCGCTTGGTAAAGACGACGGCAA
>Ga0310038_10003384_pt1 | contig 11509 bp, 10 predicted proteins | sample Sb_taG_6_FD_200461 | JGI IMG/M metagenome (GOLD analysis project Ga0310038, IMG submission 200461) | Peat soil microbial communities from Weissenstadt, Germany - Sb_50d_4_PS metaG (v2) (version 2) | ecosystem: Environmental > Terrestrial > Soil > Wetlands > Peat | place: Germany: Weissenstadt... | reverse complement strand
CGTATTCCACAACCACCCCGCAAATGAGGCAGCGGTGGCGATCGAAGTCCTCAATTTCGGGGGAGGACTTCTCTCCGATCATTGCTTGCCGACATACTGGGCAAGCAAGCGGATATGGCCTGCGGCGATCTCCATCCAAAGCCAACATCCTCCCCCACAATAATGTCGGTCACTCAATCCGCTCATGCCTTGACCGGTATCAAGTGTGCGAAAACAAAAGAGGCCCCGCTACACTAGCCCGCATCCGTCTGGCGCTTCTGACTTTGGGGGTCTGGTCGATTTGTCTTGCCGTCTATCAATGCCCGGCTAGGCATGACCCACGGAATTCGTGATGTCCGTTACTGGCACTAAGCGGACATTGGCAGAGCCGAAGGCGGACATTCGACTCGCAGCCCCAACGTCTCGCAGCGGCGTGCCAGTTCTGTCCGCTGCAATCGCTTATTGGCTGACGCGGGCCGCTCATCGAACTAACTCGATATTTCAGCAGCTATCGGCCCTGCAAGCGCTCAATCCCACAAGCGCGCCGCACCACGAACACCGCTGGCATCGCCCCATTTGGGGGCCTTGATCACGACCGAGCCTCGGTCGGCGAAGATGTGCGGGCCCATCAGCTGCGGTAGCCGCTCGTAGAGATGGGAGAGCTGTGACAGCCCTCCGCCGAGCACGATAACATCGGGATCGATGATGTTGACGACGTGCGCCAGCCCACGCGCCAGCCGGTCGGCGTGCCTGGCGAGGGTGGCCCTCGCGGCCTCATTTCCACACCTGGCGCGGGCGGCAATTTCTACGGTCGTATATGTCTCGCCCGTCACCCTGGCATGATCGGCAGCCATGCCGGGGCCCGAAACCCATGTTTCCAAGCACCCTTTGCGTCCGCACCAGCAGTGCGGTCCGGGGTATTCGTCGGGCGTGGTCCAGGGAAGCGGGTTGTGGCCCCATTCCCCGCCAATGCCGCGCGGTCCGTCGAGCAGCCTCCCATTGACGACGAGGCCACCGCCGCATCCTGTTCCCAGAATAACCCCGAATACGATGCGCGCGTTCTCTGCGGCACCATCGATGGCTTCGGACAAGGCGAAGCAGTTGGCGTCGTTGGCGAGCCGCACAGGGGTGGCAAGCGCGACTGCTAGGTCGCGGTCGAAGGGGCGGGCGTTGAGCCAGGTCGAATTGGCATTCTGCATCAGGCCAGTGAGGGGTGAGATGGACCCTGGGACGGCGATGCCGATCCTGGCGCCAGCCGTGATGCCCTGCATGAGCCTGGCTGTGAGATCGACGATGGCCGCGATAGTAGCCGCGTAGTCATTGCGTGGCGTCGCTACGCGATAGCGCGCCAACTCCGTCGCGCCGGGGCTCATGAGGATACCCTCAATCTTGGACCCTCCAAGATCGAGACCGATCCGCAATCCGTTCTGACCGGATGGGCCGGTCACGCGCCGTTATCCGGGCTGGCATGGCGACCCAGCAGGGTCTGCGCGAGAGCGATTGTTTTGGGCGTGATCCCCTTCATTCCGGCGAACACGATCCAATATCCATCCTACACATCGGATCTCATCTTAACGCCGGGTAGCGCCGCTACACTCTGTTGCCGCCTTCCTCAGCTTACGGTCGCGCCAAGCTTAATTGACTTTCTGTTGTTCGGCCAATTTCAACGCCTGTCCGCACGTCCGCTCCTGGCTCATGAGCGGACCTTACCAGTGAGTGGTGCCGAGTCAGCAAGTGACCCAAAGCGGACGCTGCGTTGACGGTCCGTGGCATCCAGCGTCGTTTTCCCTTAAGGCGCGCGCGCCGGTCCGATCAGCGGCGTGCGGACCGGCTTTGCTAAGCCGAAGAAGACCACTGTGCCGTTGCCGCCGAAGCGCGTGGATAGCGCCGGTTCCGGCACTTCCTTGAAGCCTTGCTCCGGCATATCCCAGTTGTTCGCCACCCACACGTTACCGCCGGGATCAATGGCGACGTCCGTGATGATTTGCAATCCGCCGATGTAGCCGCCGGGCGGTGAAATCGGGTCGCCGGTCTTTGTGCCGGGCGGGCAGTTCGCAGGACGCGCGCCGCAGAGCTGCGTGACCGAGCGGCCCGTCGAATTGGCCACCCACACGTTGTCGTTGCCGTCGATGGCGATGCCCCAAGGCGAAATGATGCTCTTCCCGCCATCAAACGGCGGCAGGACCGTGCCATCGGCCCGCACCACGTCAGCAATTGACCCAAAGCGGACATTGGCATGCCTGGTCAACCTCACAATGCGGTTCCCGTGCCTGCGCACCCCAAAACTCGCTCCCGCGCAAATCTGCCCGCTCGATCTCGGCGAGGGCTACGGTCGGCCGAGCTGCTCCAAAGCAGTCCGAAGCGGAGCGCTGGAGATTTTGATAGCACCGCTGTAGGGCTGGTCCATTTCGAGGATCAGATATACCGAGCCGGCTACCGACAGTGCGGCGACGAACAGCGCCGCGGTCACACTGGCGTTGCGCGGGGCGAAAACTCCGAAGCTTGTGAAAATTATGGCGAGCCAAAACACCAGGATCGTCATGAACGGCCACTGAATAGAGCTGCCGATCTGCTCGAGTATCGACCAGCGCGCTCCAGCGATAGTGCCGCTGATCTGCAGCGCTGTCGACTGAAGCCAACGCTGGGCGTCGGTCTGAGGAGAAAGATCGAGAAGCTTACGCTGAATTGCCTCAATTCCGCTGCCGCGACCAATCGCGCTGGGTGTCACATTCGCATTCTCCTCAGGCCAGATCTGGCTAATCCTCGCGGCCGTGATCTGCTTAAGCAGATCACGGGCTTCCTGGGTCTCCGCTCCATATTCAGCCATCGTGCGATCGAGGAGGATGACTTGCGCGGCCGTGCTTCTCAATTCGTTTTCCTTCTCATCGAGGGAGCTATTGGCCGAGGCAATCAGCAAACCAAGCACCAGCGCTGCCAGCGTAGCGATCATGGCCATCGCCACCTTGATCACGTCCCTGGCGTCGGGGCTCAAATGATCCTCGGGCAGAACCGTCCCTAGAAACATCCCAAACAATGCGCCACCAAAGACGCATCCGAACACAATCGCGCCGATGACTAATGCGCTCATGCCGCCCCAGAACCGACAGTGAGCGGCGCCGACGCGCTTGGCGGAAATGCCGGCAGCACAACGCGAAGATCTAAGGCGTTGGGGAACGGGCAGCAATTGCTATGCCGTGATTTAGCGATGGTCATTAGGCTATCGGCGCTGGCTATCGTTCGTACCGTCTCGGTGTTTTCATGGATGTTCCGGTATGAGCCGCTAGCCCTAGCATGGGGCATCGCAACTGCGCGGCATCATTTCGTACTCGCCGCGGTTTAGCGACGTCTTCAAACCGACAGTCCCTAGATGACTCTGGATCGGTGTGGATGATAGCATTTTTGGCGCACGCGCAACCAAGGAGCGGTAGTTGACGCTTATGTCAGGACCCTGGCGAAATATTCCGGAGAGGCCGGACACGCTCATCCCTTCGTGATGACGCATTGGACCGTCTCCGTTTCTGGGGCTGGGGTTGGTCAAGGTCCGTAATCCATCGATCAGCCATGACACCGGGATCGTGCCCTCAGAGTCCGCTTTGCCAAGATCTTCGCGACAGCAAAGCAGATGGCCGAACCGCTGAGAGGTTCCAGGATACGGCAGAGGTTCCCAGGGATATGGCAGAACCTGGGGGGCCGCCGAATGGGGCGACCCCCTCTAAAGTTCAGCGGCTCGCTTAATAGACACGGCGATAGGGACGTACATAGGGATGCGCGTAGTGATGCGCGTAGGGATGCACGACCACAGCACCCCTCGCCCCGACGCAACCGGCGCGGTAGACGCCCCGGGCGCAGACGACGGCATTTGCGTCAGTGCGGCCGATAACCATGGTCGCCACGAAAGCAGTGATGGCGAGAGCAGAGAGTACGAACAAGCGCATAGTTGCCTCCTTGGAGTAGGGTTTAAACCGACGAGAGAGCGGTGCTTCTGCGTAGAACCGGCTAGGTATGGTTATGGGGCCGCCGCCCGGTTGGATAGAAAATCCATCGTCGAGACAATAGGTTCCACCGCTCATGCGTCACCCACAGGACCGAAACATGCCCGGAGAGGCGCCAATCCGACGAGTCTTTTCCAACCCAGGCGCGTTTTTTCGCGTCTGCGCTATGTCCGACATTTGCTGAGACAGGAGTGGCTTCACCTCTAGGCGGTCACGGCCCAATACCGACCACTGTCAACTAAGGACATCGGTAGGATATTTGACCGTAGACGTTTACCACTTGGACACAGCCGGGGGTTGCGTAGACCGGGGCCGGGTACACTGGGGCCGCGTACACCGGGGCCCCGTACACCGGGGCGCCATACACCGGGGCCCCGTACACCGCGGCCCCGTAATATGCGCGGCGAGTCGTCCGGCGCGCTACACCGGCATAGCTCAAGGGTGTTAGAGGACGCCCGATGATCGCATGGGCCTTTGTCACCAAGGAATCCGGTTGGGTCAGCGAAATTTTTTCGCTCACAAATAGACAGCCGATGCCCACAGCAGCCGCGAACGTGATGCGCAAAAGGCTTTGTGTTCCGCCAATCATTTCTTTCCTCCTCCTACAACGCCTGATGGAAGTTCGTCGATGTCCGATAGCGATTTGAACTCGATTTTCTTCGCATCCGTCGGCGGCTTGAACGCAAACTCGTCAGCACCCGTCGGCACGTCCGTTTTCCAGTCCTTGATACGAAGCGTATACTGAGGTGCAGCGGCCAAAGTTTTACTGGTGATGACATATTTGTGCGGGATCGGACGAGGACCAACCTCAACCCAGAGCTGCCAGTCGGTGTCTTGGTTGCGGAATGCAAGGTGCTCGCATTCAACGCCGTCGATAACCCCGCGGCCAATGTGCTTGGCATCGAGCACGTCCGTCATCAACGCCTCATACACGCCGGACAGCAGCAGGTCCGCCCCCGGTGCTTCGACAGAATATTCGTTTCTCAGCCGATCGATAAGCTGATCGGTCGAGCCGGGAGCGTCCAACTGCGCGAACGCATTCAGGTTCTTACCGAAGATAGTGAAGGTCTTGCCGTCGAAAACTAGCTCAACGTCGGCATAGCCGCCGGTCCGGCTGGCGCGGAGCTTGTCCGGACGGACAAGCAGTATTTGACCCGAACTGGTGAATTGAATTTTTTGGATTTCGGGTGTGATGATTTCGATGTCGGAATCGAATGCGGCCGAAATGCTCTTTTGGCTCCCGATATAGTCGGACATCGCCTTCAGTATTTTGGCTGCATCGTCGTCCTGTGCCCGAGCACGGGGGGCAACAAGAACGACCGCCAAAAATAACAGCGTGATAACAGCCACCCAGTGGCCGATGGCTGGCCTCCTTAACCGAGACACTGCAACCAAGTTCATCACATCCTCCATGAATTCAGTATCGAAGCCTTTTGCCCCAGGTCGATCTTCTCCCGCAAATGCGAACTCGAATGGCATGGCTAACCCAAACTGAGCGGTTGCGCGCAGGCGCGTATCCATGAAAATCGCCCCCAGGTAATTAACGGCAAAACAGTCGGCTATGCGCTGGAGTGCGGATGCTCCCCTTGGCGCCGCCGCGGCAAAAAATTGAGCGAGGAACATACCACGAGCCCCTTCATTCGCGAGGCGATCCATCATGCCGCGACGATAGGCGCTGATGTTTCAGAGTTCGAGGGCAGGAAATCTTGCAACGCTCCTCACCTAGCATCTCCATCGTGTGTGTAGCACCTGTCGCAATTTGCATGCGCTGGCCCAGCGGCCCAATTGAGGCGAATGACATGCCTTAATTTGCGGTAGAGTCCATGCTTGGGTTCGTCTTAAGCGGTTGGGAACCGCCGCCGAGAGGTTTGTCCTCCCTTCCTATTGGGCGGAAGCTCGCGGACACACTGCCGCAAGGGGGCTGGCGGGATGTCAAACCACTATCCAGGGTGGGCAGTTCGCGCTGGAATCTGGACTCGCGAGTTTCGCGTTTTCGGCCGTCTTTTCCTTTCTTTGCTGGTTGTGCTCGGGCTCAATCTTATTGTTGTTGGATGTGCGAGTACCGATCGGCTCCCCGCTGTTCCGCTTTCGATCGCATCCAAGATCAATATTGATATACCGGATGCCCGGTTCTACCCGGATACGGACGCGCAACGTCTGGCGGCCCTCGGCCTCCAAGCCTACAAACGAGCGCAGGCTGCCCACCACGGCCATCTGCCGACCAACTACTTTCTTGCAATATCGGGGGGCGGCGACGACGGGGCCTTCGGTGCCGGACTTCTTGCAGGCTGGAGCGCGCGCGGTGATCGTCCGGTATTTGGTCTTGTCACTGGCGTTAGCACGGGCGCTCTTTCTGCGCCTTTCGCCTTCCTCGGCAGCGAGTACGACGCTAAGCTCAAACAGGTCTACACCGACACGCGTGCTGACGACATTTTCAAGAAGCGTACTCTCCTTGCTGCCGTTGCGAACGACGCGATGACGGACACGACGCCACTGAGGAACATGATCGCGAGCTTCGTCGACAAGGCCATGATCGACAGGATCGCGGAGGAGTATGGGAAGGGGCGTCTCTTGCTCATCATGACGACCAATCTCGATCAAGGTCGCTCTGTTATTTGGAACATCGGTGCAATCGCCGCCAGCGGGTACCCGGGCAAACAAGATCTGATCGTCGACATTTTGCGCGCATCAGCGGCGGTCCCCGGGCTGTTCCCACCGGTGATGCTGGACGTCAGCGTCGACGGTAAACGCTATCAGGAGATGCACGTCGATGGTGGGGCGGTTGCTCAGGCCTTCCTTTATCCACCCTCCCTGAACCTAAAATCAAACTCGGCGCGTTTCGGCATTCAGCGCAAACGCGTCGCCTATGTTCTTCGGAATGGTCGCCTCTTCAGGCCCGAGGAGAACGTAAAGCGTCAAACGCTGTCGATCGCCACGCAGGCCATCTCGACCATGACGGCCACGAGCGGCGTCAACGACACCTATCGCATGTATCTCACGACCAAGCGTGATGGCGTCGGCTTCAACCTTGCTTACATCGACAATGACTTCACCCTGCCTTACAAAGGGCCCTTCGACCAAGGCTACATGCGCGCCTTGTTCGAGTACGGCTACGAGAAGGGCAAGGCCGGCTATCACTGGCACAAGACGCCGCCGGGCTACCAGGAGTAACCTCCGCGCCGAAGAACGATCTGCACGCCCGCCTTCTGTCCGAAAGCGGATAGTCAACCCCACAGCCTGTCCAACATGAATCAAAGGCTAGTCTGGTTCTTACTCGGGGCCGTATTTGCCTCCCTGTTTTGGGCAATTGCTATGAGCGTGCTGAACGAACAGCTGATGCAAACCTTCTTTGGATTTGGCGGCCACTGAGGGGCTCTAGGCTAGGTGGGCAGACAAAGAACGATTTCCCGCAAGCGCGCCTTGAAGCCGAACCGGTCAATGTCCGCTTATGGCACAAAGGGGACATTCAGCCGATCGCGTCGCGAGGTCTGGTTCCGGCCGGATTGTGTTGCAAAAGTCGGCGGCACGCGCCTGCTACGCAATAATCGAATCCAAGAGGCCCGCCGCTTGAATCAATCTTGCGCGACCCATTGAGTCCTTGAACTAAAATTACGTCGCGGAGAACTCAGAATCGTTTTGCAACACAATCGGCCGAAAAGCGGACATGCCTAATCAGCGTGTGGAATGTCCGCTCATGACCCAAAGCGGACATCCGAGTGATGCAGCTTTCGCATGGCAGGTGTTCCTGCGCAGCGGCGCCTCAACGGCAATGGAGCCGCTCATCGGATGCGCTATGGCGAGCTTGTCAGCGAATCAAACTGCCCCCTGAGTCCAGCTCATGCAACAGCGCCTTGGCGGCCTTAAGGTCAGGGGTATCGAAGCCCTCGGTGAACCAAGCGTATGCGTCGGAAAGCATTTGGCGCGCTTCGTCGCGCCGATCCTGTTGTTTGCAAAGGCGCGCCAGACTTGTCGTCGCTCGGAGCTCCCAGGCTTTGCTAAGCTGGTGCCGCGCCGTTCCGATCGCTCGACGGAAGTGTGCTTCGGCCTCCCCATTTTCGGACCCGGTCCGCAACGCAAGTTCCCCTTTGAGGCGGTACAACTCGGCCTTCTGGCAGAGTTCGTCGCTCCTCTCGGCAATGGCCAGACCCTCATCGAGTGCGTCCCTGGCGTCGTCGGGTCGGCCGGCTTGAATGTAAGCGTCGCCGAGGATGCTGAGATAGTAGGGAATAGCGAGGCCGGCGCCGGTGGCCCGATACGCTTCGAGGCCACGCGTGAGCAGCGGTAAGGCTTCGTTCGGACGCCCTTCGAGGAGCACTCCCGCAGCCTTGTAGAGCGTCCCGGTCGCGTGAAACATCGCGAAGCCTTGCTCGGCCGCGGTTTGTATTCCCTCCTCACTTGCCGCTTTGGTTTCAGCGGGAAGCCCAAGTTGATGGTAAAGCCAGCTCGTGTGGTGTTGGGCATAGGCAAGGCTGAAGGGGTGCTTGATCGCGCGGGCGAGCTTGAGCGTTTCTTGGCTCACCCGCTGCGCCTGCTCAGGATAGCCCAGCTGCCACAGGGCCAGCGCCAAATAGCAGCGATGCGTTATCCCGGCGTCTTGGCCGACGTGCGACGCCCACAGAGCCGTGCGTTCACGATCGTCGTAGTGCGAAAGGGCCTTTTCATATTGGGCGAGGGCGCCGACGAAATCGCCGCGGTAAAACAGCGTCAAGCCCAATAGGAAGAGCGCCTCCATCCAGATGCCGGGGTCCTCAAAGCGCTCGGCAAGGCCGATCGCCTCTCTGGCCAATTCCATGGACAAGCCCATCTCGCCACGGACCACGCGCCAGGCGAAATTGCCCCACACCACGGCGAAGAGTTGAGGCGGTTGCCCTATTCGCTCGCATAGCTCGCGCGCGCGAACGAAGACCGGACCGACTTTCGGGGCCGCATAGCCGCGCACGGCGATGTAGGCCGTGCCGAGAGGACCGAGAGTCTGCAATTCTAACGCGTCGCGCTCGGCGCCGCTCGGGAACGCCTTGAGCAATGCCAATGCAAGCTCGAAGTCTCTGATTGCCTGGGGCAAGGCGCCTCGCGCCATCGCCTGGGTGCCCGCCAAATGCAGATATTCGACCGCCTTGACCTGGTTGCCGCTGCGCGAAAAGTGATGCGCCAATTCGGCGAGGTGATCGTCCAGCGAAGCGGTGTAGATCGCCTCGATCGCATGACCCACATGCTCATGCAGCTGCTTGCGGCGTTCGAGCAGCACTGAGTTGTAAGCCACCTCCTGCGTGAGTGCGTGTTTGAAGGAGTATTCAACGTCAACGATCGACGGCTGCTCATAGACGAACTCGCCCAGTTGCAACCTTGCTATCAAGCGTTCCAGCTCGTCTTCCGACTTCCCCGCCACGGCCCGCGCCAGACTAAGGACGAACTCGCGGCCGAGGATCGCGAGCGTCTGCAACAGGTTCTTCTCGTCATTGTGCAGGCGGTCGATGCGCGCCGCCAAGATCGCCTGTACCGTGGGGGGAATCCTGAGCGATCCAAGCGGTCGAACGAGGCTCACGGTTCCGTTCTGTCGCGCGAGCGCCCCTTCATCGAACAGTGCCTGAACGGTCTCTTCCATGAAGAAGGGGACTCCGCCGGTGGTCGTGACGATGAGCTCCTTGAGCGGCGCTAGCGCGGGGGTATCGCCCAGGATGGCGGAAAGCATCTCATCCGCGCTGCCCTCTCCAAGCGACTCGAGCCGCAACCGAGAGCACCAAGCCTTGTCGCCCCAGCGATGCGCGTATTCGGGCCGATAGTTGACCAGAAGCAGCATGCGCGAGCCGCTGAGCATATCGGCGAGCCTGTCAAGAAGCGCCTGACTCTCATCGTCCAACCAGTGCAAATCTTCGATCATCAGGAGGAGCGGGCGATTGACGGTTTCCGCCAAAAACAGGCGCGCGACGGCGTCCAAAGTCCGCGACTTGCGCAGTTGCGCGTCCATCCCGACGAGACGATCTTTGTCATCCGCAATCTCAAGCAAGGCGAGCAAATAAGGGAGCCCGCTCTCCAAGTCGGGATCGAGCGCTCTGATCTTTGCGGCGACCTTCTCCCGACGCGCATGAACGCTGTCCTCACCAGCGATGCCGAAATAGCCGTGCAGCAGCTCGACGATTGGCAAATAGGCCGAGCCCTTGCCGTGTGACACCGAACACGCTTCGAGGACGGTCCATTCGGCTTGCACCTCGGCTTTGAACTCAAAGAACAGCCGGGACTTGCCAACGCCGGGCTCCGCCGCGACCGCAACGATCTGCCCGGCACCCGAACGCGCGCGCGCTGCGGCGCGCTTGAGCGCCTCCTTCTCTTTGGTGCGACCGACAAATTTAGACAGGCCGCGGCCGGCTGAACGCTGTAGTCGAGTTCGTAGCAAGCCCAAGCCCACCACTTCATGCACGTTGATGGGCTCGCTAATCCCCTTCACTTGCGCGGGCCCGAGCGGCCTCAGTGCGAAATAGCCCTCGACTAATATGCGCGTGCTGTCGCTGATGACCGTGGAGCCGGCATTGGCGAGACTCTGCAACCGGGATGCAAGATTTATGGTGTGGCCAATCGGCGTGTATTCGGTATGGGTGGCGCCGGTTTTGATCGTTCGCACCACCACTTCGCCGCTATTCGCTCCGGCCCTGATCTGAATCGGGGGCCGACCTTCCGCTCGCAGTCGCGCGCTGTAGCGCCGAATTTCATCCTGCATCCGCATAGCGGTATACAAAGTTCGCTGCGGATGATCTTCATGAGCCACCGGCGCGCCGAAAAGCGCGAAGATGCCGTCCCCCGTAGACTGCACCACATAGCCGTCATAGCGCCGCACGGCGTCGATCATCAGCCCCAGCGCCGGGTCAATGATCGCGCGCGCTTCTTCGGGATCGAGGTCTTGCCCGAGCTCGGTCGATCCCATGATGTCGACGAACAGGGCCGTAACCATTTTGCGCTCGCCCTCGGGAACCGACTGAGCCTCGACGGCGGTGCCGAGAGCGAAGGCGAGGTCCGCAGTTTGCGGCTTATCGGTCGCGTGGACGGCAGCCACCTTGGGGGGAGGTTGCTGGCCAAGCGCCGCACCACATTCATTGCAGAACTTCGCAGCGGTTCGATTGAGTGCGCCGCAGGCGGGACAATGCAACGGTAAGGCTGTACCGCAGGCATCGCAGAACCTGGCGGCCTCAGAATTCTGACAATCGCAGCTTGGACACCGCATGACTTACGTCGCTCGTCGCTACTGCAATTCGGCCCAATGGTTCTCCCGCCGCGCCACTGCAACGGAGCACGTTCAGAGTATAGTCGAAAGGCCGTCATCCGACTAAACGAGAGCGTTCTGGGCACCGACGGCGATCGTGACCTGCGCGCTTCGGATCGAGGAGCGATACGGGCGGATAGCGGCGGCGCCCACACTGCCTCCGCATGATACGTCCGCTATACGCCAGATTGTGTTGCAAAACGATTCTGAGTTCTCCGCGACGCAATTTTAGTTCAAGGACTCAATGGGCCGCGCAAGATTGATTCAAGCGGCGGGCCTCTTGGAT
>Ga0310038_10003383_pt1 | contig 11510 bp, 8 predicted proteins | sample Sb_taG_6_FD_200461 | JGI IMG/M metagenome (GOLD analysis project Ga0310038, IMG submission 200461) | Peat soil microbial communities from Weissenstadt, Germany - Sb_50d_4_PS metaG (v2) (version 2) | ecosystem: Environmental > Terrestrial > Soil > Wetlands > Peat | place: Germany: Weissenstadt... | reverse complement strand
GCCGGCGCGCTCGAAGAGGGACCCCCGGCAGTCTGGGGCACCGCGGCGGTACCCGACAGCGCCGTCTTGGCCGGCGCCGACGCGCCGCAACCGGTCAGCAGGGCCAGCGCGCTCATCACGAGCGCCGTCAGGGAAGCCGTCAGGGAAGCAGTGGGGGGGCGCCGGCGGTGCGACCCGGTCTCCGACCTCATCCTCCGCGGGCGTCGTCAGCCGAAGCCCGCCGTGGCGGGTGCGTTGGACGCCGGGCCCTTGTCGGGCGAGGGGTTCTCCGCCGGTCCCGACAACGGAGCGGCGATGGCTCCCGACGGGTACGGGCACACCGTCGTGGCCGGGACGCAGATCGTGACGCTCGTCGGGAAGTCGAACCCCGTCGCCACCGCCACCGGGGTGGAGGGTTGGCCGTTGGTGAAGGTCACCTTCATGACCCGGCCCCCGTAGGAGGCGGGCCCGCAGCCCGTGAGCAACCCCTTGCAGGCGATGTGGATGTCGATGAAGTACAACGTCCCGTCCGGGGCGAAGGCCATGCCGAAGGGGTTGTACTGGTCGGGGCTCTTGCCGAGGTTGGCGATCGTCGTCCCGGGCACCGAGCCCCGGTTGGCCTCGGGCTGGCCGCTCTGGGACACCCACTTGATGGACGGGTCCCCGATGTAGCTGCTCACGGCGTAGCAGTCACAGGTCGGGTCCTTGGCGATGCCGGCCGCGAACGACGCCTTGTAGAACGTCGACACCTGCACCTTGCTGCGCGGGTAGAGGCCGCCCGGGCACTGCGAGGCACCCCGGGGGAGCGACGACGCCGCGAAGCGCAGCACGCTCGAGGTGCCCACGTTGGGGACGAGCAGGTCCCCGTTGTCGGCCAGGGCCATCATCCCCGGCTGGGCGAGGCCGCCCGAGCCGTCCGTGTGGTGCGGCCCCACCCCTCCCGAGTTCGGGCCGTAGACGATGCAGTAGGTCGTGTAGCTGGGCGCGAACCACTCCACCAGGCGCCCGCTGCTCGGTGACGGGTAGGCCCCCTGGGCGGTGGCGATGTCGTTGCCGAACACGTCGCCCGTCTTGTCGACCGCACACCCGGTGTAGGTCTGGTTGTTGTTGAACACGCCGTCGGGCGTCGGGGGCGAGTCGCTGCCGACGGTCTGCCCCGGCAGCTTGTAAGGGCCCGGCACGTACAGGGTCTGACCGCTGAAGGCGCCGTCGGGGTTGTCGAGCTCCTCGCCGTCGGCCGGCTGCTTGTAGGGCTTGGCACTGCCGAGGTTGCGCTGGCCGGGCAACGTGGGGTCGTACCCGCCCACGAAGCGGCCGTCGGGCAGGACGCACATCTGCCCGTTGAGGTCCCAGGCCGGCAGGAGCTGGCCCTGGGTGCCCGAGGGCATGGAGAGGAGGTCCACCTCCTCGTTCTGGTCCCAGTAGACGAAGTATCCCGGCTTGCCCGTGACTCCCCCGGTGACGGGGGCGAGGGGGCCGGTCGAGGGAAGGTTCGTCGACTCGGTGACCTTCGCCGCGGCGGTGGTGCTCGTCGACTTCTGCGCGTTGGTCGTTCCCGACGAGCACGCCGCGAGCACCAGCGCACCGGCCACGATCCCCAACGCGGTCCCCGTCCGGCGGCCCGGACGCGTACGACGGCCAGCGTCGTTCCGACTCATCTCACACTCCCCCGGCGAGCCCCGTCCCCTGAGGCTGACGCGGCCGTCATCGTAGGCCGCGCCGGCCGGCGCGCGCCTGCGCCCACGCGCCGGTGGCTCGGGAACGGGTCCCCCCGGCCGCCGGTGGGCGGCGACGGGCCTCAGGCCCGAGGAATCAGGACGAGCGTCCCGTGCACGGCACGGCGAGCGTGGGCTCCCCGCTCACCGTTGCCAGTAGCCGGTCTGTCCCTGGTTCTCGGCCGGCGGTGTCACGGCGGTGGTCCCCGGCGGGCCCTCGCCCCCCGACGACCGCAGCACGGTGGGCTCGGCCATCCGCAGGGCGTCGGTGCGCTCCACGCCGGTCCGGCGGCCGTTGGCTCCGGGGGCCCGCGCGCCCCGTGTCGGCGGGGCGTGGGCCGGGACCACGGGGGCGACCGAGGGTGGGGCGTCGGCCCGCCGGAAGTGGCCGTACCCGTAGGTGCCGTCACGACGCCGGCGGTTGAAGCGCACCCGGTTGAGGACGATGGCCACGTTGGTGTTGGCCGTGTCGAGACGCAGCAGGCACTGCTGGAGCCGCTCGGGATTGAAGCGGCGGGCGTCGACCACCACGATCACGAGGTCGACCATGGTGGCGACGAGCACGGTCTCGGCCACCCCGATGAGCGGCGGGCAGTCGATCACCGCCGTCTCGTGACGCTCGCGCAGCTGCTCGATGAGCAGGGGCAGATGGGCCGAGACGATGTCCGACGGGTGCCGGTCGATGATGCCGGCCGGGATCACGTCGAGATAGGGGTTGGGGGTGCGCGAGGCGTGGGCCAGCGCGTCCTCGGTCCGACGGCTCGTGACCCCGGGGCCGAAGGGCACGCCCATCTGGGTGTGCAGGGCCGGCTTGCGCAGGTCGCAGTCGATGGCCGTGACATGGCGGTCCTGCGCGGCCAGCGCCCAGGCGATGTTCGTCGCCACCGAGGTCTTGCCCTCACCCGGGTCGCACGACGTCACCGCGATCATCGCCGAGGCGCCGGCGGGCAGGCTGATGAGGAGGTTGCTGCGCAGCTCCTGGAAGGCCTCCATGGCCATCGGTTCGCTGTGCTTCACGAACAGGTCGGTGGGACGCAGCCCGGGAAGGGCCACGCGCGGGATCTCTCCGAGCACGGTGGCGCCGATGCGCTCTTTGACCTCGGTGACCCGGCTCAGCCGCCGGCGGACGCCGGCCGCCCACATGGCGGCGAAGATCCCGAGGATGACCCCGAAGGCCGCCGCTCCCAACAGGATCGGGGTGCGGGGGTTCGACGGGGACGAAGGCGTGGGAGCGAGACCGAGCTGGTTGAGCTGGTACCCGGACTCGGCGGGCTTGGGCTGGTAGGAGATGAGCTGTTTCGCCGCCGAGTTGGCGAAGTCCCGGGCGGCGATCTTGCTGGTGCTGGTGGCGGTGATCGTGATGATGAAGGTGCCCGGGTCGACGGTCGCGTCGATCGAGGCGCCGATGGACCGGTACGGCTCGGGCACGTGGCTGCGGGCGGCAACGAGGTTCGGGTCGCTCGTGGCCTCGGCCGGGAGCTGGGGCGCGATGAGGGAGATGATCGCCCCTGGGTTGCTGTTCCCGAGTGCGGCTTCGGTCGCCGGCTGCACCGCCACGATGGTGCTCGACGAGTAGTGCCGGGCAGGCAGGAACGCAGCCGCCCCGCCGGCGGCGAGACACACGACGAGCGCCGCCAGCGCGACCACGAGATTGCGACGGACGTCTCTGATGAGTTGGCGGATTTCCATGGCGTCAGATCACCTCGTACTGGCGCATAGCCTGATAGCTGCGCATGGCGGTGGGGCCTCCCCCTCCTGAGGTCACCGCGCTGCGAAGCATGCCGAGCGACAGCCCGAACACGGTGGCCAACCGATAGTTCTCGAAGATGGACTCGACCTGCCCGGCGGCCAGCAGTCCGATCACCACCACCGTGAGGGCGAGGGCAAGGACTGCCACCATCGGGTCGGGATGGAGGCGCCAGGTGGCGAACCCGTTGGCGAGCGCGAGCACGATGGCCAACAAGAAGAGCCCCAATCCGATCAGGCCCGTCCGCAGCCAAAGGTCGAGACCGATGTTCTCCGTGAGGTCGGTCACAATGAATACATTCGGCCCCGTTTGGAAATAACTGTACTCGAAACCGAGCCCTTGGCCCAGAATGGGCTGTTGTTCGGCGTCACGCAGGGCGACGTCCCACTTGGTGAGCCGGTCTTGGGCCGACTCCTGCTTTGCCCGGGAGTTCAGCGTGGTGCCGAGGGTCCTGTTGATCGTCGAGGAGAAGGGCGAGGTCACCGACTTCTGGGAGGTGACGGCGGGGATGATCGCGACGGCGAGCGCCCCACCCACGACGGCCAGGCCGAGGACGAGGACCTCCCCGGCTCGGACCCTGAGCCTCCGGCGGGCGGTCCGGCCCGACATCACCAGCAGCACGACGACGACGACCGCCCCCGCCATCAGCAGGACACCACGCTGATAGGCGAAGAAGGGACTGAGCACGAGTGGCACCACGGCGACGAGGTTGAGCCGGCTGCGGTGCTCCTTGGTGAGCTCGGAGAGTAGGCCGATCGTCCCGATAGCCAGGAATATGGCGGCGGCGTCGGTGCCCATGGGACCGGTATCGCTGAGCGGCACCAAAGGCAGGCCCAGGGTGAAGGAGACCTTGCCCATCGTCGTGAGGATCAGGACCGCGGCGATGAGCGCCGACCAGCGCAGTGTGCGCTCCAAGCCACGGCCGTCGAGAAAGCGCCGCACCGGCACCCCCGACGCCAGCGCGTATCCCCCCATGACGTAGATGATGGCCTTGGCCTCGTAGGGGATGTACACGGTGCTGTTGTGGCGGAGAAGACCCTCGACCGTCTCGAGCGTCCACCAGCCCGCCAACGCGGTCCACGCCAGGGCCGGGAACCCGATCCGTTGGGGCCAGCCCCTCACGGCCAGCCGTGCCAGGAGTGCGACGGAGATGACGACTTCGGGCATGCGGAATTGGAACGTCCCGGTCCCGGGATGGAAGATGCCGCGGGGGACGTTGTTGTAGTTGCCGTAGAGGCTTGCTTCGACGATCAGCATGCCGAGAACGAAGAAGACGACCCAGTGCTCCCGGGCACTGCGCTCCCACTGGGTGAACACGTAGAAGAGCCCGCCCGCCACCACCGCGCCACCGAGGAGGAGGGTCAACTTGCTCATGCGTTCACCGTGGCGAGGAGGGGTTCGAGCGCGGCGTCCCATGAATGGGAAGCGAGCACCGCGTCGTGGCCCACCTGACACAAGGCGGAGACGGCCTCGGGGTCGTCAAGCAGCGAGCTGACGACGTCGACCATCGTCTCGGCATCGTCGGCGACGACCACACCTCGCCCGATGAGGTCCTCGAGGCCGTCCACGGCGACCGAGGTGGCGACAACGGGGCGACCCGCATCGAGTGCCTCGAGGATCTTCAGCCGGGTACCTCCTCCTGACCGCAGCGGGGCAACAGCCAGACGCGCCTGAGCAAGGTAGGGAAGGACATCCGATACGGTACCGGAAACCTCGACCGACGATGATGCCAGGGCCCGGACCGACGGGGCGGGATCCCGGCCGACGAGCAGCAGGCGGGCCGCCGGAATTCGCCTGACGACCTCGGGCCACACCTCCCGGGCGAACCACACCGCGGCATCGACGTTCGGAGCCCACCCGAGGGCAGCCACAAAGGCAGCCGTGGGGGTGGAGGCGGGCTCGAGCGGGCACGACGGGTCGGGGTCCCTGCCGTTCGGGCATACGAGGAGACCGGGCAAGCCCGCGCCCAGGCGGTCGCGCTCGCGCTCACTCACCACCACGACCGTGTCGAAGTCCCGCAACGCCTTGCGCTCCATGGCGGCCAGCAACGCGGCTTCGGTGTAGGCCGCCGCAGCCGAAGGTCCACGCGCCGTCCGCCCGTAGCTGCGCATGAGGGCGGACTCGACGTTGTGGAGGTCGAGAACTCGCCTTGCCGCAGTCACGTCCCGGCCCAGTGGTGCCATCTGCATGTACTCGATCTGGAGGAGGTCCAACGGGCCCTCGGTGGCCGCGGCGCGCACCTCCGCCCGAAGCTCAGAACTGAAGAACCGGCCTGCCGAAAGACTCCTCGTCGCCAGCGCGCCCAGAACGGAGCGGCCCGCCGTAGGCCTCCAGGGGACACTGCGGACGTCGATCCCGAGTTTCTCGAGGCCGGCAATGTCGGCGGTGCCGTCGTCGTACGCGCACAGCACCAGGTCGGCTCTCTGCGCCAGCCGACGGGCCACGGCGAGGACGCGCTGCTTCCCGCCGTCGTTGTCGGGAAAGGGCACGAACTTCGTAACCATGAGCGCTCTCACCGGGGCAACCAGTCACATGCCCTTGGGGCGACGCACGACAGGCCACTGCGTCTGCCTGTCGCCACGGAGGTACCGAACCAAGCCGCCGATCGCCACCGCGTTGAGGAACAGCGCCTGGCCGAGGGCGTCGGCCAGGCGGCCGAGCGTGCCGGCGCGAGCAGGCGGAACGTCGGGGGCAGGGCTCCCCGGGTCATCAGGTCGGTTCGCGTCGCCCCCGAGGTTCGACGAGGCCGTCGCCTTGCGCGCCAGCCCCCACAACGCGACGAGATGACCGGACAGGAACAGGACCGCCAGCCTGCTGGTGCGGGCACGGCGCAGCGCCGTCACGAGCAGGGCGACGTGCGCGACAGGGGCGAGGGTGTAGCGCGCCAGGCGATGCCCCCAGATCTGGGCGGCGACGATTCCACCCGCCGGTCCCAGCTGGCTCTTACGGCGCATGAAGACGTGCATCGCCCCCGAGACGCTGCGCGTCCGGCGCTCCCACTGCTGCCCCAGGGTCGGCACGGGGGGATCAACCGCTCGGGCCCGTGGCTCGTACGCGATGGCGTATCCCCGTGCCGACAGATCGAGGGCTGTCCACAAGTCGTCGGTGGCGATGTCGGGGGGGACAGGCTGCCAGGCCTCCGTGCGGACCGCGGCCAGCTCCCCGACGAGACCGATGGTCGTACCGAGCCGCCACTCGCGCTGTTTGAGCCAGGATTCGAAACGCCAGTAGAGGTCCTCCCCGGCTCCGTCGGCCTCGACCTTCTCGCCCGCCACCGCACCGACGTGGGGGTCGCCCAGGTGCCGGACCAGCGCGGCGATGGCCCCCGGGGCTATGACGTTGTTGGCATCGCTCACCACGACGACAGGCGCGGTGACTTTCGAGAATCCCAGGTTGAGCGCCTGCGCCTTTCCCAGACGTTCATCGGCGGTGACAACGGTGGCTCCGGCCTGCTCGGCGCGCGCCGCGGTCTCGACGTCGGCGTCGGCCACCACCATGACGTCGAGCGGACCGGGGTATCCATTGGCGAGGACGTCGCGGATCTTGGCCCCGATGCACTCGGCCTCCCCGTAGGCAGCGACGAGCACGGTGACCGGAGGCCATTGCTCCGGATCGGAGCCGGACGCCGCCTGCCTGCGTCGCGAGGCCAGGGCCAACCACGCGGGATACCACAGGTGCCCGCTCGACGCGGCCATCACGAGGGCGCCAACGCCCAGCCTCGAACGTCGGGTCATGCCTGGTAGTTTCGTCCGATTCGAGACCGCCCTGTAGGGGCCGCGGGCGGCCTCGCCGGGGAGGATGTGTCGCTCGCGGCTCGATTTCCGCCGAGCGTGGCCAACGTCACGCCACCCTGTGCGCCCGTGTAGCCAGGACCTCCTGGTAGACGGCCAGCGTCCCCCGAGCCGTGCCCCGGCCCGTCGGCGGGTCGGGGCGAGGAAGCGGCCGGTCGCTCAGGGCCGCTACCAGGGCTTCCGCCCAGGCGACGGGGTCGAGGGGAACGATCTGGCCGGCTCCGGTCCGGTACACCTCTTCGGCGAGAGGCGGCGAGGCCAGGACGGGTGTCCCGGCCCCCAGCCCACGGTGCAGCACCCCTGAATGCGAGCCGACCGCGTACGGAAGGACGAGGAGGTCGGCCGCAGCCGCCCACAGGTCGAGGTCGCCCTCGGGCACGAACCCCCGTCGCACCTCCACCCCGGGGCACTCCTCCAGGCGGGCCAGGTCGGCCGAGTCGTAGGCCTCCCCGACGACGAGAAGCCTGGCCCTCGGCAGGGCGGCGGCCACCCGGGGCCAAGCCTGCGCCAACAGCCCGATGCCCTTGTAGGGGCGGACCTGGCCGAGGAGGAGCACGGTGGGGACCTCTTCGAGCCCGAGCTTCTGCCTGGCTTCGTCGCGGGGGACGGCCGGGCCCCCGAGCATCAGGTCGACGGGCACGACGTGGACGGGGACGCCCGGAGCGCTGGCCTCGACGAAACAACGCGGCTCTTCGCCGTGGATGATCAGGGCGTCGGCGGCCCGCCACCGCCGCGCCTGGTCGGCCGCCGCCCGGGCGCCGCCCTCGAGAGGCATCGGATCGTGGATCGTGAGGACGACAGGCCGTCGCCGCGAGATCCGACGCAGCAGCAAGGGGTCGACGCCGGGAACCACCTCGGTCTGGACATGGACCACGTCAGGACGGGCGCGCCAGACCGCCTTGGCCAGCGCCAGGATCGACGGGGGGACCTCGGTCAGGCGCAGCGCGTAGAGGCGGGCTTTTCCCATGCGGTCCACATCTGGTCCCCATCGCGGGCCCCTGATCACCAGATCGGGGTCGCCCACACCGGCCGGCGCGGCCAGAGCGACATCGGCGTGCTCAGCCGCGAGCGCGGCCCGGAGGCAGCGGGTGTAGTGGGCGATACCTCCCCGGTCCGAGGCGTCGACGAGAAGGACCCGCGCCGCCGGCTCGGGGGCATCCGGCCGCGGCGAAACGCGCCGCTGGGCAACGGCGGAATCCTGGTGCAACGGGAGATCAGTCATAGGCGAGCATGTGTGCGGGACGACTTCTTGTTGTCACCCCGTCACCCGAGGCGGTGGGGTGACGTTCCAGCGAGAGCGGACTCGAGGGGCTCGCTCAGCCCATCGAGGAAGCTTCTTTCGGACCCGTCGTCGCCGTATCCATTGTGGCAGCCTCGATGTGCGTCGGCTCGATGTGCGTCGGCTCCTCGATCCTGTGGATACGCAGGACGGGCGCATCGGAACGCCCGGTCTCACCGTTCGGCTCGATCGTGTTGCGGATCACAGCGGTGAAGGTCTGGAACAAGATCACGATGTCACGCCACAACGACCAGTTCTCGATGTACTGATTGTCGAGCCTGGCCCGCTCGTCGATCGAGGTGTCGCCGCGCAGACCGTGCACCTGGGCGAGCCCCGTGAGGCCGACAGGCACCCTGTGCCGGTCGTCGTAGCGGGGAACGTCGACCTTGAACTGCTCGACGAAGAACGGACGTTCCGGGCGGGGTCCGACCAGGGACATGTCCCCCTTCAAGATGTTCCACAGCTGGGGAAGCTCGTCCAGGCCGGTCACCCGTAGGATGTGGCCGATCTTCGTCACGGCGTCGTTGGTGGGGTTCCACTCCACGTCCGATCGCGAGTTGACCCGCATCGACCGGAACTTGAGGACCTCGACGATGACGCCCCGCTCGCCCACCCGCTGCTGGCGGAAGTGGACCGGGCCCGGGCTGGTGAGCTTCACGGTCACCGCGATCGCCGCGTACAGAGGAGACATGACCGCCAGCGCGAAGGCTGCGACCGTGGCGTCGAAGACCCGCTTGACGATGCGGGCATTGCGCCGCAACAGCGACCGGCGCAGGCGCAGCAGCGGGTAGCCCCAGACGTCGTCCACGTTGCGCCCGTTCATGGCCGTGGCGAGCTCGAAGAACCGGGGAAGGACGTGGATCTCGACCGAAGCGTCCTCGCACGTCCGGAAGACCTCGACCATGTCGGCTTCACGCGTCACCCCGAAGGCGACCACGACTCGATCGATGCGCTCCTCAGAGAGCACCATGCGGAGCATGCCCACCCCGCCGAAGAGCGGGAGGGGGAGACCGGCGCTGTCGACCTCGTCCAGGAACCCGACCGGGCGCAGGCCGTATTCGGGATGCTCGTCGAGCATGGCCGCCATCTTGGAGCTGACGTCGCCCGCCCCGACGAACAGGGTCCGCTCGGCGAACCAGCCCCGCGACCGCAGCAGCCGCACGACCCAGTACATGGCGCACCGGGCGACGACGATCCCGCCCGCGGCGACGGCCCCGGTCACGATCAACCTGGCCGTGGAGGGCCCGGGCACCTTGGCCAAGGCCAGGACCAGGAACGGCGCCACCGCGCAGGCGGCGAGCGATCCTGCTTCGCGCGCCACGCTCAGCGTGATGCGAGGGCGGTAATGGCCAGTGAGCGCCAACGCGACCAGTACCGCGGCCGCCGCGCTCCACGTCCACCACGCCGCCAGCGGCAGCCCGAGGGCAGCGACCACCACCACGACGAGAACGGCGTCGAAGAACGCCACCGTGCTCATCGCCGCATGCGCGGTAGCCCGAGCCTGAAGCGAGACCGCCCGGGCATGACGCTCGGACGGCCTCGCATTGACCCAGGACTGGTAGTTCAGCCCAACGGACATAGCTCTACGAGCTTCTGGTCGATTGCTTGAGTATTGGCGTGGAGATCAGATCGTGGCCTGGCGCAGCCGGCGACTGCGGCGCACCATGAAGCCACCGAGGATCAAGGCACCGGCGCCAACTGCCGCCATTTCCTCGATGTCGGCACCCGTGAAAGGCAGACCGCCGGCGGCGGGCTCCTGCACTGGCGCGATCGGCGTGCTCAAGGGCAACGGCGCCGGGGTGACGGGTGTAGACGTTCCCGTCGCCGGAGTCGTGCACCCCGTGTAGCAGGTCGCCGGCTGGGCCGGCGTGTCGGCGAACGCAACCGCCGCCGGAACTGCCACCACTCCAAGCGCGGACAAGGTCAAGCCCAGTCCCATACCGAGGAGTTTGCTTTTCATTTCGCTGTCAACCCTTCACCCCGCAGCAGCTTTGCTGCCGCATCCGAAAATTCCCGGTCGTCGACTCCCGCCACACTCCGTGACCGGAATCTACTCGCCACTACTTGCCGAACGGCGGAAGGTCCCGCCACCGCCGACCGGCAACTACCTGCACTTGTACCCCTACCCTGTCGGTGTCACGCTCGGTTGGGAGCGTGATCCGAAGGCCCTGCAAACTCACGCCACTGCGTGAGCAACCTGCAACTGATTGTCACGGACCCGCATCGACACAGACCCTATGGAGAGTCAACATTCGGTCAACTGCCGTCCACGGGAATCGGGCCCAAAGCCCCAGGTCCAGGGGCCGCGGCCGGGGCACCGCAGGTCAGGGCAGGTCGGGGTGGCCCCGCCGGCGAGGACCGGTCCGGGTCGGTGACGACCCAGAGGGAATCAGCCAGAAGGAATCAAGAGGAGTCGGAGCCGGAGTCGGAGTCGGAGCCGGAGCCGGAGCCGGTCAGAAGGACACGGTGAAAGGCACGGCGTCGGTCGTAGTCGCTCCCCGGAAGTGCCAGGTCACCGGCGTCAGGCGCGCCGTGGGGAGCACCGCGAGCTGCCCCGACGACTGGGGCAGGGCGAAGTGCACCACGACGTCCTGCTCGTGCCCGGCCTTGACGTCCACGGGCGCGGCGATGACCCAAGTGGGACCCTCGGCCCCCAGCGCGTCCAAGGGGGGGCTGCCCTCGACACTGGGAACCGAGGCGTATCCGGGCAGGTTCACCGCCAGGACCCCGAGGTACTCGCCGTACTGGGTCCCGAGCCCGGGGTAGGGGCCGGCGAGGAACTGGGACTGGCCGGGCGGGGTGGAGTTGCGGAGGTGCACGGTCAGCGTGCCCAGGGTGCGTTTGCCCTGGGTGTGCAGATCGAGGTCGGTGTCCACCGAGAGGTACTGGTCGAGCTTGTTGCCGCCCCGGTTGATCACCGCCGCCATCACCGAGTCCGGGGACAGCTTCCCGGCGACCCCGGCCTGTACCCACGCCGCCTCGGCCTCGGGCTGTGCCGA
>Ga0310038_10003381_pt1 | contig 11515 bp, 6 predicted proteins | sample Sb_taG_6_FD_200461 | JGI IMG/M metagenome (GOLD analysis project Ga0310038, IMG submission 200461) | Peat soil microbial communities from Weissenstadt, Germany - Sb_50d_4_PS metaG (v2) (version 2) | ecosystem: Environmental > Terrestrial > Soil > Wetlands > Peat | place: Germany: Weissenstadt... | reverse complement strand
CATCTCCCAGTGATAGTTGGAAATGGCCACATCGCGCGGGTCGCGCACGATGTAGATGACACGGCGGTAGCGAGCGTCGAAGCACTCGTGGCTTTTGAGCACGCGCGGGCGGGGATGGCGGCGCAAGACCCAGTCGGCGGTCTTGTACATGTCCGGAACCAGGCGTTCGACATTCAGGAAGGTGACGGGCTCGTTTGGATTAACGAAATTGCCGACGAGGAAGCGCGTCCAGGTGTTGCCGGAACGCGGATAGGACGTGAGAAAAACGTCGTCGTCGAAAATGGTGATTTCCCGCTCGAGCAGCGTGCGGCGAAACAGCACGTCATGAACCCGCGATAGATGCCGGAATGCCCGGCGAATGAGTAACGCCATGGGTGCTTCCCGAGCCCCTAAAGGGGCATTTGATTTCGTATTGACAACATTGCTAAAGCGATGCCCTGATACGAACTCAAACTCTCAGCTACCTTATACGAACCGAACTTTTAGCTACCTGCTAGATTCTTTACGTCACGCTGTGTCTTATACGTTACTCTTCGGCCGGGCTGCGGTCGGCGGCGGAACGGTTGCCTTGCAGCCACCCGAGAAATTTTTGTTTGCGCGCAAACATGGTGCGAGCCTCGTTGCGCAACTTGCCCACAATCTGATAACGAGACTTGGTGAACCAGGGCACGCGATGCGGCGTGCACCCGTATTTTTCTTTGTACGTGCCTTCGCCACCCCAGTCGAAGATGGTGGCGCCGCGCTTTTTCCAGTAGCGCATGGCGTACCAGTGGCAGGCTTCGTTCGGGCGCAGGCTCTGATGGGAACGGAAGCTGGCGTTGCCCCAAAACTCAGCGATCTGGTTGAAGCCGGGATAGATTCCGGTGGCGATGCACTTCCTCTCCGGATCGCGCGCTCGAATCAGCAAGACATTGCCCCCCGGCTCAACGTTGCGAACCAAGGCGCGGACGCGCTCGACCGAATAGGTGGGAACAAGGGACTGCTTAGCAAAAACATCCTTGAGTTGCTCGTAATATTCGCCGGCGAAGGCGAGATCGTGCGCCTCTTCGATTTTTAGGCCGCTCTTATCCGCCTTGCGAATGCAGCGGCGGCAGGCGCTTTCCATGCCGTTGAACAAATCTTCTTCCGATCGGGTCAGGTCGGTGCGGTAGGAAGCGTAGTATTCGGTTTTGAATCCCGCGTTCTCCCCGTCTTCGAGGGTGAAGTATGGATCGGAGACTTCGAGATGCAGGCATTTGAGATCGTCCCACGCAAACTTTTCGAGGGCTTCGAGTGCGGCACGGCGCGGGACGCCGGGGTTGAGATTGAAACCGATATAAGGAGTCGTCCAGCCGGGAAAAGAGCTGCCCAGGACTTTCATGCCGAATTTCGAGAACGTGAGCCCGGTAAAGTATCCGAGGACGTCGCTTGATTCGCGCAACTCGGCGAGCACGGGGAGCGCGTTCTGCGACTCGGCGACGAAGTGCAGCCACTCGCGCGTCTGGAAGACGGTGCGGTCGGCGAACTGATCGAGACGCGTCCAGTCGGCGGACTTGATGTCGATGGGATAGAACTTCATTCTTGTTCCAGTTGCATGACCTCAGCGGCTAACGCCGCGCTCAAAACAATGCAGGTGCCGCGACGCTGAAGCAACTGCGCCACCCAAAATTAATAGCGCAGATCGCAAGTCCTCCGGCAGAGTCTCATCAGCAAATTCCTTCATACGTTCTCAATGCTGACGGACAAACCCAAGCGAATCCTCCTGGCAATCGAGTCTGTGGGGTTACTTTGGTGGCACTAATGAACTATACCAATCCCCACTTAGTCGGTAGCAAGCCGCTGTCCATTGGGCGCTCTGGGAGGATCTCACAGGCAGGCCGCAAGGCATTTATTTTCAGCGTCTTGAAGGATATTATCGAGTGCCATCGGAATCTAGTCCGGCGGTCAGGGCAACAAGTGGATAACGATTTCCACCGAGTGGAACCGTGAGGGGCCAAATTGCCCACAAAACTCAATCTTACTGCGGCGGGCGAGCCCCGGTAAGATAAGGGAATCTGTGGCTTCTGGATGGCAAAGCATGCTGGCGCGCGTGTCCCGGATGAACTGGGACGAGGTGCGGGTGCGAGTTGGGCAGGAATTCCACAAGCAGAGCGACCTGCTCATGTACCGGATGGGCGTGCGGAATGGATCGGTTCAACTGAACGCAGATTCAGCGGCGCCGCCGGGGCAATTCTTTTTTTCGGCGAGCGAGTTTTCTGGCAGTGAAATTTCAGAGCGCGCGGAGTTGTTGCGCAAACATCTTCCCGACGAAGCGGCCGAAATTTTGCGCGAGGCCGATGAGATCTGCGGCCATCGTTTTCGTCTGCTGGGCTACGAGAATCTCGAATACGGCAGCGAGATCGATTGGCATCTCGATCTGGTGCATGGTAAGCGTGCGCCGATGGATCCTTGGTTCAAGATTCCTTTTCTTGATTTCGCGCTGGTGGGCGACCACAAGGTCACATGGGAATTGAACCGGCACCAACACTTGGTGACGCTGGCCAAGGCCCGACTGCTGAGCGGGGACGAGAAGTACGTCCGCGAACTGATGGCGCGGTGGCGCAGTTGGATCAAGGCGAATCCGTATCCGTTGGGGATCAACTGGGGAAGCACGCTGGAGGTTGCCTTCCGCAGTTTGTCGTGGATATGGGTGGACCAGTTGCTGGCCGGGGCGGGGGATTACGCGCAGTTTCGCTCGGAACTGGCGCCGGCGCTCGCCTTTCACGGGCGTTATATTGAGCGCTATCTATCTACTTATTTTTCTCCGAACACGCATCTGCTGGGGGAAGCGCTTGCGCTGTTCTTTCTGGGCACTTTGTATCCGCAAATGCCGGGGGCCGCGCGCTGGAAGGAATCCGGATGGCGGATTGTGCTGCACGAGGCGGGACGGCAAGTGCGTCCGGATGGCGTTTACTTCGAGCAATCGCTGTACTACCACGTTTATGCCCTCGACTTCTTCTTATATGCGCGGTTGCTCGCGGCGCGAAATGGAATGGAAATTCCGCTGGCGTATGACGCGGTGCTGGGGCGAATGCTCGATGTCGTGGCGGCGCTGGCGCAGGCTGGACCGGCGGAAGGCTTCGGCGACGATGATGGCGGGCGGCTGTGGAACCCGCGGCGCAACCGCACGGAGCAGATGACGGACCCACTGGCGCTGGGTGCGGTGATGTACTCGAGCCAGTTTTCCGCGGCGCGGCTGACCGAGGAAGCGATCTGGTTGTTTGGAAATCAAGCCGTCGAAAAACTCTCGATCGCGAATCTGGGCACACAAGCTGGTCCGGCAGCGCGTTCGCTCGCCTTTCCCGACGGCGGACTTTACGTGCTGGCGGATTCGCAGCCGTTCGCGCAGGCAATGGTGGTGGATGCCGGTCCGCAGGGCGTGGGCCGCTCGGGACACGGACATGCCGACGCGCTCAGCCTGCGGCTCACCATGGATGGGCGGCGCTGGCTGGTGGACTCCGGGAGCGGCGTCTATATTTCGAAAGATGCGGCGGACCGGAACACGTTTCGCGGGACGGGTGCGCATAACACAATGCGCGTGGATGGAGTCGACCAGGCGGTTGCGGATGAACCCTTTTCATGGACTCACATTCCGGCGACGCACGCGGAAAGTTGGATTGTGGGGAAGAGCTTTACTTACTTTGTGGGCAGCCACAATGGGTATGCGCGGCTGGCGGATCCGGTTGTGCATCGTCGGCACGTGCTGAAGATCGCGGGCGATCTGTGGCTGGTGCGTGATGTTGCGCTCGGACAAACGGAACATGAACTGGACATACGGTGGCACTTCGCGCCCGATCTCGAAGTTCAAAACGAAGTTCGAGCGGTCGACTCGGGACGGGTGGAAATAGCCAGGGCTGGCGCTGCCTCCGGCGATCCGGGGTTGAGCCTGATCGTGCCGGAAGAAACCGTCTGGCATACGGCGACGGAAATTACGAAAACGCTGCTCTCGCCCGCTTATGGTGAGTTCCAGCCTGCGCCGTTGGTGCGATGCCGTGCCCGGGTTTTGCTGCCGGCAGAGATCGCGACTGCGCTCGTACCACGCTCTGGCGCGATCCGGCAGGAGGCCGAACCACAGATCGAACCTCGATTGGTGAGCATGGCGCAAGCGGCCGTGCAAGTGTACGAACTCAACTATGGTCACGCAAGCCATGGATTCTTTTTTGCGCTTGACAACGAGGCGTGGAGTTTCGGTCCTTTGTCTTCGGACGCGCGAGTGCTGTATTGCCACATCGCAAAAGAGAAGCTGGCGCAGCTGGTTGTAATCGGCGGAACGCGCGTCGCGTGGCAGGAACAGCCGCTGCTAAAGGCGGCGGGGCCATCCGCATTTTTCGAGTGGCGCAGGCGGGATGCGGTGATGAACGCAGCGCCGGGCGAGTTTTCGGTTACGGCTTTGTTCGAAGAGCTGACGGGCGAAGAGCTGACCGGCGGCTCGTGTTCCCCATTCTCGGGCGGGGATCACGATTCGTCGCATCATAGTCCGTCACCATACGCGGAGAAACGCTAGATGTGCGGGATCGCTGGGATTCTTGAATTCGGCCGGGACGAACGAGCGAGCGCCGCGGCGCTGCGCGAAATGTGCCGCGTGATTAGCCATCGTGGGCCCGACGACGAAGGCTTTTATACGGATGGCGCAGTCGGCATCGGCATGCGGCGGCTCAGCATTGTCGATGTGGCGGGCGGGCATCAGCCGATTTCGAACGAAGACGACACGCTCTGGATCGTGTTCAATGGCGAGATCTACAACCACCTCGCCTTGCGCGAGCAACTCATTGCGCGCGGCCATCGCTACAGCACGCACAGCGATACCGAGACCATCATCCACCTCTACGAAGAGTACGGCACGGATTGTGTACAACACCTGCGCGGCATGTTCGCCTTTGCCATTTGGAATCGCAATACGAAAACCCTCTTCATAGCGCGCGACCGGCTGGGCATCAAGCCGCTGTACTACAAATTGACGCCGGAGCGGCTGCTGTTCGGATCGGAAATCAAAGCGGTGCTGGCGCATGGCGGGTTTCGCCCGGAGTTCAATCGGGCGGTGCTGCCGGAATATTTGGCGTTTGGATATTTGTCGGGCGCGGAAAGCTTCTACAACGGAATTCTTAAGCTGTTGCCTGGGCACGCGATGACGATTGGCCCGGAAGGCAAAGCGGAAATCCGGCAGTACTGGGACCTGGATGCATCGACGCCGCACGAATCGGGAGTTAATAGTTACGACGAGAGTTACTACGTCCAGAGCTACCGCGAGTTACTGGAAGGCGCGGTCAACAGCCACCTGATGAGCGATGTGCCTCTAGGCGTGTTCTTGAGCGGCGGCGTGGATTCGAGCGCGGTGGCTGCGCTGATGACGAAAATACGGCGTGCGCCGGTCGAGACATTTTCTGTCGGCTACGAAGAGCAGACCTACAGCGAACTGCCCTTTGCGCGCACGGTATCGGATCACATCCATTCGCGGCATCATGAAGTGGTGGTCAGCGAACAGGATTTCTTTGCGGCGCTCCCGCATTTGATCTGGCATGAAGACGAGCCCATCGTGTGGCCTTCGAGCGTCTCGCTTTATTTTGTCGCCCGCCTCGCCCGCGAGAGAGTTACGGTCGTGCTCACTGGCGAGGGCGCGGATGAAACCCTGGCGGGCTACACGCGCTATGCGTTCACCCTGAAAAATGCGGCCATGGATCGCGCGTACCGTAGCGTGGTTCCGGGCGTTCTGCGGCGCGGATTGCGCGACACGGTTGCGACTTCTTCGCTGCTGGGCGCAACTCTGCGCCGGAAACTGGAACATACTTTTCTCGCGAAGGACGGCAACTCCTGGGCCTCTTTCTACTTCGATAATTTCTTTTCGGCCTTCGGCGAAGCGGAGCAGAACGGATTGCTGACCGGCGAGTTCGCGCGGGAAGCCGCGCCCAGCACGGCATATAAGAATGTGCTCAGGTATTGGGAGCATTCGTCAGCGGCTTCACCTGGGGGCGAAATGCTGCAGCGACTGCTCTACACCGACATCAAGACTTACCTGGTGGAACTCCTCATGAAGCAGGACAATATGAGCATGGCTGCATCCATCGAAAGCCGGGTGCCGTTTCTCGATCATGTGCTGGTTGAATTCGCGACGCGAATTCCGCGCGAAGCGCAGATCAGCGGATTAGCCGGCAAACGGATTCTGAAAAAGGCGGCCGAAGACTTGCTGCCGCACTCGATTCTGTACCGGCCGAAGCTGGGATTTCCGACGCCGTGGAGCGGTTGGCTGGCCGGACCGCGGCTGGAAACGATTCGCGAGATGCTGGTTGAGCCGCGCAGCTTGAATCGCGGATACTTCCGGCGCGAAGCGATCGAGAAGCTGTTCGACGAACATCGCGCGAAGCAACGCGACAACTACGATCGCATCTGGCGGTTGCTCAATCTTGAGTTGTGGCATCGCGTCTGTCTCGAAGGCGGATCGCACGGTGAGATTGGCGAGCCGGCGATGAAGATGGCTTCGACGCGGTAGTTGCAAAGCGGACGCGAGCGCACTAAAGTACGTCCAAGACGAAAGGGTTCACGATTTGAAGATCTCGCAAAAAGGGCTTTACGCACTGCAAGCGATAACGACCCTGGGCCGCCGATACGGAACTGAAACGGTCAAGATCCGCGACATCGCCATTGATAGCGACTTGCCGGAGAAATTTCTTGAGTTGATTCTGCTGGAACTCAAGAACGCGCGCATCGTGGAAAGCGTTCGGGGCGCGAAGGGCGGCTACCGGCTGCGGCGCGCACCCGCGGAAATCAAACTCAGCGAGATTATTCGTCTGGTTGACGGCCCGCTTGCTCCCTTTGGGGATGCGGATCAACTCCGAGGCCTCATCATCACCGATCCCGACCATCGCGCGCTCTATAGCGTGTTTTTGCAAGTGCGCGATGCCGCGGCCAAGATACTGGAGAACACCTCCGTCGCTGACATCGTCGGTGATTCTTCCAAATCCCGCAAACCATCGGGCGCGAAGAAGAAGGCGAAGAAAGGTCCTGCTCTGTCCATCGTTCACAAGGCCGCGAAGAGTAAGTAGCCGGCGGCTTCCGGGCATCGGCACAATTTTGTTTCCGCGAATTCATGTTTAGCCTTTTCAACTTAATATTCCTTGAAAGCGAAGCGTAATGAACGATTCTCGGGCTTTTTCCATCGATCTCCAGGCAATGGCGCGGCAGGTGGTGCTGGCAGAGGGTTTCGAGCCGAATTTTCCGCCGGCGACGCAGCAGCAACTGGCGGATATCAGCACGCATCCGCCGCAACTGGCGCCTTCCGATAAGGTCCGCGATCTGCGCGGCCTGCTTTGGTCATCCATCGATAACGACACCTCGCGCGACCTCGACCAGATTGAGGTCGCCGAACGCTTGCCCAATGGCGACGTCAAGGTGATGGTGGGCATCGCCGATGTGGATGCGTTTGTCGCCAAGGATTCTCCTATCGATCAGCATGCGGCCCGGGAGACGACTACCGTCTACGCCGGCGTTTGCAATTTCTCTATGTTGCCGGAAGATCTCTCGACGGGTGCATCGTCTCTGCTTGAAAACGTGGACAGGCCGGCCGTGGTGATTGAGTTCGTGGTTGATACCCACGTCAATATCAATATCAATGCCGGCGGCTCGATCCGCGCAAGCACCGTGTATCGCGCCATCGTTCGTAACAAGGCACAGCTCACTTACGGAGCGATCGGAACCTGGCTGGAAGGCGCGGCGGCGGCTCCGCCGAAAGTGGCCGCGTCTTCAGAACTTCAAGGGCAGCTCAAGTTGCAGGACGAAGTTGCCCAGGCTCTCAGGAAACTGCGTTACGAGCAGGGCGCGCTGAACATTGACACCAGCGAAGTTCATCCGGTGGTGCTCAACCGGCAGGTGGTCGATGTCGTGAAACAGGAGAAGAATCGAGCCACCGAATTGATCGAAGACTTCATGATCGCCGCCAACGGCGTGGTGGCGCGCTTCCTGGAAAAAGTTTCATCTTTGCGCCGCATCGTGAAAACTCCCGAGCATTGGGACGGCATGGTGCGACTGGCGGCGGCGCAGGGTGAAAAGTTGCCCGCACAGGCTGATTCCAAGGCGCTCAACGATTTTATTCTGAAGCGCAAAGCTGCCGATCCCGATCACTTCGCCGACCTCTCGCTGGCGGTCATCAAGCTGATTGGGCCGGGCGAATACGTGCTGGAGCGTCCGGGCGATCCTGAGCAGGGGCACTTCGGACTCGCGGTGCAGGATTACACCCACTCGACCGCGCCTAACCGGCGCTTTGCCGACATGGTCACGCAAAGGCTGATCAAGGCGTCGCTCGATGGAAAACCCGGGCCCTATTCCGACGACGAACTCGCCGCCATCGCGACGAACTGCACACAGAAAGGCGATGCGGCGCGAAAAGTAGAGCGGGAAATGTCGAAGCGGCTGGCCGCCGTGGCGATGAGCCATCGCGTGGGTGAGACGTTCGACGCCATCGTCACCGGAGTTACTCCGAAGGGAACGTTTGTGCGGGTCATGCAGCCGCACATCGAAGGATTGCTGGCTCAGGGAGCGCAGGGGTTGCACGTGGGCGACAGAGTGCGGGCGCGGCTGACGCGGACGGATGCGCAGCGCGGGTTTATTGACTTTGCCAAAGTGTAGGATATTCGCCACTCGCTCCCGTAGGCCCGGTCGCCGCCACCTGGTGTATCTGAGTTCACCGTGAACATAGAAGCCGCCACGCCTACGCCGTCTTCGCCAGCCTGAGATCTTCCGGTCCCCGCACGGCGTAATGCTGCTCGGGAACTGGGAAGCCCGCATGCGCAAACGTATCGCGGATCAGCCGGTTCGTGTCGAAATACACTTGCCAGTAGTGCGCGTTATTGCAGTACGGTCGAACTGCGAGCACCGCGCCCGAAAGGTTGAACGTCAGGATCTCTACATCGGGTGCAGGTTCGGCCATCACGTTCGGCACCTGCGCCAGCGCCGGTTTCAGCAGCGCAATCGCCGCCTGCGGGTCCACACCGTGCGCCAATTGCGCCGTCAGTTCGACACGCCGGTAGGGGTTGGCCGAAAAGTTCTGTATCGTGTCGCCGAAAATCTTGCCGTTACCGACGATGGTCTTCACGTTGTCAGGCGTATTGAGCGTCGTCCCAAACAGTCCGATTGCCTCCACCGTGCCCGTCACTCCGGCGGCAGTAATGAAGTCCCCAACCTTGAACGGCTGCAGGATCACCAGAAACGCGCCGCCGGCAAAGTTCGATAACAGTCCCGACCACGCCATGCCAATGGCGACGCCCGCCGCTGCAAGCAGCGCCGCGAAGCTCGTGGTTTCGACCCCGAAGAACCCCAGAATGGCGACGATCAGCACGATATTCAGCAAAGCCGCCACGGCCGAGTGGATGTAGCGGATCAGAGTGGGATCAACCTTCTGCTTCGTCAGAGCACTCCCGATCAGTCGAAGCGCAAGGCTGATCAGCCACCGGCCAACAATCCAGATGGCAATCGCACCTAGAACTTTCAAACCGACAGTTGTCAGCATGGTGGTCACGGTTTGCATCATGGCGCTGAGGTTGACGTTCATACCTTCTCCTTCTCGGCCTTTTCCCTGGCGCTGCTTATTGGCCTGGGGACACATTTTACCCGCGGGTCCGCCGCTTGGCTACGCCCGACTTTGGGGTGCGGTTATATGTCTACGTTCGCTTACGCAGCCGGGGGGCAGAGTTCAGCTACTCTTCTTTTCCAATTCAGCCCAACGAGCGTAGAGCGCATCTAGCGACTGTTGAGCCGCGTTCAGCGCGGCCTGTGTGCTGACCAGGCGCGGAGCATCCATTGCGTTGGCTGGATCTTCTAATTCCGCGCGTTTCGCTTTCACCAACTGCTCGGCTTCTTCCACGCGCTGCTCGATGGTGGCGTATTCGCGTGCTTCTAGGTAGGAAAGTTTCTTTTTTGTTGTTGTGGTCGCTGTGGGTGCAGGGCTGAACGACGTCTTTGGAGTCGCTCGAGCGGGGCAAAGCCCCGCCACCACACGAGCCGTCGTCTCCACAACTGACTTTGTGCGCTTGGCTTGCCATTGCTCCCATTGCGCGTAGTCGGCGAAGGTGTTGGCGGCGCCCTTTCCGTTCAGTCCTAGCACGATGCTGGAGACGCGGTCGAGCATGTAGCGGTCGTGGGTTACGAGCACGAGCGAGCCGAGGAAATCGATCAGGCTTTCTTCCAAGATTTCGAGGGTTGGAATGTCGAGGTCGTTGGTGGGCTCGTCGAGCAGGAGAATGTCGGCGGGCTGGAGCATGAGTTGCGCGATCAGGACTCGCGCTCGTTCACCTCCGGAGAGGCGCCCGACCGGCTGGCTGAGTTGCTCGCCGGTAAAAAGAAATCGCGCCGCCCATCCGGCCACGTGAATGATGCGGTCGCGATAGACGACGGAATCGCCGTCTGGCGCCAGCGCACGGCGCAGAGTTACGTCGGGATCGAGGGTGCGGGTCTGGTCGAAGTAGACGATGCGCAGCCAATCGGCACGGCGAATTTCACCGCTGGTTGGAGCGAGGTCTCCCTGCAACAAGCGGAGCAGGGTTGTCTTGCCGCTGCCATTCGGGCCGACGAGGCCGACGCGCATTCCGGCGGTGAGGATGAAGTTGAGGCCTTCGAATAATGTTCGAGTGCCCAATGTTCCGGTACCCACGGTGCAGGTGACATCTTGCAGTTCGATCAGGCGCTTGGTCTTGCGGTCGGTGGCGGAAAAATCGATTTGCGCGGTGGCGCTGCGGGTTCTGGCATTCAAGTCGGCGAGCTCGCCCATGAGTTCGCCGGCTTTACTGATGCGGGCTTTGGATTTGCGGGTGCGGGCTTTCGCTCCGCGGCGGAGCCACTCGATTTCTCCGTGGACCAGATTCTCCAGCGCTTCCTGACGGCGGGATTGCGCGTGCAGGAATTCTTCTTTCTTCTCTAAAAAGGCGCTGTAGTTGCCGTGGACGCGGAGCGAGCCTTCGGGATAAATGCGATTGAGCTCGACCATGTCGGTAGTGACATTTTCCAGAAAGTAGCGGTCGTGGCTCACGATTACGCTGGCGAAGGGCGCTGCCTCAAGCAGATCTTCGAGCCAGGCGATTCCGGGCAGATCGAGATGGTTGGTGGGCTCGTCGAGCAAGAGGATATCGGGATGCAGCACCAAGGCTTCGACAATGGAGAGGCGCTTCTGCCAGCCGCCGGATAGCTCGGTGGTGGGCGCTTCGAGGTCCTCAAACCCGGCGCGGCCGAGCGTCTCGGCAAAGCGCGCGCCGCGCTCGGATGCTGATGCGGCGCTGCGATCCAGCGCGCTTTCGATCACCGAGCGCACCGTGGCTCCGGGCTGGAATCTCGATTCCTGCTCGACGGATGCGAGACGGGTTCGTTTGCGCAGCGATACTTCGCCGCTATCGGCAGCGACCTCGCCCGCGAGAATTCGGAGGAGCGTGGTTTTACCTGACCCGTTCGGGCCAATCAGGCCGATGCGGTCTCCTACAGAAATGGTGAAAGAAACATTCTGGAAGAGCGGGTTGGCTCC
>Ga0310038_10003380_pt1 | contig 11517 bp, 10 predicted proteins | sample Sb_taG_6_FD_200461 | JGI IMG/M metagenome (GOLD analysis project Ga0310038, IMG submission 200461) | Peat soil microbial communities from Weissenstadt, Germany - Sb_50d_4_PS metaG (v2) (version 2) | ecosystem: Environmental > Terrestrial > Soil > Wetlands > Peat | place: Germany: Weissenstadt... | reverse complement strand
CTGGGCGGCCAGGGCATCGGAGAGGTAGTCACCGTTGAGGTTCGTCGTGGCAATGACGTCGAAGTCCGACGGCCGGGTCAGCACCTGCTGCAGCGTGATGTCGGCGATGGTGTCCTTGACCAGCAGCTTGTCGCCGGGGTCGCCGCCGCAGTCCTCCCAGCCGACAGCGACGTCGGAGAACTCCTCGCGCACGAGCTCGTAGCCCCAGTCGAGGAAGGCGCCCTCGGTGAACTTCATGATGTTGCCCTTGTGGACGAGCGTGACCGACCGGCGCTTGCGTTCGAGTGCGTAGTTGATGGCGCCGCGGATGAGGCGCTTGGACCCCATTTCCGAGATCGGCTTGATCCCGATGCCCGAGCCGTCCCGGATGGGCCAGCCCATCTCGTCGCGCAGGTAGGCGATGAGCTTGAGGGCCTCGGGCGTGCCCTCCTTCACCTCGTAGCCGGCGTAGACGTCCTCGGTGTTCTCCCGGAAGATCACCATGTCGACCAGCTCGGGGTGCAGCACGGGCGAGGGGACGCCGGCGAACCAGCGCACCGGGCGCAGGCACACGTAGAGGTCGAGGATCTGGCGCAGGGCCACGTTGAGCGAGCGGATGCCGCCGCCGATCGGCGTCGTGAGGGGGCCCTTGATCCCGATCAGGTGGCTGCGGAAGGTGTCGACGGTCTCGTCGGGCAGCCAGCTCCCGGTCTCGTCGAACGCCTTCTGGCCGGCCAGGACCTCCTTCCAGGCGATGGTACGCCCGTGCTTGGCGGCGGCCGCATCGAGGACCAGCTTGGCGGCGGGCCAGATGTCGACGCCGGTGCCGTCGCCCTCAATGAAGGGGATGATGGGCTCGTCGGGGACTTGAAGGGTGCCGTCGTCGCCCATTCGGATGAGATCTGCCATGGACCGGATGCTACGAGGCGGGGCCGTTGCGTCCTAATTGACGTGGTCAGAGCTGTGCGGGGGCGGGCCGCCGCTTCTCCCCCAACAGGCCGGCGAGGCGGGTGTACTGCTCGGCGTCGGGGCCGAGGAGCCGTGCCACCCACCCGAGCGCGAGCGGCCCGTCGATGGCCGTCCCCCAGCGGATCATCTCCTCGATATCGAGCCAGTCTTTCGGCCGGTCGAAGATGGCCTTGCAGACAATGAGGTCCTCCGGTGCGAGGATCGGGATGTCGACGGGCCCGAAACGGACCACGCGGGCGCGCTCGGCCATCTCGAGGTGCAGGCCCAGGGTGGCGAAGAACACATCGAGGTACGAGCCGTTCCAGTCCAGCCTCGCCTGCCCGTCGCGGGCGATGGCCTCCCGATCCCCGGGGGCGACCGTCACGCCGAGCCCGGCCAGCAGTTCGAGGATCGGTTCGGCGGCCGCCGGCGGCAAGGTCAGGTTGACGTCGATGTCGGTGGTCGCCCTCGGGTTGCGGTACCAGGCGAGCGCGAGCGCCCCGCCGAACTGGTGCGGCACCCCGGCGGAATCGAGCATCTCGTGAAGCGAGACGATCTTGGGGACCAGGTTGCCGAACTGGGCCACCCCGTTCGGCCCTCCGGCCCCGGCCGTCAACGCGACGCCCCGGCGCGCGCCGCCCACAGGCGGGCCAGCGGCGGGAAGCGCAGCGGCTCCTTGGGGCGAGGGGCCTGGTAGGCCGAGACCTGGGCGACAAGGCCGAGCAGGTCCATGAGGGCGTCCCCGGGGTCCCGCCTCGAGGCTGCCGCAGGCGGCGACTCGAGGGCCGCCGCCATCCGGCGCGAGGACTCGACGAACTGGCGCATCTCGGGGCTCCGGTGACGGGGGTTCGGGGCGCCGGCGCGCGCCGCGCTGGCCCGCACCGCCTCGGCATCGAAGGGCCGGGTAGCCCTACGGCCGGCCGTGGCCAGCACCTCGTCGGTGAGCGAAGTGAAGCCAGCCAGGGAGCGGGCCCGAGGGCCCTTGGGGGTGTGGACCGACTCCCGGATCTCGAAGCGGCCCCGGGGCCGGGCGACGACGTACGCCATACCCACTAGATTACCCACTATCGACCCACTTGGTCCAGCCCATTCTGGTCGCCTTCGGAGCACCGAACGTGCCATCCGGGCCAGCCGGACCTTGGGTGGGTGGTACCACCACGATCACCTCTACAGGGTGGCCACCTTGGTAACCCCCAATAGGAGGACCAAGCTGACGCCGACAGGAGGAGCGTGCCGTGGGAGCAGTCAGGTTGGTGTTCCAGGCCGGGTTACGCCGCCGCTGGCGGTCCTGGCTGGCCATCGCGCTCCTCATCAGCGTCGTCGGGGGCCTTGTGCTGGCTGCCGCGGCCGCGGGCCGGCGGACGGAAAACGCGTTCCCGCGGTTCGTGGCAGCCCACGGGTTCGACAGCATCGTCTACGCCACCAGACCGGTGCCGGGGGTCGCCCATCTGCGCGGGGTGGCCTCGGCCACGGAGCTCATCTTCCCCGACGCGGGCAATCCGACGTGCGACTGCGCACACCCGATCAACCCCAACAACTTCGGCGTGGCTGTCGTGTCGGGCCGGGGTAGGTCGCCCTTCACGCTCGTCTCCGGCCAGCTGCCCGATCCATCGAAACCCGACCAGGTGCTGGCATCATCCACGTTGCAACAGGACGACGACGTGCATGTCGGCACCGTGATCCACGTCCCGTTCGAAGCACCGTCCGAGGCCGCCGACTACAACAACCCGAATACGGGGCTCCCCGACCCGCACGGTCCGCACCTCGCTCTGCAGGTGGTCGGGATCGAAGCCAGCGAGGTCGAGTTCCCCTCCGGGACCACCCCCGTCTACCTTCTGTACGCCGGCCCGGCGTTCGCGCGCTCGGTGCTCCCGCACACGGCGTTGCAATACCAGTACTTCGTCCGCCTTCGCCACGGTGCGGCCGGCATCCCCCAGTTCGACCAACAAGCCAACCAACTGAACCTGGGCATGGGCAGTGTCGGCGCCTCGAGCGAGGACGGAACCGCCGCCACGATCCAGGCGTCCATCCACCCGCAGGCCGTCGGGTGGTGGATCCTCGCCGCGCTCGCCGCGCTCGTCGGGCTTGCGGTCGTCGGCCAGGCGCTGACCCGCCAGAGCGCCGTCGAGAGCGAGGACCATCCGACCCTGGTCGCGGTCGGCATGTCCGGCCGGGAGCTCTTCGGACTCGACATGGCACGGAACCTGGTGGTGGGCCTGACCGGCGCCGCGGGCGCTGTCGTGCTCGCCACGGCGTTGTCCCCCATCGCGCCCCTCGGCGAGGCACGACTGGCCGAGGACTTCACCGGCGTGGCGTTCGACACGCTCGTGCTCCTGCTCGGAGCGCTCGCCACCGTGGCGGTCGTCCTCGCGCTCGGCATCTGGCCGGCCCTGCGGGCGGCGCGCACCCGGCGGATGGAGGAGCGGACCGGGCCGTCCCGCTCCTCGGCGGTGGTGAGGAACCTGGTCACCCTGGGCGCGCCTCCAACCGCGGTGATCGGCGTCCGCAACGCTCTGGAGCGCCGTTCCGGCGGGTCCGCCGTTCCTCTGGGCTCTGCTCTCCTGGGCATGGTGCTGGCGGTCATCGCCTTGTGCGCGACAGGGGTCTTCGGCGCCAGCCTGACCCACCTGACGGCGACGCCCCGCTTATACGGAGACCCGGAGCAGCTCGGCTTCAACCCGGCGAACGCCGCCCTGCTCGCCAGCCTGGAGCACAACCCGGCCGTCACCGCCATCACCAAGGGTGTCGGCGCGGGGGACGTGGACATCGACGGGAAGATCGTGGGCGCCATCGCCGGGACGTCGGCCAAGGGGCCCCTCCTCTTCTCGACGGTGGCCGGGACTCTTCCGGTCGGCGACGACCAGGTGGGGCTCGGCGTCTCGACCATGCACCAGGTGGGAGCGCGGATCGGGTCGGTGGTGGACATCACGTTCACCACGCATTCCGGCGCCCCCCACACCGAGCCGTACCGGGTCGTCTCCCAGATCTCCTTCCCGCAGTTCGGGGGGTTCGTGAGCCTCGGCACGGGGATCCTGACGACGACGGCCGGCCTCGTCCACGTCGCCTGCCTTCCGGGCCCCCAGCTCGCCCTGTGCCGGCAGAAGGTCGCCAACATCGGTAGCGGTGGGGTCAGGGTAAATTTCGTGCCGGGCCCGAGAGGGAAGGCGGCGCTGGACCGCTACCTGGCGGCGTACCCCTCGATCACCTCGCGGCCCCTCGCTCCGACCTCCCTGGTCAACTTCGGCGAGGCGGTCAACTTCCCGCTCATCTTCGGGGCGATGCTGGCCGTGTTCGGTGCGGCGACGCTGGCGCACCTGCTCGTGGTCAGCGTGTCGCGGCGCCGCCGAGACGTTGGGCTCTTGAAGGTCCTGGGCTTCGTCAACCGCCAGGTCGTCTCGACGGTTTCCTGGCAGGCCACGACCTTGGCCCTCGTGGGGGTCGTCATCGGTGTCCCGCTGGGACTCGTCGTCGGCCGGGGGGTGTGGAATACCTTCGCCAACAACCTGGGGGCGGTCCCGGTCACCGTCGTGCCGATCCTGCTCACCGCGGCGATCACGGCCGGGGTCCTCGTCGGCGCCAACGTCATCGCGATCGCGCCGGCGTTGGTGGCGACGCGATCGAAGGCGGGGGATCTGCTGCGGCCTCTCGACTGAATGCCGGGCTCAGCTCCTGGTCGATCTGCCGGCCGGTCTCGTGAGCACGCCCAGCGCCAGCGCAGTCATGCTACGAACCGGCGTTCGGCCCCAGTCCCAGCGCGGCGTAGATCTCACGCGTCGCGCTCGAAGTGTTGAAGGTGTAGAAGTGCAGCCCCGGCACGCCGGAATCGAGGAGGTGGGAGCAGAGCTCGGTGGCCAGCTCCACACCTTCCTTGCGCACCGCGTCGGCCCCGCCACGCTCGTCGGCGGCGCGCAGGCGCTCCTCCATCCATGCCGGTGCGGCCGCACCCATGGCGCCCAGTCGGCCCATCGTCGACAGCGACGTCACGGGCAGGATGCCGGGCAGGACGGGTGTGTCGACGCCACGCTCGCGCAGGTCGGCCACCAACCCTTCATACTCGGCGGCCTCGAAGAAGAACTGGGTGACCCCGAAGTCGGCCAGCTCGAGCTTGGCCGCCAGGTGGTCGCGGTCACTCGGCAGGTCCATCGAGCGCGGGTGGCCAGCCGGGTGGGCCGCCACGCCGACGGAGAAGCCGCCGATGGCCCGGGCCAGCTGTACCAGTTCCGCCGCGTAGGCCAGCTCGCCGGGCCCGGCACCGGGGTCCTCGGGCGGGTCGCCACCGAGCGCCATCAGGTTCTCTACGCCGGCCTTGCGCAGCGAGACGAGGATGTCAGCCAGCTCGAGCCGGGAGTGCGCCACGCAGATGAGGTGGGCCATCGGGTTGAGATTGGTCGTGTGCAACATGCCCGACACCAGGTCGAAGGTGCGCTGGCGCGACTCGGCACCGCCACGGTAGGTCACCGAGACGAACGACGGCTCCAGCGGCTGCAGCTCGCCGATGGTGCGGGCGAGCCTGGCCAGCTCCTTGTCGTTCTTGGGCGGGAAGAACTCGAACGAGTACGTCGGGCCGGCCGCCAGCAACTCCGCGATGCGCGTCAAGTCGGCGACACCACCTTCCCGGCGTCACCTGCTCCCGCGTCTGCTCCGGTGCCCGTGCCGGCCTCGACCCGCCCGTAGTCGTCCTCGAGGCGCACGATGTCGTCCTCGCCGAAGTACGTGCCGTGCTGCACCTCGATGAGAACGACGTCGCTGTCCCCCTCGTTGGCGATGCGGTGCGCGCCCTCTAGCGGGATGTCGATCGACTCCCCCCGGTGCACCTCGGTCACCGTGCCGTCCAGGGTGACCATCGCCGTGCCCGACACGATGAACCAGTGCTCCGCCCGCTTCGAGTGGCGTTGGTAGCTGAGTCGCTTGCCGGGATGCACGACGATGCGCTTGACCTTGTGGTCGGAGGCGTCGTCACTTAGGACCGTGTAATTGCCCCACGGGCGCTCCGAGTATTCCCGCTCACTCACCTGCGCATCGCCTCCCTGGGCCTGGCCGCCGCCGCTGCGGGCCGGGACCGGACCCTCACCGGGCCGACAACTCCGCCGCCCGCAGCGCGTTGCGCAACAGCATGGCACGGGTCATGGGGCCCACCCCGCCGAGGCGTGGCGTGATCCATCCGGCCACCTCGGCCACGTCCTCGCGCACGTCGGGGATCAGCTTCCTGCCCTCCCAGCTCGTACCGGCCGACACCACGGCCGCACCGGGCTTGACCATGTCCGGCGTGACCAGGGCGGGGCGACCCGCGGCGGCCACGATGATGTCGGCCGTGCGCACGATCGCAGCCATGTCGCCCTCGTCGACGCCCGTGTGCAGCACCGTCACCGCCGCGTTGCAGCCGGGGCGCTTGAGTGACAGCAGCATGGAGAGCGGCCGGCCGATCGTCACGCCACGGCCGATGATGACCACGTGGCGGCCCTCGACGGGGACGTCGTAGGCGTGGAGCAGCTCGACGATCCCCGAGGGCGTGCACGGCAGCGGGCCCGGTGTGCCCAGCACGAGGCGGCCGAGGTTCACCGGGTGCAGCCCGTCGACGTCCTTGGCCGGGTCGACGGCCAGCAGGGCGCGCTCCTCGTCGAGGCCCGCGGGAAGCGGCAGCTGCACCAGGAACGCGCTCACCCGCGGGTCGGCGTTGAAGCGGGCGATGACGTCCATGACTTCCTGCTGCGTGGCCGTGGCGGGCAGGTGCTCGCCCACCGAGTACATGCCGATGGCCGCGCAATCCTCGTGCTTCAGCGCCACGTAGCGCTCGCTCGGGACGTCGTCGCCCACGAGCACGGTGCCGAGGCCGACGGTGAGGCCCTCAGTGCGCAGCCGTTCGACGCGGTCGGCCACCTCGGAGCGGATCCGGGCCGCAACGGCCTCGCCGTCGAGAAGGATGGCGCCCATCAGTGGCGGAAGTGCCGCTCGCCGGTCATGACCATGGCCAGGCCCGCCTCGTCCGCCGCAGCGACGACCTCGGCGTCCTTCACCGAGCCGCCGGGCTGGACGACCGCCGTCACGCCGGCCTCGGCCAGCACGAGCAGCCCGTCGGGGAAGGGGAAGAAGGCGTCGCTGGCCCCCGCGCCGCCTTTCGCCCGCTCGCCAGCCTTCTGCACGGCGATCTCGGCGGCCACGACCCGGGACTGCTGCCCGGCGCCGACGCCGACGGCCTGCCCGTTGGTGACCACGGCGATGGCGTTGGAGGTCGTGCGCCCGCAGACCCGCCAGGCCAGCACGAGGTCGCGCCACTCGTCGTCGCTGGGCTGGCGCTTGGTGACGGCCCGCCACTCGGAACGGGGCGAGACGAAGGCGTCGACGTCCTGCACCAGCACGCTGGCCCCCAGGCTGCGCAGTTGGCGCACCGCCTTCTCGGGGGCGGGCCCCGAGAGGAGGCGCGTCGCCTTGCGCCGGCCCGTCAGCTTCTCCAGCGCCTCGGGCGTGTAGGAGGCGGCAATGATGACGTCGGCCTGCGGGCCGGCGGCGATGGCCTCGGCCACCGTCTCGTCGACGTCGCCGCCGATGGCGACCACTCCCCCGAAGGCGCTCTGCACGTCGCACTCGAGGGCGCGCTCGTAGGCGGTGACCAGGTCGCCCGCCACGGCGGCACCGCACGGGTTGGCGTGCTTGATGATGGCCACGGCCGCCCGACCCGCACCGGCGTCCGCCGCCAGCTCGTGCACCAGCCGCCAGGCCGCGTCACCGTCGAAGAGGTTGAGGTACGACAGCGGGTTGCCCCCGTGCTGGGCCATCTCGTCCCACCAGCTCGATGTCCCGGCGATGCGGTAGCGCGAGCCGCGCTGGTGCGGGTTCTCGCCGTAGCGCAGCACCTCGGTGCGCTCGAGCGTGAGGTGCAGCGTCGGTGGAAGGACGGCGGCCAGCGCGGCCTCCTGGGCGTCGGCGTCCGTGGCGCCCTCCAGCTCCGTGGCGGGTGCGGGGCCACCGGCGTCGAGCCAGGCAACGATCGCCGCGTCGTAGGCCGCGGTGTGGGCGAAGGCGGCCCGGGCGAGCCGGCGGCGGGTGGCGGCGGACAACGAGCCCGACTCCCGGAGCTCGGCGAGGACCACCGGGTAGTCCGCCGGCGAGGTGACGATGCCGACGTGCTCGTGGTTCTTGGCGGCCGCACGCACCATGGTGGGGCCGCCGATGTCGATGAGCTCGATGGAGGGGTCCGACGAGAACGGGTAGAGGTTCGACACCACCAGGTCGATGGCGTCGATGCCGTTGGCCTCCAGGTCGGCCAGGTGCTCGGGCTTGGCCCGGTCGGCCAGGATCCCACCGTGGATCTTGGGGTGGAGGGTCTTGACCCGCCCGCCCAGCATCTCGGGCGACCCGGTCACCTCGGCCACCTCGATGTGGGCGATCCCGGCCTCACCCAGCTTGGCCGCGGTGTTGCCGCTGGCCACCAGCTCCCATCCCAGGTCAACGAGGCCCTGGGCCAGCTCGACCAGGCCCTCCTTGTCGTAGACCGACAGCAGGGCCCTCACGACGTCATCTCCTCGTCACTCCTTCTCATTCCGTGTCTCTCGGTGTCACGCCTTCTGCGCCCTCTCCCGACTCGCCCTGCTCGCCACTCCACGACCGTGGCTCCCGGCACCGACCGGCATCCGGGCGGGCGGCGTGATCGGGCGACCGGCCTCGAGCTCGCCCAACGCCCACGCCACCGTGGCCGGGTAGAGGGTGCGCTCGGCCACCTTGATTCGCTCGTGGAGCGTCCCCTCGGTGTCGTCGGGCAGCACCGGGACGACCTCCTGGGCCAGGATCGGGCCGGCGTCCATTTCGAGCGTGGCCAGGTGCACGGTGCACCCGGTCTCGGGCACACCGGCGGCCAGGGCGTCGCGCACGCCATGCCACCCCGAGAACGCGGGCAGCAAGGCGGGGTGAGTGTTGAGGATGCGGTCCGGAAAGGCACGGTGGACGGCCTCGGTCATCACGGTGCCGAAGCCCGCCATCGCCACCAGGTCGACCTGGTGGGCGACCAGCGTGGCGGCCACGGTCGTCGTGAACGCGTCGCGGTCGAAGTCGGGCCCGAAGCCTCCGTAGAGCGTCCGGTCGACGAGCTCGGCCGCCGCGCCATGCTCCTCGGCCAGGGCGAGGGCGGCACAGGGCCGGTCGGACAGGACGACACAGACCGGAAGTCCTGCCTCCAGCATCGCCCGCAGGATCGTGCCGGAACCCGAGACGAGAACCGCGAGACGCATGGCCTCAATCTAGTGCCGCATCAACCGGGCGTTCGGGCTGGGCCAGACGATGGAACACCGGGCCATGGAGCCCCGATCCTCTCGTGAACGGTGGTGGGGGCCGTCGGGGGGCGAACGGCGCAGCGCCCCACGTGTGACCCGATCCAGTTCGGAGTGAGAAGGTGGTAGCCATCGCCGTGATCGGAGCTCCTCACGCAGCTGCAGGCTTACGAGGCGGGTGACTCCTTGCGGCGCCTGCGTTGGACGAACATCCACACCGCGAAGATCGCCCCTCCGGCCAGCGGGACGTCGAGCGCCTGGGGAAATTCGGGTAGGGCGGTCCCCGGTTCGATGTGGTAGCAGGTGAACCAGTAGTTGATCGTCGGGACCCTGTGGCTGAAGTCGAAAGGGGGAATGTAATGCTGGTCGGGCTGCAGCGTCGGCGGCAGGAACCTGGCTCTCCTGTACTTGTTGTATTCGTAGACACCCCCGACCACCACGGCATCGACGACGACCGTGGAGGGGCCCTTGATGGCGATGTCCACTTCCTGTCCCGTACCGGGCTGGACCAAGCCTTCGTTGGTCTTCACGGTCCCCGCGACGTTCACGTCGCTCGCGCTGCTGCTGGAGCTCGACCCGACCCAAGTATCGGCGCGGCGGCCAATGGCCGAACAGGTCTTGGGATCTCGGCCAACGGTCGTGATCGCACGCCTGTCGGAGGTGCACCTCGACCACGCCCAGGCTGCTGAGCTGGAAAGATCAAGGAACAAGCTGCCCACGAGTACCGCACTGGCACCACGAATGGCCCAGCCGTACCTCGGTGAATTCATCGCGTGGGCTCCGCTCTCCACGGAGCCGCCATCCTCGCGCGCCTCAACCCCGTCCATTTCTATCCGGCCATGATGGGTGAGAGCGCAGAAATCGGTCAAGCGACCGTCACCCGATTCGACCCGACGTCACGAGTAATTCATCTCTCGTTCATTCTCCGTTCGAGAAACGATCGACCTTTGGTCGAATCCCTTTGCTAGAGACCACGATCTCGACTGCCGACCGGAGGTCGGCAGTCACGGCGGCGCCGCAGGGGTTGACGTGCTTGATGATGGCCACGGCCGCCTGCCCCGGACCTGCGTCCACCGACAGCTCGTGCACCAGCCTCCAGGCGGCGTCGCGGTCAAGAGGTTGAGGTACGACAGCGGGGTGCCGCCGTGCTGGACCATGGCGTCCCACCAGCTCGCCGCACCGGCGACGCGATAACGGGCGCCCCGCTGGTGCGGGTTCTCGCCGTAGCGCAGCACCTCGGCGCGCTCGAGCGTGAGGTGCAGGGTCGGCGGCAGGACGGCGGCCAGCGCGGTCACGCCCTGCTCGTCGGCCAGCGCGAGCCCGGCGCAGGGGCGATCGGAGAAGACAATGGCGACCGGGAGCCCGGCGTCGAACATGGCCCGGAGGATCGTCCCGGAACCCGAGACAAGGACCGCAAGGCGCACGGAGTCAATGCGTCGCCGATTATCCCTGGGATGGCCTCATGTGGGGCTCCGTCCTCGAGGCCTCGAGAATCCGAAATCCGGTTCCTCGGAGCACCGATTCTCGGGACATCGTTTCTCGGAGCACGATGGCACGTGACCCAGTCGGCGTCGGTCCGCCATTCCCGCTGAATGTTGCCCGTCGGGTGAGGCTACGAGCCGGTCACCTTGACGATCCAGGTACAAGAAGCCGGGGCTTGCACCACCAGCGTCTGCGCCCCGAGGCTGGACGCCGCCGTGACCGACTGTCCCGACGCTCCGGTCTCGCTGATCGCTGGCGTTCCCGAGGCCGCCGAGCCGGCCGGAGTGACGAACACCTGGAACGATGGACCTGCAGCTGGGGCGGGGGCGCACTGGAAGGCCCAGCCGATATTCCATGGGGCGGCCGTCGTCGTGAACGACGTGCTGGTCCAATTGCCCTTGAGCTGCGGCGACTCCAGGAGGACCCGCGCCGGTCCCGCTGCGGCCGTCGACGATGTCGACGATGCGGCAGTGGTCGTCGTGGACCCGCCGGCGACAGTGGTCGTCGTGGACCCGCCGGCGGCGGTCGTCGTGGTGGACCCGCCGGCCACTGTCGTGGTCGTGCCGCCGGCGGCGGACGAGCCGGAGGCAGCCGCGCTCGGAGGAGGCAGCTTGCCGCTCCCAGAGCTCGACGCACTCGATGCGCCGCCGCCGGTATCCCCGTTGATCCACATCCCGAAGATGGCCGCGACCAGAATGGCGGTCAGGAGCTGCCAGGTCCTCCAGGTTCGTCGCTCCTTGATCTTGAGTTCGCCCCGCTCGGGCGCGTGGTCGGACGACGCCAGCGCGTCCCCACTGTTCGAGGGCGACGTCACCGACCCAGCCTCGAACATGGGCTCAGCCTGGTC
>Ga0310038_10003364_pt1 | contig 11559 bp, 8 predicted proteins | sample Sb_taG_6_FD_200461 | JGI IMG/M metagenome (GOLD analysis project Ga0310038, IMG submission 200461) | Peat soil microbial communities from Weissenstadt, Germany - Sb_50d_4_PS metaG (v2) (version 2) | ecosystem: Environmental > Terrestrial > Soil > Wetlands > Peat | place: Germany: Weissenstadt... | reverse complement strand
GTCACCCTCTGGGATACGGTGCCCGCTTTGCTGCAATTGCTCGTGGATCAGGCCGGGAAGCCGGAACTGCTCGGTGATTCCTTGCGCCTCGTCATGATGAGCGGCGATTGGATTCCACTCGGTTTGCCGGACCAGATTCGGCGGGTGTTGCCCAAAGTGAACGTGGTCAGTTTGGGCGGGGCGACCGAGGCGTCGATCTGGTCGATCCTGTTTCCCATCGGAAAAGTGGATCCGAATTGGAAGAGCATTCCGTACGGCAAGGCCATGCGCAACCAGAGTTTTCATGTGATGAATCAGGTTTTTGCGCCGTGCCCGACGTGGGTGCCGGGACAGCTCTACATCGGCGGGGCGGGGCTCGCCAAGGGATACCTGCACGACGAACAAAAAACGAGCGCCAGCTTCGTCGTGAATCCCGCAAACGGCGAACGATTGTACCGGACCGGAGACCTCGGGCGATTTCTGCCCGATGGCAACATCGAGTTTCTAGGCCGGGAAGATTTTCAAGTCAAGGTGCAAGGCTACCGGATCGAGCTGGGAGAGATTGAAGCGCGGCTGCAGGAGTACGCGGGCGTGGATTTGTGCATCGTGATCGTTCGCGAGGATACTCCTCGGGAGAAGCGACTCGTCGGATACGCCGTGGCCAAGCCGGGAATGCCGGTTGATCCGGATCAAGTGAAAGAGCATCTTCGCGGGAAGCTGCCGGAATACATGGTTCCCGTGGCCATTGTGGTCCTGGACCATTTGCCGCTGACGCCCAACGGAAAAGTAGATCGAAAGGCTCTTCCGGCGCCGGTGCGCTCGGCGGCGGAACTGAGCTTTACGTCGGCTGTGTCCCGGGATTCGCTCGATCTGCAGCTGATGAAACTTTGGGAAAAAGTTCTGAATGTCCGGCCCATCGGCTTGCGGGACAACTTCTTCGATCTCGGCGGAAATTCGCTGGTCGCCGTCCGCCTTTTCTCGGAGATGAGGAAATTGTTTGGCCGCAGTTTCCCGTTGTCGGTCTTGTTTCAGGCGCCCACGGTGGAAAAGCTGGCGGACATGATTCGGAAAGGCGGGTGGTCGCCGCAGTGGACATCGCTGGTCCCGATTCAGCCGGGAGGAAGCAAACCGCCGTTCTTCTGCGTGCACGGAGGCGGCGGCAACGTCCTCATCTACCGCGAACTGGCGCGCCATCTGGGCGAGGACTATCCATTTTACGGCCTGCAGGCCCGTGGACTTGATGGAAATAAAGATTACCTGACGACAACCGAGGCGATGGCCGAAAGTTACCTGCGCGAGATCCGCGAGTTGCAGCCGGAAGGGCCTTATTACCTTGGCGGGTTCTGCATGGGCGGACAAGTGGCATTTGAAATGGCGCAGAGGCTGATCCGGGACGGAGAGCAAGTAAATCTGCTGTTCGTGATCGACACGCACAATTTCAATGGAGTTCCGCCGCAGTTCACCCTGAGTGAAAAAGTGGGGAACCTCGGACAGAAGATCGTATTTCATTCCTCGAACATCCTGCGGCTGGGCTTCAAGAGACAGTTTGCCTACTTTGCTGAAAAATCGAAGATCGCCCTGCGAAGAGAAATGGAACGATTGCGCATCAAGATCGTCCATCTCTTCAAGCTGAATCCGCACCGCGACGTCGTCAGGGGGACCGAGGAAGAATTTATCGAGGACATCAACGATCGCGCATTCCTGGCCTATAAACCTGTCAGCTATCCGGGCAAAATGACGATCTGCAAGCCGCGAAGAAATTATGCATTCTTGCGCGATCCGTTCAACGGTTGGGGAGCGGTCGCCGATGGCGGCTTGGAGATCATCGAGCTGCCGTCCGACCCGGGCGGCATCTTCCTCGAACCTTACGTGCAAACCCTGGCGGAGAAACTCAAGGAGCAAATCGAACAGGCCGCTGCCGTCGGCGCTGAAGTTCACGAACCGCCGGAAGCTGTAATGAAGTAAGAGCCGGGCTGGGTATTGAGGAGAATAAGCAGAAAAAAGCACGCAAAAAAATAGTTAGGCGCCCACCGCACTGGCTTCCGTCGCTTTGGCGGAAAAGATTCCCTCGGCAGGCTGCAAACCCTGGATCTGAACCAATTTCAAAGACTGGAAAGATTGCGGGGATGCGTTCCTTGCTTTGAAGTTCTCGCTGGGAATCCCGGTGCGCGCGTAGGATTTTTCGCAGTCCTGGTAAGAAGGTCCGCGCATATTTCCTTCCAGGTATGCCAGCCCCGGGCAACGGGTGCAGGTTGCGCCATGCGAGCACTGGGAGCAAGAAGGCATGTCCCGCAACGTGATGGAGCGAACTTCCTTGAGCTGGGGCGAATCGCGCCAAATGTCCACAAACTTTGTGCGCCGCACGTTGCCGCTGGGGAGAGGAAACTGGACGCAAGGATAGACATCTCCGTACGGAGAGACGTAGCAAGCCGTGTGGCCCGCGCTGCAGGGCAGCATGTCCAAAGCATCTTCGTCGACGCCCTGCGGCGGCGCGCAAAATTCCTCGACGTTTCCGACCAGCGCTCCGTCCCGGAAAACTTCCCGCAAGGCAGCCTTATCCACATTCAATTCGAGAATGGACCTGTCCCCATCCATCATGGGCGTAATCGTCGGGTCGAGAGTGCATTGCGCTCCCAGTTCGTTCGCCAGCGCCCTCACGCCGGGATAATCCTGGGCGTTTTGGACCATGAGCACATTGGCCATGGTGACGTGCAAGCCCACCGTCCGCAATAAACGCACCGCTTCGATTGTCTGCCGGAACGAGCCAGGCATTTTCGTAATGGCGTCGTGCACTTCGGCGCGATGCGAATACACGCTGATCTGCACCGATTCCACGCCCAGCGCGCGGATGCGCTCGGCTTCCTTCTTCCGGATCAAAACTCCATTGGTCTTAAGTTTTATGCTGAACGTCCGCGCGTGCGCGTGCTCCAGGATCTCGAAAAAATCCTTGCGCATCATGATCTCGCCGCCGCTGATGGTGAGAAAGAAGACTCCGGCATCCGCCATCTGGTCGAGCAGGCCCTTGATTTCCGCGGTGTTCATCTCTCCGTGATCGTCGTGGTCGAGGTAGCAATGGATACACCGCTCGTTGCAGCGGTAGGTCAAATCCAGTTGCACGCTCAGCGGAATGTTCAGTTTGAGGGCCTTGGCGGCCATTTCCGACATTAAGCCGCTCATTAACCCTCCTTGCTTGAACTGCTCGAGCGGGCCAGCGGCTGGTCGGAAAGCAGCAGAATGCCGTGTTGCGCCAGATTCTCGACGAGCGCTTCGGCATCCTTCAAGGCCACTTCCGGCGCGATGTCATATTGCGCGCAAATTTTATTCGCAACGATCTGGTCGAGCGGGGTCACGCCGTCCGCCGCATCCCAGATGACCGACGCCACTTCGTCCAGGGTAAACAAAGTGGAATTGGTTGCGGACATGACCATCGTTTCGTCGCCCAGCGCGCGCGCTGCGATGGCAGTGCTTCGAGCCACATAACGCGAGTTGTTCATACGATTAGCTCCCAGACAGAGGTATCGGGCACAAACGTCAGCCGGCGGACGGGAATGTGCCTGACGAAGTCGAATGCCGAATCGAAAACTAATTTTACAAACTCAGGATCACGCGCAAAGAACAGGATGTTTCCCAGCAACCCGCGCACGGCATCGGCCCCAACGATGGGCTCGATTTTATTTTTCGGACCTTTGGCGAGCAGGTACAAAGCTTCGATGGGCGCTTGCAGGTTTTCCCCGGCACGCGCAAGTTCGCCGAAAAACGGCGTCCCCACCGCAAAGTACCGGCCGTTCCGCCGGGTCACATAGGAAATCTCGTCGGTCAGGAGCGCGGCGTCCGCGGGGGCCAGCCTGGCCATCGTGGTCTTGCCCGCACCGGACACGCCGGAAAACAGGAACGCTCGGCCATTGCGTATGGCGCTCGAAGCGTGCAGAAGGAAACCACCCTCGCGCGCCAGCAGAAGCGTGTGCACGATGCGCAGCACGGAATCGAGCGAGTAAGGATTGATCGTCTGCTGGATGCGCCCGCGCGCTGTGGATGGATTCCACTCGGCGCGAAAATCCCCGCGCTCCATCAGCCAGCGCCCGGAACCCCAAGTCACGCGCACGTCTTCGTCTTGGGATACGGCGCCCGGCGGAGCCAGCTCAATTTCAAAATCGAAACCGGCGTCGTTCGAGGAACCCACGTAACCGGCATAGCGCTCTTCAATCAGGCGAAGGAACTCGGGACTGTCGCAGCGCAAACGTATGGGAAGGCCGCCGATCTCGACAACCACGCTGGAACTTTGCGCCACTGCCGTCACGCTTGGCACTTGGCCCTCCTGAGGAAAAGATTCCGCCAGCCCGCGGCGAGCCGCAGATAGAGGTACGTCACGCGATCGGAAGACTGAAGCAGGCGGACGATCAGGCGGTTCGGCTCATGGGCCGGGAGTCCGACTTTTTGATTGTCGCGCTCGATGGAAACCAGTCGCCCCAGCAACTCGGGCGCGGTAACGGGAGGATCCTCGTGACGCAGACGGTCGCCTCGGGTGATCAGCCAAGATTCCTCGGGACGGTCCGCGGAGGCCGCTACTTTTCGGCCCACAACCCGGTGGACGAACAATCGTCCCTCTTGCAAGAACAGCACGACCTCTCCCGGAGAAATTTCATGCAGGCTGGCCCGCTGGATCAAAACCAAATCGCCTGGAAGGATGGAAGGCACCATGCTCGTGCCGAAGACGCGAAGACGAACCTCGCCAAATGCGCGGACAACTTCCTCTGCCAATCCGCACGCCAGCTCAATCGAAGCATTTCCTTGAATGTCCGCTCGCATTTTCAGCGGCTGGCTACGAAGCCTTCATGCTGACTTTGCAAGAGCTTTGGGTGGCAGAAATTTTGCCGCACGAAAGCGCCGAGACCTCGAACACGGACTCGAATCTTACCGATGGCGTCTTGTACGGTTTCTTTGCCGCCGTCTGTTCAGTTGATTTCTCATTTGAATTGTCTTGGTAGTTCAAATGTCCCTCCCCTTGTGCAATACCGCGAATTCCACACTCGCAAGGGCTGCCTGTTCGCCTTCCATCTGAAACTGGCGGCATCAGTTAGCCACAGCAAATATAATTTGGGAGTAGCCGGCTTACCCCGACTTTGTGGGGACGTGATGCGTTAAGCGTTAACCCTCAGGGACTTCCAGTCTGGAACAGCCAGAAAGGCAGGACGACAATCCGCCGCAAAAGCCCTACAAACATTGAATTTGAGAGAATTTGAAGGGTTTGACTGCCTGCACTCTTACCTGCAGCCGAATGGACAAGAGATCAGGAGCCCCGGGTATCTGCTTGAAAAGAATGGTCGGGGCGAGTGGATTTGAACCACCGGCCTCCTGGTCCCGAACCAGGCGCGCTAGCCAGGCTGCGCTACGCCCCGACGACACGCACTCGGACGCGCCAAAAAACGGCCCGAATGGAATATTCAGAATAGCATAGCTCTCCGCCCGAGCCTAGAGTGCCGTGGGCTTGGCCGAATGGTGTTTGGTTTGTAGCGCCCGCCTTCAGGCGGGCACTTGCTCGAATCAAGGATGCCCGCCTGAAGGCGGGCGCTACAGAACCTACCGCGCATCCGTCCGCCGCGGCTGAACGGGGGCGCTGTGTTATAGTAAATTCCGCGAAGCAGAAATTTTCCGCATCCAGTAATGCAATCCTAAGACCGGGAGAGACACGGGCGGTCGGTCGTTCGTGCAAATCAAGATGGCATTGATGGAACGCATCCAAAAAGATTTGACTGCGGCGATGATGTCGAAGGACGAACTGCGCCTGAGCGTGCTGCGCATGATCAAGTCCGCGCTCAAGTACAAGGAAATTGAAAAGGTGCGTCCGCTGGAAGACGCCGAGGCCTTGCAAGTATTGCAAACGCTTATGAAGCAGCGGCGCGAGTCGGTCGAGCAATTTGCCAAGGGTGGACGGCAGGACCTCGCCGACAAGGAAACGAAGGAAATCGGCATTCTCGAAGCCTACTTGCCCGCGGGCGCTTCCGATTCCGACATGAGCGCGGCGATCGAAGCCGCCATTGTGGAGACCGTCGCGAACTCGCCCAAATCGATGGGCGCGGTAATCAAAGCGGCAAAAGCGCGGCTTGAGGGCAAGACGGTGGATGGGAAGACTCTGTCCGACCGCGTGAGAGAGCGCCTGTCTAAAATGGCGTGAGGGCAAGTTAAGAGTTAACAGTTTCGAGTTGAGAGTGAATTCCTGACCTGCGGCTGCGCTGGTTTTGATGCAGACGCCATCTCTCGCGTATCGACTTTTTAGCTTCTCTTCCGTATCCTCCCTTGATGCCTTTGCCGGAAACGATCCCCGTTCGCTACACGGAGGAAGAAGCCGGGTACGTGACCGTGCGTCCTCTCGTGCGGCAGACGTTTCGCCTGGACGAACTTCTCGACATGATCCTCAGCGTCGCGGGAAAAGACGCGGCGCGCGTCCGGCAACTTCTGCATTCCGGCACGGTCGTCTATCATTTTTACCGGTATTCCTGGGCCGGATTCGAAGCGGACGAAGCGGAACTCGCCGCCGCGCTCGCGCGGTTTCCGGACGCCGATCCCTCGCGCCCGTTTGCCGCGAGCCACTGCACCAATGCCGTATTTGACGATGCCGGCGCAAATCCGAGGCATCTGCTGGATCTGGACCGGGAGACCGCTTCCAAGCGCCGCTTGTTTCTCGGGAAAAGTTTCTGGGAGAGCCTGCTGGAAATTGCCGTAGAAGAGCATCCGGCGTATCAGAAATACTCATACAGCCGCCGCGCGGACCTCTATCGCCTTGATCTGGACGCGGAAAACGCTGCGCGGATCGAAGACGCGGCGAATCGATTGGCCTCCGGAAAACTGCGCTCCGCGCTGCGCGTGTTGCCCAGCGCCGCGTGCATTCTCTTCGTTTGCCCGCGGTAGGAGAGTGGCCCAGGCTTCAGAGCCTGTGGGGTTTGCTCCTCGCAAGGACAAACCCCCACAGGCTGAAGCCTGCGCCACAAGACAATCTGAGCCATAATGCCGGGCGACCGCGAAGGCGCTTGCCTTTACGGCCTGCGCGGACGGGATTCGAAGCGGAGCCGGTCGCGGAGGTGTTTCTTGGCCACTAAACCCTGGAGTTCGACGGCGCCGCCTGCTGAGTTTCGTCCCTACGTGGACGCGTCGAGCGCGATGACGGAGTTCAGTTGGCGCGCGGTGATTTTGGGCGCGATATTCGGCGCGCTCTTTGGAGCGGTATCCGTGTACGTCGGCCTGCGCGCCGGGCTCACGGTTTCCGCGTCGATTCCGATCGCCGTGCTTTCGATTTCGATCCTGCGCGCGTTCGGCAAATCCACGATCCTCGAAAATAATATCGTGCAGACCACCGGCTCGGCCGGCGAATCGGTGGCCGCCGGCGTGATTTTCACTTTGCCGGCGCTGATCTTCATGGGCTTTTCGCTCAACACCGAATACTGGCGCGTCTTTTTTCTCGCCCTGATCGGCGGGTGGCTCGGCGTGCTGTTCATGATCCCGCTGCGGCGCCAGCTCATCGTCAAGGAACATGGGAATCTGATCTTCCCGGAGGGAACGGCGTGCGCCGATGTGCTCGTTGCGGGCGAGCGCGGCGGCTCGTTCGCCAGCAGCGTGTTCTGGGGCCTGGGCATCGGCGGCGTCTACACCTGGCTGAAGAATTCGATGCACATGTGGCCGGACCAGCCGGAATATCTTCCGAAGTGGCTGCCGGGCGCATCCTTCCGCGCCGCGATCACTTCGGAATATCTCGGCGTCGGCTACATCATTGGGCCCAAGACCGCAGGCACGATTTTCGCAGGCGGAGTTTTTTCCTGGCTCGTCTTGATGCCCACCATCCGTTTCTTCGGCCAAAACATGCCCGGCCCGCTTTATCCCTCGACGATTCCCATCGCGCAAATGACGCCGGACCAGTTGTGGTCCAGCTACATTCGTCCGATCGGCGCGGGCGCGGTGGCCGCCGCCGGATTGATCACGCTGCTGCGCACGCTGCCTACGATTTTGAGCGCGCTCACCGCGGGATTGAAGGATGTTCGCGCGCAGCGCGCCGGCACGGCGGCGCAGACAGATCGCCTCGAACACGATTTGCCGATGAAGTTCGTACTGATTGGGTCCATCGTAATTATCGCGATGATGTGGGCGCTTCTCACATTCAAGCCGATTCCGGGGGCGAGCACTGGCCTGTTTTCCAATCTGATGGCGGCGCTCCTGGTGCTCGTGTTCGGCTTTTTGTTTGTGACGGTGTCGTGCCGCATTTGCGGCCTGATCGGCACGTCGTCGAATCCTGTGAGCGGCATGACGATCGCGACGCTGATGGCCACCTGCGCGATGTTCCTGGTGGCGGGCTGGACGGGCGGCGCGTTCGCGGCGCTGGCGATTACGATTGGCGGCGTCGTCGCGATTGCCGCGGCCAATGCCGGCGCGACTTCGCAGGATTTGAAGACGGGTTATCTGGTTGGTGCGACTCCAGTGCGGCAGCAGATCGGATTGATCGTCGGCGTCCTGGTGGCTTCGTTTTTTATCGGCCTGACACTCATCGGGATGAACAAGGGCCTTGAAAAATACACGCCCAACGTCATTCCCATCAACTTTGCGCAGCTTCCCGAAGGCGTGCAGGTGGAAAATCAGAATTACGAACACTCGGGCAAAACGTACGTGCTCGTGAATGCACTCGGCTCTCAGGAAATTCCCGACGGAAAATATCTCTACGATCCCGCGACGAACCGGATCGAAATTCAATGGGTGCAGGGAATCGGCAGCGACGCCGCTCCCGCTCCGCAGGCGCGCCTGATGGCCACGGTCATCAACGGCATCCTGACGCGGCGGCTGCCGTGGAGGCTGATCATGCTCGGCGTCTTTCTGGTCGTCGCGATCGAGTTGCTGGGCGTGCGCTCGCTTTCCTTCGCGGTGGGCTCGTACCTTTCGATTGCGACCACGGCGGCGATTTTCGCGGGCGGCGCCGTGCGCTGGCTCGTCGAGCGCAACAAGCCCAAGACCGCCGAATCCGAGAGCGAAGTCAGTCCCGGCGCGCTCTATTCCAGCGGCTTGATCGCCGCGGGCGGCGTCGTGGGCCTCTTGGCCATCATCATCAAGCTGATGGAAATTCGCGGCTGGGTCACGCCCGACAAATTCGACGTGGGAACAAAATGGATCGGCAGCCTCGCCACAAACGATTGGCTCGGCGTTGTGATGTTCGTGCTGCTCGCGTCGTCGCTATTTATTTTTGCGCGCAGGAAGCTCGAGTAGCACAGACTTCAGTCTGTGGATTTCCATGAGAACTTGGCTGGACGGTTGATCCTGGCGAACGCAGTCGGCCCGGGCTCGCTAACAAACCCCCACAGACTGAAGTCTGTGCTACCAAAATCGTCGCGTGATAAACTCCCGCCCATGAGCGAAATTAAACCAACCCGCCGCGAAGTCCTGCTGGGAACGGCCGCGGCATTTCTCCTGAAGGGCGCTCCGGAAGGGCAGGCTGCGGATTCCTCCATTTGCTTCACGAGCGCAATCGAAATGGCCCAACTGATCCGCGCGAAGAAGCTTTCGGCGCGCGAAGCGCTGGCCGCGCATCTGAAACAGATTGAACGCGTCAACCCGAAAGTGAATGCCATCGTGACTCTTGTGCCGGAAATGGCCGCCGACGCCGCAGCGAAGGCCGATGAGATGCAGGTGCACAAAGAGACGTTAGGCAGGCTGCATGGCCTGCCTGTCGCGCACAAGGACCTGCTGGAAACGCGCGGCATCCGCACCACTTTTGGATCGCCCCTCTATAAAGACTACATCCCCGCCGATGACGACATTGTTGTCGAGCGGATGCGGCGCGCGGGCGCGATCATCATTGGCAAGACTAACGTGCCGGAATTCGGCGCGGGATCGCAGACGTTCAACAAAGTTTTCGGAGCGACGCGCAATCCCTACGATTTGACGAAGACGTGCGGCGGATCTTCCGGTGGCTCAGCCGTAAGTTTGGCCTGCGGGCTCGCGCCCGTAGTCAGCGGCACCGATACCGGCGGTTCGCTGCGCAATCCTGCCGCCTTCTGCAACGTAGTCGGCTTCCGGCCATCCGTCGGCCGCGTGCCGAACCCGAAAGCGGCATTCGCGTGGTCGACGCTGAGCACTTCGGGATGTCTCGGGCGTTCGGTGGCCGACCTTGCCTACGTGCTGAGCACGATCGCGGGGCCGGATTCCCGCGCGCCGCTCTCCATTAACGAGCCGGGAGAGGTTTTCGCGCGCCCGCTCGACCGCAGCTTCAAAGGCGTGCGCGTGGCCTGGTTCAAGGACCTGGGCGGAGCGCCCTTCGACCCGCGCGTGCGCGCCGTGGTGGATGGCCACCGCAAGACGTTCGAATCGCTAGGCTGCATCGTCGAGCAGGCGGAGCCGGACTTCGCTCCCGCGGAGATCGCCTTTCGCGTGCTGCGTGCGTTGGCCTCGGCGAATACTTATGGCGCGCGCCTCCATGACCACCCGGACGCTTTCAAGGACACGCTCAAGGGCGAGATCGAGGAAGGGCAGCGGCTGACAGGCATGGATGTCGCGCGCGCCGACGCCGCCCACGGCCAGCTCTGGCGCGGCTTTCAGGCCTTCCTTGAAAAGTATGAATACTTCGTCCTGCCCACCACGCAATTGCCGGCATTCGATGTCGACACGCCATACCCCACGGAGATCGCGGGCGTGAAGTTCGATAACTACATCGATTGGATGAAATCCTGCTGGTACATCTCGGCCACGGGCAATCCAGCAGCCTCGGTGCCGGGAGGTTTTACTCCAGAAGGACTTCCCGTGGGCATGCAAATCGTTGGCCGCAACAAAGAAGATTTTTCTGTTCTGCAAATGGCCCACGCGTTCGAACAAGCGACCGGCTTCGGCAAGAAGCGCCCGGGCATTGTGTAGCACAGCCACTCCTGGCTGTGCGGTTTTGTAGACCATGGATGCGCTACCGATTCCAGTTCAATTGCAAAACCCACACAGGCAAGAGTGCCTGTGCTACGCAACTTCCAAACCCGCCTTGCGCAGGCCATCGACCAGGTGCTCGATGAGTTCTGGATCCCACCACTTCCCTAATTCCACGCGGGCAACTGCGGCGAAGTCCGGCCTTATCGCAAGCAACTCTCGCACGGCGTTGCGTGCCGCTTCCCGTTCGCCGAGTTGTCCGTAGACCGCAGCCAGTGCGAGGTGCGTGCGCCAGAAGCCGGGCATGTTGAGCTTGAGAGCGACATCCAAAGCGCCACGATAGTCTTTCTTGCGGTACGCGTCGAAAAAGGAGGGGAACCAATACCATCCGGGATAATGGGGATTGATTTGCCTGGAATGTGCCGAAAGAGCGCAGCCGCGCTCCCAATCTCCAGCATAGGCGATCTGCATACCCAGGTATGCGGCGGTAAATCCGTCCATGGGGTTGAGCGCGATGGCCCGCTCCGCGGAGTTCCGAAAGGCCTGGAACTCCCGCTGGAAGAATTGGGCCGAGGCCAAAGCAAAGTAAGCCAGGTGATTCGATGGTGCGATTTCGACGGCACGGCGCGCCGCCGAGAAGGCGCGCCCGATGGGATCAGGCCGGAGGTTGAACCCGTGAGCGTATTCTTCCCGATAGAG
>Ga0310038_10003354_pt1 | contig 11587 bp, 9 predicted proteins | sample Sb_taG_6_FD_200461 | JGI IMG/M metagenome (GOLD analysis project Ga0310038, IMG submission 200461) | Peat soil microbial communities from Weissenstadt, Germany - Sb_50d_4_PS metaG (v2) (version 2) | ecosystem: Environmental > Terrestrial > Soil > Wetlands > Peat | place: Germany: Weissenstadt... | reverse complement strand
CCTCGGCGCGGGTGAGGGCGACGTAGAGGAGCCGGCGTTCCTCGGCCAGCGCGTCGGGGGTCGTGGCATAGGCGATCGGGACCATCCCGTGCTCGAGGCCGACGACCGCCACCGCAGGCCATTCCAGCCCCTTGGCGCGGTGGAATGTGGACAGCTCGACCCCGTCGGTGGCGTCGAGCTCCATACCGCCCTCCCCGCCTGCGACGACCCATTCGAGGAATTCGCCCACGGTGGCGTCGGGAAACTCGAGAGCGTGCTCATCGGCCAGGCGGGCCAGGGCAACGGGCAACCCGACCGGCGACGGCCGTACCTCCTCCCCGGGGGACTCGTGCCCTCCGACCGAGGCCCGGGTCTCGCGGGCCATCACGAGCTCGGCCAGGGCGCTGCGCAGATGGCGCGCCTTGGGCACGCGCCGGAGCTCGGCCACCACGGCACGAGCTCGCGCCGCCTCCTGGGCGCCTCCGGCCATCCGGTAGGGGATCCCGGCGCGCGACAGGGCGCGGGCGACGGGTTCGAGGCGCGAATTCGTACGGGCCAACACGGCCAGGTGCGACCAGGGACGCCCGGGCCGGTGGGTGCGGCGCAACCAACGCGACAGCGCCACCGCCTCGTCGTCGTCGTCGTCGAAACCCTCGACCACGGGGCAGGGGCCGTCGGGGCGCGAGGCTTGGCCGGGATCGGCCCCGAGCACGGCGCTCGCCGCCCCGACGACCTGGGGTGTGGAGCGGTGGTTGTCGTCGAGGCGCAGGACGGCGGTGCCGGGCAGGAGCTCGGGGAGGCGGTCGAGGAGCGTGGGGTCCGCCCCGTTCCACCCGTAGATGGCCTGTCGGGGGTCTCCCACCACGAACAGGTCGCGCCCGCCGCCGAGCCACTGGTGGAGCAGGTGCCACTGGGCGGGGTTGACGTCCTGGAACTCGTCGACGAAGACGTGGCGGATGCGCCACCGTTGCGCGGCGGCGGCGACCTCGTCCTCCTCGAGCAGGGACGCGCACCGCGTCACGAGGTCGTCGAGGTCGAGGACGTGACGCTTCCGCTTCAGCTCGAGGTATCCCGCGTAGGCTTCGGCCACCTCGGCGTGCGTGACGTCGGAAAGGGTGTCGCGGCCGGCGAGGAGCGCGGCGGCGGGGTAGTCGTCGGGGCCCAGCATGCGCACCTGCGCCCAGTGCAGCTCACCGAGGACGGCAGCGACGTGCGCCGGGTCCGACGAGCCACGCCCGACAACGGCCCGCACCAGGGGAGTGGGATCGTCCACGAGCCCCGGCGGGCGTAGCCCGCGGTCGGCCCAGTGGCGACGAAGCTGGGCGAGGGCCACGGCGTGGAACGTTCCTGCCGACACGAGGCCGGGCACCCCGAGCCGGGCCAGTCGGCCCCGCAGCTCGCGCGAGGCCTTGCGGGTGAAGGTCACCACCAGCGTGTGCTCGGCCCGGCCCGAGCCGTCGAGGATGCGCCGGGCCACCCGTCGCGCCAGGACCGTCGTCTTGCCCGAGCCCGCCGCGGCGAGGACGCAGAGCGGGGCGTCGGGTGCCAGCACGGCCTGCTGCTGGGCGGCGGTGAGGCCGCGCAGCAGCTCCGACGAGACGACGACGCGGGGGGTGGAGCTGGGCACCGCGGCGACCGTACCGGGGGGGTGTGTCGGCCCGGGGGATGGTCGGCGGCCCATTTCTTCGGCATTAGCCTCACCGGGGTGCTGCGGTCGCTCGCCGGTGGGGTGTTGTACGGCGAGACCTGGGGAGAGGGACCCCCGCAGGTGGTGGCGTTGCACGGCTGGCGCCGCACCCATGGGGACTTCGCGGCGTCGCTCGGCCCATCGGCCCCCCAGGGCCCTCTCTCGACCCTGGCCCCGGACCTCCCCGGGTTCGGTGCCACCCCGGCGCCCCCCGAGCCCTGGGGATCGGGAGAGTACGCGGCGGCGGTGGCGAAGCTGGTCGAGGAGGCGCACGGTTCGGGGCCCCCGCCCGTGGTCGTCGGTCACTCGCTCGGGGGCCGGATCGCAGTGCGCCTGGCGGCGGCGCGGCCCGAGCTCGTGGGCGCGCTCGTGCTGAGCGGGGCACCTCTCCTTCCCCGTGCGGGCGGTCCGCGCCGGCCGCCCTTGGGATTCAGGATGGCGCGGGCGCTGCACCGGGCCCGTCTGGTGGGTGACGCGCCCATGGAGCGGGCGCGACAGCGGTACGGCTCGCCCGACTACCGGGCCGCGCAGGGCCTGATGCGCGACGTCCTGGTCCGCCTCGTGAACGAGCGGTACGAAGACGCGCTGGCGGCGTTGCAGTGCCCTGTCGAGCTGGTGTGGGGGGACGACGACGCCGAAGCCCCTGAGGAGACGGCTCGTGCCCTCGAACGCGCCATCTCGGGAGCCCATCTGTCGCTGTGCCCCGGTGCCGGCCATCTCCTGCCCCTCACCGCACCCGCCGAGCTGCGCACCGCAGTCGAACGGGCGCTGGCGCGCCGCTCGTGATGCCGGGCTGGTCGTCTTCTGTCACCGGGGAGGTCCCCGCGGCGGCCCTGGCCGCCGTCGACCACGTCCTGCGTTCGACGGCCGTCGCCGTCAGCGTGTTGTCGATCTTGCTGGCCGGGCCCCGTTGGCTGCGCGTGGCCCAGCGCGAGCACTACGCCGTCGACGCCGTGTCGCGCTTCGCGCTGCGGTGGTGGACCTCGGGGCCGGCCAACTTGGCCGCGCTCGCCGTCGCCGTCGCCGGCCTGGTGCTCTCGTCGCGCTGGCCGGCGGGAGCGTTCGCCACCGCGGCCGTGGTGGCCCTGGGGCCGGTCGGCCTGCCGTGGCGGGGAAGGACCTCCCCTTTGGCGTGGACCCGCCGGTTGCGCACCTTGGCGCTGGTGTGGGCCGTCCTCGAGGCCGGGGCGATCGCGGGGGCGACCGTGGCGGGGCAGGGCCCGGTGGCCGCCGCCGCGGCCGCGCTGGCGTTGCCGGCGCTCGTCGACCTGGCGTGTGCCTTCACGGCGCCCCTGGAGCGCAGGCTGGCCGGGACGTACGTGAGGAGTGCCGCGGCGCGCCTGCGGCGGGTGGCGCCCCGGGTGGTTGCCATCACCGGCTCGTTCGGGAAGACGAGCACCAAGGGATACGTGGCCCACCTGGTGGGGGCGGCCAGGTCCGTGGTGGCCAGCCCCGCCAGCTTCAACAACCGCGCCGGGCTGGCCCGGGCCGTCAACGAGCACCTGGCCGACGGCACCGAGGTGTTCGTGGCGGAGATGGGGACCTACGGGCGCGGAGAGATCGCGGCGCTGTGCTCCTGGGTCCGGCCCGACGTGTCGGTGATCACCGCCGTGGGCCCGGTGCACCTGGAACGATTCGGGTCAGAGGACCGCGTCCTGGAGGCGAAGGCCGAGATCCTGGAGGGTGTGCCCTGCGCGGTGCTCGTCGTCGACGACGACCGCCTGTCGAAGCTGGCCGAGACGTGTGCCCGGAACGGCACGCGCGTGTGGCGCGTCTCGGGTCGCGACACCGGCGCGGACGTGTGCGTCCTCGACGAGGGCGGCGCGCTGTCGGTGTACGTGCGAGGGGAGGAGATCGTCGGGGGGCTGCCCGTCGAGGCGCGCCCGGGGAACGCGGCGGCCGCCGTGGCGGTGGCGTTGGAGCTCGGGGTCCCGGTCGACGAGGTGGCGCGGCGACTGCCCACGCTGCCCGTCGCCCCGCACCGTCTCGAGCCGTCGGTCGCCGCCGGCGGGGTGGTCGTGCTCGACGACACCTACAACGCCAATCCCGCGGGGGGGCGCGCCGCGCTGGCGACCCTGGAGCGACTGGGGGTCGACGCGCCCCGGCGGGTGGTGGTCACGCCGGGGATGGTCGAGCTGGGATCTCTGCAGTCCGAGGAGAACGCCAGCTTCGCCGCCCACGCATTGTCGGTCGCCACCGACCTGGTGGTGGTGGGGCGCACCAACCGTCGCGCCCTGCTGCAAGGGGCGCGGCGCGCCTCGGAGGGAACGGGCCCGGGCCGGGTGGTCGTGCTGGGCACACGACAGGAGGCGACCGAGTGGGTGCGCACGCACCTCGGGAGCGGCGACGTCGTGCTGTACGAGAACGACCTGCCCGACCACTACCCTTGAGCGCCGCCGGACCGCCACGTCGGCTGGTCCGGTGATTCCGCCGAGCTCGGGAGCCTCACCTTTGAACGTGAACACCGCCAAGGTCGCCGTCGCCTTCGGGGGGCCGTCGCCGGAACACGACGTGAGCATTCTGACGGGCCTGCAGGCGGCGCACGAGCTGGCCGGCGCGGCCCGCGACGTCGTCGGCCTGTACTGGACCAAGACCGGGGACTGGTATCGAGTGGACGCCTCGCTCGAAGCCGCCGACTTCATCGACGGGGTCCCGCGGGGAGCGCAGTCCCTGCAGCTGGTCACGGGCGGGGACGGGGCCGGCTTCGTGGCGGGCGCCGGGCGCCTCGGCCGCACCCGACCCCTGCCGCTGGACGCGGTGGTCAACTGTTGCCACGGCGGTCCCGGCGAGGACGGGACGTTGCAGGCCGCCTTCGACCTGGCCGGCGTGGCCTACACGGGTCCCGGTGTGGCCGCCGCCGCCTTGGGCATGGACAAGCTGGCGTTCGCCGGTGTGGCACAGGCGGCGGGGCTCCCCGTGCTGCCCCGAGCCCTGTTGGGACGCGACGGCGAACCGATCGGATTCCCGGGCCCCTACATCCTCAAGCCGCGGTTCGGTGGTTCGTCCATCGGTGTCGAGGTCGTCGCCGACCTCGACACGGCGCGCGGCCGGCTCGGGGCCAACGCGCACCTGCGCGCCGGTGCGGTGGTCGAGCCGTATCGGGAGGATCTCTTCGACCTGAACCTCGCGGCGCGGACCTGGCCCCGGCCCGAGCTCTCCGCGGTGGAACGGCCGCTGCGGTCGACGGCGGCGGCGGAGATCCTCGGCTACGCGGACAAGTACGTCGGTGGAGAGGGGATGGCGAGCGCCCCACGTGAGGTCCCGGCCGATCTTGCGCCCCCTCTCCTCTCCTCGATCCACGACGCGGCCCGCACGGTGCTGCGGCTGGCGGGGGTGCGCGGTGTGACGCGCATCGACTTCCTCTCCGACGGGCAGTCCCTGTTCGTGAACGAGGTCAACACCATCCCGGGATCACTGGCGCGCCATCTGTGGGTCGACCCGGTGCTCCCGTTCATCGAGCTGCTCGACGGCATGATCGGCGAGGCGTTGGCGGGCCCCGCCGTCAGCCACAGCGCCGCCGGCGCGGACGGCACCGTGCTCCGCAGCGCCGGAGGGATCGCCTCGAAACTGGCCTGACACGGCCACCGCCCTCGACGGGCGGGGCATCTCGAGTGGCCCCGACCGCACCGCCCGGGTGCGCCTGGTGCGCAAGGCGCGGCGATACGCTTGAAGAGCATGCCTTTTCCCCGCCGACTGCTCACCGAGGACGAAGAGGTCGTCGTGGAGCTCCGGCCCCACTGGGCGTTCCTGGGCAGGCCCCTCGTGGTCGCCGTGGCCGTCGTGGCGCTCGCCATCGCCGTGGCCGTGAACTTCTCCAACGCCCCGGTCGGCGTCCTGTACGTGTTGCTCGCCCTCGTGACGGGTTCGGCGCTGTGGCTGGCGGGGCGGCTCGTGCGCTGGTTCGCGAGCAGCTTCGTGGTCACCAACACGCGCATCATCCAGCGCACCGGCGTCTTCTCGCGGCGTGGGCTCGAGCTCCGGTTGGAGCGCGTCAACCAGTTGTCGTACCACCAATCGATCCCGGGTCGGATCCTGCGGACCGGTGAGCTCCAAGTCGAGATGGGTGGGGACACCGGCCTTCTCGTCTTCGACCACGTGCCTCGTCCCGCCGCCGTGCAGAGCGTCATCACCGAGCAGATCGACGCCCTGCGCCACCGGTCCGTCGTGCCGATCTCGAAGGGGCCCGCTCAGGCCGCGTGGGAGCGTGCCGTCACGGCAGGACCGACGAAGCGACACGAGCGAGGGCAAGGGCCCGGGATCACGGGGGACACGCCGCCCTCGGGTACCCCCCGCGTGGCGCGGTCCCAGTACGGCGAGGACACGGTGGCGGAGCGGCTCGTGCAGCTCGACGAGCTGCGACGGCGGGGGATCGTCACCGACGCGGAGTTCGCCTCCAAGAAGGCGGAGCTGCTCGATCGCCTCTGAAGCGCCGGCGCCGGTCGGTGCGGGTCAGTGACCACCCGAGACGAGGTGGGCCCCCCGGCTGGCTCGGACCCGCCAGGCGGGGGTGCGCACGGCGCGGAGATCGAGCGCCCCGGGCTCTGTGAGCGCCACCACGCATCCGCCGAACCCGGCTCCGGTCACCCGGGCCCCGAAGACGCCCGGTCGCCCTTCGAGCCACTCCACGAGCGCGTCGAGCCCGGGAGTCGACACCTCGAAGTCGCGGGCCAGGCTGCGGTGGCTCTCCGACATGAGGCGGCCGGCTCCGATCAGATCGCCGCTGCGCAGCGCACCGGTGAACCCCCGCACGCGGGCGCACTCCGTGACGACGTGGCGCGCCCGGCGGCGCAACAGTGCGTCGGGGATGGCCAGCGCGACGTGAGGGTCGAGGCGACCGAGCGGCCCCAACCGGTGCGCGGCGGCATCGCACTCGGCCCGGCGTTCGGCGTAGGCCGAACGCTCCAGCGCTCGTGTCTCGCCGGAGTGGACGACGACGACCTCGACGTCCGGAGGCATCTCGACATGACGCATCGACAGGTCGGCGAAGTCGATGAGGAGGGCGCATCCCTGTCGGGCCGCACTGACGACGAGCTGGTCCATGATCCCCGTCGGTACACCGGTGGCGGCTTGCTCGGCGCGCTGACAGGTGCGCGCCAGGGCCATCGGCTCGCTCTCGCATCCGAGCGCCAGGGCGGTGGCCACCTCGAGCGCGGCGCTCGAGGACAGGCCGGCTCCGATGGGAAGGGTGCTGTCGACCGTGCCGCTCCCGCCCGAGCTGGGACGAACCGTCGACACGATCGCCGCCACATAGCGCGCCCAGCTCGGCTCGATCGCCCGGAGCAGACCGGGGTCGAGGGGGACGTGGAGGTCGACGTCGGCGGGCTCGGGCTCGGTGCCGGAGCGCAACACGACCCGCTCGCCGCCGTCGGGGACGAAGGTCACCGTCGTCCCGAGGTCGACGGCCATGGGGAGGGCGAGGCCCTCGTTGTAGTCGGTGTGGTCGCCGATGAGGTTGACTCGGCCCGGGCTGTGCGCCACCACCGGCGTGACGGGCCTGGGTCGGCGGTGTTCGGCCATCGGGGCGACAGCATGACACGACCGGTTTGACCCCCACGGGCCACTGCGGCCAGCATCCGGGCATGGAGCACACCAAGGTGGGGACCGGCGTCGAGCTGTGTTACGAGCTGCGCGGGGCACCCGAGGACCCCGTCGTCGTCCTCATCGCCGGCCTCGGTCGCCAGCTCATCGGGTGGGATGACGAGTTCTGCCACCAGCTGGTGGCCCGGGGATTCAGGGTGCTGCGCTTCGACAACCGGGACGCGGGGCTGTCCACCCACCTGCCGGGTGGTCCTGGCTTCGACATCGGCGCGGCGCGCCGCGGCGGACGCGATGCCGTGGCCTACACGCTCGACGACATGGCCGACGACACCGCCGACCTGCTCGGGGTGCTCGGCATCGAGGACGCGCATCTGGTCGGTACCTCGATGGGAGGCATGATCGCCCAGACGGTCGCCATCCGGCACCCCTCTCGTGTGCGCAGTCTGTGTTCGATCATGTCGACGACGGGCGCCGACGACGTGGGCCGGCCCACAGCCCAAGCCATGACGGTCGTCATGCAACGCCCGCCCGCGGAACGCGAGCCCTACGTCGCCTTCGAGCTCGCCAATTGCCGCATCATCGGATCGCGACGGGGGCTCGTCGACGAAGAATGGCGGCGGGACCGATACGGGCGCTTCTTCGACCGTGGCATCGACCCGGCCGGGTCGGCACGTCAGATCATGGCCATGGTGGCATCAGGTGACCGCACCCCGGCGCTGGGGGGCGTGACGGCGCCCACCCTCGTCATCCACGGCGATGCCGACACCCTGGTACCGCTCGACGGCGGTGAGGCCACGGCGCGGGCCATCGTGGGAGCCGAGCTCGTCGTGATCCCGGACATGGGCCACGAGATCCCGCCCGCCGCCCAGCCGCAGGTGGTGGACGCCATCGTGGCCAACGCCCGCCGGGTCCAGGATGGGTCCCCCGACGGTGCAGGAGCGCACCGGTGACCGGACCCCTCGAGAGCGTCAGGATCGTCGAGCTGGCCGGGATCGGCCCCGGTCCCTACACCTGCATGCTGCTGGCCGACGCCGGGGCCGACGTCCTTCGCATCGACCGGGCGACGGGGAGCCCGCCGTCGCCGGGCGACGAGCCGCACTGGGACCTGCTCAACCGGAGCAGGCGATCGGTGGCCGTCGACCTGAAGCATCCCGAGGGGGTGCGTCTGGTCCTCGACCTCGTCGAGCAGGCCGACGGCCTCGTCGAGGGCTGGCGCCCGGGTGTGGCGGAGCGCCTCGGTATCGGGCCCCGGGAGTGCATGGGGCGCAACCCCCGGCTCGTGTACGGGCGCATGACCGGGTGGGGCCAGGACGGGCCCCTCGCGTCGGCTGCGGGCCACGACATCAATTACATCGCCCTGGCCGGTGCCCTGTGGCCCATAGGCCGGTTCGGGGAGCGGCCCGTCCCGCCCCTCAACCTGGTCGGGGACTTCGGCGGGGGAGGGATGCTGCTCGCCTTCGGGATGTGCGCGGCCCTCCTCGAGGCCCGCAGCTCGGGCCGTGGCCAAGTGGTCGACGCCGCCATGGTCGACGGGGCGGCTTCTCTCATGACGATGACCTTCGCCTTCCGCCGCCTCGGGCTGTGGACCGAAGGCCGGGGTGTCAACGTCCTCGACACCGGAGCGCCGTTCTACGAGGTGTACGACACCGCCGACGGGAAGTGGTTCGCGGTGGGGGCCATCGAGCCGCGGTTCTACACCGAGTTGCTCGAGGTCCTCGGGCTCGACGCCGATGAGCTTCCTCCCCAGAACGACCGGGAGCAGTGGCCGGCACTGAAGGAGCGCTTCGCGGCGGTCTTCCGCACCCGCAGCCGCGACGAATGGGCCGAGGCCTTCGCCGGGACCGACGCCTGTGGTGCGCCGGTCCTGTCGCCCTGGGAGGCGCATACGCACCCCCACAACCAGCACCGCACGACCTTCGTCGAAGTCGAGGGCGTGGTGCAGCCCGGCCCCGTGCCGCGCTTCAGCCGGACCCCTGCCGCTGTGCACAACCCACCGTCTGTCGCCGGAGCCGACGCGCCGGAGGCCCTCCGGTCGTGGGGGATCAGCGAGGAGCGGATCGCGGCCCTGCGCGCCGAGGGCGCCGTCGACTGACGCTCAGAGGTTCACGACCGGGCAGGTCACGGTGCGCGTGATGCCTTCGATGAGCTGGATGTGGCTCACCACCATGCGACCGAGGTCGTCGACCGACGCCGCCTGGGTCCGCACGATGACGTCGTAGGGGCCGGTGACGTCCTCGGCCGAGACCACCCCGTCGATGCCACGCACCTGCTGCGCGACGTATGCGGCTTTGCCGACCTCGGTCTGGATCAGCACGTATGCGGTCACGGCCATCGTCGTCTCCTCCCTCGAGCCGGCCCGCCACACGCTCCGGGCCCGGTGCCATGGTACTTGTGACCGAACCGCGGCCACGCGGTCCTAGTCTGGCGCGGTGGCAGGTCGTGGGCATGAGGCGTCGGCCCGCATCGTGCGCCAGTTGCGCGATGCCCTGGCCGCACTTCTCGACCAGCGGACTCCCTTCGGGCGCCTGGCGCTCACGCAGGTGGTGCTCACCGCGGGGGACACCCTGCTCACCGTGTCGCTGGCGTCCTCGCTGTTCTTCAAGGTCTCCCCCGACGAGGCCCGGGGCAAGGTGATCCTCTACCTCCTGCTGACCATGGCCCCCTTCGCGGTGGTGGCCCCCCTCCTGGGCCCGATCATCGACCGCAGCCGTGGGGCCCGTCGTGCCACCGTGGTGGTGTCGAGCGCCTGCCGGGCCGCGATCTGCCTCGTCCTGGCCGGCGACCTGGGCAGTCTGCTGCTGTTCCCCGAGGCGTTCGCCATGCTCGTGCTGTCCAAGGTGTACCTGGTCACCAAGGGCTCGCTCGTCCCCCTGGTGGTGGGGGCCTCGGAACGCCCCGGCGGCAACGAGCTGGCGTCGGCCAACGCCCGGCTCGGCCTGCTGTCGTCGCTGGCCAGCCTGGTGGCGTCGATCCCGGCCATCGGGGTGCTCGAGCTCCTGGGCGGGGCCTGGGTCCTGCGTCTGGACATGGTCGTGTTCCTCGTCGGGACGGTCGTCGCCCTGCGGCTGCCGGTGGGCCGCAGGGCGCGTCGCAGCTGGGGGGACGCCCCCGCCGCGGCGCCTGCCCCGGCGGCGGAGCCCGCAGTGGCGGCCCGGCCCCAAGAGGCCTGGGACGAGGAGACGCCCCGGGGGGCCCTCGGGCCGCGTGTCAACACGCATCCCGAGGTGCTCCTGGCCTTGTCGGCCATGTCGGTCCTGCGTGGGCTGGTGGGGTTCGTGACGTTCCTGCTCGCCTTCTCGCTCGACAGGATGAAGTCGGCCAAGGGGTGGTACGGCTTCATGCTGGGTGCGTCGGTTGCCGGGGCGCTCGTGGGGGTGATGCTCGTGCCCCGGGCCCGCAAGGTGCTCACCGAGCCCCAGATGATCACCTTGTCCATCTGGTCCGTGGCGCTGGCGGGCGCGCTCACCGCGCTCGTGGGCGGCATCGTGATCCAGGCGTTCCTGGCCTTCGTCATCGGCCTCGCCAGCGCGGCCAGCAAGCCCGCCTTCGACGCACTGGTGCAGCGTTATGTCCCCACCGCGGCCCAAGGGAGGGCGTTCGCGCGCTTCGAGACGAGGCTGCAGCTCATCTGGGTGCTCGGAGCCCTGCTGCCGGTTGTGGTCTCGCTCCCGCTGGGCTCGGGCGACGTCGTCATCTCCGCCGTGGCCGCGGTGACGGGGTTGTCGTACCTGACGAGCCGGAGCGCGCTGCGCCACCGATGGGTGACGCCCTGAGGCTCAGCCGAGCCGGCGCTCCAACGCGTCGAGCTGCTCGCTCAGCTCCTCCGGAAGGCGGTCGCCGAAACGGGCGAAGTGCTCGCGGATGAGCGGGACCTCGTGGCGCCATTCGTCGTCGTCCACTCCGAGCAGCTCGGCCATGGCGCGTTCGGACACCCCGAGCCCGTCTGCTTCCAAGGCGCCCGGGGCCGGCACGTTGCCGATGGGGGTGGCCGTGGCGGGAACACTCCCGGCGGTGCGTTCCACGATCCACGCCAGCACACGGGAGTTCTCCCCGTAGCCGGGCCAGAGGAACCGGCCCTCCGCGTCCTTCCGGAACCAGTTCACGTAGTAGATGCGGGGGAGGTTGGCGGCGTCTGTCGACTTGCCGATCCGCAGCCAATGGGCGAAGTAGTCCGCCATGTTGTAGCCGCAGAAGGGCAGCATGGCGAAGGGGTCGCGCCGGAGGTTGCCGACGGCGCCCGCCGCGGCCGCCGTGGTCTCGGACGAGAGGATCGAGGCGAGGAACACCCCGTGCTCCCAGTCGAAGGACTCGGTGACCAGCGGCACCACCGAGCGCCGGCGCCCTCCGAAGAGGATGGCCGAGATGGGCACACCCTTGGGGTCG
>Ga0310038_10003333_pt1 | contig 11642 bp, 9 predicted proteins | sample Sb_taG_6_FD_200461 | JGI IMG/M metagenome (GOLD analysis project Ga0310038, IMG submission 200461) | Peat soil microbial communities from Weissenstadt, Germany - Sb_50d_4_PS metaG (v2) (version 2) | ecosystem: Environmental > Terrestrial > Soil > Wetlands > Peat | place: Germany: Weissenstadt... | reverse complement strand
ATCGAAGCCGGTGTGTTCTGGGCCGTGGCGGGCGGAATTCAGGCCCTGGTGCGCGAACTGCGCCGCCATTCCGAAACCAACGGCGACCCTGAGATCTTTCTGACGGGTGGCAATGGGTCTCTCATCGCGCCGGTACTCGATCACTCGGTGCAATTCTGGCGTGAGATGACGCTGGAAGGGCTCCGCATCAGTGCTGAAGCAATCCCATGAATGCATCCGAACCGGCAGATGAAACCTTCGTCTCCCGCCTGACACCGGTTGGAAATGCTGCCATCGCGACATTGGGCCTGTGCGGTCCGGCTGCGTACGTGGCAATCCGCACCTTGTTCCATCCGTCCGGGCAGCAATCGGGGCAGCTTCCAGAGTTTCCCGACCGCGGACGCATCTGGTTCGGCCGGCTCGGCGAAAAAACCGCGGACGAAGTCGTGGTGAGCATTCAGTCCAACCAGCCCGCCCCCTGGGTCGAGGTGCACTGCCATGGTGGCAACGAAGTCGTCCGAATGCTGCTCGATCTATTTGCGGCACACGGTATTCGGGAGTGTCCGTGGCAGCATTTCCAGCGAATTACGCTGGGCGATCCATACCAAGCCCTGGCGGCCCGCGCGCTTGCGGACGCATTGACTGCCAGGACCGCCGCTATCTTGCTCGACCAGTATCAAGGCGCCTTGATCAGGAGGCTCGACGAGATCCGCGCGGCCTGGGCGCGCGGAGATGCGGAGAAGGCTGGCAGGCTTCTTGGAGAGATGGCAGCCCACGCGGAACTGGGCAGGCATCTCACCACCCCCTGGCGGGTGGTTGTTGCGGGGGCTCCCAATGTCGGAAAGAGCAGCCTGGTGAACGCGCTGGCCGGTTACCAGCGCTGTGTGGTAGCTCCCAGCCCCGGCACGACGCGCGACGTCGTCCGCACGATCCTCGCCGTCGACGGCTGGCCGATCGAGCTGGCCGACACGGCCGGCCTGCGGGACGAGGCACTGCCTCTGGAGCTGCACGGCATCGACCTTGCTCGTGCGGCGGCTCGGACGGCGGACGTATGCCTGTGGCTCGTCGATGGGTCCACAGAGCCAGTTTGGCCGGACCATGCCGTGAAGGCCGGCAAATTGATCGTCAACAAGATTGATTTGCCTCCAGCCTGGGATTTTTCACGGGCGTCCGATGCCGTGTGTGTATCCGCGCTGACCGGTGAGGGAATGGGAGACCTATGTCAGGCGCTTTCGCGATGGCTGGTTCCAGAGCCTCCGGCTCCGGGAGCCGGCGTGCCATTTACTACCGAATTGTGCGACGCCGTGGATCTTGCCTGGCGCCTTTATCGTTCCGGGCAGATGGCCGATTCCCTGCGCGCGCTGGAGAGCATGATGTAGAAGCAATTCCATCTCTGACCTTTGTCGCTGGCGAATGGACCTGACTGGCTGCGGGAAAAGAAGCCAAAGCGGTGATACCGGGCCCCTTGCATGGTTCGCGGAGCACTGCAAAGAAGAACGGCGCGCCTGAAGTCGAATTCTATGAATGACTTTGCGGGTTCGGAGCGCGAGAGGAGAGCACATGAATCCCGTAAGTCTGGAATTCCTCACGGAGCAGCTCGAACTGGGCGAACAGCTCCTGGCCCATCGAGGAGAAATGCTTGAACCTCAAGATCTTCCAGGTCGCTATGGGCGAGTTGTCCGAGCCATCGATCATTTGCTCCAGGATTTGAATTGCGAATCAGTTCTTGCAGGGGGCTGGGCGGTCTGGCGCCATGGATACTTCGGCCGGATGACGCAGGATATCGATATCGTGCTGCCATCTGCGCGGATCGAGGAGTTCTTGCGGGTTGCGGCGGTATCAGGATTTGAAGTTTTCGTGCAGCCCGAGGGCCGCTGGCCCAAATTGTTGCACAAGGAGACTCACATCAAGGTCGATATTTTGCCCGAAGGCGGGCGCCCCGGCACTGCGAATAAACTGGCGCCGACGACCATCCCTCACCCGAAATCACTAGGTGCAATCGGCTCGACGCTTCGTTACATTGACTTGTCAGCCCTCATTGAGCTGAAACTTGCTGCCGGACGACCACGCGACGAGGGCAACGTGGCCGAGTTGCTACGGGTTCAGTTGGACCAGGCGGATGCAATTCGCGCGCATCTCGCCGGAGTACATCCCGACTACGTCGCCATGTTCAATGGATTGGTTGAGCGCGCTCGCGCGCAACGAGACGAATAACGGAACTTCCAAGGGCGCCGTCGAAACGACGTTTGCTCAGTTTGCAGAGGTGGGCAGGGGACGGGGGCCAAGCGATGCCTTGGCCTCTTCTGTCAACCTTTGTCCCGGCACTCCCTCTGCAAGGGAGTGCAGCACTTGGCGCGCTTCGGCACTGCCGATGCGCTCGAGTACTTCCAGGGCGCGCCAGTCGCGCAGTTGCTCGGGCGTCCATCCCTCCACGATTTCAAGCAACTGACGCAAGCGCCGTCCTGCCTCAATCGAATGCTTTTCTTGCAACGCCCCGCGGATAGTCGGCGCGACAACGCTACCCAGCTTTGCCAGTTCCTTATTGGCGGCATCGCGCGTTGCGAATTCCCGGGCATCAAGATCCGCAATGAGCTTGGCGATTCGTTTTGAATCGGGAATGTTTACGGGCCGTAAGCGTTGGCGTAACAGTGGAATGGCCTGGCTTGGAGCACCGGCCAGTCGGCAGACGGCCTGGTAAGCCCTGGCGGCGTTGTTGTCTGCGAGAGCGTCCCATTCGGCTTCGCACTCCTCGCGGGACTGCCTTGTGGGTGTTGCGGCCAGGTTCCAAACCAGGGCAATTCCATCGTCACCCAGCGAAACAAGCCGACGGCCATCCTGCGAAAAGCTCAAGGACGCAATTGAGTCTTCATGACCGCGAAGAATGCAGCGTTCCTTGCCGGTTGCCACTTCGAATAAGCTTACCGTGTGATCGCCGCCCCCGATAGCAAGAGTTCGGCCGTCAGCGCTGAACGCGCCTGAGAAGAATCCCCCGGGATGCCCTCTGAAGAGCATGATTTCTTTGCCTGACGCCGCGTCCAGGAGGTGTACTTCACCTGGCACGTCGGGATGTGTGGCCGCTCCCGGAATGCGACCAATCGTCACGATTAACCTGCTGTCGGGGGAGAACATGAACTGACGGACGCTTAAGTATCCACCCGGAAACTTCTGCCAGCGTTCTTTGCCAGTAGCTGCATCCCACACCCGCATGGTCCCGTCGCCCCCTACCACATCGATGCTGGCCGAGATAAGCGCACTGCCGTCGGGCGAGAGGGCTATAGGCAGAACGGGCCCGCGATGGCCTTCGAAGCGCTGCAATTCCTTGTGCGAGCCCACGTCCCACATGCAGAGTGTGCGAAGGTCCTTGCAAGTTGTCACCAGCCGTTTCCCTGTCGCGTCGAGAGCCATCGGGAATCTGCTTTCCTCCGGCACTATCCAAAGCTCTTTCCCGGTGGATACGTGCCATAAACGAACCTTCCTGTCAGGCCAATCGGCGACTACAGCAATCTCGCCATTGGCAGAAAGCTTTATCTGTCCCCAGTCCCTATAGCAAACAAAGTGGCGTCGCTCTTGCCCCGTGGCGGCATCCCAGAGTCGGACTGCATTGCCAAATCCCCTTGCGTTGGCGCCGCCATTCCCCGTCAGGACTGTTTTGCTGTCGGGAAGGAATAAGGCAGTCTCTCCTACGTCCGGTGGCCGATCGAACGGCAAGCTCTCCCGACCGGTAGCCGTGTCGAAAAGCTGAATCATTCCACGCGTTCCCGCTGCAGCCAGAGTTGTGCCGTCTGCCGAAAACGCCAGAGAGCGAATGATGTCCGGTCGACCCTGGCAGTGGTGCACCTCTTTACCGGTCGCCACCTCCCAAACGCGTACAGGGCAACCAAAGACAGCGGAGGCAAGCAATTTGCCATCAGGTGAGAAGGTAACAAGCGCTGCATATCCTGCACCGCCGACCGGGCCAATTCCCATGTCTTCCTCATTCCTCAACTGATAGCGCATCTTGCCGGTTACGGCGTCCCACAAGCGCGCGCTTAGATCGAAATCACCAGTGGCCAGCGTCTTGCCGTCGGGGGAAATTGCGAGAGAATTGGGCCGTCGCTTCTTGATCAGAACCAGGTCCCTGCCCGTCGCCAGATCAAGTAAATGAACATCCTCGCCGCTGAAGGCGATCTTCTTACTGTCCGCGGAGAATGCGAACGGGCATGCCAAGCCCCTGACCTGCCGTAGCTCCTTTGTCTCCTCCAGATCCCATAGAGTCAAAAGATCTCCGCCCCCCAAGGCGAGCGTTCTTCCGTCCGGAGCAAGCGCCATGTCTCGCAGGGACTTCGGGGCGATTGGCAGACGCCGCGTCACCTTTCCGTCGACGAGGTTCCAAACGTAAACGTCCTCGTCTCCTCCTGCCGTAATGAGGCTTCTCCCGTCGGGCGTGAAGGCGAGGAACCGTAGCCATCGCGACTTGTCATGTGTGAATCTGCGAAGCTCCTTGCCGGTTGCCCGGTCCCAGAGTCGCACGTCGTTGTTCCAACTGGCCGCGGCAACCGTTTTTCCGTCTGGTGAAAATCGTACTGTGCCGATGCTCCGGCCTTGCTGCAGGCGGATCGTGCCTAGCCGGGAGATGGCTCCTGGCGGCAACGGGTCGCCGAGAGCGTCGCGCGCCGATGTAGGCTTTTCGGGGACCTTCGCAGTATCCGATAGCTTCGTGTTTTGGGCATCCGCGCCCTGCTGCACAGTGACCGCTCCTACAGTCTGCTGTAGTGCCAGGCCAAGTCCGGTGCCTGCCGCACACAGGGCCAGAAGCGCAGCGACAAAGATCTTGATTTTCGCCGGCGCCGCATCCCTGATAGTCGCCTCGCAAAGTGCGGCCACCCGGGGCGAGGTCACAGCTTGAGGCACGTTCTTCACATAGGCGCTCGCGGCCTGTTCAATGGTCCGTGTCAGGCTCTGCAGCGCTGCGGCGCGGCGTGTTCCGTCCGCGACCAGGCCCGCAGCAAGCACTGCCGGCAATGTGTAACCGCGCCGTCTGAGTCGCTGCGCCAAAACCTGCCGGCCCCTTGCCAACCTTCGCTTCAAAGTTCCAAGTGGCCAGCCGAGCTGCGACGCTGCCTCATCGCGCGTGCGATCCTCCAGGCAACACAGCACCAGCGCCGCTCGGCAGAGTTCCGGCAAGCGGGCCAGCTCCTCGTCCAGCACGGCGCACAGTTCGCGGCCGCTTACCACCGCAAGTGGATCCGCATCAGCGCGCTCGTCTGACCTCTCAACCAAGGCGGACTGTTGTGCGGCCGAACGTCGCACGCGTAGCGCCGCGCGGTAGGCCACCTGGTGAAGCCAGGGAGCCACGTTCTCCTGCCAGCGGCCTGAGCGAGCCTTGCGGGCCAGCGCGAGGAAGCTCGCTTGACAGGCATCCTCCGCGTCCTGCTCGTGGCGCAGCACGCGCCGGCAGACTCCAAGCACCATTACCGCATGCCGCCGAACAAGGATGCTGAATGCGGCTTCCTCCCGTCCCTCGCTGTAGCGAATCAGCAGTTCGCAATCGGAAAGGGTCTTGAGATTCTCTCCAGCGAGATGATTGCGGACTTCTCCCAGGAGGCGCTGTAAAGACGAGACGGTCATGAGGTCCCCTTCCAATGGCTGGGCCAGCTCAATCTATATAAGACCATCCAGCGCCTTCGCGGCCCAGTTTTTTCGGGAAGACGTCTTGTCGCGACTCGCTTTCTGCGAATATCTCCCATCAACCTGGTTGCCTTCATACTCTACTCTGTGACTGGCCAACCGTGGCCAGGCCCCAACCATTCGCTCGGGGACTCGGAGGTGCGAATCCCAGGAGGTCGGCGATGCGGCTATGCAAGTTTCGGCTCGCTACGGGAGAAGTGCGCGTCGGTAGCCTTGAGCGCGGCGAAATCCGGCTCTTGCAGTCGGAGGATGCCATGAGGGCGCCTACGCTCAGCGACATTTTGCACGCCGACGAGCCGGCGAAGATGGCTCGAGGCCTTCTCACGGGGAACCAGGTCATCTCTGCTCGGGAGGTCACAATCTTGCCGCCTGTGGATGGGCAAGAAATCTGGGCCGCGGGTGTCACTTACAAGCGCAGCCAGGAGGCGCGCGAGCGCGAATCCGCCGGTGCCGCCCGGTTCTATGATCTCGTCTACTCCGCCGAGCGCCCGGAACTTTTCTTGAAGGCGACGGCCCGCAGAGCGGTTGGTGACGGAGCGTTTGTCCATATCCGTCGGGATAGCCGGTGGAGCGTTCCCGAGCCGGAATTCGCGCTGGTTCTGTCTCCAGCCATGCGAATCGCCGGGTACACGATCGGGAACGATATGAGTTCGCGCGACATTGAAGGCGAAAACCCCCTCTATCTCCCGCAAGCGAAGATCTACGACGGCTCATGCGCCTTGGGGCCCGCAATTACCCTGGCAGACAGCATGCCGCCGCTCGACGAGGTAGATATCCGCCTGAAGATCGAGCGCGGCGGCAGGGCGGTCTTCGTGGGTTCGACAAATCTGCGCGCGATGAAGCGCTCCTGCGAGGAGTTGGTGCAGTGGCTGGCCCGCGAGAATACGTTTCCCGAGGGCGCCGTCCTTCTCACCGGCACGGGAATCGTCCCCCCCGATGACTTTAGCCTCGCTGCGGATGATCTGGTTACGATCGAGATCACCGGCATTGGCGAACTCGTCAACCGCGTCAGGCAGCTACCTGAGTCCGCGGCAGCCCAGCTGCCGTAAGCCGTTCATCTTTTCCATCCTGCCAGGAAGGCCTCTGGAGAAGCCTTGCAGACTATGCGAGCGCGCATGGGCAGGCAGGGCAAGTTGTTTGGGGAATGGCTTCTCGGCGAACGCGGATCAGGCCGAAAGTAAGCGCTGGACATGCGCAAGTCCCGGCGTTGCCCGCCGCGGACCGAAGGCGTCAGGACGACGGTGGGAATGCTGGCGAAGCGCCAAGGAACTTGCGCTTTGCAATTCCGGTGACACTTGGTACACGCCACGGAGGGTGGTGCGATGCGAGGCATCTTGGCCGGAAGTTTTGTGTTATTGTTGGCGTTGTCGATGGGGGCAGCGGATGCCCAGGAGCCGCCCCGTGCGACGGTGACGGCGCTCTCGGACGAGATCCCAGTCGATAACTCACCGGTCGTGACCTTGGGCCGCCCCGTTGCAATCGATGCTCCGCCGATTCCTGACCAGACGGTTCGGCCCGTATCGTATAACGACCCGGTACCGCTTTCTAGTCCCGGCGTGGTTCAAGTCAGAGGTGGCGACGGTCCGCCTGCGGGAGGGGTGCAAGCTCCGCCGCCGGGCGCACCAATCCTACCGCCTTCCCCCAACGAACAGTACAACTGCGGGGTCGCGACTCAAAACCCTGCTCCGCAATCCTGGTGGGATAAGACCAAGGAGTTTTGCGGCGGTTTCCCCTGGTTCGGCAAGGGCAATGGTCTCGATTCCAATCCGAATCATCATCTGTTCGAGAGCGACCATTCTTTCGACGGTTTTATTTCGCCCGTGACCAATCCGTTCTACTTCGAAGACCCGCGCTCCTTGACAGAGCTTCGGCCGATCTTCATGTACGAGGCGACGCCGATCAAGAATGCCATTTTCCATGGCGGCGACATCGAGTTCGTCGGGCTGCAGGCACGCCTGGCGATCACCGATCAGTTTTCGTTCGTGATCAACGAGCTCGGCCTCATCTGGTCCGAGCCGAACGACCCGGTTGGAGATTTTCAAACGCACTCAGGATTTACCGAGCTGAAGCTTGGTCCAAAATTCACTTTCTACAGGAATGAGTCGAGTGGAACCGTCGCCGCGGGCGGTCTGACGTTTGATATTCCGGTCGGCGACCACAACGTTCTTCAGGACACCGGTGATCTGTCCTTGGTGCCTTACCTCAGTGTCGCGCAGAGGATCATCCGGACTCCGTACGGCACGCTCAATGGGATGGGAACACTTGGCTACAACTTCTCCATCGATAACCAGCGCAGCGACAATATCTTCCTCAGTTTGCACACCGACTTCGATGTCGGCGACTTGCACCGTATCTATCCACTGCTGGAATTGAACTCGTTCTATTACACCTCGAATGGCAAGCAGGAGGATGTCGGGTTCGAGGGGGCGGACCTGTTCAACTTCGGCTCGGAGCATGTTTCCGGGAAGGGTGAAGTGAGCCTGGCGCTCGGTGCCCGCTTCAAAATCAATGACCGAATCCAGTTCGGTGCTGCCTTTGAAACGCCGCTAACCTCGCACCGCGATCTGCAAGATTTCCGGATCACCATGGACCTGATCTTTCGCTACTAGCTCAGGCCGTTCTGGCGCGCAGGCCTTTGAAGCGCTGAACGCAGCTGGTGATGGCAATTTCGGTGGGTAGCCTTTCGATACTCGACGCACCAAAGAAGCCGACGATCCCGCGCGTGTGCTCCAGGATGTACTGGGCGTCCTCCGGTTCGGAGATGGGTCCTCCGTGGCAAAGCACGAGGACCTCGGGATTGATCTCCTTGGCGGCGTCGTGCAGGGTTTGAACCCGTGCGGCGGCATCTTCGAGTGTCAGGGCTGTCTTCGCGCCGATGCTGCCCTTGGTGGTGAGGCCCATGTGTGGAATGAGGACATCGGCTCCCGCGCGGGCCATCGCCCTGCTTTCATCCACGGTGAATACATAAGGACACGTCAACAACCCGAGCGCTCGGGCTTCTCGAATCATCTCGACTTCGCGGGCGAAGCCCATTTCAGTCTCTTCCAGTCCCTGGCGAAATCTCCCGTCGATGAGCCCCACGGTGGGAAAGTTCTGCACGCCGCTAAAACCCGCAGCCTGGATCTCGCGCAAGAACAATTTCATGATCCGAAACGGATCGGTGCCACAAACGCCCGCGAGGACCGGTGTAGCGCGCACGACGGGCAGGACTTCGCGGGCCATTTCCATGACGATCTGGTTGGCATCGCCATAGGGCATCATGCCGCTCAGGCTGCCGCGGCCGGCCATGCGAAAGCGACCCGAATTATAGATGATGATCAGGTCGATGCCGCCTGCTTCGGCGCACTTCGCACTGATGCCGGTGCCCGCGCCTCCGCCAATGATGGGCCGGCCGGCGGCCAACTGGCGGCGCAAGCGCTCGAGGCATTGCTCGCGTGTGAAAAAACTCATGGTCCTCGCAACCTTCGACTCGCCGCTCAAACCGGTCATTGTACTGGGCAGATACTTTTCCCTGAATTACTTCCCGTCGTTTGCAGGTAAATCCTTGTAGCTGAACTTGCGTTGGATCTTCTCTTGGGGATAAGCCTTTCCGTTCAGCTCCACATAGGGAAAGACAAAGAAGTTCAACGGTTTGCCGGCCTGGGGCGGAACAAGCGTCAGATCGCGTCCCGTGCTGAAAGCGACCCTGTCCTCCGTAAGGTTGCCAAAATAGTACTCGCGCATCTTCGGGTTTTTGTTCGCCTCAGAAATATCTACCGGGATCCAGCCGTGGCCGGCCGGATGAAATTTTGCCCAGCAATGGTAGCCGGCGATATCTCCCGACCCCCGCTTGGGTGGAAGCGGAAAACCAATCTCGAACTTGGAAGGAATCTTGTCTGCGCGTGCCAGCGAGATGAACAAACTGTGGAAATCGCTGCAATTCCCGTAGCCGCTCGCGCACGCCCAAACCGCATCGCCTTCGCCCCAGCCTGTGCCCTCTTTGCTGTAGCGCATGTGCTGGTTCACGACGTCGTACAGAGTGCGGGCGGCCTCTAGCTGGTCCGCCGGTAGGCTCTTACCCTTGAGCAACTCGAGCGGCTTACCGCCGACCGGGACCTTTGCGTCCGCCTGAAGGAAAGACTCAAGGTTGCCGTCCTCTTTTCCGTGGTCATCGAGATCGGCCTTCACCTCACGGCGTTTGACTTCGTAGGTCACGCTGAGGGGAATCTTTCCATCTGGGCCTGCCTTCGCTTCCACGTAAAGGATTTCATTGCCATATTTCGATTCCCGCCCAATGCGATTCTCCCCAGGAAACGTCTTGCTGATAATCCGAACCTTTTGGTCCTCTCCGGAAGGCGGCACCGGCAGCCAGATATGGGTTTTCTCGCCCGGAGGAACGCCCGTTACCGTGGCGCTGTACGTAAACAAAAACGTCCGTGTTTTGCCCGCCTCGTTCTTCGCCAGAGCACTGGGCCCGGCCCGATGGACCGACGCCGTCGTCCCGGCGTGGACGACACGCGCTTCCGCCTCCGCCTTCGGCACAAGCCCCGTTGCCTTGCCATGCCCAATGACGGAAAGCAGTCCGACGACCAGCCCGATCAACCTGTGTGGTGCTAGCTTCATAAATGACTCCAAAGTTTGACCTCGTCAACCCTGGTGCAAGAACATGACTCGCCCTGTCGCGGCAGCGGAAAGAATTCAGCCATTAGCGGGGCATGGTCACACAGCCGTAGGCCTGAACAAGAAGGTTCATGGTGCGCGCCCAGCATTTCTGGACGTCCTCGAAGGGAGCCTGCCGCGGTCACGCCGATGCTAAAGGGCGCGCCGTCAGGTGAAGCCATGATCGAAGATGGAATGAAAATGGATGTCGTCGGCAGACGGAAAAGTGTGGCGGCACGGAGAACGCAGCGGCCCAGGGGCCGTGCATCGTCCAGGGGAAATCGCGAATGTGGAGTGCACATACGAAACTTAGTCGTCGATGCCCGTACTTGTCAAGTGTGCGAAAAGATATGGTAGGTAGTAGCTCAGGCTGGTTGCTTGAGCCACGAGAAAATTGATGCCGGATTGGCAAATCGAGACGCTACCCAAAAATACGCGAAGCAAGAATTCCTTGCTGCTGAGAAGTGCTCCGCCCTTCTCATTGTCGCGCAAGAGGTCGCCCTTGGCGCGAGCATGACAGGTGACTCCCAAACTTTATGTTCCCTCCATCCGGCTTGCTTTCCAGAAGGGACTCGAAAGGTGCCAATCTCCAGCTCTTGTGTAACGCTGGCACAGTTTTTGCCCATTCCATATTCGGTAACCACGGCGGGTGGGGGGAGTTATGGGGCAGTCATCAAGATAAGCCTTTTCGTTGAAAGGAACCCACATATGACAGAGAAGAGTCTGCGGGGTTTCGCGGCGATGGATCAAGCGAAGCAAAGGGCCATTGCCAGCAAGGGCGGCAAGGCAGCACATGCGAAGGGGACCGCGCACGAGTTCACGCCTGAAGAGGCGCGAGAGGCCGGCAAGAAGGGAGGCCAGGCCGCTCATGCCAAGGGGACCGCGCACGAATTCACGCCTGAAGAGGCACGCGAAGCTGGCCGCAAGGGAGGTCAAACCACCCATACGCCGCAACAAGCTGCCCCTGGTCCACACCAGATGGGTGCGCCTCAGCACGACCCTCCGGTGCTGCAGGAGAAAGAGATGGTTCAGTTGGAGCAGCCCATGATGTAGGACTGGGCCGCCTCCGACATCGTAATAGGCTTCTATATGACTGTGCGTAATTCGGCAGCATCTGTGGGGCACGTTTTCAACGTGCCGGCCGGCGTCTGGGCATGTTACAAACGTGCCCCACAAACCGTAGCAGCCGATTCACGCACGGCCATATAGTGTCGCCGATTCACGTTGGCGGAGCAACGAGGCAGCTTCAAGATTGGCAGCAGCGGTTCACAGCAGGGATACGCGGTTTTCGTCCTCAGGTTGAGTATAGCTGATCTGGTTTGCAATAACGTCGGCATCCTGCAATGAGTTGGTGACTT
>Ga0310038_10003328_pt1 | contig 11645 bp, 9 predicted proteins | sample Sb_taG_6_FD_200461 | JGI IMG/M metagenome (GOLD analysis project Ga0310038, IMG submission 200461) | Peat soil microbial communities from Weissenstadt, Germany - Sb_50d_4_PS metaG (v2) (version 2) | ecosystem: Environmental > Terrestrial > Soil > Wetlands > Peat | place: Germany: Weissenstadt... | reverse complement strand
GGGGTTGATGGTCCCGCACTGGCCCCGGCCCTGGGGCCGCGAGGCGGGGGCGGTCGAGCAGATCGTGATCGACGAGGAGCTGCGCGGGGCCGGCGTGAAGGTGCCGGGTCTCGGCATCACCGGTTGGAACATCATGACGGTGAACCAGTACGCGACACCCGACCAGGTGGAGCGTTGGGTCTTCAAGACGCTCATGGGTGAGTACGTCTGGTGCCAGCTGTTCAGCGAGCCCGATGCCGGCTCCGATGCGGCGGCGGTCAAGACCAGGGGGACCCGCGTCGACGGCGGCTGGAAGGTCAACGGGCAGAAGGTGTGGACGAGTGGCGCCCAGTATTGCCACCTCGGGCTCGCCACGGTGCGGACCGACCCCGAAGCACCGAAGCATGCCGGCATCACCACGATGGTGATCGACATGCACGCGCCTGGGGTCGAAGTGCGGCCGCTGCGCCAGATCACCGGGAGCGCCGATTTCAACGAGGTCTTCTTCAACGATGTCTTCGTGCCCGACGACGACGTCGTAGGGACACCGGATGACGGCTGGACGGTGGCGCGCTCGACGCTGGGCAACGAGCGGGTCTCCATCGGTGGTGGCGTCGGCAGCATCTTCCCTCCCATGGACCTCATGGCGCTTCTCAAGCGCGGCGGCGACCGGGTACCCGGTGCTGCGGCGCGCATCGGCGCCATCCTCACCAAGGACCACGCGCTGAAGGTGCTCAACCTTCGCCGGGCGCAACGGGCGGTGATCGGCACGGGACCCGGGCCCGAAGGCAACGTGACGAAGCTGGTGCTCGCCGAGCACGGCCACGACCGGGCCCGGCTGCAGGCCGACCTCGTCGGCCCGTCGACCGCGTTCCTCGATGGCGAGGACGCCCTGGCCGGGTACTCGCAACTGGCCACGCGGGCCATGTCGATCGCGGGCGGGACGTCGGAGATCACCCGCAACCAGATCGCCGAGCGGATCCTCGGACTGCCTCGGGACCCGCTGATCAAGTAGGACGGCGGCGTACTCTCCCGATTGGCCGGACCCGGTGGACCCGATGACACCCAGTCGCCGGTGGTGGGGTTTGACATCCAACCCGCCGGATTGGGGCATCGTCTAGGGGTGGCCGGCCCTGGTGAAGGCGCTCGCGGTCCAGTCCAGCTGTCAGACCAAGCCACGCGATGGCAACCGTCCTGCGACGTCCGCGTGACGTGGCGCGCTTACGGTGCAAGAAGGGCGCCGGTTGGGGGACCGGCATGAGGGGGGAGCGGTGCAGGCGAGCGTCCAGGCCGTCGAGACACGCACAGTGCCGACGGCCGGCGCCGCCCCTGCTCGCCCAGGGCGGCTCGCTTCGCGCCCGTCACGTCCCCGCATGTCACCGCGGGCCATCGAGCTCGTCGGCCTGGCCCTCGGCATCGGGTTCATCACGGCCGTCGCACTGGGTCGAGAGCTGTCCAACGACGAGTTCTGGCAGCTGGCGGCGGGGCAGTGGATGCTCGCCCACCACTCCATCATGGGGCTGGACCCCTTCAGCTACACGGAGTCACACCGCCGCTGGGTCACCGACGAATGGGGTTCCGAGATCGCTTTGGCCGAGATCTTCCGGGCCTTCGGCGCCGCGGCCTCCAACGTCTACGCCATCGTGCTGGGTGCGCTGTGCCTGCTGGCGAGTGCGGCCTACGCCCGCGCCCTCGGAGCCCGGGGTGGACGGGTGGCGGCCATCGTCCTGCTGCTGGCGGTCGGCATCGCCGGCGTCGTGGCGGGCGACCGGGGACTGGACTTCTCGCTGGTCTGGCTGCCGCTCGAATTGCTGGCGCTCACGAAGGCGCGGGCCAACCCACGGTGGCTGCTTGTGCTCCCGCTGCTGTGCGTGGCGTGGGTCAATACGCACGGATCGATCCTGATCGGGCTCCTCGTTCTGGGCGTCGAGCTGGCGTGGTCGCTGGCGCCGGCCCGGTTGGTCGAGCGGCTCGGCGGCGTGCGCCAGTCGCCGTACACCGGTCCTCTTGCACTGACGATGCTGGGCAGCCTGATGGCCTCGTGCATCAGCCCCTACGGCCCGGGGTTGCTCGCCTACGACGTCGACGTGGCGCGCAACCCCCAGATCGCCCAGTACATCGACGAGTGGAACTCCCCCGACTTCCATTCGCTCATGACGCTCCTCGTCTTCTGTGTGCCACTCGCCGTGCTGGTGGCGTGCGTGCGCACCCGGCGGATACCCCTCCTGGAGGGGACGCTGGGCGTGCTGCTCTTCGTCGAGGCGCTCCGGACCCAACGCCTGGTCGTCTACCTGGTGGTCGTCGCCGTGGGGCTGGCCGCCAGCCTCCCTGCCCGACACCCGTGGGGGACCGTCGCCCGCCGGTGGGCGGGTGGGGGACTCGTCGTGTTCGCCATCGTCATCCTGGCCGCCCCGGCGGTGCCGGCGGGGACGGTCTCACCGACGCTGCCGGTGCAGGCCTTCGACTACCTGGGCACCCATCACGGGCGCATCTTCACGGAGTACACGTGGGGTGACTATTCGATCGCCCGCCACCGGGCAACGTTCGTGGATGGGCGCACGGACCTCTTCGAGGGACATGTGCTCACCGAGTTCTTCGACGTCACCAATGTCACGACCGACCCCGACCCGGTGCTCTCGGCCTACCACGTCTCCTACGTCGTGTGGGCACCGCACACCGCACTCTCGGAGTACCTCTCCCACGACTCGAGGTGGCACGTCGTGAACCGGTCGCCGGTGGCCGACGTGTTCGCCCGGCGGTAGATCCGGCTCAGCGCAGGATCGCCTCCACGCCCCGGACGTCGCCGTCCTCATCGGACCAGATCTCCATGGAGCGGTAGCCGATGCGCTCCATCACTGGCCGGAGGGCGTCGGCCTGCTCTCCGCCGAGCTCCAGCAACAGCACACCGCCTGAACGGAGGAAGTGCGGTGCCCCAGTCACGGCCCGGTGCAGGATGTCGGTGCCGTCGGGACCGCCGTCGTAGTGGGAGGCGTCCTCGAAGCGGAGCGTGTCGCGCGGGAGCATCTGGAGCTCGGGGGTGGGGACATAGGGCACCACGGCCACGACGACGTCGATCTTGCCCCGCAGCGTCGGAGGCACACCGCTGAACAGGTCGCCCGGGTAGGCCTCGACGCCGTTGGCCCGGGCGCAGGCCACCGCGCGGGCGTCGCTGTCGGTGGCGACGATGCGGGCAGTCGGGCGCTCGGCGCGCAGCGTGGCGGCAATGGCCCCCGACCCCGTGCACAGGTCGATGGCGGAGCCCCGCTCCGGGAGCCGGGTCGCGGCGCGCCGGACCAGTGGGAGGCTCTGCCAGCGGGGGACGTAGACACCCGGGTCGATGCGGATGGTGAGGTCGCCGAACTCCGTACGGCCCGTGATCCAGGCCAGGGGCTCGCCGCTCCGGCGCCGGTCGGCCAGCGACGTGAGAAGCGTGGCGTCGCACCCGGCCACCGCGGCGAGCTCGGCAGCTTCCTCCTCGGCGGCCACGCAGCCGGCGCGGGCGAGCGAGTCCGCCAGCGCGGCGACCGCCTCCGGATCGGCGGGACCGGTCAGTCGAGCATCGCCCCGGCGATGCGGGGTCCCGACTCCGCATCGCCGTCGACAGCCTCGTCATCGGCATGGGCCGCGGCCTGCGCCGGCGCGCGGTCGGTCAGGAACAGGGTCGGGATGAAGGCGAGGAAGATCGTGCCCACCGACCACCAGAAGGTATGGGCGAACGCGGCGGCAACCGGGTCGGCGACCTGCGGCGGCAGCTTCACCGTGGAGGAGATGACGCCGGCGCTGCCGCCGGCCTTGGCGGCTGCCGGCCCGAGGTTGGCCACGATCTGGCGCTCGAGCACGACGGCGAAGAGCGCCGTGGCTACCGAACCGCCCACCTGGCGCACGATGTTCATGGTCGTGCTGGCCTTGGGTATCTCGGCGTGGCTCAGGTCGAAGTAGGCGGCAGCGGTGACGGGCATCATCGAGAGGCCCAGCCCGAGGCCGCGCACAAAGAGCGTGACGGCCAGGAGCGCCTCGCTGGTCGAGGTGGTGACGAAGGCGAACGGGATCGTGGCCACCGCCATGAGCAGGACGCCGAACGGGACGATGCGGCGGGGACCGAACCGGTCGGTGATGTTGCCGGCCCAGCGCATGATGCACGCCGCACCGATGCCCTGGGGCGCCATGAGCAGCCCGGCCACCCAGGCCTCCTGGCCCCGGGCGATCTGGTAGTAGAGAGGCAGTAGGAACATTGACCCGAACAGCGTGGCGCCCAACACGAAGATGCAGAGGTTGGCGATGGTGAAGTTGCGGTCCTTGAACAAGTGCAGCTCGAGCAGTGGGTTCTTGATGTGGAGCGCGTGGAGGATGAACCCGGTCATCAGCACGATGCCGATGGCGAAGCTGATGATGACGGAGGTGCTGGTGAAGCTGCCTGTGGTGCCCACCTCCGCCAGCGAGTACACCAGAGCGGCCAATCCGGGGGAGAGCAGGCAGAACCCGAGGGTGTCGAAGGCGGACGGGAAGCGCTCGTCGGTATCCCACTTGGGCAGCCAGCGTTGGGACACCAGCAAGGTGACGATGCCGATCGGCACGTTGATGTAGAAGATCCAGCGCCAGCTGTAGTTGGAGACGATGAGTCCGCCGATGACCGGCCCCATGATCGGGCCCAGCACCATGGGCACGCCGATGATGCTCATGACGCGTCCCATGCGCTGCGGGCCCGCGGCACGGGCCAGGATCGACTGGCCGACCGGGAGCAGCATGCCGCCGCCGATGCCCTGGAGCACGCGGAAGACGATCAGCGAGCTCGCCGACCAGGCCATTCCGCACAGGCTTGAGCCGATGATGAAGAGGCTGAGCGAGGTCATCCAGATCAACTTCGCCCCGAAGCGGTCGACCGCCCATCCGGTGATGGGGATGACCATGGCCAGGGCCAGCAGGTAGCCGGTGGCCACCCACTGGATCGTGGTGACCGAGACGTGGAAGTCGCGCCCGAGCGTGGCCAGGGCCACCGCCACGATCGTGGTGTCGAGGATCGACATGATCGACCCCAGGACCACGACGGTGGAGGTCCGCCGGACTTCGGGTGTCAGGGTGAAGGCGTTGGCCTCGGAGCGTGCCATCGAATACTTAAGAATACTAAAAGGTATGGAGTTGTCAAAGAGTTTCCGCGGTGCGACAATCGGGTCATGGGTATGGCCGAGGAGGCCTTCGAGCGGCTGCGCCGCATCGCCTTCGAGGGCGAGCACGTCGAGCGGATGGCGGCGCTGGGCGTCCGCATGAAGCTCTCTCCGGGGGTGATCAAGACTCTGATGCGCCTTGCCAAGGCGGACGGCGTCTCCATGGGCGACATGGCCCGTGGGATCGGGTGCGACCCCTCCTACATCACCGCGCTCGTCGATGACCTCGACGAGCGCGGCCTGGCCCGCCGGGAGTCGGCGCCCTATGACCGGAGGGTCAAGATCATCGTGCTGACCGACGCCGGCCGGGCGCTGGCCGAGGAGATCGACGCCATCATGTCGGTCCCGCCGGCGGCACTGGCAGCGCTCTCGCAGCAGGAGTTGCGCCAGTTGCGAGATCTGCTGGACAAGGTGCTGGCGGCGGCCGGCGAGGCGCCGATCGAGGTCAGCGACACCGGCGTCACGGTGGGAGCGGCGGCTTCGTCGTAGTCATCCTCTGCGGCCCCTGGCCCGGTAGCGTCGGTCCCGATGGTGACGGGAGAGCGGTGCCCTCTTCGACGGCGGGCCGGACCAGGCGCAGAGAATGCGGGGATGTCGTGCCGGCGGTGAGCGTGGAGCACCTCTCCAAGTCCTACGGGGACAGCGTGGCGGTGCGCGACGTCAGCTTCGAAGTGCAGAAGGGCGAGGTGTTCGCGCTGCTTGGTCCGAACGGCGCCGGCAAGACCACCACGGTGGAGATCCTCGAGGGGTTCCGCGACCGCAGTGGCGGCCGGGTGCAGACGCTGGGTGTCGATCCGGCAGACCACAGCACGCAGCGCTGGCTGCGCACTCGCATCGGCGTCGTCCTGCAGGAACTCGCCGTCGAGCCGTACTACTCGGTGCGCCAGGTGCTGACCCGCAATGCCGGCTACTACCCGCACCCGCGGACGGTCGACGAGGTCATTGAGCTGATCGGGCTCGTCGAGAAGGCCGATGATCGTGTCAAGCGGTTGTCAGGCGGCCAGCAGCGCCGCCTCGACGTCGGCCTTGGGATCATCGGCAACCCCGATCTGCTGTTCTTGGACGAGCCGACGACGGGCCTCGACCCGTCCGGGCGCCGCGACACCTGGGACCTCATCCGCCGGCTCGCCGCCGGGGGGCACGACGGTGTTGCTGACGACTCACTACATGGACGAGGTCGAGGCGTTGGCGGACCGGGTGGCCGTGCTGTTTGGCCAGGAGATCGTCGCCAGCGGCACGCCGTCCTCCATCGGCGGGCGTGACATCGGTGCGGTGACGGTCCGCTTCCGGCTGCCCGAGGGGGTGACGGTGGCGTCGCTGCCGGTGCCGGCCGAGCTCTCGGACGGTGGCCACGTCGAGATCCACACCGAGGACGAGGTCCGGGTCCTGCACGACCTGACCGGGTGGGCGCTCGACGGAGGCCACTCCCTGCAGGGGTTGTCGGTGCTGCGGATCTCCCTGGAGGACATCTATCTGGGGCTGACCCAGGGTGCGGCGTCGCGCTGGGCGGAGGGGTCGGACACGGCCGAGCCAGGGCAGGGGGTGGGGCAGTGAGCAGCACCGACCTGCCGGTCAAGGGATCGTTCCGCGGATTCAGCGACGTGCCGCTCGTGGCGCGCCAGGTGCGCTTCGAACAGCTCTCCTTCTGGCTGAACCCCATCGGCGCGGCGCTGACCATCGGGTTCTCCGTGGTCTTCGTCGTGATCTTCGAGTCCACGTCCCGGCACTCGACGGTGAACTACCTGCCGATCAATCTCGGCCAGTACTACGTCCCGGCCTTCGCCGCGTACGGCGTGATGGCTGCCTGCTTCAACATCCTCGCCATCAACATGGTCAACCGGCGCGAGATGGGCCTCCTCAAGCGCCTCCGTCTCAGCCCGCTCCCCACCTGGATGCTGCTGGCGGCCATCTTCATCAACTGGATGATCATCGCGATCGTTCAGGTCGTGCTCGTGCTCCTGCTGGGACGCCTGGGCTACGCCGTGCACGGGCCGCACGACGTGGGGCTCTTCGTCCTCGTGCTCATCGTGGGCATGCTCAGCTTCACGGCCATGGGGGTGGGCATCAGCACCGTGGTACCCAACGCCGACGCCGCGGGCCCGATCGTGAGCCTGGTGTTCTTCATCCTCGTCGCACTCTCGGGGCTCTACTTCCCGGTCAAGGCTGGTTCGGGGCTGGCCACCTTCACCGGCTTCTTCCCCATCCGGCACTTGATCCTGGGCCTCGTCGACACGTTCAACGGCATCCCGGGCACGTCGCCCTGGAACGATCTGCTGGTCATCGCCGCCTGGGGGGTCGTGGGCGCCTTCGTCAGTCTCCGGCGCTGGGACTGGTCGCCCAAGCGGGGATGAGGCAGATCATTCGGCGGGTGAGCTAGAAGAGGGCGGTGAGCCGCACCGACCCGACACCACCGACGCACTTTCGTCCCGGCATCTACGCCGCCACGCATCCCGAGCGGGCGGCCGTCATCACCTCGTCGGGTCGGTTGGTGACCTTTGCCGAGATCGAGGAGCGCTCCTGCCGGCTGGCCCAGGCCCTGTTCGCCCACGGGCTCCGGCCCGGGGACCACGTCGCCGTCCTGCTGCCCAACGACCACCGGACCCATGAAGTGGCGTTCGGTCTCCAGCGCTCCGGTCTCTACTACACCATGGTCAACACGCATCTCGCCGCCGAGGAGGCGGCGTACATCGTCGTGGACTGTGGCGCCCGCACGCTGATCACGTCGTCGGCCCTGGCGCCCCTGGCCACCGAGCTGATGGCGTTGACGCCGGCGGTGGAGCTGCGGCTCATGGTGGGCGACCGGGGGGAGGAGGGCCACGAGCTCTACGACGACTTCGTCTCCGGGTTCCCCGGCGAGCCGCTGACCGCCGAGGTGGAGGGCTCGCCCATGCTGTACTCATCGGGCACCACCGGCCACCCCAAGGGGATCCGCCGGCCGCTGAGCGGGCTGCCCTTCGGTGCGGACGCCGTCCTGGCCCCGATGCTCGGGGGGATCATGGGCTTCGGGGAGGGCGACGTCTACTTGAGCCCGGCGCCACTGTACCACTCCGCCCCGTTGGTCTGGTCCATGACGGCGGTCCGCCTGGGTGGGACCGCGATCGTGATGGAGCACTTCGACCCCGAGACATGCCTGAGGCTCATCGGGGAGCAGAGCGTGACCCACGCGCAATTCGTCCCGACCATGTTCGTGCGCATGCTCAAGCTTCCCGACGAGACGCGCGCCGCCTGCAACGTGTCCTCGCTGCGGTCGGTGGTGCACGCGGCAGCCCCGTGCGCGCCCGAGGTGAAGCGCCGGATGATCGAGTGGTGGGGGCCGATCATCCACGAGTACTACTCGGGCACTGAGGGGATGGGCATGACCTGGATCACCTCGGAAGAGGCGTTGACCCACCCCGGGTCGGTGGGCCGGGCCATCTGGGGCCAGGTCCACGTCTGTGGGGACGACGGCGAGGAGCTCCAGGTCGGCGAGGACGGCGTGGTGTACTTCGGGGGTCGGCCCGGCACGCCCGGCTTCGAGTACAACCACGATCCCGAGAAGACCCGCCAGACGTTCAACGACAGGGGCTGGAGCACGCTGTGGGACGTCGGGCATGTGGATGCCGAGGGGTACCTGTACCTGACGGATCGCAAGTTGTTCATGATCGTGTCGGGTGGCGTGAACATCTACCCGCAGGAGATCGAGGACGTCCTCGTGCTGCACCCTGCCGTGGAAGATGTGGCCGTCTTCGGCGTGCCCGAGCCGGAGATGGGTGAGGAGGTCAAGGCGGTGGTCCAGCCCGCTCCCGGCGCCGTCCCCGGGCCCGAGCTCGAGGCCGAGATCATCGCCTTCTGCCGCGACCACCTGTCGCATTACAAGTGCCCGCGCTCGGTCGACTTCACCGAAGTACTGCCGCGCGGCGAGAACGGGAAGCTCTACAAGAAGGCCCTGCGCGAGGCCTACTGGGCCAGCTCGGCCCCCAGCACGACCTGAGCATCGGGGCGGGGCCGCACGTCGGCGTACCAGGCCAGGGCGAGGGCGACACCGGCGCCGAACAGCAGGACATCGGTGATGCCGACGACGGCGACGACCGGTCCGATGAGGAGGTTGCCGATGCCGACCGTGCCGCCGAAGCCCATCATCCACAGGGCCATGACCCGCCCCCGCACGTTCTCGTGCAGGCGAGCCTGCAGCGTCGTGTTCAGTGCCGTGATGAACGCGAAGTAGAAGGCGCCAGTGACTGCGACGTTCACATAGGCGGGCACCGGGCTGCGCTCGAGCGCGAACGCGCACAACGAGATCGAATAGCCGACCAGGCAGATCCGCACGATCAGTGGTTTGGAGGTGGTTGCGAACACGGTCCCGATGGAGATCGCGCCGGCCAGAGCGCCGGTGCCGAAGCAGGCGTAGAGGATGCCGTAATCGGGTGACTTGGAGAGGTTGATCCCGAGGTTGTGGGCCGCGACGACCGGCATCTGCCCGATGAAGGCGAGCGCGAGGAGGGAGAACACGAACACCGTGACCAGGCACCGGCCCACCACCGGGTCCTTTCGGGCCACCGTGATGCCGGCGGTCAGCTGGCGCCAGCGGCTGGCGTGTGTCGGCACCTGGGGGACGGCGGGGAGGGTGACCATCATCAATGCGACGACCACGAACAGGTAGGTCGCTGCGTTCCCGGCGAAGATCCAGGCCGGCCCGACGAGGGAGTAGAGCACGCCCCCGACTACCGGGCCGATGACCCTGGACGCGTTCATCTGGGCCGAGTTCAGCGAGATGGCGCCCTGCAGGTCCTCTCTGCCCACGAGACCCGGGAGGATGGACGAGTACGCGGGTCCGAACATCGCGCTGCCCGCCCCCACCATGAGGACCATGACGACGAGCAGGACCTTCGACGGGTGGGGGGAGAGCACGACCAGGGCGACCCCGAGCGAGAAGACCAGCTGCTCGATCGACAGGATGATCAGGAGGCGCTTGCGGTCGACCTTGTCCGCCAACAGACCCCCGACCATGGGCAGGACGAGAGTGGGCCCGAGCTGGGCGAAGATGATGACGCCGACGAACGTCGCCGAGTGCGTCAGGTCATAGGCGTACGCACCCAGGACGACGTTCTGCATCCAGGTGCCGATGTTCGATGCAAAGGCGCCCAGGAAGACGATGCGGAAGGTCCGGTGCGAGAGGGCCGCCCGGGCCGTGCCTCGCCGTGGGGGGAGGGGGGTGTCCCCGTCGACGAGGGCATCCTCGATCTCCTCAATGGAGATGGCGGTACCGCTGTCGGGTCGTCTTTCTGCTTCGGCCCCCACACGGCCATGGTAGGGGAGGGGTTCGAGAGGCGATCCTGGTCATGGAGCCGAGGGTCCCGCACGCGACGGTGAGGGCGGAGGCCGTGCGAGGGGGGCGTCGAGCAGCCACGCCGTTCCGCTGAGAGACGCCGCGTCCCCGGGAGAGTGATCCGTCCCGCGATGTTCGCGATGGACGCCGATCCGGTCAGTGCGGTACGGTGCAACCGCTCCGGCCTCGTGCCGGGGTGGCCCAAGTTCAGCGAAGTCCGGTCAGAATCCGGCGCTGTCCCGCAATGGTGAGGCCCCCGCACGGGGCGAGCCCAGCCGCCTGATTTGGGTCAACGCAACCAGTCCCTCGGAGGAAGGGCGGTTCGTTCGGTACCCCCGTCGGGTGTCGCAGCGGGCGCACTTCGTCCTCCGCACACGATGGAGGATGATCGAATGTTCACCAGGTCCAGGGGGATACCCCTCGTGGCGGCCCTGCTCAGTGGCATGGCGGTGCTGCTCCCCGGAGGAGCCGGGGCGTCGGAGTCGACAGGCACGGTGTTTCCGGTGAAGGTGCACGCCGCCAACGGCACCGTCACCGTCCCGGCCCGCCCGACCGCGATCGTGTCGCTGTCGCCCACTGCCACGGAGATGCTCTATGCGATCGGCGCGGGGAGCCAGGTCAAGGCCGTTGACGAGTACTCCGACTACCCGGCCAGCGCGCCGCACACGGATCTCGACGGCAACAACCCGAACGTGGAGGCGATCGCCTCGTACAAGCCCGACCTGGTCGTGGTGTCCGACGAGGCCCCCGGCCTCGACAAGCAACTGGACGAGCTCGGGATCCCCGTCCTGAGCGACCCGGCCGCCGCCAACCTCTCCGGGGAGTACGCGCAGTTCGAGGAGCTCGGGAAGGCGACGGGCCACGAGGCACAGGCGGGTGCCGAGGTGACGAAGATCAAGAGCGAGATCTCCAAGATCGTCCAGTCCGTCCACAAGTCGGCGCGACCGCTGACCTACTACTACGAGCTCGACCAGACGTACTACTCGGCGACGTCGAGCACGTTCATCGGGCAGATGCTGGGCTTGCTCGGGATGCACAGCATCGCGGACGCCGCTAAGGGCGCGGCGGCCAGCGGCGGGTACCCGCAGCTGAGCGGCGAGTTCATCCTCAAGTCCAACCCGGAGTACATCCTGCTCGCCGACACGATCTGCTGCGGCCAGTCGCCGGCCACCGTCGCCGCACGGCCGGGCTGGTCCAAC
>Ga0310038_10003323_pt1 | contig 11652 bp, 10 predicted proteins | sample Sb_taG_6_FD_200461 | JGI IMG/M metagenome (GOLD analysis project Ga0310038, IMG submission 200461) | Peat soil microbial communities from Weissenstadt, Germany - Sb_50d_4_PS metaG (v2) (version 2) | ecosystem: Environmental > Terrestrial > Soil > Wetlands > Peat | place: Germany: Weissenstadt... | reverse complement strand
ACCTCAACCCGGACTCCTTCACCATCAATGAGAGTTCGACGTACTTGCTCATGGTAGTGCTGGGCGGAATGGACAACGTCGCCGGCGGCATCCTGAGTTCCTTGACGGTGACCTCGTTGCCCGAGGCCCTCCGCTTCATGGCCCGCAGCCGCATGGTGGTGTATTCGCTCATCCTTTTACTTGTACTGCGCTACAGCAACGTGCTGAACGTCGCGAATCTCAAGCGCATGATGCGGCGCCGGCAGCCCAGGCCCGGCGCCTCGACCGCGGGGCAGAATAAGGTGAATCGGTGAGCCTGCTGACGGCCACGCAGTTGACCAAACGCTTTGGCGGCATTGTGGCCGTCAACCAGGTTGACCTCGATGTGGGATCTGGGGAGATCTGTGGCCTGATTGGGCCGAATGGATCGGGCAAGACCACCCTGGTGAACGTGATCACCGGCATCTACAAGCCGACTGCCGGGAAGGTGGCATTTGAGGGCCGTCCGATCCATGGCCGCACACCTCATGAAATCTGTGCCCTGGGAATCGGACGCACTTTTCAGAACATCCGCCTGCTGCTCGCTCTCTCGGTTTTCGACAATGTTCGTCTCGGTGGGCACATCCATACATGCTCACGGCTCTGGGATGTACTCCTGCGGACCGGGAGGCTTCGCCGGGAAGAGAAGGAAGTTGCTGATCGCATCGACGAGGTGCTGGACCTCACCGGTTTGCGCTCATGCCGGGACGAATTGACGCGCAATCTCCCCTATGGCCGCCGTAAGGTCGTCGAGGTTGCCCGCGCCCTCATGGCACGGCCCAAGCTCCTTGTCCTCGATGAACCTGCGGCGGGCCTGAACAGCAGCGAAAAGGGGAACCTCATGACGCTGCTGAGCCGGGTCCGTGACACCGGCATATCCATTCTGCTCATCGAGCACGAAATGGCCATGGTGGAAGCGCTCAGCAACCGCGTCTTTGTCTTGAACTATGGCAAAAAGATTTCCCAGGGAAGCTTTGCAGAGATCCAGCGGGATGCGGCCGTAGTCGAGGCCTATCTCGGGACGGGAGGGTCGCACGCTTAGGCTCGACAAATTGGTTGTCTCTTACGGGGAAGGCAGCCCCGTCCTGCGGGAGATTACCCTGGAGGTGCCAGACGACAAGATCGTGACTCTGCTCGGGGCAAACGGGGCGGGGAAGTCGACCACCTTGAATGCCATATCCGGGCTCCTCCGGCCTTCGGCAGGTTCGATTACCTTCGGCGCCAGCGCGCTGCACACCATGCGGACCGACCAAATCGTCAGGACTGGGGTTTCGCACGTGCCGGAAGGGCGGCAAGTATTTCCCGGACTGAGCGTGGTCGAGAACCTGAAGATGGGAGCCTATGTCAGCTATCGAAAACAAACGGTGGCGGAGAGCATGGAGAGCGTTTTCGCGCTGTTTCCCCGCTTGGCCGAACGGCGAAATCAGCCGGCCGGCACACTGAGCGGCGGCGAGCAGCAGATGTTGGCGATCGGTCGGGGCCTGATGATCCGGCCCAAGCTCCTTATGCTCGATGAACCATCTCTGGGGCTCGCCCCGCGTGTAGTCGAAGACATTTTCCGGACCATCCAACAAGTCAAGGCCCAGGGCGCTACGATCCTGCTGATCGAGCAAAACGCCAACCTGGCACTTTCGATCTGTGACTACGTCTACGTGCTCTCAGTGGGGAGCATCGTCTTGCAGGGCACTCCGCAAGCGGTGAAACAAGAGGGACAACTCCTGAACGCCTACCTTGGAGGTGCAGGCTGAAAAACAGCCGTTGATCAGGTCATCAGCGAAGGAGTTCCGGAAAATCGACCTCCAGCATGGCGAAGCTTCCAGTTAGCCACGGTGTTTGCAAAACTCTCGCACCCCGGCTAGGCGACCTTGTTCTCCTCCCGCTGCTGGGCCTTAAACTTCGCCCACCGGGCTCGCTGCGCCGCCGCGATCCTTTTGCGCGCGGCACGGTTCATCCGCCGCGCTGGCCTCGACGCTTTGGCTGGCTTGATCTTTCCCTGCGCCCAGCGCTGCTTCATCAGCCGCGACATCTTCCTGCGGGCAGCAGCACTCATGCGGCCACGCCGGCGCACCTTACGTGCCGCCTTTGGCGGACGGCCTACTCTGTGGTGTTCAGTTGAGTTGACGGCTTCGATTGCCGAAATAGCTTGGTCGATACGGCCGCGCTCGGCACGAAGTTCTGCAAGAATCCTATTGGTGTCCATATAGCTCCTCGGACGGGTATCCTAACAGGGCGAGAAGGAGACTGGCAAAAAGAGATTTATGCGGTTCGGGTCTGACCACAATGGTGCGTGACGTGGTCTTCTAATCAACGGCGCGATGGACAAGAACGAACAGATAAGGAGCACCCTAATGAGTGAATATGAAGACATTCTGTACGACGCGCGTAACGCTATCGCCAGGATTACCATCAATCGGCCAGAGAAGTACAATGCCTTCCGCGGCAAGACCTGCGACGAGTTAATCCACGCGTTGAATAGTGCGGGATGGGACAAGTCGATCGGAGTCATTGTCTTGACCGGCGCCGGCAACAAGGCTTTTTGCACCGGTGGCGATCAGTCCGCGCATGATGGCGGATACGATGGCCGCGGCGTAATCGGCTTACCGGTCGAGGAGTTGCAAGGGGTCATTCGCGACGTCCCCAAGCCAGTGATAGCGCGCGTCAACGGTTTTGCTATCGGCGGTGGTAACGTTCTGGTGACTTGCTGTGATCTGGCGATTGCCTCGGAGCATGCGGTGTTCGGCCAAGTCGGCCCTAAGGTCGGCTCCGTGGACCCAGGGTTTGGTACGGCGTATCTTAGCCGCGTGGTAGGAGAAAAGAAGGCGCGGGAGATCTGGTTCTTGTGCCGTCGCTACACCGCTAAACAGGCGCTCGATATGGGATTGGTGAATTGCGTCGTTCCGTCCGATGAACTCGATGTCGAGGTCGAGCGCTGGTGCCAGGAAATCCTGGCGCTCAGCCCGACGGCGATCGCCATTGCCAAACGATCCTTCAACGCCGACTCGGACTCGATCCGTGGCATCGGAGGTCTCGGAATGCAAGCTCTGAGCCTGTACTATGGGACGGAGGAATCGCGCGAAGGCGTGGCTGCATTTCGGGAGAAACGGCACCCCCGCTTTCGTTGATTCAGGGTCAATCGGGTTTTCGGGCAAGGGGGCCGGCGATGACACTCGACGTCGGGATGCGCGGCTACGACCTGCGAGCGGTCCCGGAGTATGCGCGCAAGGCGGAGGCAATCGGCTACGACTGTCTCTGGACGTCCGAGACGCAGCACGACCCCTTCCTGCCCTTGGCGGTCGCGGCCACGGCGACCTCTTCCATCAAGCTTGGGACCTCGATTGCGGTGGCGTTTCCACGCAGCCCGATGGTCATTGCCTATACCGCTTGGGACATTCAGAAAGCCTCGGCGGGGCGATTTATTCTTGGACTCGGGTCGCAAGTGAAGGCGCACAACCAGCGCCGTTTCTCGGTGAAGTTCGAGTCGCCGGGACCGAAGTTGCGAGAGGTGGTGCTGGCGCTGCGCGCCATCTGGGAATGCTGGCAGCAGGGAACGCCGCTCCAGTTCGCGGGCGAGTTCTACAAGTTCGATCTGATGACGCCCTTCTTCAATCCCGGCCCGATCGAGCACCCGAAGATCCCGATCTTCATCGCGGGCGTCAACCGATACATGTGCCGCATGGCGGGAGAGGTTTGCGATGGCGTGCATGTGCATCCCTTCCACACGCCCAAGTACTTGCGCGAGTATGTGCACCCGGCCGTCGAGGAAGGACTGCGTGCGTCGGGACGGTCGCGCCAGGATTTCGCGTACGCGACAGCCAGTTTCGTCGTGGTTGGAGATACTGAGGGTGAGCGCAACCACAACGCGGAAGCAGTGAAACAGCAGATCGCGTTTTATGCCTCCACCCGGACGTACGAGCCGGTGCTGGCGTCGCACGGGTGGGAGGGGATCACGCAAGAACTGCACCGCAAGTCGCTCGAGGGCGACTGGACAGGAATGACAGGGCTCATCACCGACGAGATGCTCGACACCATCGCGGTAAGCGGAACCTACGAGAGCATCGGCAGCAAGCTGCGTGAGCGTTACGCGGGACTGCTGGACCGCATTACGCTATACCAGCCCTACGAAACATTGGTGGATAACTCACGGCTTGCTGCGCTGGTGAGACAATTCAAGGATTGAACGATCAACCCGAGCGGCCGCTGTTGCAGATGCTTTCAGGCCGCGCCGCGCGCGGGCGGCACGACTAAGCTCGGAACCACGCAGCTCTAGCCGCAGTGGGTGCGTGGACCAATTGGGCTCAGTCTGGCAGTATCCTTACCTACCGGATGATCCCGCAGTTTTCGTGCTGTCAGGAGCGCCCTTCAATTCAATCTCGATGGTCTCGAAAGGCTTATCGCTCAGGTTCTCGACGGCGTGCCTCTCTGGTGGGAACCACACCGCATCGCCCGCCTTTCTTCTAACTTCGACCGTCTTGCCATCCGCCCGAGTTACCTTGGCGTACTGGTCGGTGAGGAAAACCACAACTCTTGGGACCAGATGGTCGTGCATGGCGGTTTTGTCGTGAGGCTCATAGTGAGCCTTGAGTATGCGAACCTGCTCGTTTTCCAACGTTACCTTGATAATCTTTGGGTCAGTTTTGGCGGAGTCTTGCGCGAGAACCGGCGTCGCGAGACAGCACGCAAGGACGACAAGCATCATTCTTGGCATAACCACCCTCTCATTTTCGCAGTCTCCCCGAACCTTGTATCGCTGGATCGCTGCGAGTTCACACGACGCCTCGGGCCTCAAGCGACAGCGGCGGCTTGACCCGCCGCCTGAGACTTACGCCGCACTCTTCGGTTGCGCTTTCTGTTTAGCCCAGCGCGCCCGCTGCGCCGCCGCGATCTTCTTGCGGGCGGCGCGGCTCATCCGCCGCGCTGGCCTCGATGCCTTGACGCGCTTCATCTTTCCCTGCGCCCAGCGCTGCTTCAGCAGCCGCGACAGCTTCCTTCGGGCAGCGGCGCTCATGCCGCCGCGCCTGCGGGGCTTCCGTGCCGTTCCTGGGGGACGGCCTACTCTCCGGCCTCCCGGTGAGTTGACGGCTTCAATGGCTGAAATCGCCTGGTCAATACGGTCGCGCTCCGCGCGAAGTTCTGCAAGAATCCTATGGGTGTCCATGATAGCTCCTCGGACAAGTATCCTAACAGCGCACCTAGGAGACTAGCAAAGGAGATTTATAGGTCTGGCCAAATTGGCTTCGGGCTCAGTAGGCTAATCGCACGCCCATCGGGCCTTTGACGCCGGCGTCCTGGGTCAGGCGCGCCTTTGTCGCAACCACCGGACCATCAGTAAAACCAATCCTACGAGGCCTATCCTGCTTAGGGACTGGCGATTAGGAATATCTAAAGCTCAGCGGGCGCCGCCTGCTGCGAGAATTTGTTTCAGCTCTTGCGTCCAATTGACGACCACGCGCAGACGGTTGCCGTGCGAACCGCGGCGCAGCATGATGAAACGCCCGTCGCGGGTCACATCGTAGTTCGCGATGGAGATGTTCTGACCGAAGTCGTATTCGTCAGCGAACAGGGCCGTCGGTTTTCCGAAAGCGGGTTCGGCCCCAGACGCGTGGAGCGCGACCGCCATCATGCGTTGGCCGCTGCGATAGAAGATCTCCCGACTGGTGCTGCTCCACCGCGCCTGCACGCCGCCGCTTTCAGAGACCGGCCACTGGCGATCCATGGCGGGATACCGGCGAACATAGATCTCCATCTGCCCGGACTCGTTCGATTGGTAAAGCAGCCAGCGTCCGTCAGGCGAGAGTTGCGCGCCCCCCTCGAACGCGGGCGTCACGAGCAGTGGTTTCGCCGGAAACTTGCCGCTGATCGATATCAGGAAAATGTCACCTGAAGTTTTCGGTTGAATGCGCGTGACGAAAATGGAATCGGAATCGGGTCCCGGAGATGACGGATAGTCGTTGATCAGCCCTGTCGGCACGGGGCCCGCTCTGCCGGTGCCGTCGGCAGCCTCCCAGAACGGCACATTGAAGCGGCGGAACACGACGCCCTCGCCATGGGCGGTCCAGATGGAGAAACTGGTGCCCAGCGCCGCCGTGGTGAACTTGGCGCGCGTGCCGCGCAAGAGATCGAGCATTTCGATGACGCTCCCTTCACTCTCGACCAGAAGCCGGCGTCCATCGGGCGAAATCCGTGGGTTCCCATAGCGATTCGGCGGCAGGTTGAGGGCCACCTCCGATCCGTCACGCCCGACGGAGATGACTCGCTTGTAATTGAAGTCGGCCGGAGCGAATACTAAAGTGCCGGTGGAGGAAAGCTGGAATCCCAGACTGCCGAGGCGCGTGGTGCCGATTACGCCGGACGGTATGACGGGCACCGCCGCCCCGCTCACGGTCGCGCTATCCGGATCGAAGGCCACAGCCCACACCGCACCGTCACGTCCAAACAGCAGGTGGCCGGTGGGCGACCAGACCGGTGTGATGGCGCGCTCGATGACCACCGACCTCTTTCGCCCGTCCAGGGAGACCGCTTCGATCCGTTCCGTGCCCGACTCCGTGGTCAGGCTCGAGAACAACACGGTGTGTCCTCCCGGCAACAGCGCGGGGTCGCCGTGCAGCACCTCGTGGCGCGCGGCGTCGAGCACCGTCAACTGGCGGGCCGTGCCGCCCTGCGACGGCACACTCCACAGCGCCCCGCCGCGCGTATAGACAATCTCGCTTGGGCTCCACGCGACGCCGCTGGCAAGATCAGCGCCCGACGCCAGGATCGTACGCTGCTGATCGGCCAGCGCGACTCGAGTTACCGACGTGCTGGCCGGGACAAACGCCACGCTTGCGCTGTCGGGAGAGAAAGAGGCCGAGTTCACGCCGACGGTGTCGCTGATTTCGGTTGCCTCCGGACGGTCGAGCCGGCGAATGTACAGTCTGCGGACGCCATCTCTGACGCCGATCATGGCGACGTTCCGGCCGTCAGGCGAGATCGCGAATCCGCCCTGCACTCCGGAAATGGGCTCGAGGCTCGGCGGATAGGTGATATCGAGATGCATCACCTCGCGCGCGGCCGGGGCGATGCCGGGGTGACGCGACAGCGTCCAGGACGCGACGGCGATTGCGGCTGCGGCCATGGCCCACGGCAGCACGCGCCAGAGCTGCTTCGGCCGGGCCTGGGACGCGCCCTCGGGCGCCGCATCCGCCACATCATTGAGGGTGAGCCGCGCTTCGCCGATGTCGCGCAAACGGCGTTTTTCATCCTTCACCAGGCAGCGTTGCAGTAGCTGGCGGATGCGCCGCAGCACGCCCTTGGGAAGCATCGTCCAATCCGGCTCGGCGCGCACAACGGCTGCCATGATGTCGGTCGCGGTTTCGCCCACAAACAACTGGCGGCCAGTAAGCATTTCGAACAGCACCGCGCCGAACGACCAGATATCCGCGCGGCGGTCCACCGCCTTGCCTTTAGCCTGCTCCGGCGACATGTAGGCCACGGTGCCAAGAATGATCCCGGCTTTGGTGGCGGCGGTCAGGGTAGGAGAATTGGAAACATCCCGCGCCGAGGCGTCGCCTTGCAGCGCTTTAGCGAGGCCGAAGTCGAGTACCTTGACCTTGCCGTCATGGGTCAGCTTGATGTTTGCCGGCTTCAGGTCGCGGTGAATGACCCCTCGTTCGTGGGCGTACTCGAGCGCATCCGCGATTTGAATTGCGATGGGTAACGCTTCTTCGAGCGGGATCGCGCCTTCCTGGATCCGTTCGGCGAGCGTTGGCCCTTCGACCACCTCCATTACCAGCGCGCGCACGCCCCCGCTCTCTTCCAGGCCGTAGATAGAAGCGATGTTGGTGTGGTTGAGGGATGCGAGAACTTGCGCCTCGCGCTGGAAGCGGGCCATGCGCTGCGCGTCCTGGGCAAATTCCGGCAGAATCACTTTGAGCGCGACGTCGCGGCCCAGTCTCGAATCCGTGGCGCGATACACCTCGCCCATGCCGCCAGCGCCCAGCGGCGACTGGATCTCATACGATCCGAGTTTCGTGCCAGAGGTAAGGGCCATCCGTGCGCGTGATTATAGTCCCGGAGCGCGTGGCAGCGGATACAACGATTCTGAGTGCATGGCCGGCCAACCGGGGATTAGCTGACTACTTCAGGGTGAGTGGATTCGCCCGCGGGTGGTGAAGGGAATGCCTGCCCCGGAGACCGTCACCCGAGGTAACCCCAACAAGAACAATGCGTTTCGCAATGAGAGCTCCCTCGTTGACTTTGTCGAGCCGTGCCGACTAACATGCGCGACCATCGGCTGGTGGGTTTACGCCGTGATCGGCAAGACCATTTCAAATTACCGAGTCGTTGAAAAGCTGCATTGCTTGCACAGAAACCAAATGACTACAGTAGGAATTGGATTGGACTTGAGAATCTGAGAAGTCAGGACTTGAGGAGTTCACCACCCTCAAATCCTCACATCCTCGACGTTCGTGGGGGCCTCATGAGCAGGATCAACCTGACCGTCAACGGTCATGCGCACACCGTTGACGTCGATCCGGCGACGCCGTTGCTGTATGTGCTCAGTGACGATCTCCAGCTTCGCGGACCCAAGTTCGGCTGCGGCCTCGGCCAGTGCGGCGCCTGCACGGTGCTCGTGCACGGGCGCGCCATCCGTTCCTGCGTCACCCCGGTCGGCGCGATGAAAGGCGCCGAGATCACGACGCTCGAGGGACTCGGCTCCATCGACAGGCCGCACCCGCTGCAGCAGGCGTTCATCGACGAGCAGGCTGCGCAATGCGGCTTCTGCTTGAGCGGCGTCATCCTGACGGCCAAGGCGCTCGTCGACGCGAATCCGAATCCATCCGACAGCGACATCCAGCAGGCGCTCTCGGGCGTCCTCTGCCGCTGCTTCGTGCACACGCGGATGCTGCGCGCCATCAAACGCTACGCGCGGGAGAAGAAAGCATGACCCCCTTTTCACGCCGCGAATTCCTGCAGGGCGCCGCCGCCCTCATCGTCAGCTTCAGCAGCGCGTCGATCCTCGAGCCGCTCGCCTTCGGTCAGGGGCCGTTCGACACCCACGCGTCGCACGTCGATCCGGGTCAGCTCGATTCCTGGATCGCGATTGCCGCCGACGGCACCGTCACCGCGCACACCGGTAAGTGCGAGCTCGGGCAGGGGATGCTGACCGCGCAGTCGCAGCTTGTCGCCGAAGAGCTGTCGGTGCCGCTCGCGCGCGTGCGGCTCGTCCAGTGCGACACCGATCTCTGCCCCGACCAGGGGACGACATCGGGCAGCCAGTCGACGCCGAACAACTTCAACGATCGCAACCTGGCGCAAGCTGCGGCGACGGCCCGCGAGGCGCTGCTCGGGCTCGCGGCGGCAAAGCTCGGCGTTCCTGCGGCCGATCTCACGATCACCGACGGCACGATCACGGCGGCGTCCGACAAGACGAAGCGTGTGACCTATGGCGAACTCGTTGCCGGCCGCAGGTTCAACCTGCCGCTCAGCGCGACCGCGAAACGTAAGACCGCGGGCGAGTGGAAAGTGCTGGGCACGCCGGCGATGCGCCTCGACATGGCTGCGATGGCCACCGGGCAGTTCGAATACGTGCACAACGTGCACGTTTCCGGCATGCTGCATGGCCGCGTCGTGCGGCCACCCCGGCTCGGCGGGACGCTGGTTGATGTCGACGAGGGCTCGGTCAGCCACATCCCCGGGGTAGTGAAGGTCGTCCGCCGCAAGAATTTCGTCGGCGTTGTCGCCGAACGGCAGTCCCAGGCGGCGCAGGCCGCGCAGCAGTTGAAGGTGCAGTGGAGCGGCGGCGGGAATCTTCCGGTGCAGGGCGAGTTCTACGACCGGCTGCGGACCATGACCCCGTCGCGCGACGCATCGACCGTCAACTCCAAGGACGTCGACGCGACGCTCGCGCAGGCGGCGTCGGTGATCAAGGCGACGTACCTGCATCCCTACCAGGCGCACGCGTCGCTCGGCGCGTCCTGCGCCGTGGCGGACGTGCATGACGGCAAGGCGACCATCTGGTCGGCGACGCAATCGGCATATCCGACCCGAAACGGCGTCGCCATACTGCTCGGGCTGCCGCTCGAGAGCGTGCGCGTCATCTTCACCCGCGGATCCGGGTGCTATGGCCTGAATGCCGCCGACACCGTGTCGTACGATGCGGCGCTGCTCTCGCACGCGGCCGGCCGGCCGGTTCGCGTGCAGCTCACGCGCGAGGAGGAATTCCTCTCCGAGAGCTACGGCTTCGCGTGCGTGATCGACCAGCGGATTGGCATCGATCGCGAGGGGACGATGGTCGCCTGGGATTACGAAGCGTGGTGGCCGTCGCTCGGCGGTCGGCCCGGGTACGACAAGCCCGGAAACGTCATCACCGGTTTGCTCGCCGGCTTCGAGCCCGACCGCGTGGCGGCGCGAGCGGCCGGCGACGTCGCGGGCGGGTTTCAGAACCGCAGCAACGCCGCGCCGTCGTACGTGGCCGGCTGCGCCGGCGGCAACTGCGGCGGGGCCGGGAAGGTTCGCAGCGAGCGGGTGCTCACGCACACCGTTCCATCGCCGTTTTTCACCGGGCCGCTGCGGTCGCCGTCCCGCCTGCAGAACACGTTCGCGCACGAATCGTTTATCGACGAAGTGGCGGCGCAGGTAAAAGCGGATCCGGTTGCGTATCGGCTCCGTCATCTCAGGGACGAGCGGCTCATCGAGGTCGTGAAGCAGGCGGCGAAAGCGGCCGGGTGGGAGGCGCGGCCGTCACCGAAGCCGGCTGCGGGCGGCGGCGGCGTCGCCACCGGCCGCGGGATTGCGTGTGTCGTGTACGAAGGCGAGAGCTACGTGGCGATGGTCGGCGACGTGGATGTCGATCGCACCAGCGGCAAGGTGCGCGTGAAGCGGTTCGTCGTCGCGCACGACTGCGGGCCGATCTCGAACCCGGACGGGCTCAAGAACCAGATTGAAGGCGGCACGCTGCAGGGGATGAGCCGCGCGTTCGGTGAAGAGGTGACGTGGGACGATCAGAACGTCACGTCGATTGATTGGGGAACGTACGACAGCCTGCCGCTCGGGTTCGAAGTGCCGGCGGTGGAGAGCGTGCTGATCAATCGCATCGGTGTTTCCGCGACGGGCGCGGGTGAGACGGCGATCTCCCTGGTCGCGGCGGCGATCGGCAACGCGATTTTTGACGCGACCGGGGCGCGCATCCGCGAGGTGCCCTTCACGCCCCAGCGGATCAAAGCGGCGCTCGCCGCGAAGTCCTCTCAATGAAAACGAACGGAGACCTAGCAGACCACGCGGCCTGGGCGCCCCAACGCTCCTGCAAAGAGACTCGCTGCGCCGTCGCCGGCGAGGCGGAGGGCGCCAACGCCGCTACCGCTTATATTCGGAAACCGTGAAGATGTTGATGTTGGAGTGGTACAGAAGTCCCGCAGGCGTGGCCGCATGAGCGCCGCTGCGAGGACCGCCGACGGCAACAAAAGCTTCTTAAGCCGGGCGCTTTGACCCAACACCCCTTATGATGATGGGCGCATGCCTGCCAGCACCAACATCCCACGCGCCGAATTGCATACCCATCTGGGCGGAGCCGTGGATCCGCCCATTCTGTGGTCCATCGCGCACCGTCAAGGAATCCGTCTGCCCACCAAGGACTACTGGGAATTCGAGGCGATGGTC
>Ga0310038_10003322_pt1 | contig 11658 bp, 9 predicted proteins | sample Sb_taG_6_FD_200461 | JGI IMG/M metagenome (GOLD analysis project Ga0310038, IMG submission 200461) | Peat soil microbial communities from Weissenstadt, Germany - Sb_50d_4_PS metaG (v2) (version 2) | ecosystem: Environmental > Terrestrial > Soil > Wetlands > Peat | place: Germany: Weissenstadt... | reverse complement strand
ATAAGAACACCCTGGATACACCAACGGTGGGACCTACAAGACACTACGTTCGTTCCCCAGCAGGGGCGCGACCTGGGCAATACTCTGCGCTGACTGCGCAGTCGAATACCACTGTGAACGCTTACAGATTATTTCACGCCACCTTCGGAGGACGACAATGATCGTAGAGGTTCGAAGCTACAGGATCAAGCCGGGCCAACGCGCGGAGTTCATCCAGTTCTTCGAAACGCGAGCCGTGCCTGCGCTGCGCGCGCATGGGATGAAAGTCCTCGGTCCTTTGCTCGATCTCGAGAATCCCAACAAGTTCGTTTGGCTGCGCAGTTTCCCTTCGCTTGCTGAGCGCGACCAACTGAGGACCGCCTTCTATGAAGGGGAGCTGTGGAAGAACGAACTCGAGTCCATCGCCATGCCGATGCTTGAGAGTTATGATGTCATCCTTTGTGAGACATCACCCGGTTGCGTGTTTGACGGCCCTTGGGCGGAGTCCTAACGATGGCCTTGTCCCCCGGCGGCAGGACAGGTATTCGACCGCCGAAGCGCGGTAAGTCGAACGATTCACATCACCCCCTGCCGAAACAAACATTTTATTGGACCGGGTTTGACGTGGGGAAGGCGCCGAGAAATGAAACAGAAAAGCCCTTCGACCTTGTGGCCAAAGGATTCCAAATTTCCGGACCAGTAACCCTCCCACAGACACTAATCTAGTATGAAGGCACCTTTGGGAGGGGATTCACGATGGCCCAAGTGCAATTGGTAGGCGCATTGCACCACCTGCGCCGAGCGACGGCATCCGCTGCGACTCCGGAACTGACAGATTCCCAACTCCTGGAACGTTATGTCGCCGGCGGAGATGAGGACGCGTTCGCCAGGCTCGTGCGCCGCCACGGCAGGCTGGTCCGGTCGGTCTGCCGAAACGTCCTCCGCGATGAACAGGACATCGACGATGCCTCCCAGGCCACGTTCCTGGTCCTGGCCACCAAGGCAGCATCCATTCGCAAGACTGCTGCGGTGGCGAGCTGGCTTTACGGAGTAGCCCACCGAACCGCTATGAACGCCAAACGAGCAAGACTACGGCGGCGCGAAAGACAGACCGAGCAGGAAGCCAGCGCCCGGGAACAGCCGGCGACTGACGCCTCCCTCCGGGAAATCCAGGCGATCCTGGACGAAGAATTGAATCGCTTACCCGAAAGGCAACGTGCAGCGTTCGTGCTCTGTTGCCTCGAGGGCAAAACCAAGGCGGAAGCGGCCCGCGAACTCGGCTGGAAGGAAGGAACTGTTGCCAGCCGGCTGGCGCGCACGCGCAAGGAGCTGCAACGCCGGCTGATCCGGCGTGGCGTCGCACTCTCCTCCGCCCTGTGCGCCGTCGAGCTGGGCCGAACAACGGCCGCGGCTGCGGTTCCGCCGATCTTCATCCAAAGCATGATCAAGGCTGCGCTGGCCTTTGCGGCTGGACGGGCAGGCGGGCCCTGCGGGATTTCTGCAGGTGCGGCCGGCCTCGCCCACAAACTGTTACACAGCATGCTGATGAACCAGATGAAGATCGCGACCGTCATTCTGATACTGGTAACCATCTTCACGGGCACGGGAGTGCTGGCCTGCCATGCTTTGATTGCCAAGCGCACGGGGCTGGAAAATTCGTCGGCCCAGCCTGAATGGCCACAACCGCGCACGCAGACAGCCGACCGGGGACAGGCAACCGAAGCCGAGAGCGCTTCGGCCAAGACGGTAGCAGTCCGCGGCCAGGTCCTTGGGCCGACAGGCAAACCTGTCGCTGGCGCTCGGCTCTATTTGCTCCATTGGCCCAAGGGAGCGGTCGCGGGCGACGTCGACATGCTCTTGCGCGGCACCAGCGCCAGCGACGGCCGCTTCTCGCTACAACTGCCGACCGCTGACGCTCACCACCAGAATCGCGGCCAGCCGGTTCCGCTGATCGCCGCCGCGGACGGCTTGGGCCTCGACTGGGTCGATCTGCCGGCAGACGGCCTGCCGAACAAGATCACCTTTCACCTGGTGAGGGACATGCCGGTCCGCATTCGCATCGTGGGCACGGAGGGGAAGCCAATTCCAGGCGTGGCAGTCAACGTCGGCGGAGTGATGGCCCCCGACAAGCTCGAGGAATCTCTCAAGGCCTGGCAGCGCAGCCCGCGCGCCACGGAGCTTGCACCTGGAAAAGGGTTGATGTTGCCGCTGGCTCCCATCTTGCATCCGCCGGTAAGCGACAAAGAAGGCAAGGTGGAGATCCCGGGTATCGGCGCCGACCGATTTGTCACCCTCGAGGTAAAACACCCCGACTACGTGCAAAGCACGGTGATCGTCGTCACCAGCGAAAGCCTGGATCTTCGAACGATCAATCGAAAGCTGGCGAAGGATAGTCCGGCCGGCCTGGAAAGCTGGCGAACCACGCTCCTGGGGCCGAATTTGGCGCACGTGCTGGAGCCCATCGCGCCCGTGGAGGGAACGGTGCGGGAGGCCGGGACCGGCAACCCGGTGGTGGGAGCAACCATCCAGGGGCCAGGCGACCGAGCGATTTCCGATTCCCGCGGCCATTTTCGTCTGCGTGGTTTACGCAAGACCGAGCGCTACACGCTCCATGTCATGCCGCCGGAGAATGCGCTGCTGATCGACCGCTGGGTAAGATTGGCCTCCGGCCCGGGCCCTTTCACTACGGTCAAGGCTGATATCGAGCTGCCGCACGGTGTCCTCCTCACGGGCCGTGTCGTCGACAAGGCGACCTGCGTGGGTCTGGACAAGATCGACGTCAGTCTCATGCCCTTACCGGACAACAAGTTCCTGAAGCAGGCGCCGATCGATCTCGGGTTCACCGCGCGGACCGATGCAAGCGGGCGTTTTCGCCTCGTGGCCTTACCTGGCTCCGGCGTACTCCTGGCTCGTGCCATCGACTCGCGCCGCCGCGCCGGCAATGTTTGGATCAATCTGTACAAGAAAGCGAAGTTCGACGCGGAGGACCGCAAGCGCGTTCAGATTCACACGGATCCGGAAGGCGATCTTTCGTTTCTGGCGGGCAACGGCGGCAATGCGTCGCTGTCGCATTACAATGCAGCCAGAGTGGTGGATATCGGTGAAGGCGGATCCAACCTGGCACGCGACCTGGTCCTCGACCGGGGCAGGACCGTAAGCGTGAGCGTTGCGGATGCCGAGGGGAAGCCGCTTGCGGGAGCGATTGCCGCGGGGGTCAGCAGCATGTGGCCGGAGGCAATCTTCGTGGAGGCCGCTACTTGTCCGGTCTACGCGCTCGACCCAGAGCAACCCCGGCAACTCCTGCTGGTGCACCCCGAGCGCAAGTTGGCCGTGATTGTCACGGTTCGAGGCGATGAGAATGGCCCGCTGGCGGCGCGCCTTGGGCCTACGGGCATTGTCACCGGCAGGTTGCTGGATACAGAAGGACGGCCAATCCCAGCAGCCGAGGTGGCGGTGCTCTATTCAGGAACGTTGGGGCGCGACCTGAGCAGGCAACTCAGCGGCGTTCAAGAGCCGCTACGGACCGATGACAACGGCCGATTCCGCCTTGAAGGGATCGTCCCCGGCTTGGAGTTCGAACTCGCCATTGCCAGGGACCGCCAAAGGCTGGGGCCGGAGACGCGCTCACACCCCAAAGCGGTAAAGGCAAGCAGCACCCTCGACCTGGGCGACATTCGCGTCAAAGCGGAATGATGTGCGACCCGCTCTCCCCATGGCCTGGAGAGCTTCCGTGACGATGCCATAGCCCCTTTTGAGCCGCCAGGTGGCTCCGAATCCAGTAGTTTATCGCCAAGCTGGAGAAAAAGGGGTTGACACCAACTCGGTAGAAGCGCGAGGAAGCATTCCTGCACGAGCGGTCCACGCAGCCGCATGTCGAGTTGGTATCTTCCTTGGGCGTCGGAGAGATGTCACACTTTTCCCGGCTTGCGTTGTCTTATTTAATAGTGGGGGATTCATCCAACTCGGCGGTATACAGCCGGCCTGTATACTGTCGGATTGGTCCTCGGTGGCAGAGGAGAGATGAATTCCCAAAGATCTAGGTCTTCGGGTTCCTTCTGAAGCACTCGAAATCTGGCGAATCCTGCTGCAAGTGCGGACGACGATTTAGGCCCTTCGAAGATGGGTCGTAATTTCGGCGAATCCCCGACCATTGGGAAGGCTTCAGCGCAGTGAGCGAAGGAAAAGGCGGCCATTTTTCATCGTTAGCAAAAAGGTGTCGTATGCGCCAGTTGACCAGCTTTTCAGTTATCGTTGTTCTCGCGATCGCCTCGAACGCTCTCGGCGGCGACCCCATTAAGCATCGCCTCATGGTCGCGGAGTACGGCAAGGGTCCGAATCGGCTCGTCGAACTCGATGCCGACGGCAAACTTGTCTCGGAATACAAGTTCCCTAGCATCGCTGTCATCTTCGACGTCCTCCCCGATGGACACGTCGTATACGCATTCGGCGGCGACCCCACCGGAGTCGCCGAGATCGATCGTGACAAGAAAACCGTTTGGAGGTACGTCAGCAAATGCCAGCAAGTCCTCGGTTGCGAGCGGCTGCCCAACGGCAACACGCTCATCGGCGAACAAGGACCGTGCCAGGCCGTCGAAGTCGATCCGGACGGCAAAGTCGTGCGTACCACCAAGCTGACCACGACCGAGAAGGGCTACCACCTCCAGGTCCGCAACCTCCACAAGCTCGCCAACGGCAACATCCTGGCCGCCCACGAAGGGGAAGGCGCCGTCCGCGAAGTCGATCCCCAAGGTGCGGTCGTCTGGGAGTACAAGAACGTCACGAATTCGGGCGACGCTCGGCGGCTGGCCAATGGCAACACGCTTGTCTCGTGCGGTACCCAGAAGCGGATCATCGAGGTGACGCCGAAGGGCGAGATCGTCTGGGAGTTCGGCGCCAAGGACGCTCCGGAACTCAACCTGACCTGGATCAGCAGCCTGCAAATCCTCAAGAATGGCAATTATCTGGTGGGTAACTTCCTGCGCGGCCAGGAAGGGAAAGGCGCCCACGCATTCGAGGTCACCCGCGATAAGCGCGTGGTGTGGAAGTTCGCGAATCACGACTTGCTCAAGTCGATCGCCACCGTGAGAGTGCTCGACGACAAGTGATTCGCCTGGCTCGCGATTGTGGCGATCTCGACCTGGCGACCCTTACCCCTACTGAGGCCCATCCACGGGGCTCGAAGGACTTCGTCTACAGCCTGGGGACGTTCACGTTCGATGCAGCTACGTTCATCATTTTCAACCACGCCTCCGCGAGCGGCGACAACATGGGGCCCTGACGTCTGCGGAGGAGTTGCTCATAGCGTAGCGCCAGAGCCATGAGGCGCGCCGCGCGGCACCCGGCCGGGCAAGGGCGTTGTCCGGTCGGTCGGGGAGGAAGGCGGCGCCGCCGGCTCTGCCGGTAATGATTGGTGACCTGCCCGGCCGCGCCGGCGCAGCGGGAGAGTACACTCGATGGTATGCGGCGTGGTCATGCATTGGTCTCCTGGTTTGGGCCACCAGCCTCGGCTGCCAGGCATGGGAGGCTGTCGGGACGGAAGGTGATCGTCACATTGCCCTGTACCCCGTCGTACTCGGCGCTGTTCGAATCAAATAGACTCTTCCCACTTTATGGTCCTTAAAGGCAGCAATACCATCATTTCCCTTCAATCAGTCTCTTCCCTCGCCCATTGCTTGCCCGATATGTGAAGATACGCGGGAGAGAGAAGGAATTCTCATTTGGCAACCGTGCTTATCGGCACAGTCAGAGCCTCTGGCGCCGGGAGGCAGGGAGGCCAACAGATCGAGGCAAGCATGCTATCGGCAACTTTTCGAATCCATGGATGGATGAGAGCTTCCCTCAACGCCACCGGGTTTCTAGTAGTGTCGACAGTCTGCCTGGGACAACCACCTTCCCAGCTAACGATTGCTCCAACGGCCGAGGCAGCAGCCGCAAAACCCCAACCTGCCGCCAGTTCGGATCCCATGCCGCCAGCGTCTAGACCGGAGGGATGTCCCGCCGGCGAAGACGAGAAGCCATTTTGGGCGAAGAATCCTCCGGTCACGCTGTTCCCCAGACTGGGGAATTTCGTTATTGCCCCCACGGGCCCTGGATACTATTCCGCGTGGGACAATTTGTTGGGCTACGAGCGCGAGAATCCTCCAAAGTTTCCCTACGGCCCAATTAGCGTCTGTCCGTTCCCTTTCTTCGATGCTGATTTTCGTTACCTGGACGACACCAATAACACGCAGCACGGCTGGCTCGACTTCACCAAACGAATTCACCTTGGCGATGATTGGCTCCTTTCGGTCGGCGGCGAAGAGCGCTTTCGCTACATGAACGAAGTGGACAGTCGTTTGAACAAGGCAGGCGCGGACAACAATTACGATCTCATGCGTACGCGCGTTTACACCGACCTCTGGTACAAAGACGTGTTCCGGGTCTACGCCGAATTCCTTTCCGCCAATATCTCCAACCAGAACCTGCCCCCAGCACCGATCGACCAGGTCCGTCCGACGATGCTGAACTTGTTCTTCGATCTGAAAGTGTTCGAGCTGGACGACAATCCCATCTACATCCGCGGCGGCCGCCAGGAGCTGCTCTACGGCTCGGAGCGCTTGATTTCTCCTCTGGACTGGGCCAACACCCAGAGGACGTTCCAGGGCGTCAAGGGGTTCTGGCACACCGACCAGCTTGACATCGATGCATTCTGGGTGCAGCCCGTGATCTTGAACTTGGCTGACTACCACGATGGTGGGGATGGCAAACAGAACTTCGAGGGCCTGTGGACAACGTACCGGCCGGAGAAGGGCCAGGTAGTGGATCTGTACTATCTCAACCTGGACAACACCAACAAGGTTGCTAAGGGCGAGTATGGAGACGTGGACGGCTTCAATGTAAGCACGTTTGGCACCCGCTACGCTGGCGATTCACACAACTTCCTCTGGGACGGCGAAGGCATGTTTCAGTTCGGCAGCTGGGCCAACCAAGTGACGGCCGCCGGCGCCGCAACTGTGGGCGGCGGCTACCACCGCGCCGATGTGCCGATGGACCCCACCTTCTGGGTCTATTTCGATTGGGCCCAGGGCGATCCGCATCCCGGCGTCGGCTCCGTGCATCGCACGTTCAATCAGCTGTTCCCATTCGGCCACTACTACTTCGGAGGGATCGACCTTGTCGGCCGGCAGAACATCGACGACCTGAATTTCCACTTTTACTTCTGGCCTACAAAGTGGATGGTAGCGGGCGTGCAGTACCACATTTTGCACCTGGATAGCCCCAAAGATTCGCTCTACAATTCGGCCGGAGCGCCAATTCTGGGGACAACCCTTGCAGGCCCCGCGAAAGCTGTGAATGGCGAGGCAACCAGCGTCGGCGAGGAGCTGACCTTTTACACGAACTTCCACCTAAGCGCGCACCAAGACATTTGGGTCCAGTATTGCAAGCTGTACGCGGGCGATTTCCTCACGGAGAACGGCCGAGGCTCTCCGAGTCTTTGCGCGGTCCAGTACAGTTTCAGGTGGTAAAGATCTGGAAAGGTAAAGTTCAACCACAGCGCTTTTTGCAGGCACTGCACCATGCGTTCACTATCTGACCCCAGACTTCCAGTAGCTTGGCAAGTTTGGCTTGGTCGCCAGCAGGATTTCCAGGATAGCTTGGCGGTCGCCGGCTGAAAGATGGGCGAAGCTCTCACTGGTATCTTTTCCGCTCAGCACCTCCCACAACCGACGGTACACGTAATCCTTCACGAGCACCGGCAGTGCATCGAAGGCCGTGGAATAGATCAAGTAACTGCAAGGATACTTGAACAAGCGGTGCTGCAAATCGAAATCGCGCAAGGACCGGCCACGGCCATCGCGCGGACCGCGCTGGGGGAACTGATGCTCGAACCCTGAGGTTCCTTGCACCTTTTCCGTAAGCCGAGCCTCGTCGCTGAAGAGGAAGTACTTCACAAGAGGCTCGCCGGCGTTCTTGATGCGGCTTTCCGTGCTTTCCGAATGGTAGTTCTCTGGCCGGCCCAGTGCCTTGTTCATCTCTGTCTCATCGTACAGCGCCCGGCGCGTGAGCAGATTGGCGCGGGTTATTCGGTTTTGTGCCTCGGCTTGATGTTCCAGTACCATCAGGGCGACAATGTCGCTATGCGGGGACAGATACGAGGCCAGGGGGAACCGGTCCTTGAGATCAGTAACGTTGCTGCCGGCCGAGTTATCAATTTGCTCGGGTGGTGTCTTATCCTCGAGGATCAGGTTTCCGAGGTGAGTCTGTTTGCCGCTCGTGCCCGTAACATACCACCCGCCCCATCGCTGTTTGAGCGGAGTGGAGTGATCGACGCGCGTGGATCCAAAGGCAAGGATTGGGAAACCGTCACTATCCGGATATAACGAGCGCACGACATTACCAGGTAAGCCCTCGGTGGCCGATGAGCCATGGCAAATCAAGCAGGCATCTTGCTGGCGCGTGAACACGGGTTTGCTGGGCGACTTTTGATCCAACGTGTAGAAGACAAGACCCAGGTTCGGATCGACGGCACTGACTTCCAACACGTCGCCGCGCTGACAGAAACCAACGTACACGTCCTCATTGAAAAAGATCGACCGGGGCTTCTGTGGCCCGATTCGAGCTTGCTGCAAGCTGGTCTTCGAAAAGACCAACATCTGCGATGAGACAGGGACGTTCAGCTCCCGCAGCAAAGAGGGCAGGTAACCGAAAGTCTTCTCATAGGTTAGCTTGCCCTTTCCTGCTTCGATGCGTTCCTGGAGTCGTGCGACCGCATTGTGGGCTGGTGCCTTGGCGTAGTTGATGGGCTCCCCATCAAGATCAGCCGCGCGGAGCGATGAAGCCAGGCAGCCGATGAGGAGTACCGTAGTGAGATTTCTGACAACGCTGTTGCGGTCGTAAAGCAACCAGCCGGGTCGGCAAGGCAATGGATTCGTCATGATACTTCTCTCATAGCAGCGCTTAAGGGAAACTCTCATTCGAGGACCCGGCGGTGCACCAAGGAATAATAGCGAAAACGCCTGGGCATATGCGAGCCGACAGATGCGATGCCTACGATTGCAAGCAGCAGTAGTACGCGAAACTCCCAAAACACGGGGATTGCCGCAAGGAGCGCGAGTTTCAACAGGACCAGGGCCCCTCGGCATTGGTAGAACCAGCGACAACTTGGATAGGCCTCAAGGAAGATCAGGGCTAGACCGGTTGCCAGGGTCAACCAAAACATCGGACGCAGCCGATCCTCCGGCACAGCGAATGCGTGTCCTCCGAGCAAGATTCCCGTGACAGCAATGTGGACAGTACGAACGCCTATGTTCCACGCGCGTGCGTGAGGAAGGACGCGCACGGGTTGCGGAAAGAACAATCGTTTAAGGCTGCTGGTGGCGGTTGGCCTTCCTCCTGCGCGGTGACTTTGGCGTGCTGCCGCGCCATTCTGTGTGCATTCCACGGGAGTTTGCATTGCGAACCCTCGAACGTCAGGACGGTGCTGCAAGTCCAAACAGTCGCTACCAGTCAGTCCCTGTTTGCGAGTGTGGCGCATGCGAGGCGCTTGCTGCCATTGGCAAGGCAAGTCTGCGCGAGGATTGCTCCCTCAGCTTTGCATTCAGCGCCTCGGTCAAAACTGCGGCATCGATCCCGAGCAATCGACACCCTTTTTCGATGGTCGTTTGGCGGGCGAGTGTTCTCCGAAGCAGCGGATTAGCCAATGGCTTGAAACCGAATTCCAGAAAAACAGTCAATAGCTCGGGATAATGATCGAGCACATCGCCGACCCGGTGCTTCTCCACAACAGGTTCACCGGGCACGACGGAGGCATATGCGGAAGCGTCCAAAGGCGGAGCCGAGCGAATTCTGGCCTTACCATCCATGATTCGCCAGAGATGGATACCCCACAGCGCAAGCCCCGATACCTCGAGCAAACCGCTTAGCGGCGTGATTCGAAAAGCCAGTTCAGTAAAATCGGTGGAGATCTGGGTCACCACGCGCAGTGCACATCCTGTATTGATGAGCAAGAACGGGCCCCACAAAGGCGACAGGAGGCGCACATCCACCCCGTTCAGGGTCGGGACCACCTTCGCTGCGACCCCGACAATCATCAGGCTGATGAACCCGACCGTGACGGCATGCCGCACGGCGCCGTAGTAGGCATGGGAAAAACCCAAATGAGCCGCGCTGCTCTCAGGCGCCACAATGCGCAAGAGCCCGTACTGGTAGACTGGCAAAAGTGAGAGCATGACGAGCGAAACGAATAACCAGATGTAGCCCGCACGGAGAAACTTGAGGCTGCGATCGCTTTCTGCAGTTGCTGCAAAGATATGCCAACTCCAAACCAACGCGATCACCGTGCCCGTCAGCAGAAGCACGCAACCGTACCATAGAACGGCCCAGACATGGGCTTCCGTACGCATGAGGAACAGACCGACGACTTCACCGACAATCGCCACGTTGACGGCAAGGAGTGCAGCGAACGCTTTACGCGAGCTGGGGGATGACAGTCCATAGAAATGCGGGAAAATACGCTGGCTGACTCCGAAAATCATTAGCATGGCGAAGCCATGAACTTGGATCTCCCGCAGCGGCCCTTGCCAGGTGCTGACGAGCTGCAGGAGCTTCTCCGGGTCCGTTACCGATACGGTGGCTGCCAGGTAGATTGCCTCGTAAACAGCCTGTACCAGGAACCAGCCGAGGGCGCACACAATGTAGTAGTCGTAGGCAGCCCACTGCTTCCCGGCCGTGGCGAACGTATGGAGAATGATGCACACGAAGAGCCCGACGCCAATGACCTCAAGCACGGCGGCATTGACGGCAAGGACTCCCATTCCATCTAAACCGCTGGACAAGGGTTCGCAAATCGAGCGGACCAGAAGACCCGTGAGCATCAGCGCCAGGCTGGTCAGCGCCAGGCGCGGTTGGGATAGGGACGTGTGCTTGAACCGTGGAAAGGCCTGGTAAGCGAAACCCATGACAAAGAGTCCGACCCAGCCGAATATCTGGGCATGACCGTGAGCGTTCACGTCGTGCAGGCCCGCCGTGGTGAAAGACCGAGCGAAGCCAATCCGCAAGAGCAGATAGGCGCCCCAGACGGCCCCGGCAGTCAGAACGGTGACGATTCCCGCTTTGAAGAAGGGCCGATAAATCCCATCCGCCAATGCGTCCTGATTGCTCGAGGCGGGCCCTACGGCAACGGCCTCTGGCTGGGCGAGCGCAGCACGGATTTCTTGGAGAAGTTGCGGCAGCGCCACGTCGTGGGCCTTGGCGAAGAATTCAAGCGACTCCACCGGCCCCATCGGCCCCCCGCAGCCGCGCAGACCGTAGCGGTCGAGGACGGGACGCGCGCGCGGAGTGGAACGGAGCAGATCCGGGATCATTACCTTGCCCATGTCATCTTGAAGCGCTTTCGCAGTCATCGCACTTCTCCCTCGGCGCTGTTTAGACGGAGCTTGAGCAGGCGGCACAATTTGCTTGCTCTTCGGGGCGTTCGATGATCGCGGGCTGCAGCGGTACACGCGGGGGCGGCAGCTCGAAGCGCTGCCGCTCGATGGTGAGGAATGCAGCCAGTAGGCTTGCCAGGTAAGCGTACAGACCCTCTACTGCCTTACGGCGCAGTCCCGCCGCGAAGGACGGCGCCCACCACGCCAGGTGCTCTCGGAAGAAAGTACTTTCGGTCTCTGCACAGATGCGGGCATGCTCCTCAGCGCCCATATC
>Ga0310038_10003320_pt1 | contig 11663 bp, 10 predicted proteins | sample Sb_taG_6_FD_200461 | JGI IMG/M metagenome (GOLD analysis project Ga0310038, IMG submission 200461) | Peat soil microbial communities from Weissenstadt, Germany - Sb_50d_4_PS metaG (v2) (version 2) | ecosystem: Environmental > Terrestrial > Soil > Wetlands > Peat | place: Germany: Weissenstadt... | reverse complement strand
ATCGAGGTGGTCCGGCCCGTCGCCCCTGGGGACGGCGTGGTGCGGGCCGACGAGGACGCGGCGGCCGGGGCTGAGCTGGTGCCCGCCGGCCGCCCGCTGCGAGCTCAGGATCTCGGCATGCTCGCCGCGGCTGGCATTACCCAGCCGACCGTTCATGCCCACCCGCGGGTGACGATCTTCTCGACCGGCGACGAGGTGGTGCCGCCGCAGACGGCCGAGCTGCGGCCTGGCCAGGTCCGCGACGCGACCGCGATCGCACTGGCTGCGCTGGTGATTCAGGCGGGCGGCCAGCCGCACCGGGCCGGCATCATCCCGGACGACGCGGTTGCGCTTGAAGCGGCGCTGCGCGCCGCGCTCGAAACCAGCGATCTGATCGTGATCTCGGCCGGCTCATCGGTCGGGGCGCGGGATGAGACCGCCACCGCGGTTGAGCGGCTTGGCTTGCCTGGCATCTGGTGCCACGGCCTGGCCATCAAGCCGGGAAAACCGACCCTGCTTGCCGAGTGCGCCGGAGTGCCGGTGATCGGATTGCCTGGCAATCCGCGGTCCGCCCTGGTCGTGTTCAGGCTGATCGGGATGCCGCTGCTGCGCCGGATCGGCGGCTGCACCGCACCCCCGGCCGAGCCGATCGTGCAGGCCAAGCTGGAGCGGGATCTGGCCTCGGCGACCGGTCGGCTCGATGTGGTCCAGGTCCGCCTCCGCGACGGCGTGGCGATCCCGATCTTCGGGCTCTCCGCACTGCTGTCCGTCCTGGTCGCGGCCGACGGTTACCTGGTCATCGCGGCGGACGCGACCGGCCTGGAGGCCGGTTCCGAGGTCGAGGTCACGCTGTACCGTTAAGCCGGTCATGGCAAACAGCCCGTTCATCAGCGACGTGCCCGCCGCCCGCGCGCTCGACGCGTGGCGCAGCGCACGCCAGGCTGACGGCTGCCCTGCGCGCCTGCCGGCCGTCACGATCCGGCTCGCCGACGCGGCCGGCCGGGTCACCGCCGAGCCGGTGTGGGCCACCCGCTCCTCACCGCCGTTCGACGCGGCTGGCATGGACGGGATCGCGGTGCTTGCGGCCGATACCCTCGGCGCCAGCGAGACGGCCCCGGTGTACCTGAAGCCAGCCGCGTACGACGTGGTCGACACCGGCGATCCGATGCCCGACGGGCGGGACGCGGTCGTAATGCGCGAGCACGTCCACTACGCCGGATCCATCGCGGAGCTGCGAGCCGCCGTGCCGCCCTATCAGCACGTCCGCTCGATCGGCGAGGACGTGAGCGCCGCCGAGCTGCTGCTGCCAGCAGGCCACCGGCTGCGGGCCGTCGACCTCGCCGCCGCCGCCGCGGCCGGAGCCACCGACCTGGTGGTCCGGCGCCAGCCCGTGGTCGCCATCTTGCCAACCGGCGACGAAGTGCGGCCGATCGGGACGCCGACCGGTCCCGGGCAGATCCTGGACACGAACTCGCTGATGCTCGCCACCCAGGCCCGTGAGGCCGGCTGTGTGGCGCGCTGCCTGCCGATCGAGCCCGACGATCCGGTCGGCCTCGCCCGCGCGGTCAAGGCCGCCGTTGCCGACTGCGATCTGCTGATCATCGTGGCTGGCTCGAGCGCCGGCCGGGACGACTACACCGCCAGGATCGTGGCGCAGCTCGGGATCCTGGCGGTGCATGGCGTCGCGGTCCGGCCGGGACACCCGGTCGTGCTCGGCGTGATCGAAGGCACTCCGGTGCTCGGTGCCCCTGGTTACCCGGTGTCGGCCGCGCTGACCTTCGAAATCTTCGCCGAGCCGCTGCTCGCCGAGCTCGAAGGCGCCGTACCGCACCGCCGCCAGCGGGCCAGGGCGAAGCTCGCGCGCAAGCTCGCCTCGCCACTCGGCATGGACGACTGGGTGCGGGTCAGGCTCGGAGTCGTCCGCGGCACGCTGGTGGCCAGCCCGCTGCCTCGCGGGGCGGGCGTGCTCACCTCGCTGGTCCGAGCCGACGGGCTGCTGGTCGTACCGGCCGGCCTGGAAGGCCACCATCCAGGCGAGGAGGTCGAGGTCGAACTGCTGCGCAGCCTGAGCGAGATCGAGCACACGATCGTGGCGATCGGGTCGCATGACCTGGTACTCGATCTGGCCGCTTCCGCCCTCCGCGCCGCCGACCCGCGGGCCACGCTGGCTTCATCGAATGTCGGCTCGCTCGGCGGGCTGGTAGCGCTCCGCGACGGACTGTGCCACCTCGCCGGATCACACCTGCTCGACCCGGCGACCGGCGAGTACACCCTGCCCTACCTCGACCGCATCCTGCCCGACCGGGACGTGTCCGTAGTGCGGCTGGTGCACCGCGACCAAGGCCTGATCGTGGCTCCTGGTAACCCGCTGAAGCTGCTTGACATCGATGATCTGACCCGGTCAGGCGTGCGATACGTGAACCGCCAGCGCGGCGCCGGCACCCGGGTGCTGCTCGACCACGAGCTGCGCCGCCGCGGGATCGGCACCGACGCCATCAACGGCTATGCCCGCGAGGAACCCACTCATCTGGCCGTCGCCGCTGCGGTGGCAGCTGGCCGGTGCGACGTCGGCCTCGGGATCATGGCCGCCGCGCGCGCCTTCGGCCTCGACTTCGTGCCGGTCACTCGCGAGCCGTATGACCTGGTTGTCGCCACTGAGGACCTGGAGAGCCGGCACCTCGATCCGCTCTGGACGCTGCTGCGCACCGATCAGTTCCGGGCATCGGTGCAGACGCTTGGCGGGTACCAGACGGAGGAGATGGGCCGGCGGATCAGGTAAACCGGCCAGGTCTCGCGGGTGAACGTTGTCTGCTTCCCGTTTCTGCAGCACTATGGCCTGATGGCGCAGATCGCGGGCCGGTGGAGCGGCCAGCACCGGACCAGCTACCACCACGGTGACCTGCCGAATGCGCTGACCGAGGCGGCAACCGAGATGGCTAGGCAGGGCGGACCTGACGCCGTCGTGCTGCGGGCCGCCGCTCGGCAGGCCGGAGTGTCGGCCGCCGCCGCGTACCGGCACTTCGCCGATCATGACGATTTGCTGCAAGCCGTCCGGCTGCGGGCGCTGGACGCGCTGGCGGCGGCGATGCAGGCCAGCCTGGACTCGGGCGACCGGCTGCCAGATCCGGCGCAGGAGTCGCTCCGCCGGTTCCGGGCCCTGGGGGCGGCCTACATCGACTTCGCGCTGGCCGATCCTGGCCTGTTCAGGACCGCGTTCTGCCGACCGGAGCGACCGGTCGCCGATGCGGCGGCCAAGTTCGCCACTCGCGGCCCGTATGCCCTGCTCGCCAGCGTGCTCGACGAGTTGGTCAGGCACGGCGTGCTAGATCCGGGTCGCCGGCCAGGTGCGGAGATCGCGGCGTGGTCGGTGGTGCACGGCCTGGCCACGCTGGTGGTCGACGGCCCGCTCGCGCTGCTGACGCAGGAGGAGCGGACGATAGCGATCCAGCGGATCGGTGACTTCGCTCTGGACGGCCTCACCTTCCAGTCGGCGGCCGACCGCAACGCCACCTGAGCCGGTTCTGCTGAACCAGCCCGGTTTGTCCTGGTCGCGTTTCCTTAGAAATCAGGACCAATGGATGTTGACACCGTTCACTTAAAGAGTCATGATGAAGATGTAAGCAGTGTATACATCAGATTAGGAGGCGGGCGAGATGGTTGACATCCACCTCATCAACCTGGCGCTGGCCGGGTTCGGGGTCGCAGCTGGCGCCGCGATCCTGATCGCTGCCTTGATCATCGTCATCGCAGCGATCCGGCAGCACCGCATCAGCGCGCGGCGTGACCTGCTGGTCGCGGCGCGGGCGGCGGCGAAGGCCCGGATGGCGCCCGCAGTCAGCACATCGACTCAGCTTCGCGAGCCAGCCCTGCGGGAGCCAGCGCTCAGCGAGCCGACCACGGGGCGACCAACCACGGGTCAGCCGAGCACGGGCGAGTCGACCCGGCACGAGCCGGCCTGGCGTGAGCCGGCCCTACGGTAGCTGCCAGCGTTATCAGCAAGCGCCGGGTGGCCAGCAGGCCACCCGGCGTCAGCTTTCCGGTCGGCGGCCGTCGAAGTATCCGAGGCGTTGCCAGGGCGAACGGGGCGGGCCGGACGCGATCGCCAGACCCGCCAGGCGACGATCAGCATGACCAGGTAGCCCACGCAGCCGGCGATAACGAACAGATTCCAGGTCAGTAGCTGAACCCCGGTGAGCCGGGTGACCCTGTCGATCTGTTGTGGCGGTAGGAACCAGGCGAGCAGACCACTGTTCCTGGGAACGAACGCCAGCGGGCCGCTGTACTTTGACGGCCAGTTACCGAAGATGCCGGCGGTGGCGAGCATCGCGGCCAGATAGCCCAAGCGGGCCAGGACCCGAGCCTGCATGGCCAGGCCGGCCAGCATCGCGAGAAACGGGACTATCCATACCCAGTGGTGATCCCAGCTGATCGGCGAGACAAGCACGCTGGTGAGCCCGACCGTGGTCCAGCCCTGCACTTGCCTGCCAGTCCGGGTCATCAGCGCGCCGGCCGCCACGCCGATCAGAGCCACGGCGATGTCGATCGGCAGCCAGACCGGCCGGATGGCGTTCATTCCGCCGAATTGCCGCGCCAGCATGCCGAGCAGCGACTGGTTAACCAGGGAGGCCACGCCGCCGGTCCGGCCGGGCCGGATGAAGTAACCGGTCAGCCACCAGGTCACCGACGGGCGCGGCAGTGCGATGAATCCGATGACGATCGTGGCCGCGAAGGTCGCGGTGGCGACGGCAGCCTGGCGTATCTTTCCAGCCAGCAGCAGATACGGGATGAAGATCAGCGGCACGAGCTTGATCCCGGCCGCGAGGCCGATGCCTGCCCCCTTCCACTTCCGCTGGTCCGACCTGGTGAGATCCCAGACCACGAGCAGCAGCAGCAGCGGCTCGATCTGACCGAGCAGCAGGGACTTCATCACCGGCTCGGTCCACAGGGCCAGGGCACTGACCGCAAACGCGACCGCCGCCCGGCTGAGCCCGCGCCGTCCCAGGCCGCCCAGGGTCAACCACACGGTCAGCGGGACACAGACCAGTCCGACCACGGTCATCGACCAGCGCAATGTCACCCACGGCAGTAGCGATCCTGCCGCGAAGAGGACCGCGGCGAATGGAGTGTAGGTGAACCCGATGCCCGGACTCAGCTGCCAGGAGTACAAGATCGACGGCAGCTGCCTGGTGATCAGCCCCGCATCGTTGTAGACATTCAGGTCATACCAGGTCAGCATCATGTTGGGGTGGACTGCCAGGTCGACGAGGTATGCGGTCAATGACGTGATCAGGAATAGTGCCGCTACGATCAGCCAGGCCAGCGGGAGCTTGGTATGCCAGCTGCGGCGGAATCCGGCCGGACCAGCGGTCCGATTCAGCTCGGCCGGTTCCGGCACGTCGAAACCCTCCTAATCTTGCGCTGACTGGTGGCCGCGATGCCGACTTCAATCGCAGCGCCGCGCATTCTGTGCGCGACCCACACGGTCCTGCATTATGACGAGCGGCCGCGGCAAATGGTGCCCGCGATTTGGTCCCGCCGGCCGGCTGAAGGAGATCGCCTATGCCGTGGTGTAGCGCCGTAATTGCAAAGAGTATCGACTAGACGACCGAGATCACACGATCCACGCGCGGCACGAGTTCGCCGATCACTGGCGCGCCAGGAACTTCGCCAGCCACGAGCAGGCCACCTGAGGTCTGCGCATCGGCGAGCAGCAGCAGTACCTCATCAGGCACGCCATCGAAGTCGGCGAACGGGGCCACCCAGCTCAGATTGCGCCTGGTCCCGCCCGGCACATGGCCAGCGCGTAGTGCACTGATCGCGCCGTCGATCAACGGCACCGCGTGGTGGTCGATCACTGCCGTTACCCCGCTGGCCCTGGCCAGCTTGAAGGCGTGGCCGAGCAGTCCGAACCCGGTGACATCGGTCGCGCACCGGGCTCCGGCGCTGAGCGCGGCCCGGCTCGCGGCCGCGTTCAGGGTGGTCATCACCTCGACCGCTGCCTGGCTGACCGCGCCGGTTGCCTTGTGCGCAGCGTTCAGGACGCCGGTGCCGAGCGGCTTGGTGAGCGAGAGCGGCAGGCCAGGCCTGCCCGCGTCGATCCTGAGCAGTCTGGCCGGGTCGGCCAGGCCGGTGACCGCCAGGCCGTACTTCGGCTCCGGATCATCGATGCTGTGCCCGCCGGCCAGGTGACAGCCCGCTTCGGCCGCGATCTCAAGCCCGCCGCTGAGAACCTCGGCGGCGAGCTCCGAGCTGAGTCTGTCCCGCGGCCAGCCGAGCAAATTGATGGCGACCAGCGGCTCACCGCCGACGGCGTACACGTCGGAGAGCGCGTTCGCGGCCGCGATCCGGCCGAACGTGCGGGCGTCGTCGACCACCGGCGTGAAGAAGTCGGCGGTCGCCACCACCGCCCTGGTCGGGCTGATCTGGACGACTGCGGCGTCGTCGCCGTGCTCCACGCCGATCAGCAGGTCAGCCGGCCGGTGTTCAGGAATCAGCCGCGCCACTGCCTGTTCAAGCTCGCCTGGCGGAATCTTGCAGGCGCAGCCGCCACCTCGGGCGTACTGGGTCAGCCGGACCGGAGGATGCATCGCCATGGCTGAACTGTAGCCACCCCGCCTTGCGCCCTGGGCGGCACGCGTGGTGGCATATCCGGCAGGCAGTACCGCACAACGGAGGTATCCAGTGACCAGTGAGGTCATGCAGGAACGGACGGCGATCGAGGCTGAGGCCGGTGGCCGCACGCTCTGCGATCTGCTCGCGGCAACCGCGGAGAGCTATGGCGACCTGCCTGCCTACTCCGACACCGATGGGGACGGGTCATGGCACACCATGGCCTGGCGGCAGTTCCGCGACAGCGTGCTGCAGCTCGCCGCTGCCCTGGTCGAACTCGGCCTGCGGCCAGGGGAGCGGGTCGCCATGATGCTCCCGAACCGGCTTGAGCACGTGCTCGCCGACCAGGCCGTGGTGCACGCGGGCGGCGTACCTGTGACGTTCTACGCCACGCTCGCCGCTGACCAGATCCGCTACGTCGCCGCTGACTGCGACGTGCGGATCGCCGTCCTCGACGGCCAGTCCGAGCTGGCCAGATGGCAGCCGCTGATCGATGACCTGCCCGGCCTGAGCAAGATCATCGTCCGCGACGCAGCCGCCTGCCCGGCTGACCAGAAGTACCTGAGCTGGTCTGATCTCAGCAAGCTCGGCACCGCGGCAGACGCCGCCGAGGTGGCCAGCCGGACCGAGGCGATCCGGCCGGACGACCCGTTGACGCTGCTCTACACCTCGGGAACGACCGGAAACCCGAAGGGCGTGATCATCACCCACGCCAGCGTGCTTTATGAGACAGCCACCGCCAGGTTGTCGGGCAGTGCCGCGTTGCATGTGCGCTGGGTCTCTTACCTGCCGCTGGCACATATCGCCGAGCGGATGTTCACCCTCTACCTGGCCATCCACAACGCGGGCAACACCTACTTCTGCCACGCGGCCGCCGACCTGATCCGGACCGTCGGCGAGGTTAAGCCGACGTCCTTCTTCGGCGTGCCCAGGGTCTGGGAGAAGATCCAGGCCGGCATCCAGGCCCTGCTAGCGGCCGAGCAGGACGAGACCAGGCGCGCCGCCGTCGCGGCGGCGATGGACACCGGTCGGCGCTATGTGGAGAGCTGCCAGTATGGCCACTCCACCTCCAGCGAGCTGGCCGCCGAGTTCGCCAGGGTCGATGAGGCCGTGCTCCGACCGATCCGGGGACTGCTCGGCCTCGATCAGGCGGCCGTGGTGGTGAGCGCCGCCGCCCCGCTGCCGCCCGATGTTGGCGCCTTCTTTGCCGGCCTTGGCCTGGCGATCCTCGATGTCTACGGGATGACCGAGACGACCGGAGCGTTCACCACGAACACGTCTGCCGCGTTCAAGCTCGGTACCGTCGGCCGGCCGGTCCCCGGCGTCGAGGTGAAGATCGCCGACGACGGCGAAATCCTGACCCGCGGGCCGCTCAATACCCCCGGCTACCTGAACCTGCCCGAGCAGACCGCCGGACTGCTCGACGCTGACGGCTGGTTGCACACCGGCGACATCGGCTCGATCGACTCGGACGGCTTCCTATCCGTAGTCGACCGCAAGAAGGAGCTGATCATCACCTCCGGCGGCGAGAACATCTCGCCGGCGGCGATCGAGAACCTGCTGGTCGCGCATCCCCTGATCGGCCAGGCGCTGGCCTTCGGCGACCGGCGCAAGTTCATCGTCGCGCTGCTCGTCCTAGACGGCGAAGTCGCTCCGGCCTGGGCGAAGGCCAGGGGAGTCGAGGCGTCGTCGCTGGCTGAGCTGGCCGAGAATCCGGCCGTGATCGCGGCCGTCGGCCAGGCGGTGACCGCAGCCAACGAGCATCTGGCTCGGGTGCAGCAGGTGAAGCGATGGCAGCTGCTGCCGGTCGAGTGGACCTCCGAGAGCGAGGAGCTGACGCCCACGTTCAAGCTCAAGCGCCGGGTGATCCACCACAAGTACGCCGACGTGATCGACGCGCTCTACACCGACGCCGACTGACCGCTGATCAGCCGACCCGTCGGCCGCGCCGGTCGGCTCGGTCAGTCAAGTAAGGTCTGCTGCGGAGGCGTCTGGGTACCTGGTGGTCCCCCCGGTCTTCAAAACCGGCGGACGGCGCTCCGCGCTGTCGGCGGGTTCGATTCCCGTCCGCCTCCGCCGCCTGCGCAACGCCTCCATGATCAGGTCAGCAAGATGATCGGGAGCCGCCCAGTGAGCATCATCTACCACATCGCCGCGGCAGCCGACTGGGACCACGCGTGCCGCGACGGCCAGTACACCATGTCGACCCGCGGCAGGACCCTGGCCGAGCAGGGATTCATCCACGGGTCGACCGCCACGCAGGTGGCCCCCGTGGCGAACATGATTTACCACGGCGTACCGGACCTGCTGGTGCTCGTCATCGACTCCGATCACGTCGCCCCGGAGATCCGCTACGAGCAGGTGCCCGGCTGGGATGCCCCGTTCCCGCACATTTACGGGCCACTCAACCCCGATGCGGTGGTGGAAACCCGGCCGCTCGCACCAGGACCCGGCGGCGAGTTCTCCTTCGCCACAGACGGCTGACATCACCTCCGCTAGCTGCGACAACGCCTCGGCACGGCTAGACGGCTGAGGACACCCTGCGATCTTGCGGATCAGGCCGACCGACTCCGAAGTGATCCCGATCCACGCGCCGCTGTCCCAGCGGATGTGGACCGTGCCCAGACTGTCGGTGAACTCGACGCTCCCGGAGTCACCGACCATCAGCTTGAACCTGGCGTAGTCTTCGCTGACAGCGGTCAGCTCGACCCGGTCCCCTCTGGTCAGGTACGTTCCTGGCTGCCGGTGGCTCACTGCCGCGGTAGCTCTGCGGCTGCGATCCTGGCTGTCACGCGGCGCTGCGCGCAGACGGTGGGCTCAGCCGGGACCTCGTCCGCGCCGGCCACCCCGCCGCCAGCCTGCCGTACCGCCGTCATCGTGATCGTCTCCCTCGCGCGTGCCGATGCGGATACCGGTAGTCAATCCGCACCGGGCGTAGCCTGGAACGGTTGGCCTGTAGACACCTTCATCACGGTCCACAGGTCCACGGGTCCACACCCCCGGCGCGATTGGCAGACGTGAATGGCGGACTTCGCCGACGAGGTTCGGCGGTTCATGGCAGAGCGCGGCTTGTCGCTGCGCGGGCTTGCCAGGGCCGCGCACTATGACGCGAGTTTGCTGTCCAAGGTGCTCAACGGGCACAGATCATGTTCGCCTTATCTGGCTTCGAGCCTTGACCGTGTTCTTGGTGCCGGGGGGCGGATCGAGGACGCCGCAAGACAGCAGTCACCGCAACGTTCCAGACCTAGCCGGACGCCGCGCAGGCAATCCAGGGCGGTTGAGGCACTCCAGGCGTGATGGCCGATGACGCGGTTGAGCTGGATATCGCCAGTGATGGCCTAACCGAGCTGGTCTCCCACTACGCCACGGTCTTGTCCGTGGCACCTTCGGCCGCCGTGTACGACGACTTGCTGAACGTCCGCTCGTTCGCCGGGTCGCTGTTAGCCAGAGGTCACGCGCCCGCAGGACAGCGCGCGGCCCTGATCGTCATGGCCGGATGGCTATCAAGCCTGCTGTCGGTATCGGCTGCCGACATCGGCGACCACGCCGCCGCGTTGGTGTGGTGCGCCGATACTGAGCGGCGCGGCCGGGACGCCGAATATCCGGAACTGCTGGGCTGGGCCGCGCTGACCAGGGCATTGATCGCTTACTACCAGGGGCAGCCGCACCACTCCGCTGCCGTTGCCCGCCGTGGTCAGGAGGCCGCGCCGCTCGGGACGGTCGCTCACGCCAAGCTCGCCGCGCAGGAGATGCGGTCCCTGGCGATGCTGGGTGACGCGGCCGGGATGGCCGACGCGAGGCGCCGGGCAGCTGCGGCGGTGGGGAAGCTCACGCCTGCCGCCGCTACGACCGGTGTCTACTCGATTCCGCGTGCCGACGATCCCCCGTACACGGCGACGTCGCTGCTGCTGGCGAAGAGGTACCAGGATGCGGCCGAGACAACCCGCCGCCTGATCGAGACGGCGCATAGCCCGCAGTCCCGGACTCCGGGGGCTCAGCCGACCAACTATGCGCGTGCGCTGCTGATCCTGGCGCTCGCTGAAGCCGGGCTCGGCCATGTCGATGAGGCGTCCGTCGCGGGGAGCGCGGCGCTAGGATGCGGGCGGCTGGTGTGGCCGACGATGGTGCTGGCCGCCAGGCTTGACCAGTCCCTGGCGCGGAGCTACCCGAAGGCCGCGGGCACCGCCGACTACCACGCCCGCTACGCCGCGGCCGGCCGCCAAGCGCTGCCCGCGCGTCGTCCGCGGCCACCGGAGGAACCCGCGTGAGCGATGACGACCTGAGCCAGGAGCAGATCACCGCGATCACTGCGTACGTGGACATCGAAGCCCCCCCGCCTGATGAGCCGACCGCTTGCCTTCTGTTCGGGACAAACCAGGCCCAACCCTCTGCCATCGCCGCCGAGCGGTATCACCGCGGCCTGGCACCTCTGCTGATCGCCACCGGGGGAGTCAACCGGCACACCGGCATCGTGGAGGGCCGCGAGTTCGCTCGGCTGCTCACCACCGCTGGCGTCCCCGAGCACGTCATCCGCGTCGAGGACGAGTCCGCCAACACGTGGCAGAACGTGGAACGGTCGCTGCCGTACCTGCGCGAGGCGCTGGCGGCGGGACTGCGGCTGACCGTAGTGAGCAAGTGGTACCACCGCCGGGCGGTCCATGCCCTCCGCACGCTGCTCCCGGAAGCCGGCTACTTCTATGCCATCTCCTGGGAACCGGTCTACTCCGGAACGCTGATAACCCGGAGCAGCTGGCCGAAGATCCCCGACGGCAGGCGCCGGGTCGTCCGCGAGTCGCAAGAGGTACGCCGCAGGGTCGCTGACGGCAGCTACCGGCCAGCCGAGAAGCTCCACGGCGCCTGGCGGTGAAGACGCGCCGCTAGCCCGGATAACTGGCGTTTGCCATCCACGTCGGCAGCGAACATGGGCGCCTGTTCCCGTGCGCAGCATCTAGCGCGGACTTCCACCTGGCTGGTTCGGCGCAGCTTTCATCCCCGGTTGTCACGCCGATGAGTCGCTGACCTGGTCAGACTTCCTGGCTGATGCCGGACCCTGTCGGACTGGATTGCTCCGATCC
>Ga0310038_10003306_pt1 | contig 11686 bp, 13 predicted proteins | sample Sb_taG_6_FD_200461 | JGI IMG/M metagenome (GOLD analysis project Ga0310038, IMG submission 200461) | Peat soil microbial communities from Weissenstadt, Germany - Sb_50d_4_PS metaG (v2) (version 2) | ecosystem: Environmental > Terrestrial > Soil > Wetlands > Peat | place: Germany: Weissenstadt... | reverse complement strand
GGCCGTAAGCGGCAAACATGAACAGCACCACCAGCATTAGGCCGAGCAGCGCGGCCTTCTTGCCGGCGGCAATGGAATCGGCGCCAAGGCTCGCGCCCACGGTCCGTTCCTCGATCACCGTGAGCTTAGCCGGCAGTGCGCCGGAGCGCAGCAGCACGGCGAGATCGTTCGCCTCCTGGACATTGAAGCGGCCGCTGATCTGGCCCGAGCCGCCGAGGATCGGCTCGCGGATGACCGGGGCCGAGATCACCTTGCCGTCGAGGACTATGGCGAAGGGAAGCCCGACATTCTCCTGCGTCACTTTGCCGAAGCGTTTGGCGCCGGTAGCGTCGAAACGGAAGGTCACAACCGGCTCACCGGTGCGCTGGTCGAAGCTTGGCTGCGCGTCGACCAGGCTCTCGCCGCTGACGAGCGTCTCTTTCTTGATCGCGTAAGGCACGGGCGGCGTTGACGTCGAATAGAGCAGGTCATCGTCGGGAGGGACCTGCTTGCTCTCCGCCAACTGAGCCGCGTTCGCCGAAGGATCGACGAGCTTGAACTCAAGCTTGCCAGTCTCGCCGATGAGCTTTTTCAGTCGCTCGACGTCGCTGATGCCCGGGACCTGGACGAGCACGCGGTTGCGGCCCTGGCGCTGAATGCTCGGCTCGGTCGTGCCGAAGGCGTCGACGCGGCGCCGGATCGTCTCGATCGAGGCCTGGATGGCGGAGTTCATGCGCTGGGTGAGGCCGGCCTCGGTGACTTTCAGCACGATCCCGTTGTCGCCACTCTGATCGACGTCGAAGTTATGAGCGCCCGAGAAGCCGCCAAGGGTTCCACCCACCGGCACGGAAAGCTTGCGCAGCTCGCTATAGGCCTTGTCGAAATCCCCGCCTTCGCGGATCTTCACCGACACGGTCCGCTCGGCGACATTCTGCATCAGGTCGATATAGGGAATGCGGTTTTTGCGGAGCGTCTCGCGGACGTCATCGCGGATCGTGCCGAGCCAATCCTCGGTCATCTCGTTCTCGTCGAGCTGATAGAGGAGATGGGCTCCGCCTTGCAGGTCGAGACCGAGATGCACCTGCTTATGCGGAAGCCAGCTCGGCATGTTTTCCATCGTCGCGCGCGGGAACACATTGGGAAGGGCGAACACGATCCCGGCAACAACGATGCCGATCACCAGAATCAGCTTCCATTGAGGAAAATGCAGCATTGCCGCTTATCGACTCCAGATTTGGCTCATCGGCCAGGCGTTTAGCCCCAAGCGCATTTGACTCATTCCGGCGCTGCCTTGGCTTTGGCGCTCGCCGGCTCCCCTTTGGTCCGGACCTCCGAGACCGTCGCGCGCAGGACCTTGACCCGGACCCCGTCGGCGATCTCGACCTGCAACTCCTGGTCCTCAACCTTAGTCACCTTGCCGACGATGCCCCCGCCCGTGACCACCGTGTCACCTCGGCGGAGGCCGCCGATCATCGCCTGATGCTCCTTCAACCGCTTCTGCTGCGGCCGGATCATCAGGAAATACATGATGCCGATGATTAGCACGGTCGGGACGATCAAGCTATTCAGGGCGTCGAAGGGGCCCGGGGCGGCTTGAGCGTAGACGGTTCCGATCATTGCTCCTGTCCTTGGCTTGGCTTAAAGGTGGCCGCCCTTAAGCCCTATCAGGCTCGCTGAGGTCCGATAAGCGGGATTGGCACGCCGAAAGTGCCGCGACTATAGCGGCCCGCCTCGTCTTTGCAACGGGCTGCTCCAAGCGTGGATGACGCGGCCATGAACTTTCAAGAACCGTTGGGAGGCCTGATCGAGCGGATCACGCGGGCGCTTGAACGTCTCGCGCCCCTACCGCCGCGAAAGCCCAACTTCGACCGCGCGCAAGGCTTCATCTGGCAGGCCGAGCCCGAGGCCTTCTTGGCCGTGGCGGAGGTCAATCGCGTGCCGCTAACCCTGCTCAAGGACATCGACCGGATGCGCGAGGTGCTCCTCGCCAACACCTTGCGCTTTGCGCGCGGGCTTCCCGCCAACAACGCGCTCTTGTGGGGGGCGCGGGGCATGGGCAAGAGCTCCCTCGTCAAGGCGGTGCATGCGGAAGTGAGCCGCGTGGTGGGACGCGAGCCGGATGCGGGCGAGCTCAAGCTCATCGAGATCCATCGCGAGGATATCAGGACGCTGCCCCGCTGCTTGAGCCATTTGCGCGAGACCAAGGGCATGCGCTTCATCCTGTTTTGCGACGACCTGTCCTTCGAGGCGCCCGACACCTCCTACAAATCGCTGAAGGCGGTGCTGGAGGGGGGCATCGAGGGAAGGCCCGCGCACGTCCTGTTCTATGCGACCTCCAATCGGCGGCATCTCATGCCGCGCGAGATGCTCGAGAACGAACGCTCGACCGCCATCAATCCGTCCGAAGCCGTCGAGGAGAAGGTGTCGCTCTCCGACCGCTTCGGCCTCTGGATCGGCTTTCACAATTGCAGCCAGGACGCCTATCTCGAGATGGTGCGGGCCTATGCCGCGCATTATCGCCTCGGCGTGGCCGGGGACGAACTCGCGGGCGAGGCATTGGCCTGGGCGCTCGCCCGCGGCGCCCGCTCGGGCCGGGTGGCGTTTCAATATATCCAGGATGTCGCTGGACGCTTGGGCGTCCGCCTCGACAGCGCGGGCTGACGCTCTAGTCCGAACTTGCCTGCGCCCTCGTCATGTATTTGGTGGGGTCTACGGGCCGCGAGCCCTTGCGCAGCTCGAAATGAACCTGCGGCTGACTCACCTGGCCCGTCTTGCCGGCCTTGGCGATGATCTGGCCGCGGCGGACCTGATCGCCGCGCTTGACCAGGATCTCGTCATTATTGGCGTAAGCGGAAACCCAGTTATTCGAATGTCTTATCAGTACCAGATTGCCATAGCCCTTCAGCTCGTCGCCAGCATAGGCGACGACGCCGTTCTCGGCCGCCTTCACCGAGGTGCCCTGCGGCACGGCGACATCGATGCCGTCATTGTGGCCGCCGTCGGGCTTCGTGCCGAACTCGGAAATGATGCGGCCCTGCACCGGCCAGCGGAAGCTGTTGCCCGACATGGGCTCAGGGTTGGGAAGCTGATCGACTCTTGCCACTTGCGCATTTTGCCCATGGCTCGGGCCCGTGACCTCTGTTGAGGCAGGAACCGTAGGAGCGACCGGCGCCTTTGCGCCACCTTGAGCGTGGTTCGCGCCCTCTGCGCTTCCCGGTGCCGGGATGGTGGTCGTCTTGACCACGCGGATGTCGGGCGCAGGGCTCGCCGGCAGCTTGCTTTCATTTGCCGCCGTAGCTGGCGCCGCGACAGGGCTCTTGCCCTTGCCAGGGGCGCCGTTGGGCACCAAGAGCACCTGTCCGATATGCAGCCGCGAGGGATCGAGCTTGTTGCGTTCGACCAGGGCCTTCTCGCTCACGCCGAGCTTCTCGGCGATGAGATGGGGCGTGTCGCCCTTCTGCACCTTATAGGTGTCCGCCGCAAGGGACGGCTCAGCCGCGGCATAGCCGGCTCCGGGAATGACCAGAGTTTGCCGGAGATGCAGCCGCGTGTCGGAAAGGTTGTTGGCGGCCTGAAGCGCCTGGACGGTGACGGCGTAGCGCTTCGATAGGGTGTAAAGGCTATCGCCTTGCGCGACCGTGACGCTCCGGCTCGGCGCAGGCTGGGTGCCCGCGCGCAGCACGGCTGGCTTGGCCCGCGGCGCGGGGCTCGGCGGAACATAGGCGACCTTTTGCGGCCGCAGGCCCGGGGCTGGCGAATAGGACGCGGGCGTCATCTGTGGCGTGTAGGCTTCGGGCGTTCCTTGTGCCGCGTAGGATTGGGGCGGCGGCAGATTACTGCGGGAAAGTTGCGCGCTGTTGGAGTCGCTCGCGCTGCCCGAGGCATAGACCGACTCTTGCGGGACCGGTATCGACGCGGTGGTGTTCGGGTCGGCAAGCGGCGCATCCTGCGACCGGGTGAGGCTCAGCGAGGGGAAATCGAAGCGAGAGACGCCGGAGCTGCAACCGCCCAGGAAAATCAGCATCGATGCGGCCATGGACGTTAGAGCGCAACGGCCAATCCCTGACCACAATACGCGCGCCTGCATCCCTCAAACCCCCTCACGACCCCTATGACAATCCGCCAGGCAGAGTTAAGCGCGGGATCGGTAAACAAGCTGTTAACGATCTTTGCGGGTCGAAAAAGACTCTCCCGGCAATGGCTTGAGCGGGCTTCGCGGCCATCAGCGCTTCACCCGGCCATGCACGAGCGGCACGAAGCGCACCGGGAGCAGGGGTTTCGCGGCGATCCCGGCATCCGCCTTGTCGATCTGCACCAGCGACTGCGCGTCGCGCGACTCCCCCAGCGGAATGATCATGCGCCCGCCCGATTTCAGCTGGTCGACCAGGATTTGAGGGGCTTCGGGCGCCGCCGCCGTGACGATGATGCGGTCGAAGGGCGCCTGCGGCGGCCAGCCGAGCCAGCCATCGCCGATGATGGTGGTGACATTGGTGATGCCGAGCTTGGCAAATCTCCGGTCCGCCGTCTTTTGCAGCTCGCGATAGCGCTCGATGGTGTAGACGCGGCGGCAGAGATGCGACAAGACCGCCGCCTGGTAGCCAGACCCCGTGCCGATCTCGAGCACCTTGTGGCTCTCGTCGAGCTCGAGCTTCTCGGTCATGAAGGCGACGACGAAGGGCTGCGAGATGGTCTGGCCGCACTCGATCGGCAGCGCGATGTCCTGATAGGCGTGATCGGCGAAGGCCGGGTCGACGAACAGCTCGCGCGGCACCCGCTCGATGGCACGCAGCACATTGGTATCGCGGATGCCGCGACGCCTGAGCTGCATAATCAGGCCGATCTGGTCTGGCTCGCTCGCCATTAAGAATCCGAGCCTCCTTTCCCGAGGCGTTGCTTCTGAGTATCGGACGATTCTTGAGCGATGTCTTAGCCTTGCGAAGCGCCTATTCGCCAAGCGCGGTGGCGAGCTTCGCCCGCGCCGCTTGGTCGGTGAAGTCGAGCTGAAGCGGCGTCACCGAGATGCGCCCCGCCTGCACCGCCCAGAGGTCGGTGCCCTTCGGCGGCCGGGCTTTCCGCCGCTCAATGCCGACCCAGTAATAGGGCTTGCCGCGCGTATCGAGCCGGTCCTCGATGCGCAGGAAGTCGGGATTGCGCTGGCCTTGGCTCGTCACGGCCATGCCTTTGACCGCGTCGGGCTCGCAATCCGGGAAATTGACGTTGAGCACCACGCCCTCGGGCCAGCCGGCGTCGAGCAGCCTGCGCAGCAGCTCGGCGCCATGCCGCATCGGCGTGTCCCAAAGGGGCTGGCCCGTCTCGTTCTGTCCAATGGCGAGGCTGAGCGCGATGGAGGGCACACCGAGCAACACGCCCTCGATGGCGCCGGCGACGGTGCCGGAATAATTGACGTCGTCGGCGAGGTTCTGGCCGCGATTGACGCCCGACAGCACGAGGTCGGGCGGCTTCTCGGCGAGCAGATAGCGCACGCCCATGATGACGCAATCGGTGGGCGTGCCCTTCACCGCGTAACGGCGACGGCCAAGCTCGCGCATGCGCAAGGGCTCGGCGAGGGTGAGCGAATGCGAGGCGCCGCTCTGGTCGGTCTCCGGCGCCACCACCCAGATATCCTTGGCGATCTCGCTCGCGATGTGCTCGAGCGCGTCTAGGCCGGGTGCCTCGATGCCGTCGTCATTGGTGATCAGGACGCGCATCAGCGTGCGGACGCGATGCCCGCGGTTGCGGCGAGATGCTCGGTGAACCACTCCGCGGCGAGACCGATGGCGTGGTTGAGCCCTGCGCCGGAGTCGAGGTCGTTATGGGCCGCGCCGGGCACGATGATCCATTTTTTAGGTCCGGGCGCGTTCGCATAGATCGGCGCGATGCTCTCGATGGTGGCGACATCGTCAGCTTCGCCATGCACGAGCAGCAGGGGGCGCGGTCCAAATCTCCGAGCGGCATCCTCGGGGTGAAAGTCGAGCATGGCGTCGACGGATGCGAGCTTGAACTTGGCTGAGTTGCCCGATGCCATGGCGCTCGTGCCGCCGGCCGCGGCTTTGAGCTTCGCATAGGCCGCCAGAAACGCCGGGCTGAACGGAAAGATCTCGCCGATATCGACCAAGGTGGACTGCCCCGTCGTGGCCACCTTGGCGCACTCCTGCTCGATGCAGTCCTTGAACGCGATCCAATCCCATGAGGCTCTGATCGAGGAAAGCATCCAAGCGCCACCCCCAGGTCCCGAAACCGACACCACCGCCCGCACCTTCGGCTCCCGCGAGGCGATGGTGATCGCCACCGGGCCTCCATAGCTGTGGCCGTAAACGCCGACTCGACTGGCGTCTATGCCCTGCTGGCTCCTCAGCCAGGCAAAGGCGTAAAGCGCGTCGTTGACGCGTGCAGGTGGATCGATCCAGCCGCTGTCGCCCTCGCTCTCGCCATAGCCGGCGTAGTCGAAACGCAGCGAGGCGAGCCCTTGCGACGCGAAGCCCGCGGCGATTTCAGGGAGAACGAGGTGCTTCACCCCCGAGAGCCCCTGGCAAAGCAGCACGGCCAGCGCCGAAGAGGTGCTTGCGGATTCGGGCAGGTTCAACACCCCTGCGAGCTTCACCCCTTCGCGGTTGAAGGAGCTGACATCGGTTTCGGGCATGATCAGGCTATCCGTTCGATCTTGGCGAGCCCGCCCATATAGGGCCGGAGCACGTCGGGCACGCGCACGCTTCCATTCGCCTCCTGGTAGTTCTCCAGGACGGCGATCAGCGCGCGGCCGACGGCGACGCCGGAGCCGTTCAGGGTATGGACGAAGCGGGTGTCCTTGGCGCCTTGTGGGCGGTAGCGCGCATTCATGCGGCGGGCCTGAAAGTCGCCGCAGACCGAGCAGGACGAGATCTCGCGATAAGCCCCCTGCCCGGGGAGCCACACCTCGATGTCGTAGGTCTTTTGCGCGGCGAAGCCCATGTCGCCGGTCGAGAGCACCACGACGCGATAGGGAATTTCGAGTCGTTGCAACACGGTCTCGGCGCATTCTGTCATGCGCTCATGCTCGGCCGCCGACTGTTCCGGCGTGGTGATGGAGACGAGCTCGACTTTCGAGAATTGATGCTGGCGGATCATGCCGCGGGTGTCCTTGCCGGCGGCACCCGCTTCGGCGCGGAAGCAGGGCGTCCAGGCGGTAACGCGTAAAGCGAGCTTCGCTTCGTCGACGATGGACTCGCGAACGAGATTGGTCAGCGGGACTTCGGCGGTGGGGATGAGCCAGAAGTCCTTTTCGGTGAACTGGCGTACCAATTCCTCGTGCCCTTTTACAAAATTTGGAAGTGCAGCCAGAGCCTCGCGCAAGCCCGGTATGTCTCCGTTAAAGTAGGCCCTTATGACGCGTTTGATCGCTTTGTCAGCCTCGGGGCCCTGGTCAAAAAACTTTTGCAGGTCGATTTTCTTAATCGCCGAGGCCGCAAATTGGTCCTCTGCGAACTTTGGCAGTTGCGCGGTACCGAACATGGTGTCGTCGCGAACGAGCAGCGGCGGGTTCACTTCGGTGTAGCCGTGCTCGCTCGTATGCAAATCGAGCATGAATTGGGCCAGCGCCCGTTCGAGCCGCGCCAACGGCCCCTTCAGCACCACGAAGCGAGAGCCCGACAGCTTCGCGGCCGTCTCGAAATCCATCAGCCCGAGCGCCTCGCCCAGCTCAAAATGCTGCTTGGGCTGGAAGTCAAATTCCGGCGGGGTGCCAACCTCGCGCAGCACGACATTGGCCGTCTCGTCGGGCCCAATCGGAACGTCATCAAGGGGCAAATTGGGCAAATTCGACATTAGCTCAAGCAGCTGAGCATCAAGGCGCCCAGCCGTCAGCTCATCGAGCTGGATCGCGCCTTTGAGCGCGGCGACCTCGTCCATCAGCTGCATTGCGCTCGCCTCGTCCTTGACGGCCTTGGCTTGGCCGACCTCCTTCGACGCCGCATTCCGGCGCGCCTGCAGACCTTGCAATTTCTGAATCGTTCCGCGGCGTTCTTCGTCGAGCTTCAGTATTCGATTCAACAGCTCTTGGGGGTTCTCGAACCCGCGGCTCTCCAGCCCTTCAACGAAGGCGTCCTGGTTCTCACGAATCCATTTGATGTCGAGCAAGGCTGAATCCTGTGGTCGGTGGCGCTGAATCGAAGGCTCCGTATAAGGCCCTGCTATCTCATTGTCATCGCCCTCTCCTCCGTCATGGCCGGGCTTGTCCCGGCCATCCACGCCTTTGGCGCTTGGAGGCTGAAATTCGTGGATGCTCGGCACAAGGCCGGGCATGACGAACGTGATTTGGGCGCGCAGTGGTGCTCCCGCGACGCTTCGCTCGTCCGGGCTTTGTGGTTCTCCTCCTCATCGCATGACGAGGGGATGGCGCGCCGAAAAGCGCAAGTCCTAATGGTTCGCGCTCTTTGCGGAGCGCGCGGGCGCCTCTCGGCGCGCCATGAGCGGCGTTTATGCGATCGCCGAGCCGCGCTTCGCAAGAGGTCAGCGAATAAGCCGCCTCAGGTCGTCAGCCGGCTCCTGGCAGGAGGCCTTAGTACCTCTGGGCGGAACCCCGGCGCCGCCCGAGTGCCTGGCTTGCGGACCAGACCCGCGGGCATCGCACCTCGTCCCGCCTCACGACGCCTCGCGAAACGCCCCTCAAGCGGACAAGGTGACACAAGAATAGAAGCGCTTTTGGGCGCGGGGATAAGTTTCCTCGCGCAGCTCAGGCCTGCGTCCAGGGAGCGGCTTGAATGTGCAGCTCGTCGAGAATTTCGAGCCAGAAGGCGAAATAGAGGATGGCGGCAAGTCCGGCGAGAATGGCTGCCACGACCAAGAGGCGTCTCGCTTTGGCAAGAATCAGAGCCGGCAGGCTGAGCGGCAGGAAGATCAGCATGAACGCGGCGCCGACCGCCACCATCTCCATCCCATCTCCCTTCGGGTCGGCGTGGGCGAAAAGGAATCCGGTGAGGAAGACGAGGAACGCGATCTCGACTGCGACCGCGAACAGGACGCTGGCGCGGAGCCGTTTGTCGCCCTGTGACAGAGTCTGCAACGCCCTCGTTGCCATCACGATATTTTATCCGTCATGGCCGGGCTTGTCCCGGCCATCCACGCCTTTGGCGCTTGGAGACTGGAATTCGTGGATGCCCGGCACAAGGCCGGGCATGACAGGTGCGAGCTTGGCGAACACGCTAGGGCCCACCCGGTGCGCCTTTAGCTCAAGCCGGCTTGCCGGCGGCGGGCGCCGAGGTCGCCGCGGCGTGGCGCTTCTCGGCGAGCTTCACCGCAAAGATGGAGAGCTCGTAGAGGCCGATGGTCGGCAGCGCGAGCGCGATCTGGCTGATGGGGTCGGGCGGCGTCAGCACGGCGGCGACGATGAACACGATGAGGATGGCGTAGCGCCGCTTCGCCTTGAGCTGCGCGGAAGTGATCAGCCCGGCGCGGGCGAGCAGCGTGAGCACGACCGGCAGCTGGAAGCAGATGCCGAAGCCGAGGATCAGCGTCATGATCAGCGAGAGATATTCGCTCACCTTCGCGGTGAGCTGGATATGCACCTGATTGTCGCCCCTCTGCTGCATCGACAGGAAGAACTTCATGGCGAGCGGCATGGCCACGAAATAGACGAGCGCGGCGCCGAGCAGAAACAGGATCGGGGTGGCCACCAGGAAGGGCAGGAACGCCTGGCGCTCGCGGCGATAGAGCCCTGGCGCCACGAACATATAGATCTGCGAGGCGATCACCGGGAAGGCGATGAACACGGCGCCGAACAGAGCAAGCTTCATCTCGGTGAAGAAGAATTCCTGCGGCGCGGTGTAGATCATCTCGATGGGCGTATCGATGCCGGCCGCGAGCCGATAGGGCCAGAGCAGAAGATTGTAGATCGGCCGCGCGAAATAGAAGCAGACGGCGAAGGCGATCAGGATCGCCACCATGGACCAGATCAGCCGGCGCCGGAGCTCGATCAGATGCTCCATCAGCGGGGCTTTGGTCGCCTCGATGTCCTCGTGGGTCACGGCTTCGGCTCCCGAGGCTTGCGCGGCTTCGATGCGGCACCTTTGGTCTTGCCCGGAGCAGCCTTGGCGGGAACCGGCTTCGCCGGAACGGCTTTCCCTGCAGCGGCCCGCTTCTTGCGTGGCTTTGGCGTCGGAGCGGGCGCGGGCGGTGGCGCCGGGGCGGCTGCTTCGGCGGCAGGTATAGCAGGCGCCGGCGTCGGGTCCTCTTTCGGCACCATCAGCGGTCTATCGACGGGCGCACGCAAATCGACCGTGGCGGCCTGCTCGCGAAAGTCCTGCATCGCTTTCCGCACCTCGTCGATCTCGCTGTCCCGCACCGCCTCCTCGAACTGGCGTTGGAACTCGGAGGCTGCGCGTCTCAGTCTGCCAGCGTAATGACCGAAGGTGCGCATCAGCCGCGGCAGGTCCTTCGGCCCCACCACGATGATCGCCACCACGGCGATGACCAGGAGCTCAGACCAACCGATATCGAACATGGTGCGTGTCAGGGCCGGATGTGCAGCCGATCGCGTGAGATGCCGCGGCGGGCCCCACGCGGCCTAGGCCTTTGTTTTGACGCATGATCCTATCCGAAAAGTCTGCAACTTTTCGGGATCATGCTCTAGCTCGTTTTCGGCGTCCGCGGGGCCTTGGCGCGGACCGCCGATTTTGTCCTGCCCGTAGCGGGCTTGGTGGCCTTGTGTTCGATCACCTTGGGCCCGGGGGGCGTGGGCTCGGGCTCTGGCTTGTCCTCGTCGTCCTCGGCCATGCCCTGTTTGAAGCTCTTAATGCCTTTGGCGACGTCGCCCATCAGGCCGGAGATCTTGCCGGTCCCGAACAACAGCACGAAGACGAGGAGGACAAGGAGGATGTGCCACCAGCTCAATCCCATCGACGGTCTCCAACTCCTTTGAGGGCGCCCCTCAGCCCAAGCACTATGGCAGCAAAGCGCGGGCGCTCGCAAGCCGGGGGCGCGACGTGCCGCGGAGCTCGCGGCGGCCGGTTCCTCGGCTTCGAAGACAAGGACCGCGGAGTGCGTCTGCACCGCGATCTCCAGAAGCGCCACGTCGCCGAGGAAGCGCGCATCGAGCACGCGCGCCGGCACGCCCTCGCCCTCGCCAGCAATCGCACGCCGCGCTGGCGCACGCAGACGATGGCGTCGGCGCCTTCGCCCACGCCATTGGCGGGGAAGCTCCCCAGCGCCGTCTTGGCGGTGCCGTGCTCGATGCGCGCCGGCAACTCGTTCAGATCGGAGACGGTGCGCGCGGCGAGGATGTCCTTGGGCGCGCGATAAAGGTCGAGCGCCTTCCCGGTCTGCATCACGCGGCCGCGAAAGGCTCGTCCATGAGCAGCACGCTCGGCCGCGGAACAATGGCGCGCGCGAGCGCCACGCGCTGCTGCTCGCCGCCCGAGAGGATGTGCGGATACTCGTTCGCGTAATGGGCAAGCCTGACCCGCGTCAGGGCGGCAAGAGCTTCGGCTTTCGCCTCGCGGCGGCGCAGGGATTTGAGGCCGAAGGCCACGTTGTCGAGGATCGACAGATGGGGGAAGAGCGCGAAATCCTGAAACATCAGCCCGACGCCGCGCTTCTCCGGCGGAACGAAATGGTCGGAGCCCGCGTCGAGCAGGACGCGCCCCCGAAGATGGCCGCTCAACGCCTGCGGCAATCCTGAGCAAGGTCGTCTCGCCGCAGCCCGATGGCCCGAGCAGGCAGAGCACCTCTCCGGGCG
>Ga0310038_10003303_pt1 | contig 11696 bp, 11 predicted proteins | sample Sb_taG_6_FD_200461 | JGI IMG/M metagenome (GOLD analysis project Ga0310038, IMG submission 200461) | Peat soil microbial communities from Weissenstadt, Germany - Sb_50d_4_PS metaG (v2) (version 2) | ecosystem: Environmental > Terrestrial > Soil > Wetlands > Peat | place: Germany: Weissenstadt... | reverse complement strand
GCCCGAGTAGGCCGCCTCAATCGCGTCGAGCGCAATGTCGATCGTGTAATCGCCGTTGCAGTGGATCTGCACCGGCAGGCCGAAGGCCTTCACTTCGGCGACCATCTGTTTCATCTGGGCCGCGTCGAAGTTGGGCGAACCCTTGGAGGTCGAGTTCAGATAGGGCTTGGTCTGCGCCCCGGTCTCGGTCTGGTTGGAGCCGTCGCCGACGATCTTTACGCCATAGAGCGAGAACAGGGAATTGGCGACGGTCGCGCCTTTCGGTCCGAGGCCGAGGCTGCGCCAGGGCGTCAGGCCCTTCATGTCCTCGAACATCACGCTCGCGCTGGTGCGGCAGGCGAGCGTATTCGAGAGCTTCGCGAACGGCTCGATCCAGTCCGAGCGGATCGTGCCGGGCTCGTGCAGCATCGTGTTGCCGACGGAACCCATATGCCGGCAGAAATCCGTGACCGCCTTAGCCGCGACCTCGGGCGTGATCTTGGCGAGGAAGTGGACCGCGAATTTGAGCATCGCGCTTTCCTCGTAAACGATGCCGTTGAGCTTGCCGTCAGCGCCCCGGCCGAAATGACCGCCGCCCGGCAGATCGCCGACGTTCTCGGGGATTTCCGCGATCTTCAGCGCCTCGCTGTTGACGCAGGCGTCGTGCCCGTTGGTGTACCAGACGAAAATCGGATGGTCGGTCGAAATCGCATCCAGTTCCGTCCGCGTGAAATCCCCGCCCTGCAGAAGATTGTCGAAATTGGAGCCGACGATCCATTGCCCTTTCGGTGTGTCAGCCGCTTCCTGTTTCAGATGGGCGACAAGTTTTTCACGAGTCGGATATTTGGCGTAGCCGACGTCGTCGAGCAGTTCGAAGATCAGCGAAGCGAGGATCGTGTGGCAGTGCGGATCGATCAGGCCCGGCAGCAGCGTGCGTCCGGCGAGATCGACGACCTTAGTGTCGCCCGTCTTGACGCCCGACAGCGCGCTCTCGTCTCCGACCGCAAGCACCTTGCCACCCTTGATCGCGAGCGCCGAGGAGGCTGGCGCGCCCGGCAGCGGACGGATCGTCCCGCCGCGTAGAATGAGGTCGGCGCCTTCGTCCGCTGCGAAGGCCGGAGCGGCCCCGACTCCGGTCAGCGCGGAGGCCCCGGCGACCGAATAGGCCATGAACGCGCGTCGGGTGGGCATGCCCACCGCCTTGCCGAGCAGGCCGGCCATGCCGCCCGAATGGAACTCATCGCGGAGAAAGAGCTGATTGAAACACCCGTGACACATAGTGAAGCCTCCCGAACCCGCCGCCAGAGGAGAGCGGCGGCCCCAGCACGCCGGCGGCGCGGCCACCGCAGCATCATCAACCCCTTTCCCCACTGACCTTGCAGATCGGATCCCCAGTTTCCCTCGCTGAAAATAGGCCCCGCGCCTGCGCAGGGGTTGTTGGGCGCGGGGGCTTACGCAATCAGCGTCGGGGCGTGGGAGTGTGGCGCGCCGGCTCCCTCAGAATGCCGCTTCTGATGGCGCGGCGCCAACCGACATAGGTGGGGAGGCGAATAGGCCCTCAATCGAGCGCGTCATGCTCGAATGACCGCCCAAATCGCGAGAGGCGTCGTTGTCCGGCTACGAGAACCTGGCCGACACCCTTGGCGCCTTCGTCATCCTCGCCGCAATGCAGTTCGGCAGGCGTCTCGCCCGCTCGTAACGATTCAGGCCTATCGCTTGGCGCCGCTCACGTACGTCTCAGAAGTGTCGATTGCGACGCCATTCTGTGACGAGGGCCCCGCCCGCTCGCGCACGGGCGCTCCCTTGTGATACACAAGCGCGTGCTTAATTCGCGCCTCGCGCCGCGCGCGCTTTTGCTGGCCCCCCACAACGCGCCGCCCGTCGAATGGGTCGTCACGCCGGGGCTGACCCATTTCCCTGACGCCCTGGCGGAAATGGAAGCGCGGGCGGAGGCGATCGCGCGCGGAGATGCGCCCGAACGCGTCTGGCTCATCGAGCATCCCCCGCTCTATACCGCCGGAACGAGCGCCAAGAACAGCGACCTTATCGACGCGCGCTTTCCGGTCCATCGCGCGGGCCGCGGCGGCCAATTCACCTATCATGGGCCGGGGCAGCGGGTCGCCTATGTCATGCTCGACCTCAAGCGCCGCCGGCCCGACGTGCGGGCCTATGTCGCCACGCTCGAAAGCTGGCTGATCGAGGCGCTCAAGGCTTTCGACATCGTCGGCGAGGCGCGCGCGGACCGGGTCGGCGTATGGGTGGCGCGTCCGGACAAACCGCGTTCGCCGCGCGGCGAAATGGCTGAGGACAAGATCGCTGCGATCGGCGTGCGCGTCCGGCGCTGGGCGACATTTCACGGCGTGTCGCTGAACGTCGATCCTGACCTGACCCATTTCGGAGGCATCGTGCCGTGCGGAATCGCGCAAGCGCACTTGGGAGTGACCAGCCTGGCTGAGCTCGCACGCGCCGTAACGATGGCGCAAGCGGACGCGGCGCTGCGGGCAGCATTCGAACCGCTGTTCGGCCCGACCTGCGAGGCGCTTCAGACGATGCGACTGTGAGGCTGCCCTCGCCGCTGCCTCGCGATGATCCGGCCGGCAAAGAATCGCGCGGCCAGTTGCCGCCCCGGTCACCCGAAACTATAGGCAGGGCATGGCTTTTCGCATCGGGCTCCCGGAAACGAGCCGGCGGGCGTTTTGGGCGCGCCTGTACGCGCGGCGGCGCCTCATGAGCGAACTTGCGGCGCCCTTCGCGCCGACGCATTACGCGCTCATCGGCGAAAAGCTCGGATATCGTCCCAACGCGTTCTTCGACCCACACTATTTCCGCGATCGTGCGGGCATCGCGCGAAACTCGGGCGAAAGCTTGCTCGCGCTCTATCTCGCGCGTCCCGAAGCGAACGCGCCTTCGCCTTCCGCCGAATTCGACCACGCATGGTACGTTTCGCAGAATCCGGATTGGATGGAGAGCCATCCCCATCCGTTCCTGCACTTTCTCGAGAGCGGAATGCGGAACGGGAGGCGTCCTCGGCCGGATATCGATCTTGAATTCGTGCGCGACGTCATCCGCGGGGGGCGCCGCTCCCTCGAGGCGGCGGCCTACCGCGTATTCGACCGTACGCCGTGCGACGGCGAGTTGGGACCGCCTCTCAATCGCGAACAATTGAGGGCGCGACAGGACCGCTTCTATGCCGATGCGCGACTGCGGATCGAACGCGAAGCGGGCCGCACGGGGCGCAACTTCCTCGTCTTCGTCCAATGCGGTCAGGGCTTCGACGCACGTTATCTCGAAGAGCCGCGCGGCTACGACGTTCTCATGAACTACTACAAGGAGAGCTCCGTCAATCCGAAAGCCGAGATCGCCGTCTTTCAGGCGGGAACGAAAACAACCGCCATTCGACGCCTCATGGAGCTCCGGGCGGACCTGCTCCTCCGTTACGAGGCGGTTTTGTTTCTCGATGACGACGTCGAAATCGGCGCCGAGGGGATCGACGCTCTGTTCCGCGCGATGACGGCCGAAAGACTCGATCTGGCCCAGCCTGCGCTCACCGCGGATTCGCTGACGGCCTATCCGTTCCTGAAAAGGCCGTCAGCTGGAACGGGCGTCATGCGGGTCTCGTCGGTTGAGATCATGGCGCCGGCGATAACGCGGCGCGCGCTCAAACGCGCGAATTGGGTGTTTGCCGAGTCGGTCAGCGGCTGGGGCAGCGACCTCCTCCTCGGGCCGGCTGTGCGGTCGGCGTTCGGACCGAAGAGCGTCGGCGTCGTCGGCTCGGTCGCCGCCCGGCACGCGACGCCGGTCGACACTCAGGGCGGCGCGTTCTACGCATTTCTGCGTCGCTACGGCGTCGATCCCGGCCACGAAGCCAACCGGATCGCGGTCGACTTCGGCGTCGAGCGTTTTCTTCGGCCGCTTCGGGCCGGCGAGGCCGGACAGACGCGCCAAGCCCCGCCGCGCGATGGAGAAGCGGGTAGCGGGTCAGTTTGAACTTCAGGTTTGAGCGGGAAGCGGGAGTTAAGCGAGCGTCCGGTGTAAAAGGCACAACGGACGGGAACGCGGTGACGGGCGCGACGTGGTCGGCCATAACGAAATGATTGGCGGACAAACGCGAAAAGGGCCGCGCGCGGCCCTTCCCAGCATCGCCGACCTTCGGCTCCCCCCGGTCGGCCAAATCGCGCGCATCACGCGCTCCTCGATGATCGACGTCGCCAAGCAGGATTACATCGAGGCGGGCCGCGCCTTCGGCGTGCCCGATTGGGTGCGTGTGTTCAAATACATGCTGCGGCCCGCCTTCGTGCCGCCGATGACGATTCTCGGCCTGGAATTTGCTTCGCTGCTCGGCAACGCCTTCGTCGTCGAGCTTGTTTTCGCCTGGCCAGGCATGGCGAGCTACGGCGTGCGCAGCATTCTGCAGAAGGACCTCAACGCGGTCATGGGCGTCGTGATGATTTCAGGCGTCTTTTTCGTGGTCGCCAATCTGACGATCGACGTGCTGGTCGGCTTCGTCGATCCGCGGGTGCGAATCCGTGGAGCGCGGCCATGAGCGTCGCCGCGGCGCGGGAACTGCCGGCGCGGGTCTCGATCGCCTACCAGAACTGGCATCGCTTCAGCCGCAATCCGACAGCCGTGATCGGTTCGGTCATCGTGATCATTGTCGTGGCCGCGGCGCTGCTCGCCCCGTGGATCGCGCCGTATCCGGACCATGTTGGCGCGATGGTCAATTTTCGCGCGCGTCACCTGCCGCCGTCCGCCCAATATTGGTTCGGCACCGACAACGTCGGGCGTGACATCTTCACCCGCGTGCTGTTCGGCTACCGCGTATCGCTGTTGCTCGCGACGGTGGTGCTCGGCATCGCCGTGCCACTCGGCGCGACGCTCGGGCTCATTGCCGGTTATTTCGGAGGCTGGGCCGAGATCGTCATCATGCGCTTGACCGACATCGCGCTTGCCATTCCCCCATTGGTCATGGCGCTCGCGGTCACGGCGGTGCTGACTCCTAATCTCATCCACGCGATGCTGGCGATCGCGGCGCTGTGGTGGACCTGGCACACGCGGCTCATCTTTTCGATCACCCGCACTCTGCGCCAGCAGGAATTCGTCGAGGCGGCTCAGACGCTCGGGGCGAGCCGCTTCCATATCCTTTTCCGTGAGCTTCTGCCCAATTGCGCTTCGGCGATCCTGGTCAAGACTTCGCTTGATTTCGGCTTCGTCATCCTCATCGGCGCGGCTCTGTCCTATCTCGGGCTCGGCGTGCAGCCGCCGACGCCCGACCTCGGCACGATGGTCGCAAACGGCGCGGATTTCCTGCCCGACCGCTGGTGGGAGTCGCTGCTGCCTGGCGCGGCGATCCTGTTCGTCGCGCTTGGCTTCAATCTGCTCGGCGACGGATTGCGCGATCTTTACGACGTCGAAAGCGTCAGATGAGCGCCGATCCGCTGCTTTCGGTTCGCTCGCTCAGCGTGGACTTCTGGTCCTACGGCCGTCGCTCGCAGGTGCTGCGCGACGTCTCGCTCGACGTTCCCGCGCATCGTCATGTGGCGCTGGTCGGCGAATCCGGCTGCGGCAAGAGCGTGACGATGCGGGCGATCATGGGGATTCTGTCGACGCCGCCGGCCCGCATCGCCTCCGGCGCGATCCTTTTCGATGGGCGCGATCTGCTGCGCTTGCGTCCGCGCGAGCGCGAGGCGCTGCGCGGCACGGCGATGTCGATGGTGTTTCAGGATCCGATGACCTCGCTCAATCCGGTTTTCACGATCGGCGACCAGATGGGCACGATCCTGAAATACGCAGATCGGCGGCTCGGCCGCGCCCGAGACCGGACCGAGCGCCTCGCGCGCATCCACGAGGTGCTCGGGCAAGTGCGCATGCCTGACCCCGAACGGATCGCCCGGTCCTATCCCATCATGTTGTCGGGCGGCATGCGCCAGCGGGTCTTGATCGCGATGGCGCTTCTCTCCGAGCCGCGCCTGCTCATCGCGGACGAGCCGGGGACGGCGCTCGACGTCACGACGCAGGCGCAGATTCTCAAGCTTCTTCGCGATCTCGTCGACGATCGCGGCCTGGCGCTCTTGATGATCACCCACAATCTCGGCGTCGTGCGCGAGGCCGCGGACACCGTCTATGTGATGTACGCCGGCTCCGTGGTCGAGCACGGCCCCACGACCGAGCTGTTCGCGCGGCCGCGCCACCCTTATACGCGCGCGCTCATCGACTGTGTCCCCAAGCTCTCGGGCGCCGCGACCTTTCGCGGCATCGACGGCTCCCTGCCCGATTATGCCGCGCCGCCTCCGGGCTGTCGCTTCGCGCCGCGCTGTCCCCTGGCGATCGGAGCTTGCGCTCGTCCGCCCGAGGTGAGAAGCGTCGGCGCCGATCACCACGCCGCCTGCTGGCGCTTGGAGGAGGCGGCGTGAGCGAGGCGCTGCTCGAGGTCGTCGGTCTCTCTAAGGCGTTTCCACTGCGCGGCGGGTTGTTCGGCCGGATCAAGGGGGAGGTGAAGGCGGTCAACAACGTCAGCTTCACCCTCGCCAAGGGCGAGGCGTTCGGCCTCGCCGGCGAAAGCGGCTCGGGAAAGTCGACGATCGCGCGGATGATCGTGGGCCTCGCGGCGCCGAGCGATGGCGCCATTCTGTTCGAAGGCCGCGATCTCGCCGGGCAAGTGCACGGCTCCGGCCGCGACCGAGCCGTGCAGATGGTCTTTCAGAACCCCGGCTCCTCGCTCAACCCGCGCCGCTCGATCGGCCAATCAATCACCGTCCCGCTGGAGGCGCGCGGACTCGCACGCGCCGATGTCGATCAGCGTGTGGCGCGTCTCTTGGACATGGTGCAATTGCCCGCCGATTTCGCGACCCGCTATCCTCACGAATTGTCGGGCGGTCAGAAGCAGCGGGTCGCCATCGGGCGCGCAATCGCGGCGGAGCCGAAGCTGATCGTCCTCGATGAGCCGACGTCCGCGCTTGACGTGTCGGTTCAGGCCAAGATCATCGATCTCCTCAACGATCTCGGCCGTTCGCTCGGCCTCACTTACCTCTTCATCTCGCACGACCTCAGCCTGATGCGCAATTTCGTCACGAGGGTCGGCATCCTCTATCTCGGGCGCCTGGTCGAGGTCGGGCCGGTGCGAAAGCTGTTCGATACGCCCGCTCATCCCTACACCCGCTCGCTGATCGCGGCCGTTCCCGTAGTCTCCGACGAAGAAGCGGCGCTGAAGCCCAACGAGCCCGTCGTTGACGGCGAGATTCCGAGCCCTGCGAACCAGCCGGCCGGCTGCGCGTTCCACACCCGTTGCCCGCACGCGTTCGCTCCGTGCGAGACGCAGTTCCCGGACGTGGTCCGACTTGACGCTCAGCATTTCGCCCGCTGTCATCTCTTGGCGCCGGACGTGTCGAAGCGGGTCAGGGCGGAGCGGCAAACGACGAAGCAGGGGAGCTAGGCATGATCCGGATCGGCGTCGACGTCGGCGGCACCAATACCGACGCAGTCGTCATGGACGGCGCAAAAGTCCTCGCTGGCGTCAAGGCCGTGACGACGCCGGACGTAATGTCGGGCGTCGTCGCGGCGATCAAGTCCGTGCTCGCGGCGTCCGGTCTGAAGCCGGAGGCGATCGACGTCGTCATGATCGGCACGACCCACTTCACCAACGCGGTCGTGCAGCGGCGCGACCTCGCGCCGACCGCCGCGGTGCGCCTTGGACTGCCGGCGACCGCCTCGCTGCCGCCGATGGTCGACTGGCCCGACGACCTTAAGAGCGCGATCGGTGGTCACGCTTATCTCGCTCACGGCGGCCATGAATTCGACGGCCGCGAGATTTCTCCGCTCGACGAATCCGAACTTCTCGGCATCGCCGCGGACATCCGGGCCAAAGGAATCCGCTCGGTTGCGGTCGCCTCGGTGTTCAGCCCGGTCAACACGGAGTGCGAAGCCAAGGCCGGCGAAATCCTTAGCCGGGCCTTGCCCGGGGTGCATATCACGCTCTCGAGCGACATCGGCCGCATCGGCCTGCTCGAGCGCGAGAACGCCGCAATCATGAACGCATGCCTGCGCGATCTCGCCAAGCTCGTTGTCGACGCGTTTCGCGCCGCGCTCGACGCTTGCGGCGTCAGGGGGCGGTTTTACCTGACCCAGAACGACGGGACGCTGATGGACGCGACGTACGCCGAGCGCTTTCCGGTGCTCACGTTCGCTAGCGGGCCGACCAATTCGATTCGCGGCGCGGCCTTCCTGTCGGGCGTCGCCGAGGCGATTGTCGTGGACATTGGCGGCACCACCACCGACGTCGGCTCTCTGCACAAGGGCTTTCCGCGCCCCGCGACGGTCGCGGTCGAGGTCGGGGGCGTGCGCACCAATTTCCGAATGCCCGACGTCTTTTCCTTCGGGCTCGGCGGCGGCTCGCTGGTGGTCGACGTTCCAGGCGGCGTCACAGTCGGGCCGACCTCGGTCGGCTACAAGCTGATCACGGAAGCGCTCGTGTTCGGGGGCTCGACCCTGACGGCCACCGACGTGATTGTCGCCGCAGGTCGCGCGTTCCTCGGCGACCACAAGAAGGCCGCCCATCTCGATGCCGGCCTCATCGCGCGCACGGAAGCGAGAATCGCCGACATGCTGGAGACGGCGGTCGAACGCTCCCGGCTTTCGGCTGAGCCGCTGCCGGTCATCGTCGTGGGCGGAGGCTCAATTCTCGTCAAGGGCAAGATCGGCGGACTCGAGGTGATCAAACCGCATCATTTCGCCGTCGCCAACGCGGTCGGCGCGGCGATCGTCCAGGTTTCGGGCGAGACCGACCGCGTCTACTCGCTCGCCGCGATGAGCCGGACGGACGCGATTCATGACGCCGAGGAGAAGGCGCGCGCGATTGCGGTCGCGGCGGGAGCGCGCGCAGACTCGATTGAGGTCGTCGACGTCGAGGATGTGCCGCTCGCCTATCTGCCCGGCAACGCGACGCGCGTGCATGTCAAGGTGGTAGGGGACCTGCATGTCGCCTAAGGGCTTCAGGCTCACTGAAAGCGATCTGCTTCCTCTTTCGCTCGGCGCCGCGCTCTTCGGGACCGGCGGCGGCGGCAATCCTTACATCGGCATGCTGCGCTTACGCGAATTGTTGCGCAAAGGCGCAAGTCGAGGTTATGCCGCTCGAGGCGGTCGGCGACGACGATTACGTCGGTTCGGTCGGCGGCATTGGCGCGCCGGTCGTCGGGATCGAGAAAATCAAGCAGGGCCAGGAATGCCTGCGCGCGCTGCGCGGCGTCGAGGAAGCGGCCGGGGTCAGCGTGTCCGCGCTGATCTCGGCCGAGATCGGGGGCTCGAACTCGATCGAGCCTGTGCTCACCGCCGCTTACGCCGGCCTGCCCGTTCTCGACGGCGATGGCATGGGGCGCGCCTTTCCCGAAGTGCAGATGTCGACCTTCTTCATCTACGGGCTCGATCCGTCCCCCGGCGCGATCGCCGACGACAAGGGCAATGTCGTCGTGTTCAAGACAGTCGTCGACATGTATTGGCTGGAGCGTTTCGCCCGCCACATCGCCGTCGACATGGGGGCGGGCGCGGGCTTCGCGACGACGCCGATGTTGGGGTCTTACGTCAAGAAGGTCGCCGTCCCCGGGCACTCTGACGCAGGCGCTGGAGGTTGGGCGAACCATCCTCGACGCGCGCGCCAAGCGGCAAAACGTGGTCGAGCGGATCCTGGAGAAAACCGGCGCGACGCTGTTTTTCATGGGCAAGGTCGCCGATGTGCGGCGCGAATTGCGCGGCGGCTTCGCGATCGGCGAAGCGCGGCTGACGGGCCTCGGCGGACACGCGGGGTCCGAGGCTCTGATCGCGATCCAGAACGAGAACCTCGTGCTGTTCGTTGATGGCGAGCCGGCGGTCGTCGTGCCCGATCTCATCATGAATCTTGAGCTCGAAACCGGTGAGCCGATCACGACCGAAATGCTGCGCTACGGCCAGCAACTCGCGGTGATCGGCATTCCCGCACATGAGCTCATGAAGACGCCCGAGGCCCTGAAAGTCGTCGGCCCCAAGGCGTTCGGCTATCCCGACATCGAATTCGTTCCGCTGCAATCTTCATGTTCCACCAAGCCGGAGACGCGCGCGCCATGCCTGAATTGCAACTCATTCGCTTAATCGACGTCGCCGATCTCGACGACATCGCGACCGGCGGCGCCATTCTCGGGACCGGCGGCGGCGGCGATCCCTATATCGGCAAACTGATGGCGCAGGAGGCGATCCGCCGTCATGGGCCGGTCAAGCTCGTGGACGTCGACGGCTTCGCGGACGACGCGTTGATTGCGCCGGTCTGCATGATGGGCGCGCCGACCGTCATGACCGAGAAACTGCCGCAGGGCGAGGAGATCGTCATCGCGCTGCGCAAGCTCGAGAAGTTCATGGGCCACAAGGTCGATGGCCTGCTCTGCGGCGAGGCCGGCGGCATCAATTCGACCACGCCGTTTGTCGCCGCGGCCGCGACCGATCTGCCGCTGATCGACGGCGACGGCATGGGCCGGGCTTTTCCCGAGTTGCAGATGACGACCTTCGGGATGCACGGCGTCTCCGCTACTCCCATGGTGCTCGGCGACGACAAGGGCAATTCGGTCGTGCTCGAGACGATCAGCAGCGCTGGACCGAGCGGCTCGCCCGATCGGCGACCGTCGACATGGGCGGTTCGGCGCTGCTCGCATTCTATCCGATGTCCGGCGCGGTCGCGAAGAAGGCGACGGTGCGCGGCACGCTGAGCCTTTGCGCGGATTTGGGGCGGAGGCTGCGCGAGGCGCGCGCTCGCCATGACGATCCGGTCGAAGCCATCCGCGCCGCGCTCGGCGCCGAGATCATCTTCAATGGCCGGATCAAGGACGTGCTTCGCCGGACAGTCGGCGGCTTCGCGCGCGGCGAGGCCGACATCGAGGGGCTCGACGAGCATCGCGGCCATCGACTGCGCATTGCGTTCCAGAATGAATTCCTGATCGCCGAACGCGACGGGCAGACGATCGTGACGACGCCCGATATGATCACCCTCCTGGAGGCTGAGACGGGCACGCCCGTCACCGCGGACGCGATGCGGTACGGCATTCGCGTCGTGGCGCTGGCCTATCCCTGCTCCGACCATTGGCGTACCCCGAAGGGCCTCGAGCTGGTCGGCCCGCGCTATTTCGGCTACGACCTCGACTTCCGCCCCTTCTCGCCGGGAAAGGAGCGATCGGAAGCGCCGACCGGAACCCCTCTCCGTCGACGGAGCGCTCACGGCGCGAAGGCAGTCTTGAGCGCCTTCTGACGACCGCCTGGCCCCTTTTCTTTCGCTGCCGCCCCGCGCGCCCGCGCGCTCGGTGGGCGGCTGCTTTGCACGCTACTTGAATGTAGTGTGACGCGCCTCGCAGCGCGAGCCTCGACATATCTGTCAGGCTGTTAAAAATTCAAATTCGGAGGAAAGAACCTGGGGCTGGGGCGAGTGGCCATCCCACTGTGGGGCGTTTCGCGCAAGCATTGCGCCGCCGTCCGTCTACTCGGGATCTTTGCACCGGACCGAGAGGCGGCCGATGGGCGTCAACTGGCTTTTCCGGCCGCCTTCCGCCGTCATCTGAGCGCGCCCCGCGGGCCGGCGCCGCGAAGTGTTCCGCGCTTCCACCATTAGAGCGGTCTCCGAGCGAATTGAATCGTGGGAGGGATTCCCGAATCGGCTTTGATCTGCTTGAAGATTGTCGCCGTGCGAAGGAGGCGGCGGGGATGGCGCTTTC
>Ga0310038_10003298_pt1 | contig 11705 bp, 10 predicted proteins | sample Sb_taG_6_FD_200461 | JGI IMG/M metagenome (GOLD analysis project Ga0310038, IMG submission 200461) | Peat soil microbial communities from Weissenstadt, Germany - Sb_50d_4_PS metaG (v2) (version 2) | ecosystem: Environmental > Terrestrial > Soil > Wetlands > Peat | place: Germany: Weissenstadt... | reverse complement strand
GAAGGTCCCGGATGAGATTCAAATCGTACTCACCGTCAGCGGCGTTCATAAACCACGCCTTGTTTTTCCGGATCGGGCCGGAGAAGGTAAAGCGAGGCGTCCAGGTCTTGAAGTGGAACCCTCCCAATTCTTGAATCGCCGGGATAAAATCCGTGGCTAAAAAGCGGAAGTGATCGTCTCCCATGAGAGTTCGCAGGCTCACTACGCCTCCCGAGCCCTTGCCGTACTCGGCAGAGTAGCGGCCGCTCTCGACCTCCGCCGACTGAAGGCTATCTACGCTGGTGCGGACATTGAACAATCCCGTGGCCGGATCGGAGACATTGAACCCGTCGAGCTGGTCGGCGATCTGGTAAGTGTTTGCCCCAGCCACATGAAGCTGCCCATCTGCGTCCTGCAAAACCCCAGGCAACAAGGGCAAGGCATAGCGGATGTCGCGGCCTACGTTAAAGGGCAAATCTATAATGTTCTGCCGCGATAAGGTGGCGGTGACCGCCGTCTTTTGGGGATCAATGGCGGGAGGGGAGTAGACCACGTTGACGGATTCCGCGTATTCCTGGGTGTGATTGAGCGTGACCTCCAAATTGCTGCCCTCGCCCACCCGAACGTCGTTCGAGTTGAAAACAAAGAATCCGTCTTTTTCCACCCGCAGGGAATACACGCCCGTGGCAAGAGCCGAGAATCGATAGCGGCCCGCGTAATCTGTTTCAGCCCGTTGGACAATGGAGTTCGAACGATTGGTGAGCGTCAGAAGTGCCGAAGGCACCGCCACGCCGTTTTCGTCTGCAACGGTGATCTGAAAATCCTGCGCGTCAGATTGCTGGTTATTCTGCCACCCTGCCATGGCAGAAGCGGACAACAGGGCGGCGAGAAGCAGCCAGCAAACGGCCGCAGTCCTGCGAAGACGCGAAAGCGCGTCGCCATTCCGGGGACGAACTCGTACACCCAGCATCGGAGAGCCCTCCTCCTCTCCGGGATGATTGTATTGTATCTCCATTCTTGCGCGGAAGCGCGTCAAGCGTGTGCTAATTGACGGGGCTTCCCAGCCCAATGTGATAGCCCTCCCCCTTGGGGAGGGGCCGTGAAGTTTCCAAATTTCGTGGAGCGCGCGCTTCCGGCCCGCATCTTGGGTGAGCAGGACGCGCTTCGAGCACGCTCTCCGTCGCTCTCCGGGCTTCACAAGGCGAGGTGCGAGAAACTCATAAACTCGACTCCCTCGCCCCCTTGGGGGAGAGGGTGGCCCGCCCCGGCGTTTTCATCAGCCGAGGCGGGACGGGTGAGGGGGTCCCAACTTTTCGTCCACTCCCTGGACGTTCATAGCTCGCCCGTAAATACGTTGGGCAGGGACCATGCAACGTCCAGCACTTTCCTCACAAACAGCTCTGGCGCCTCCAAAACCATTCCATTGGGGATTCGTATGATCGTATATCCCAATCGTTTGAGCTTAGCGTCCCGTCTCGCATCGCGCTTGGCCTGACTTGGCTGGGCGTGGGCGCTCCCATCCAACTCCACAATCAACCGCCGCCGGGGGCAGCAGAAATCGACAATGTATTGTTCGACGGCATGCTGGCGTCGGAACTTAAAACCTTGAAACCTGAAAGTCCGCAATGAGCGCCAAGCAGTCTCTTCAGATTCGGTTTCGTTCCGCCGAAGCTCGCGGGCCTTGGCGATTCGGGGGGCGTTGCGCGCGAAGGAGCGACGGCGGGGATGGGGTTGTGTCGTTGCAGGTGTCATCTAGACCACCCCCTCACCCGGCCCGAGACGGCTGATGAAAGCGCCGTCTCGGTCCACCCTCTCCCCCAAGGGGGAGAGGGTTCTTAATGCTGGTTTGGCAGGAACTGTGGAAACTCCAGAGCCCTCTCCCCTGGGGAGTGGCTTTATCTTTGGCTTGAGAGGGCCCCACGTTCATGTTGAGAAGGCCGCTCATTTGCCAGGCGTTCCTTCGGCCGACGGTTGCGCCTCATCTGCCGCGTTTGCTTCCGCAGCTCCCGGTTCGGCTTCCTCCCCTTCTCGAACCTCGTGTTCCGGCGCGCGGCCGTTGACCAAGGTCCACTTCAGGGGATAGACCTCCGGGTCGAAAATCACGGCGTAGAAGTGCCAGACGACGATGGCGAGCGTGGCCAGAATCGCTTCGTAGTAATGAACGGCGGTGGCGACCTGCAACCAGGAACTGGGAAGATAGTGCAGCACGAAGTTATGGGCCCAGAGCAGGACTCCGGTGATGCCCATCACTATGGTTCCCCACACGAGAGCCCAGTATTCGACCTTCTCCGCATAGTTAAACTTGCTATAGGACGGCAACTCGCGCCGGTAGCCAAGATTGTAGCCTACCGTCTCGACCGCCTCGCGGGCGTCCCGCACCCTGGGCAGCATGGCTCGCAGTCCCTTGCGCCCCTCCGCGGTGAAGAACAGGTAGATCAGGTGGTAGAATCCCGCGGCAATCAGAACCACTCCCGCAATCCGGTGTATGAATCCGCGCAGGGGAAAGGTCTTTTCCCACTGCACGATCGGCTCCGACCAGAAACTGTCCGGAAACTTCAAGGCGAAACCCGTGACCACCAAAAGCAGGAAGCTCACGAGAAGAATCAAGTGTTGAACGCGCTGGTTGAGAGTAAGGCGCAGCGGTGTCGAGAGCGATCCGTATTGAGCGATATGCCTGCGCAGCTTGCGTAACCAGTCGAGGAGATTGTGGAATATCATGAAACCGAGAGCGACGGGAATCGTGAACAGGTAGAACAGCCGGACGTAACGGAGCCAGGGATTCGCAACCGCGGTGCTGGGAAGCACGTGGACAGGCCCCAGCGCGAACGTCTTCCCCGCGTCGGGATGGCATTTGCCACAGGTCGCGGCGAGATTCGCCTTGGCAATCGAGGAACGCGGATTGCTCGAGGGAAGAATATCGTGAACGCCGTGGCAGCTTGCGCAGTTCGCCACCGTCTGTGATCCGGCCTTCGAAGCCAGCCCGTGGTAACTGTTCTCGTAACTCGAGACGCGGTCGAGAGGAAGATTGAAACGCCGCTCGAGGCGTGTGTCACCGTGGCAGCGCGAACAGGTCGCGGTAGAAATATTACTCACGTAAACCGGCGAGAGGGGATTGCCGGCCGCCAGAACATTGTGCTCCCCGTGACAGTCCGTGCAGGTGGGAGCCTCCGCGATCCCCGCGGCCACGGCACGGCTGTGAATGCTGTCCTTGTAGCCCGCAAAAGCCTGTGCGTGGCAGCGGCCACAGGTGGCGGCCACGTTCAGCTTCGCGATCGGCGAGTGAGGGTCGGTCGGGGGCAGGATGGCATGCGTTCCATGGCAATCGTTGCAGACGGCTGCCTTTTTTCCGTCGGCGGCAGCGCGAGCATGAACGCTGGCTTCGTAGGCCTCTACCGGCCTGGCGGCGGGAAACATGTACTTCTGCGCCAACTTCGGATCCGAGTGGCAGCGCCCGCAAGTAGAGGGCAGGTTCTTGCCGTTGACAGGTGAATCGGCCGCGGAGGCTTCGACCGCTTTGTGGGTCGCCCCGTGGCAATCGGCACAACTTGGGGCGTTCGTGTCGCCCTGTTTGCGGGCTAGTCCGTGCACGCTCGTGGCGAATTCCTTCACCTCGTCGGCATGGCAACTGGCGCAGAGATTGGCCCCGCGCGCGGCGGGAGGCGCCACCTCGTGCGCGTTGCCGTGACAACTCATGCAGGTTTCGGCACTGTCCGGCTTACCCAACGCGGAATGAGCGTGGTTGGCCAACTCTCCCGCGACTTCGCCATGACACGTAAGACAGGAGGCTGATGCCACCTTGGCCGTGTGTGGTTGTTTGGTCGCCCCCGCATGGCAGTCCACGCAATGCAGGTCCTTGTGAACGCTGTGCGCGAGCGATTCCGGATTCACAGTGATAGGTTTGCCTTGCGCGTTCGTTAAACCCGTGGAGGTCCCATGACAGGCAAGGCAATCATCTGAGGCCCTGAGGGCGCCTGGGTGTGCAAGGAGAACAATGACTGAACTGAAAATGACTAGCCTGGTCGGACTCATTGCTAAGATTCCCACCTTTTAGTGAGGGTCGCAGAAACAAGTGACAGCGCCCCCTCGTCCCCTTGGGGGAGAGGGTGGCGCGCAGCTCCAGGTGAGGGGGTTGGTCCGTCACGATATTATGTAACCCTCAGTCGTACGTCACCGATATCAACCCGCTCCAAGTTGCGCCCGCATAGGATACAGCATTTTGCAGCGCGTTTTTGTCACTACCCAACTGGAGGTCTAAGTGCGAATTTCCACCCATAACGTCGAGCTACGAGGGACAATTTGAAGCCGGGTGCGGTACGCCTGGCCTATTAGGGACATAGTGTTGCAGTTAGAATGCCGTTCGCGCTGTTATTTTCAACAGTCGAAAAATGACTCAATGTCGCCTCGGCTGGCCCCGAGGCCGGTAGTCCTCACTCCAAACATACTGCTCTGAAGATATCCGGGAGCGCGGGCATCCTGCCCGCCATTCGCGCCGCAATTGCACGCACGCTGCGGGCAGGATGCCCGCGCTCCCGGGTACTTCATGGTTTCTGGGCGCCCGTTAGCCGACGGGCATGAGGCACTCCCATGAAAATGACCCCCCCTCCTCAGCGGGAGGGGGGGGCAGGGGTGGTGGGTGGTATGGCCAAGGAACGGCAACCACCCCTAACCCCTCCTTACCAAGGAGGGGAATCATCTTCATGCCAAGCGCTGTGGAGGACGATCAAGCCATTCTTGCTGAGTTATTGCGAAACCTGGAAGTTGAATTCTGCGTCAGGACCGATCTTGCTGCCGGCGGGTGGGGATTGCGTCACGATGACGCCGCGCGGACCGCTTCCCGCGGGGACGGAAGTAACACCCCCCACTTTGAAGCCTGCCTTTTCGAGACTGTGACGAGCTTCCCCGATGGGTTGGCCGACAAACCTTGGGCACAGGTACGCGGCGGGCTCCTCGCCCAGAGAAACCAGGATATTTACGGCGGGGCTTCTGAGCTCCGCGCTTTCAGGTAGAGGATCCTGCGCCACCACTTGGTCAGGTTGGGCGCTGGGCCAGTGTATACCCACCACATCGCCCAGTTCGAGGCTGCGCTGAATGGCCGTAATCCGCACCGCACGGATGCTTTCCCCCACAAAAGTCGGGATGACAACTTGAGGCGGCCCCAGGCTTACCAGGACGTGCACGTGCTGGCCGATCTTAATGCGGGTTCCTGGAGGAGGCATCTGCGAGGCTATCGTTTGGGCGGGATATTGGGTATTGTAGAGTTTATCTTCGACTTTCATCTCTAGACCCAGCCCGCTGGTCATGCGTTGAGCGTAGTCTGAAGTTAACCCGACCAGGTTGGGCATCGTCTCCTGATGGCCACGAATGGTAAGCCGGATGGTGGTGATAGCGCTGACCAGCGCCACAGTTACCAGCACTGTGGTCAACAGAAAGAGGCGGAATAAAGTCCGAATGCGTTCCCGAACACTCATCTTGACGCCCTATTCTACCACGCTTCGCGCGCTTAGCTTATAGCTTACGCGGACCATTGCTCGAACCACCCCTAGCCCCTCCTTATCCAAGGAGGGGAATTAGGAACTCCCCTCCTCATTTGAGGAGGGGATGGGGGTGGTGGGTGGTGCGCCAGCGCATCGTCCGTCTTGACTAAGCTTGAGCCAAACCAGTACTATGTGGCTCCAACCCAATGGAGGTGCAGCATGTCCAAAGGCTCGTCCGAACCGACTCTCTGGAAAAGTTTAGAGACTTTCCGAATTGAATTACCCTCGTGGGGGTTCGCTAACACCGGGACCCGTTTTGGCAAATTCACCCAACTAGGCGCAGCCACGTCTACCGAAGAGAAGTTCAGCGATGCCGGGCAGGTTAATCACTTTACGGGCATCTGTCCCACCGTGGCCGTGCACGTCCTCTGGGATTTCCCGGAAGGCCTGAAGAGCACGAATGAAGTGAAAGGGTATGCCGCCAAATACGGTGTTGGCGTCGGTGCCATCAACCCCAACGTTTTCCAGGACCAGATTTACAAATACGGATCGCTGGCGAATCCCGATCCCGCAGTGCGCCAAGCGGCATTGCAGCACATCTTGGATTGCATTGAGATCGGGAAGCAGACGGGGAGCCGGGACATTTCGCTGTGGTTTACAGACGGTTCGTGCTATCCCGGGACCGCCAATATCCGGCATCGGAAGCAGTGGTTCGCGGAGGGGTTGAAGGCAAGCCACGACAAGCTTTCGGCGACGCAGCGATTGCTTGTGGAATACAAACCCTTCGAGCCGGCCTTCTATCACACCGACATCGCCGACTGGGGCATGGCTCTGCTGCTCGCGCGCGCTGCCGGTCCGCGCGGGAAAGTGCTGGTGGATACGGGCCACCACTACCAGGCCCAGAACATCGAGCAGATCGTGACCTGGCTCCTCAGCGAGGACATGCTGGGAGGCTTCCATTTTAACGACCGGCGGTACGCTGACGATGATCTGACGCTGGGTTCGATTGATCCCTACCAGATCTTCCGCATCTTCCACGAGATTCTCTATTTCGAATGGGAATCCGGCCGGCGCGCGGATATCGCCTACATGGTCGATCAGAGCCACAACCTGAAAGGCAAGATCGAGGAAATGATCCAGACCGCCGCGACCGCCCAGGAACTGTATGCCAAGGCTACACTTGTTGACCACGAGAGCCTGGCTCGCCACCAGCAGAAGTGCGAACTCGTCGACGCCGAAGAGTGCCTCAAAGCAGCCTTCTCAACGGACGTGCGACCGGTAATCCGTGAATGGAGGCGCTCGAAAGGCTTGCCGGAAGACCCCTTGGCTGCGTTCCGCGAGTCCGGCTACATGCAACGGATCGAACGCGAGCGCGCCGAGCGGAACCAGGCCGCGGGCGGAAGCTACGCATAGCAGTGAGGGGGATGCCGAGCAATACTTCCGTGCCTTTCTTGAGCGGCGCTGTCATCCTGAGCGCAACGAAGGATCTCGGCAGTTCGCCCTGGTCGAAGAAATCAAAGAGCAACTGCGGGGATTCTTCGCTTCGCTCAGAATGACAGAGTTCCAGAGGGCCGCGCAGAGCCGCAGAAGGAATCACGACCATGAAAACCGGCACACACATCGTGGCAACTGACTTGGGAGCGGAAAGTGGCCGTGTCGTCCTTTGCCGCTGGACTGGGGAGCAAGGAATTCTGGAAGAAGTCCACCGCTTCCCCAACGGCGCGCGCGAAGAGGCGGGGCACCTGGTATGGGATTTGGACCGCTTGTGGCAGGAGATCGTTAAAGGGCTTCATCAGGCCGCGTCCAAAGCCGGGGGCCGCATCGCGAGCGTTGGCGTCGACGGCTGGGGCGTGGATTACGTTTTGCTCGACCGAACCGGGAATCGCATCGGCCGATCATACTGTTACCGTGATGCAAGAAGCCTCCCCCAAATGGAGCGCGTCTTTGCGCTGATTCCCGAAAAGCGTTTGTACGAGATCACCGGGATTCAACTTCTTCCTTTCAACACGGTTTTCCAGTTGATGGCGCATATCGCCGAATTCCCTTCGGAATGGGAGCGCGCGGCGAAGTGGCTTACACTTCCGGAGTATTTCCTTTTCCGGCTCTCGGGAGTGGCGATGGCCGAGTACACGGAAGCCAGCACCACTCAACTCCTCGACGTACACAAGCGGTCGTGGTCGGAGGAATTGACCCGCGCTCTGAAGCTCAATCTGGAGAAGTTTCCTTCCATAGCGCCGCCCGGGACACCGCTGGGGAAGATGCGCAAAGAACTCGCCACGGACCTTGGCCTCTCGAACGTGCAAGTCATCGCGCCGGCTTGCCACGATACCGGCGCGGCGGTGGCCGGCATACCTTTCCCGCATGAAAAGCTGGCGTTCATCAGCTCCGGAACATGGTCTCTGGTGGGCATGGTCGTTCCCAGCCCCGTGGTGACCGCCGAGTCATCTGAAGGGAACTTTACCAACGAAGGCGGCGCGGCAGGGAGTATCCGATTCCTGCGCAACGTGATCGGATTGTGGCTGCTCCAGGAGTGCCTGCGCGAGTGGAAAGCGCAAGGGCATGAGCTGACGCCTGCCGACTTGGCCCAGCAGTGTTCAGAAGCCCCCGCCGTCGGACCGTCTTTCGATGCGGAGGCAAAAGCCTTCCTTGCGCCTGGCAACATGCTTGCCCGCATCAATGCCGCTCTCAAAGCGCACGGGTTTGATGAGGAGACTCAGCCCAAGGAGATTGCGGCCATCATTTTCCGCAGCCTGGCACGGCAATACGCCAAGGTGATCAAGGACCTTCAGGCGATCACCGGCAAGCCCATCGAACGCATCTGCATCGTGGGTGGGGGCGTCAAGAACGAAACCCTCAACCGTCTGACCCAGGAATTAACGGGGCGGGAAGTTCTGCGCGGACCGAGTGAATCCACAGCCATAGGCAACATCGCGTTGCAGATCGCCGCGCTCGAGAAAACCAAATCCCTCGACCAGATTCAAGCCATCAGCGCGCGACTGAAGTTCCCCACGTAGTCGAGGAGTCTACTCCACGACGCGTGCTGCTGCGGTGAGGTGCGCCAACAGGCTCTTCACCACAGAGACACAGAGCCGCAGAGAGGCTGAATCAGCGTCTTTTGTCAGTGCCTCAGTGCCTCAGTGGTTGATTCGACCTGATTTTGATTCTTGACCCCCGTCGAGTTTTCGAATAGCGTGAGAGCTTCGCGAGGTTTCGGATGTCGAAAATTCGAGCGGCGTTGTTCGTAACCTGTTTGGGTGACCAGTTCTTTCCGCAAGTTGGAGAATCTGTCGTCAGGCTGCTTCGGCGCCTGGATGTCGAAGTCACTTTCAACCCTGCGCAAATCTGCTGCGGCCAGCCGGCGTTCAATACAGGTTATCGGGAGGAAGCCCGCGCGGTGGCTTCCGGAGTTCTCAACCTTTTTGATGATGCGGACTACGTGGTATGTCCGTCGGGTTCCTGCACATCAATGGTGCGCGTCTTTTATCCTGAGCTCTTCGCGGACGACCCGGATCGCCTCAAAAAATGCCGGCAACTGCGCGACAAGTTTCTCGAATTCTCGGAATTCCTGGTGAACGTTTTGAAGGTCGAGGACGTTGGCGCCAGTTTCCCCCATCGCGTCACGTATCACGATTCCTGCCACCTTCTGCGCGAGTTGGGCGTCGAGCAGGAACCGCGCAAGCTGCTGCGTCAGGTGCGCGGCATCGACTTCGTGGAGATGGAAGGTTACAAGGTGTGTTGCGGCTTTGGGGGGACGTTTGCCGTCAAGTTTCCCGAAGTCTCGGCAGCCATGGGCCAGGACAAACTTGGATTTGCCGCCGAGACCAAGGCCGAGTACCTGGTGGCCAATGACTCCGGGTGCCTGATGCACCTTGCAGGAATGATCCATCGCCAGGGTTTGCCGCTCAAGACCATGCACCTGGCGGAGGTGCTGGCGCAAAAGTAAAAGCGGCGACCCCCTCACCCGGCTCCGTCAGCTGACGGACTGATGAAACCGCCGGCTGCGGTCCACCCTCTCCCCCAAAGGGGGCGAGGGGATTAGGTACTATTTGGTTTTGCTTTCGACTTTTGACTTTCGACTCTCGACTCTTGACTCTTGACTATGTCCGACACCGGTGTTCACAGTAACGAAGTTCACGAACTGGGGAACAAGAACCTTGCCGACCCGCACCTTCAGGAGGCTTATCGTTCCTCCACGCTCCGTCTTTACACCCACCGCTTGGAAGCGATCGGCGAAGTGCCGGGCTGGGAACTACTGCGCGAGCGAGCTCGCGAACTGAAGCAGGAAGTGATCGAGCATCTGGATTTCTACCTCGAACAGTTCGCCGATAACGTGAAGCGGAACGGCGGCAAGGTGCACTGGGCCGAAACGGCCGATGAAGCTTGCCGGATCGTTCTCGAAATCGCCCAACAATGTGGGGCGCGAGAAATCGTGAAGGCGAAGTCGATGGTGGGTGAGGAAGTCGAGCTGAACCACGCCTTCGAGGCTCAGGGAATTCATCCCGTGGAAACCGATTTGGGAGAGTTTATTATCCAGCTCGAGGGCAACCGGCCCGCTCACATCGTTGCCCCCGCGATTCATCTGACCCGGCATGACGTGTCGGACCTCTTCGCCAAGAACCTTCAGTCCGAGCGCACCGAAGTGCCGGAGCGCTTGACCAAAATCGCGCGCCAGGCGCTTCGCGAACGGTTTGCCAAAGCGGAAATGGGAGTGAGCGGCGCCAACTTCCTGGTGGCGGAAACCGGGACGGTGGTGCTGATCGAGAACGAAGGGAACATCCGTTTCTGTACCACGGCGCCGCGCGTGCATGTGGCGCTGGTGGGCATCGAGAAACTGATCCCGCGCTTCGCGGACCTGGGTATCTTCCTGCGCATGCTGGGGCGTTCCGGCACGGGGCAGAAGCTGACCACCTACACGTCTCTACTCAGCGGCCCAAGGCGTCTCGGCGAAGATGGACCAGACGAGATGCATGTGGTGCTGGTGGATAACGGGCGCGTGGCGACGCTGGCGGATCCCAAGATGCGCGAAGCGCTTTACTGCATCCGCTGCGGCGCCTGCCTCAATACTTGCCCGGTCTATCGGAAAATTGGAGGGCATGCTTACGGCTGGGTCTACAGCGGCCCCATCGGGGCGCTGATCACTCCGCAATTCACCAGCCTCGGCCAAGCACGAGAACTGGCGTTCGCCTCTTCTCTTTGCGGCGCCTGCCGCGAAGTCTGTCCCGTCAAGATCAATATTCCCGACCTTCTGCTGCACTTGCGGAGTGAAGCACAGGAACAGCTTCCCGCTCCCCGGGCAAAGGGCGCGCTGCTGCGCGAGAAGACCATGATGCGCTTGTGGGCTTGGGCATTCTCGCGACCCTGGGTCTATAATCTGGGTGGGCGAATGGCGCGCTGGGGCCAGTTCCTGCTCGCTCGCTCCGGTTGGATTCGAAAGGTGCCGCTTTACCCCGCCTCCCGCTGGACCGACGCTCGAGACGTGCCTGCCCTCGCTAAGAAATCCTTCCATGACCGGTGGAAAGAGATTCGCTAGTGGACAGGAATGAATTCCCCTCCGTTGTATAATGGCGGCTATGAATGCGTTAGCCAGAATCCCGCCCCCGCCCCTCAAATTCTGGGTCGACGGGACGATTCGAGTGGGATCGTCTGAGGTGCGCGTCGATCTTGTTCTGCAGCATTACAAGCAGGGCGCCACCGCCGAGCAAATCCGGCAGCACTGCCCATCACTTGCCCTCGGGGACATATATCGCGCCATCATCTATTACTTGGAGCATGTGGAAGGGATTGAAGGTTACCTTGCCGAGCAAGAGGAGCGGCAGGCGGAGGAAGATGTATAATGGTGGCTATGGCAGAGTTAGCTACAACCTTGCCTGCTCCTCTTAAGGTGTGGGACGACGGAACGATTCGAGTCGGTTCGTCCCGGGTGCTCCTTGACCTCGTCGTTTATCACTTCAAACAGGGCGCTACCGCTGAACAGATCCAGCACAGCTTCCCGTCGCTCTGCCTTCGGGATGTCTACGGCAGCATCTTCTATTATTTGGAACATACCGAAGAGATTGAAACCTATCTCGTGGAGCGGGAGCGGCAGGGTGATGAAATGGAGCGCCAGATTCGAAACGACCACGGCGCCACCATCCTCCAGAAGCGCTTGGAAGAGCGACGCGCAAAGCAGCTCGGATAGACCTCTTCCAGATGCTCAAGTTCCTCATTGACGAAAATCTTGACCAACGAATTCTTCGGGGATTGCAGCTCAAC
>Ga0310038_10003292_pt1 | contig 11715 bp, 12 predicted proteins | sample Sb_taG_6_FD_200461 | JGI IMG/M metagenome (GOLD analysis project Ga0310038, IMG submission 200461) | Peat soil microbial communities from Weissenstadt, Germany - Sb_50d_4_PS metaG (v2) (version 2) | ecosystem: Environmental > Terrestrial > Soil > Wetlands > Peat | place: Germany: Weissenstadt... | reverse complement strand
TGAAGCCGCCGAAGAGTCCCATGAAGCGGCGCAACTGCCCGCGCGGCTCGTGGAAAATCCCGGCCGAGCCCCAGCCCTGCGAGCCGGCCATGATCGCATCGTGGCCGTGATCGCGTTTGACGCGGGCAAGCTCGCCGGCGACGAGATCGAGCGCGCGGTCCCACGACACCGGCACGAACGGCTCGCGGCCGCGGCCCTCGCCGTGCCCCGGTCCGGCCTTGAGCCAGCCCTCGCGCACGCACGGTTGCGCGACGCGCGTCCGCGAATGCACCGCCGCCGGAATTGCATCGATCAACGGCGACGGATCAGGATCGCGCTCGAACGGCCGCACGCCGACGACGCGGCCATCCTCCACCTCGGCGAGAAAGGCACCCCAATGGGAATGATTGCGGACGAGCTTGGTCATGCAAAGCCATCGCTCCAGTTCAGCTAAATTGTATCATACCGCGTGGCGACGGAATGATGTAAGTTGAAGATTATGACTACCCGCGAGCAGAACGACTTCCTCACGCTCACCGGCCCTGGCACGCCGATGGGCAACCTGATGCGGCGCTACTGGATTCCGGCGCTGCTGGCGTCGGAAATTCCGCAGCCCGATTGTCCGCCGGTCCGCGTAAAACTGCTCGGCGAGCGGCTGATCGCGTTTCGCGACAGCCAAGGCCGCGTCGGCGTGATGGACGAATTCTGCGCCCATCGCGGCGTGTCGCTGTGGTTCGGCCGCAACGAGGAGAACGGGCTGCGCTGCCCCTATCACGGCTGGAAATACGACGTCACCGGCCAGTGCATCGAAGTTCCCTCGGAGCCGGCCGAGAGCGGCTTCTGCAACAAGGTCAAGCTCACGGCGTATCCGTGCGTCGAGATGGGCGACGTGATCTGGATCTATATGGGGCCGCAGGCGCAAAAGCCGCCGCTGCCGAATTTCGAATGGGCCACCGTGCCGGGCACGCACCGCTTCGTCTCCAAGCGGACGCAAGAATGCAACTGGCTGCAGGCGCTCGAGGGCGGCATCGATTCGGTCCATGTCTCGTTCCTGCACCGTCACGACCTGCGCAGCGATCCGCTCCATGTCGGCCAAGGCGCGGAATTCACCCGCGAGACCGACGCGCGCTTCGAGGTGATCGAGAGCAAGGGCGGCATGGTGATCGGCGTGCGCCGGCCGGCGACGCCGGGCAAGCTCTACTGGCGCATCACCCAATGGGTGATGCCGTTCCACACCATGATCCCGCCCTACGGCGACAACGCGCTCAACGGCCACGCCTTCGTGCCGATCGACAACGAGAACTGCATGTCATGGTGCTTTACGTACCACCCGATGCGGCCATTGTCCGCGCACGAGCTCGAGGTGATGCGCAACGGCGGCGGCATCCACGTCAATCTCATTCCCGGCTCGTTCCGCCCGGTGGTCAACAAAGACAATGACTACATGATCGACCGCCTGGCGCAGAAGCACCACAAGTCCTATTCCGGCGTCAAAGGCATCGCCATGCAGGACGCCGCGATCCAGGAAAGCACCGGGCCGATCCAGGACCGCAGCAAGGAGAACCTGGTCTCCACCGACAACGGCGTCATCATGGCGCGGCAGCGCCTGACCAAGGCGGCGCGCGCCGTCGCCGAAGGCAAGGAGCCCGACGGCATCGATCCGGCGACCCATGCCGTGCGCTCGGCCTCGATCGTGCTGCGGGAAGGCGAAAGCTTCTACGAAGCCGCCGGCGACGCGCTCAAGGCCAAGCAAGGCACCGCCCACGCGTCGGTGTGATCATCGGCATCACGGCACGTGGGAAATATCCTGTCCCGCGGCCGCCATGCGCTTGGCGATATCGTCTTTCGACCAGCCGGTGAGATTGGCCAGATTATCGGCTTGCTCCTTGAAGCGTGCCGGCAGCGAAGCGCGATAGGCCTTGGCCGCCGCGCAGGCTTCGGTCGCGTTCGACGGATGGCGCAGGATGTAGCGGCCCTGGAAATTGTCCCGGTCGCCGGTCTCGATGAAATTGATATCTTCGGGGAAGCTCTGCGCGTCGTAGCGCACGTGCAGCCGCGTCACGAACGGCGCATTGCCGGTCGAGAACCGGTTGGCGATCGGATCGCCACCGTCATCCCACAGTGCGCCCAGCTCCGCCAGCTCGCCTTTACCCAAAGGTTCGCTGGCGCACGGATCGCACCAGCCCATGTCCCAGGCATATTCGACGAACACGCCGTGCATGCCCTCGCGCGCCACGGCATGCTCGAAGGTCGCCTTGTAGAAATTGCTAAAATCGTCCTTGACGAAGAGCGGCACGTCGACGTCCGACGGCACCTTGACGGTGCGATAATTGCTTGACTCGACGCGGCCCTTTTTCGTCAGCGCGTAGACGATCAGATCCTGTGGCCCGTTGGCGTTGACGGTGCCGAGGCGCAGCGGCAGCATGAATTTCGCCGTCTCGTAGCGGACCTGCAGCGGCCGCAGATAAGCGGCCCCGCTTTGCTGCAGACGCTTGAGGTTCACCTTGGCGACGAAGAAATGCATTTTCTGCTTGATGTAGCTGCCGATCACCGGCTCCGCGCCGCCTGGAATCTTGTAGCCGTTGTCGGTCAGCCAGCGGACCAGGCCGTCGCTTTCTTCCGCCGACAGGATCGAGACGTCGTATTCGGCGACGTCGTATTGCGCCTCGACCTTGACGCCGCGATAGAGCGGGGCCGCGGGTTGCGGCATCGCCGCCGTCGGCACCGGCACGTGCGACATGGCCAAAGCCATGACCCGCGCTTCGCAGGGATCGGGGTCGAAATACTCGACCAGGCGCGGCGCCGTATAGGCGTCAAGATGATCGACGATCCTGCTGTCGACGACGCTGATCTGGTCCTTCTTGATGAAAGTCGGCACCGGTACGACGAGCGCGAATTCGCTTGGCTCGCCCTCGTAATCGCTCGCCATGGTGATGGCGGTCTCTTGGCCGTTGCGGGTCAGCACGACCTTCGAGGATTTGTTGAACATCTTGGCGTCGGCCTTGGCGACATAGAAGCCGCAGAACGCGCTCGCCGGTCCCGCCGCCACGGCAAGCTGGGCGACGATCGCGACCAACGCAACACCCGCCTTCAACCGGAACAGCAATGGGCTCGTCATCGGGAAGCTCCTTTAAGAGGTTGCAATCCATGCGAAGCGTTTGGCCGGAATGATCCGGTCGAGCAGCAGCGTAAGCGGAGAGAGGGCGATCAGCGCCACATAGAGCGCCGGCCGCATTTGCATGAAGAAGGCGAGATAATGCCCCAGCGCCGCGACGGCGAAGGCGAACAGCAGGCGGCCGAGGCGCGAATCCGGCGCCGTTCGCGGATCGGAGATCATGAAGAAGGCGAAGATCAACAGCGAGCCGCTCTGCAATTGATGCAGCGGAATGGCGAGCGGATCGCCGAGCCAGACGGCGCGGGCGACCAGCAGCGCTGAGTGGCTGCCGAGGAAGAACAGCGCGATGTCGGAGCGCTGCGCCGCTTGCAGCACCATGATCGCGAAAAACACCAGCAACGCCGCCAGCCAGATGCTGGTGCCCCATTGGCCGGGCGATATCCAGACGCCGTGTTGCGTCAACAGCAGGACGACGATGGCAAAACCCGCGGGATTCCAGATGTGCTTGCCGTCGACGCGGAACATGAATTTGGATGCAATGGCGATGACGCCGGCAAGCGCCGGCAGCCACGGCGCATCGGCGCGCAGCAATAGGCTCAAGGACAGTCCGGTGATCAACGGCGAGCGCAGGTCGATATTGGGCAAGCGGCCCAACCGCGCGCAAACAAATTGCGTCGCCAGCGCGGACAGGATCGCAAGCGCGCTATAGAGGGGTTTCGCGCCGAAATCGATCCAGGTGAAATTGACCAGCAACAACGACGCGAGCGCCACGATCTGAAAGTGGCGCGCGTCATACCACCAGCGTCGCATGGGCGATCCCTCAAGACCCATACCCGCTGATGCTGTGGAACCGCGACGCAGCGATGACCGACCGATGGCCGGATTTGGGCAAGAATATTACTTCTTTGTCAGCTGCCGCGCCCGACATTACTTCTTTGTCAGGTCGCGATTGCAATGCGACGTACGCGGCCGCGAGGCTATGTGTTCCAGAGATTACGAAATTGCGTGGCCACCAGCTGTTCGTAAGCGACCGGCGTGGCAGTAAGCCCGCTCGCCATGGCGAACTTGTTCAAGCCTTCGACCGCCTCGGATGAAATGGCGGCGTCGTAGAATGGTGCGTCGCGCGCGATCAGGCCGGCGATCAATGGGACTTCTTCCGGCGGGAACAGGCGTTCGGCGATTGCCGTCGACAGCGACGGATCGGCCTTGAGCGCTTTCTGCGTCTTCACGATGGCGCGCACCGCGGCGGCGGCAGCATGCGGCTCTTCCTCGATCAACCGCTCGGTTGTGGTCAGCGCGGCAAAATTATACCAGCGCGCGCCCGGCGGACCGTCGCCACGGCGCAGATCGAGGTGGACTTTCGCGATGCCCGCCTTTTCGCCAAGCGCAACCCGCATGCCGTTGCCCCAATAGCCGTCGGCAAGGTTTTGCCTGATGGCCTCGACGCCGGCATGGCCCATGAAGCGTCCGGCCTGGGTCGGCGGCGCCGGCACGATCTGCGCATCGCCCTGCTCCACGTTCAGCCCCGATTCGGCCAACAGATGCCGCAAGCCGAGCACCGGCGATTCCATGGACGAGGAAATCCTCAAGCCCTTCAGCGCGCCGAGATCGCCGCGCTTGACGTCGAGGTCGGCGCGAACGGCCAAGAACCAGTAGGAATATTGCGACAGCGCGCACAATAGCTTGGCGCCCTTCCAGGCCGGAAACGCGCGGGTCGCCGCATAGGCCGGGCCGCCGAAGAAATGCAATGCGCCGTCGCGCAGCCGCTCCGGCCCGGTCCGCGCGCCGAACTCGCGGATGAGCTCGACGTCGATACCTTCCTGCTTGAAGAAGCCCAATTCGGCCGCGGCGACCGCGACGAAATACGAGGGCGAATCCAAATCGGCAACCGAAAGCCGGAACATCAGAGCACTCCTGCGAATCTGCAAATTAAGAAAGCGCCGTGTTGCGCCACAGCGTCCATCGCCCGACCGAAGCGTGAATCGGCTGGCGCCTTATTTGACGAAACTGAGATACGACGCAAGCGCCTCGATTTGGTTCTGCGACAATTTGCCGGCAATGTCCGGCATCGGCGGGCCCGCGGCGGCATGATATCCTTCGCCCCACTGCTCGAGCCTTCTTTTCAAGTAGGAATAGGCCAGGCCTCCGAGGCGAGGAATCCCCCTGACGCCTTCTGCATTCGGGGCATGGCAGACGACGCAGGCCACGATGTTGGAATCCGGCATCCCTTCCTGATAAATCGCTCGACCTTCGGCGACGAGATCCCTGTCGCCGTCATTTGCCGCGCGAGGGAACAGTGTTGAATAATACGCGGCCAAATCGTGGACCGTCTGACGGCTGAGATTGGCCGCGGCGCCCCACATATACATTTTCGAAAATGGATTGTCGCGGGCGTGGCTGCTGAAGTTCATCAGCTGTGTCGCGACATACTGCGGCCGCTGTCCGGCCAATCGCGGCGCCGGCGTATAGCCCTGTCCGGATCCGCCGTGGCACCAGTTGCAATTGCGGATGGCGGCATTCTCCGCGTGACCCGCCAGCGCGGCAGCCGTGGAGAAAGCCATTGCCATGACCGCTATCTTCAGCCGGACGTAGCTCATGATCCCAATTCCACGCTCTGTGCCCCTCATGAACGGCGACATGCCGGACAACTACTTCAAATAACTGACATAGGCCGCGACCGCCTCGATTTGCGACCTGGTGAGACTGTGCGCGACCGGGCTCATGATGGCCGACGTGTCCGGTTTTGCCGGATTCTGTCCGCGTTCCTTGCCCCAATTCACCAGCTCCTTGATGAGATAGGGATACAGTTGACCCGCCAGTCTCGGAATCGGCCCGCTGCCCGTGGCCTCTGGCCCGTGACAGGCGGCGCAAGCCGCGACATTGGCGTCGGGAACTCCATCCTGGAAAATCGTCCGGCCCAGGGCAACGAAACGCGTCGGCGCGCCGCCGATCGGCTTGGGATCAAGCACCCTGAAATCCGCCGCCAGCGCCGCGATCATCCCCGGGCTCAAGGCATGCGCCACGTTGAACATAATATTGTTGGTGCGGCGGTGCTCGATAAAGGCCCGCAACTGATTTTCCAGATACTCGGTTTGCTGGCCGGCGAGGCGCGGGATCGGGAAATATCCGTCATAGCCTTGCGCCGACGGCCCGTGACAGTCTTTGCAATACGAGAGCTTGGCCTGGATGCCCCCCGTCACAACCTTGTTCATGTCACCGGCGCGGCAAACTGTGACAGAAAACACGGCCAGAAACGCGATCGCCAAAGCAACCCTTGCGCCGAAAGCACCGGCAATACGACGCTTCGGTCGGTCGTGCCGACGCTTGGTATCGATGCGCCAGCGACTTGAGGCCATCGTTTCCCCGCCGGTTCTGATCGCATCGAGACAGCGCACGGGATTACTCCAGGTAACTGACATAGGCCGCGACCGCTTTGATCTGCGGCTCGCTCAAGCCATGCGCGATCGGTTCCATGATCGCCGAGGTGTCGGGATTCTTCGGGTCTTGGCCGCGCTCCTTGTCCCAATTGGTCAATTTGCTGGTGACGTAGTCGAACAGTTGGCCGGCCAACCGCGGAAACGGGCCGTTGCCCTTGCCATCCGGACCATGGCAGGAAGCGCACGGCGGCACATTGCCCGAGGAAATTCCCTCGTCGAAGATTTTCTTGCCGGCGGCGACGAGGTCTTTGGGCGCACCGCCAAGCGGCTTGGGATCGAGATCGTGAAAATTCGTGGCCAGCGCCGAGACCATCGCCGGACTGAGCACGTGCCCGACATTGAACATGATGTTGTTGGTTCGGCGATGCTCAATGAATGCCTTGAGCTGATTTTGCAGATATTCAGTCTGCTGGCCGGCGAGGCGCGGGATCGGGTAATAGCCGCGAAAGCCCTGGGCCGACACGCCGTGGCAGACCTCGCAGTATGCGAGCTTGGCCTGAACGTCCTTGTCCGGAACAGCCGACGCCTTGGCGTCTTCGGCGTGGCACGGCCCCGAAAGCGCCAACGCCAGCGCCAGCGCGGCGGCCTGCAAAACCGATCGTGGGCCGAAAATCTTCATAGACGGCTCCGCCCTGCCTCACTCATCGGATGACCACAGGTGGAAGTTCAGTCCCACCTTGACGACCTGAATGCTTTGCTTGGTGTCGACCAGCCCGGTGAAGCCGTTGATCGAATCGGTCATGAAAACGTTGCCATGGCCGAATCCGTAGTAGTCGTATTCGACGTTGACCGACCAGGGCCCGGAAAATGCCCAGTCCACACCGCCGCCCGCGACGAAGCCGGTGCGCGTGGACAATCCCTGAAAGCTGAACGGCGTGCCGCCGATGCTGCCGACGACGTTGGTCTGGTCGCCCGCCCAGGCCACGCCGCCTTTGCCGTAGAACAGCACGCGATCGAAGGCGACGCCGAGCCGCGCCGTGACGCTCGGGAGAAAATCGGTCTTCGAGCTGACGACCCCCTGGTCCCCGGGAGAGGCCGGGAATCCAACAACCGTGCTGCTTTTCGTGGTTGAGCCGGCAACCTCGCCTTCGACGCCGATCAGCAGATGGGAATAGAACTGATAGTCGCAGCCGATCTGCGCTCCCGCCAGGAAGCCCGTGGAATCGAGTCGGGTGGTGGTGACGCCCACGGTCGTGCCGGCGGCGATAACGGAGTCCTGCGCCAGTTGCACGGGATCGGTGATGTCCTTGCGCGACACGCTGCCGCCGACTTGGGCTCCGCCATAGCAGCTTGTCCATGAGAAGGGCTGAGGGAGCGGAGCTACCGGCGGCGGCACCGCAAGGTCCGCGCCGAACGCGGATGCGGTCAGCAGCGAAACTGCGGCGCATCCGAGCAGTATTGTTTTCATCGCGACCTCCCAGAGCTACATTGCGACCCAGGCATAGAGGAACAGCGTATTGTTGGCCTTCGCGCCAACGCTGGTGCCGTCGAATTTGTCGTACCAGGTGTATTGCAACCCGATGCGCGCGTTGAACCACGGCCATCCTGGCGCAACGCTTGAGACAAACGGGATATAGGCGATCTCGCCGATCCAGCCGTCGCTGTTCGGACTGAAACCGCTGGCGAGGCCGGCATACACGATCGGATCGGGGCTACCCCAGGTATTGAAGTATTGGCCGGTCAGCACCACCCTGTTGCTATTGCCGTAGGCCAACGACGCGTAAGCCCGCGCCTCGTTGAGATCGTTGGTCAGGTTGGAGGCAAGCCCGTTGGGGAAGCTGGCGTCCAGCTTTTGGTATTCGTGGATGTAGGTGCCGCGCGCCGTGAACCAAAAATTGGAGCCCTGATACTGGTATTGCGCGTCCATGCCGATGTCGGTGAATTTATCGGTCTGCGAAAAAGTCGTCGTGGTGAACGTTCCCGGCATGGTCCACGGATGGATGTCGGCCAACATGCCGAAGGTTCCGATCTCGAGCCAGTTGTTGCCGAAGTGAGGTTCGAAGGCGACGCGCCAGTAGGGCGCGAAATCAAACGTACCCGGCGCACCGAATGGATCGGTGCCCAGATCGTTCTGAGCGTTGAAACCGAGCGTGTGGTAGGCCGTCGCCTCCAGATAGAGCGCATCGTTGATATAGGCATAGGCGCCGACGCTGCCGACATGAGCGGCGAAGGTGCCGTCGACGATGGTGTGGGTTCCAGGCGAAGGCGCGACCGTCGACGCCGCGTAGGGGAACGACCAGGCCGGCGTCGTGTTCCAAGGATCCTGAACGGTAGGATTGTTGTTCGCCGTGATCCCGTAGGTAATGTTGGTGCGCCCGATCGTCGTGGAATCGGCGAACCGCACGTCGGTGTTGTCCCAGGTCCAGGTATGCCCGAATGGGTCGCTGAAGCCGCCGACGGGCGGCGCGTTATAGGTGACTTGGGCGAAGGCTCCGACGTGATCGGTGATAGCGCCACCCCAAAAGAAGCTCACGGGCGACAGCACCACATTGTTATTGGTATTGTACGGCGCGGTGGGCGGCGCCTGAGCCGCCTGGGTATTGGTGAACCCGGTGATCGCCATCATCGAGATCGGCGGCACCCATTTTTTTTCTTTGCCGTCGGTCGAATCGTCGGAACTGGGAAACAAAGCCGTCCGATACGCGCCGCCGCCATACGTATAGCCCCCGATCTTGAAGCGGCGGCCGAATGGGGTCAATCCGGCAAAATCGGTGTGGCAAGTGCCGCAAGGCTGCCCGGTTTGTCGCGCAAAGCTCGGCAGCGCCTGCGCCTCCGGCGCGTGTCCCAGCGCGAGGAAGCCAGCGAGGAAGACCACTGCCGTTGCCCGCGACTGCAGCTTGTAACGCTGCGGCGCACACCAGAATCGACCGCGATTTCCCGTCATCATATGCAAAGACCCAGCACAGGCGCGACGCGCGCGCCTATTGCTTATGAGGCACGATTCTCCACGGGGGTAGGTGCATCATAAAAAGTCGAACCGGAGGCGGCCATCTAAAAAACGATGGCGGACGACTTTTCAGTGTGATGATGCATTTCAGCAACACACACGACCGGTCGAATTGCCGTCATCGCTATTGTGCGGAGAAAACTTCCTTCGTTCTCAGGTGCCTCGCGGCCAATCTCGCCGTCTACCACTCGCTTCGCGACGCCCATGGCAGTGAATCCAACAATTTCAGCATCGCAACGTTGGGGCAGTAATCTTCCCAGGCCTTGTCGGCCGGATCACGCCCGAGATCTCGCGCGCATTGCCGGTGGCTTTCACACAGGGTGCAAAGCCGTTGCAAATCCTGGAAAGTGCCGGGCGCCGTCGCGGCGACCTCCTTGTTGTCGAGATTGAGCTCAGCCATGCGACGCAGCAAAAGATCGGCGGCTTCAGGCCCATGGTTTGCGATCTTGCGAAGTTCAGACGGAGGCATGCCCAAATCGCGCGCCATGCGCTCGACTTCGTATTCGCCGCAGCAGGCCAACTCGGTGAGACGAGAACTCGCCCCTCGCCAATTCCGCCACCATTGCTTCATCCCCTCGATCATCTGCCAAGGGCTCGCGCCGGCATGCAAATCGGACATCTGTTCCTCCTCTTTGCCATTGAGCGAGACAACGAAACAAATTTACTTGGCTTCATAAGTCCGTGACTTGGCGCTGGGCATGTTGATCCACATCAATGGGCGCCCCCCGCCAGCGAATGGCTGCATTGCAATTTCATGGGCCAGAATGCGGGCCGAATTGATATTTATCAAAACGCCTGGGCTGGTCGTGGCCGTAAAATTGCGTTCAAAGGAGAGCAGCCATGCATACGGCTATCCAGAACGTCCTTGCCAGGTTTGCAAGGATCATGATGGCGATGCGGCGGCGGCCTGAATTTGTCTGCGGTGATTGCGAACGATCCGATCGCTGCGGTCTGCCGCCGAGCGACCGCTGCATCGTCAAAGCGGCGCAGATCGCCAGTGGCGAGTGGACCAGAAAAGGCCATGCCACGACGCTCCGCCAACTGTAAGCGCCGCTAGCGGACTATTTTTGAACATCAAGTTTGCGACGCGCAATGCGCCATTTCACCGGGCGAGTTGTCAGGCTACGCCAATGCGGGATTCGGCCATCAGCGCAACAGAAAGCGGCCAAGACCGGAGCCGGGAAAGGTACGGTTCGGTCAAGGCCGCTCGGCTCTTTAGTACCCCCGTACGACAAGAGCCAAGGCACTTTCATAAGCGATGTCGCCGATATGTCCTTGATTTGGATCAACGGCGCTCGCAGGCGAGCCATGTTTGTCACAGAGCGGTCAGGCCTTCTGATAAATCATGCACCAACCGTTCGGACTGACGGTTCCGTCAACCGTCTGGCACGCGTTCGGAGCCGTGAAAAGCTTGCAGTTGCTGCACATCTGCTCGCCCTTCGGCGAATCCTGGTACTTGACGACAGTTTGTGAGATTTTGGCCGCCTGAGCGGGCTGGGTGACAGCGAGCATCGTGGCTGCGCCGCTTGCGCATATCGCGCCGCCCATTAAAGAGCGCCTGGAGATTCGCGCTGGTGTAATCTTGCGGATGTTTGTCATGATCATATCCCTAGAATGAATGCCCCGCGAAAATTGCCGCGACGGCGTTGATCAGACACCCGCGTTGAAAAACTGTAATTGATATAGCGCAATATTTTTCGTCTGGTTCGCCCGGACCTTCACCGTTGCTGCAGCGCCGTCTTGCGCCACAGCGCCCACGGCCGCGCCGAGGCGCGCAGCATGGCGTCGTTCGAGGTGAGCGCCTCGGTACGCGTCATGAAATTGATCGGGCCACCAATGGTGATGGCGGCGAGTTGCTGGCGCGCATTGATCTCGGTGTAATAGGCGCGGAACACCGCATTGGGCAGCGACGGGCCGACCACGGAATCGCCGTGGCCGCGCATCAGCACCACGGCGGCGTCCTTGCCGAGCTTCTTGGCCAAATCCTTGCCGAGGCTCGGCGTCAGGATCATCAGGTCGGTGCCGTCGCCGGAGCTTTTGCGGATTTCGAACAGCGGCACACCCAGCCCAAGGAAGCCGGCATTGTGCAACAGCGGCCGCAGCTTCGCCTGCGTCACCGTGAACGGCACCACGGTCGGCGAATGGCTGTGCACCACGGCGTTGACGTCGGGGCGCGCCTTGTAGATTTCGCCGTGGATGAAACGCTCGCGGTAGAGCAGCTTGCCGTCGTCCTTGGC
>Ga0310038_10003283_pt1 | contig 11736 bp, 11 predicted proteins | sample Sb_taG_6_FD_200461 | JGI IMG/M metagenome (GOLD analysis project Ga0310038, IMG submission 200461) | Peat soil microbial communities from Weissenstadt, Germany - Sb_50d_4_PS metaG (v2) (version 2) | ecosystem: Environmental > Terrestrial > Soil > Wetlands > Peat | place: Germany: Weissenstadt... | reverse complement strand
CGACGATTTGCCGCATATCGGTGGGACTGTAAACATTGAGGTTGCCAACGCCGGCACTCCCATTTCCGATGCACGGTCGGAGTTTGTCCGGGGCAAGTAGTTAGAGCCGTGGGGACACTGATCCCCGAGGTCGCCGCTCTCGGGTTGGCGGCGCACCTCCGTACCGGCCGGGGCATGCGATCAGCTCGGCTGCCGATGGCTCGACTCGTGCATTTTGGAGTTGCCCCCCAGCGCTAGCAGCCCGGCGATCGCGACGAGCGCCACGGCGACGATCAGCGCCGACAGCCACGCCGTCACGGCGGTGGCGAGCCCCAGCACCGCGGCGGCGACCAGCACACCGAGCGCATAGAAAGCGATCGCTCCGGCTCCCGCGAACATCCCGAGGCCGATCGCGACGCGCTTGACCTTCGCCTCCAGCTCGGCCCTGACGAGCTCGACCTCATCATGAGCTACCTGGCTGATGTGCTCCGACTGCTGCTTCGCCAGCTCGCCCAGCTCGGCCCTGACGAGCTCGACCTCCTGATGAGCTACCTGGCGTATGTGGTCCGGCAGCTGCTTGAGCAGCTCGAGGTCGGTCTCGACGTGCTTGACCTTCGGCTCCAGCTCGGCCCTGACGAGCTCGACCTCCTGACTTATGTGCTCCGACTGCTGCTTGACCAGCTCGCCCATCTCGGCCCTGACGAGCTCGACCTCCTGACTTATGTGCTCCGACTGCTGCTTGACCAGCTCGCCCAGCTCGGCCCTGACGAGCTCGACCTCCTGATGAGCTACCTGGCGTATGTGGTCCGGCAGCTGCTTGAGCAGCTCGAGGTCGGTCTCGACGTGCTTGACCTTCGGCTCCAGCTCGCTCTTGACGAGCTCGACCTCCTGACTTATGTGCTCCGACTGCTGCTTGACCAGCTCGCCCAGCTCGGCCCTGACGAGCTCGACCTCCTGACTTATGTGCTCCGACTGCTGCTTGACCAGCTCGCCCATCTCGGCCTTGACGAGCTCGACCTCATGATGAGCTAGCTGGCTCATTTGCTCCGGCAGCTGTCTGACCAGCTCGGCCAGCTCGGCTATCGACGCTTCGGTGGGCGGTCCACCGCGGGTCCCCGCGCTACTGGCCATTGCATATCCTCCTGTTCGGTGGAGTCTCACGACCTTTCTTTCCGGTGGTCGGCGCCGGCACCGCGCTTCCTAGGACGAAACGAGGAAAAGCCCATTCGAGACCGCGGGACGCCGAAGATCGCCATTCTCGAGTCAGGATGGTGGCCCGGGAAGGCAGAGGAGCTGCACGACCGAAAGGACGAGCAGCGCTACCGCGGGTCCCCGCGCTACTGGCCATTGCATAACCTCCTGTTCGGTGGAGTCTCACGACCTTTCTTTCCGGTGGTCGGCGCCGGCACCGCGGTCACCATGCCTGACTTGACTGCCTTCTGCAGTTCGTTGTAGTCGTTGTCGTTCTGGTCGGCATAGGCTGTAGCGTAGTCGGCGAGCGCACGGTCGAAGACGTCCCCGTTGCCGAGGTAGCTCGCGATGGCGATTCTGTCTCCGGAGCGGGCATGCGCGCGGGCGAGTGTCCAGCAGCACGCTTGCGCGTACCAGCTCGAGGCCGCGGCGGCAGGATCGTCTCCAGGTTGGCCGACGTCTTCCAATCCCAGAGCTGGCGAACGTAGATGTCGCGCGGACCAGCTCGGCTGCGGATAGAGCGAGCTCTTGCTGGCCGCAGGGCTCTCGCTCCGTTACCTCTCCCAATACGACGTGAAGAGCGGGTTCCCCACCCACGTCACCGGTCACGATTCAGGGAGGCGAGGACGATCACCGCCGTCGTGCTGACGATCACGCCCGCTGCGGTCCGCACGCTGACGGGGTTTCGGAGGAACCGCGTCATCTGCCGTTCGAGCAGGACGATGCGAGTCATCTCACGACCGATCCTGGGCGCCGGCGTCGAGAAGGTCGCGCCGCCGCGCGAGTGCCGGTGAGACCGCCGCGGCGAGAATCAGCACGGTGCCGATCAGGATGATCCAGAAGAAGATCGACGAAGAGTAGCTCGCGGTGACGAGGAACACGGCAGGAGGGTCAGGAGCAGATACGCGCTCAGGAGCACGGCGAATAGCTGCCCGTCGGCAGCCTGGTAGCGGCGCACCCAGCCGATAGTTGCGCCGCGAGAGAAGACCGCGGCGGGCCCGAGCCGCGGCGAACGACGGAGCGGGCAACGCGCTTTAACGCCTGGCTGGATCGGAACGGGCACACCCTCGCTGTCGACGCCCTCGCAGCTGTCGGCGTGTACCTGGTCGTGAGCGGACTGATCGCGTGGTTCACCTGAATCGTCAGTGCCCGTCGGTGGACGTGCGGCGTGACATTCCGATCCCTTGGCGGTCTGGCACGAGGGCGGCGGCGCGCTGGCTCTGGGGAATGGCGATTGAGACGGCGTCGTCGAGCAGTTGGCGCTGCTCGACGAGGGGCTGACGTCGTGGCTCGGGGAGATCGGCGAGCAAGGCGTCGAGCAACACGCGTAGCCGCCGGACGACCTGGTACTGCCCGGCGCCGAAGGCGCGGATCTCGTCCAGTCCGAGCTCGACGAGATCCTCCCAGCTCGGGGTCGGATACACGAGCCTGGCTTCGCCGTAGCGCCGTGGACTATCCCGACGGACAGCTGCTTGGATGCGGCGTAGCGCAGGAGGTCCTCGATCCGGTCGAGCGACTGCACCGCGGTCGTGGGGTCGTTGACCGCCGGGGAGAGCGCCTTGATCGCGACGTCCACCACCATGCGGATCGCGAAGGCCGGATCATCGTCGAGCGTCCGCTCGTCCCCGAGCACCAGCCCGCGGCGCAATCGCTGTTCCGGTAGTCGCCGAGATCCGTACACGTTGAAGAGCGCGCCGCCGGCTGGGACGTGATCCCCTATCGCCGGCACGAGCTCGATGACGGCGTCGTACTGCTCGGCGAGCCTGACGATTCCGGCTCGGTTCAACGCCACCACCACCGAGCCCACCAGATCTTGGAGAACGGTCTGGACAGGCGTGAGATCGTCGAGTGATGTCGCCGTCTCCTCCGCGGCGGCAGCGTCGGACGCGCTCGCGGCCGGGTAGACGGCGTCGAACACCCGGCGGGCCTCGCCGTCAACCTTTTGGAGGACGCTTGCCACGCGTAGACCATTTGACGTGAGATTGATGAGCAAGAGGAACATTGCGATGCTCAACAGGGTCAGGAGCAGCGCGGCGATGAGCGTCCTCGTCGGCACGAACGCGCCGTTCCCGCGGCCGACCTGTGCGGTCGAGACGAGAGCGAAGACGAACGTTGCGGTGAACGTGCTCAGGGCGAACTTCAGCGTTCGGTCACGACGGAACCAGGCCACGAAGCGGGGTGAAAACTCGCTGGTGCCGAACTGGACCGCCATCAATACAACCGAGGTGACGAACCCCGTGAACACCAACATGCCGCTGCCGAGCGCAGACAGCGCAGCGCTGGCGCTCGAGAAGCTGATCGATCTGGTGAGGTCGACCGGGTCCGACTCGTCCCAGTGCACGAGGACAACGCTTAGTAGCTGCCAGCGACGCCACGGCCAGATGCCGTCCATCTCGACCTCGAGCGCGAAACTGAGAAGAATCCGGATAACGACGATGATGCCAAGGACCGCGACGCTCTCGATCGTGGGGTCGACGATTATCGTGCGGACGATTTCGGCGACGATCAGAGCCTCAAGGCCAAGCAGGATGCAGCGGCACAGGTTCCGGCGCGGTCCGTGGTAGGACCCCGGCGCCGTGGCCGGAAACCGGACCTGCCAAGCGAACACGACAAACGAACCGAACCCGCCGACGACGATGATCCCCGCACCGACCGCCTCAACGGCCCTGACGATCTCCGAAACCACATGCTCGTAGCTCATACGGCCCTACCCTCCCAGCGCGCGCGCCAACCGGCGGTAGACACCAGCCGTACCCAGCAGCCAGCCTGTCGATACCCCGGCTGCCACAAGCCTGGGCTCGGCGCATGACGGTCCTGGCCATCTGCGCGAGGCTGGTGTCGGGTTCAGCAGACCTGGCGGCCAAGCGCCTCACCCCATCAGCCGGCGAAAGAGGCGAACGCCGGCCACCCGCGACCACCTGACGCCGAACGCGCACCCCAAGCCGAGGTTCCAGGTCGTCGCGGAGAACCAGTCGGCCCCAACACATCCCGTCATCGACGATCCCGAGAGCGGCGAGCAGCTCGGGATGGAGACGATCGCGCCCGTTTCATCCCTTTCGGCTGATGACAGGCGACCAGCGCGCAGCTACCGTCACGAACATCTCGTGTGATACTCGATCAAACGATCTGCGAATCCCGACGAGATGATCGGAGGGTCGCGTCGCCGAAGCGAACGAGCCGACAGGCCCGGCCGTAGCTGCGCCGGCCATATGAAGCCCGATGGTCCACAACAAGCCGAGCGACCAAAGACCGACGGTGTTCGCACAGGTCCGCTAAGAAGACGAGGGAAGGATCAAAATGACCGATAGGCAGATGACCGACGAGCAGATGGTCGATGAGCTCGAGGCCGAGCAGTCGATGTTCGTGCAGACCGCGCGCGCCATCACGAGCGACGGCACGACCCTGACATTGAAGGAGGTCACACCATCAACGCTCTACTTCTCCGATCGCCCGAAGCGGATCGTGGGACACATGACCACCGCTGACTTCGTCGACCTCTGGGCCGAAGGAGACAACAACTTCGAGGAAGACCCGCCCAACGCGGTGCTCGCGTTCCTGGAGCCCGGCGATGAAGCACCCGAAGACGCGGTCGTCGTGATCCAGCAACCGCATCTTGAGAACGGCCAGCTCTCCTACTCCATCAAGACCCTCGAGGGGACGGTTCCCACGCAGGCTGGCCCCGTCACGCTGTTCATCGACCCATTCGGACGGCCGCTGTCGCCCGTATCTGTATGCGGGGTGAGACGGCGCGAGCGGCGACGCGACCGCAGACGGTAGTTCCTCGCCCGGGACGGGCCGCTAGCGATCCAACCGCCACGCCCGACCGGGAGCGGGCGTAGCGAGCCTCACACCGATCATGAGAAATCCCCGGCAGAAAGCCCAGCGTTTGGCGTCCGGGAGCGACTGACGGGCGTCTCCCTCGCGGCTGCAAGCGACGCCGACGTGACGCGAGACCATGAAACCCGGGCTCCCATGATCGCTCGTGCACGTCGGCTGTGAGCCCACGTCACGGTTGCCTGTGCGCTACTGCGCCTCCTCCTCCTCGGCTTCGATCTCGTCCTCGAGCACGGCAATCACGATCCCCAGCGCCTCGGCGACATTGAGGGCAGCGTCCGTCGTCCGCGGCGTGCCGACGATCGGAGCGACAGCGATCAGGATGTCCTGGATCTGCTCGACCGTGACCCCGGCGTCAATCGCAGGACCGACGTGCACGAGATAGGACGCCGCAGGCGCACCGACAGCCGCCAGCGCGGCGATCCGCGCGGCAATGAGCGAGTTGGCATCCAGTCCGCACCGTGCGACCGACTCCGCGGTCATGGCGGCAAGCGTGTCAAGGAGGGGTCTGTCGGGCGATACGTCTGTCATGGCGGTCCCTTCGATTGCGGGCAGGTTCAATTCCGATAATCGTTACAAGGCTCGGCCGTCGCATCACCCGGATGGGGTGAATCACAACCGTACGGGCATCACCCATCACGCGACGGGCTGCATCCCACCGCCCGGCCCGAGTACACCCAGGGAGGTGACGGTGACGGTCATCGCTGCATCCAACTATCCATTCCTCTCGACATCTTCTGGATGATCCTGATCTTCTGCGCCTAGGTCATCTTGATCTGGATTGCCATCACCGCGCCCATCGACGTTTCCGGCGCCACGACATCTCGGGCTGGGGCAAGGCCGCCTGGGTCATTCTCGTGATCGTCCGGCCATTCTGGGCGTGCTTGTCTATCTGATCGTCACCGCGCCGGGATGGCTTGGATGCCGATCTTGTTGGCGAGCTCGGTCACGGCCGCGGCAGGAGGCCCGCGCTCTCGGCTAGCTTTACTGCTTCGGCTCGGTTGGTGGCTCCGAGTTTCTTGTAGATGTTTTGGACGTGCGTTTTTACGGTGGGACGGGCGATGCCGAGCTGGCTGCCGATGCCGGCGAGCGTTTGATACGTGGTGAGGAGCGCCAGGACGCGGGTCTCGGCTGGCGTCAGGGAAACAGTCTTGCGGGACTTGTTCTTTTTGGGCGGCTTCGACTGGCTGGTGATCGTGCTTTAACGGTACGTCGCGGGCGGTCGATTCGTTATCGGCCGATCTGGCTGATATCGCCGTGTCAAGGCCCCCTCGTTGGAGTCGAACAAGTGACCGGCGACGCCGCCCTGGCGTGTTCGTGAGGGACGACCGACAAGGTCGCCGTCGACGTCGCCCGCGACTCCTCGATCGACTCGAACAGGTGCTGCAGCAGCGGTTCCTCGTAGTTCGATTGCAGCGGAGCCTCCAAGCCTCGATCCTCGCTGATAGCCGTTTGCGTCTACGGAGGACCCTGAGCGATGTACCCAACTGCGCCCGGCGAGGTGGCGGGTGTCGTGTGGGCGCGGGGGCCGTGTGCGTCGAGCCCTGCCGGCACGACCGGATCTTCGTACGCGGGCGGACGTGTCGACGCGGATGGCGAGCAGGAGTTCATCGGGGCCGCAGGACGGTCGAGGGTGCGCTGGCCGGCGGCCGACGCTCGTGGCGATACTCGAGACGGCCAGCCGACGCCGTGGCGGGATGCGACCGGGCAGGCACCCCTGACGCTCGTTACAGCTTCAAACGCTTCCCCGCCACGGGCGCCTGCGAGCGGGGTTAGATTGTGCGTGCTCGCGGCTTGCTCCGCTTCGCGCGTGCGACGCCTGTAACTGCGCCATCAGCGCGAGTCCCCGTAACCGGCTTGTGTGACACGCGGTTGAGCTCGGCGTCAAGAAGATCGACGAGGACGCTGTTCCCGGCAACTCCGCGGAGCATCTCGAGGCTCGCCCGGTAATGAGCGAGCTTGGCGCGAGTCGTAGCTACATCAAGGCGCGAGATTGGCAGCAGCGTGAGCTCTCGGACTTTGGAAACCTTATCCGCGGCGAAGATCGCGACCGTGCTGGAGCCGGCGTGCGCCACACGATCGCGCAGCTCGCGCTTCCGCGAGCCGTAATCGTCGATCGATGGGTCGTCTGAGACCGACTCGACGAGCCCGGCAATGCAGGCTCCGAACCGGCGCTGAAGCTCCGCGCGAGTAGTCCCGGTCTTCTCGAGCACATCATGAAGCAGGCCCGCGGCGATGACTTCGTCTGGCTGCCCATCAGCGCGCAGCAGCGAACCAACCTCGATCGGATGGGCGATGAACGACGCGCGGTCGATCTCCCGGTACTGATTCGCGTGGCGGGCAGAGGCGAACGTGAGCGCGGCCCGTGCGATTGGCAGCCCGGGGAACAATTCGGTGGCGCGATGCGACCGCACGATGGTGCTGTTCCGGACCTCTGGATGTCCTTGAGTCGCCACGAGTTGTGAAGTCGACGTGAAAGGATGATCGCTGGCCGCGGTCGCCCGGCCATCATTGCAATTGGGTGATTGGAATCGAGACGCTGGTGCGGACTGCAGTCCCGCCTTCGCCGTGACGCGCCCGGTCTTCGACGGTGGTGGCACTCTCCGCGGCGTGGCCGCGTAGTTCTCGTCGGCGTTGAGCTCGGCGAGGTCGGCTAGCGCCTCGTCGAGCGCGTCGCTCGCGCCGATCGCGTTTTCGTGTCCTAAGGCAAGCATTTTCTCTATCCCGTAGGCGGTGTGGGTTTCGTCTGGGCGCCGGGTTGCACGGTCGGGATCCCTCGGGTGAATGGGAGGGCGATGAGCGCGAGGAGTGCGAGGATGGCCTCCGCGGTGCGTAGCCCGTCGATCTGGCTCTGCTTGTTGACCTTGATGATCTCGTTGGCGGTCGCGGACGGCACGTTCGCCTTTGAGAGCGCGGCCTTGACGTCGGCCTCGGACATGAACGGAACGCCGCTTGCGAGCTCCGTCTTTGCCTTGGAGACGACGCTGGAGGGAACTTTGGGGTTGTTCTGGATGCCGCTGAAGAACGCCGCGGTCATCGCGGAGATGAGCACCGCGCCTGCTAGGGCGGTGCCGATCGACGCGCCGAGCTGGGTGCCGGTGTTCTGGAGGCCACCGACCTCACCGCTCTTCTCGTCAGGCTCCGCTGAGACGGTCACGGCGCCGAGCTGCGAGGCCATCGCGCCGAGGCCGGCGCCAGCGAGCAGCAGCGGCCAGGTCACGATCTCCGGGCCGACGCCGACGTTGAGCAACGCGACCAGCAGCACGAGACCGGAGAACAGCAGCATGAAGCCGGCGCGGACGACTCGCCGCGGGTTCGCGTTGGGGCGCAGCTTGGGGACGCCGATGGCGAACAGGAGCAGGGAGAGCGAGAGCGGCAGCAGCCGCACGCCGGTTTGGACCGCCGAGATTCCGAGCGCGACCGACAGGAACAGAGCGACGGTGAAGAAGATGCCGGCTTGGATCAGGAACATGAACAGGAATGACATGACCCCGCTGCGGAGCTGGAGGTTGCGCAGCATCGTGGGTTCGACCAGAACGCCCTCGCCGCGCTTGATGCGCCGGCCCTCCCACCACACGAACCCGACCAGCACCAGGGCGCCTGCGAAGATCAGCCAGATCACTGGCGAGAGCCCGAGCCACTCCGGGGCGTCAGGCTTCGGTCTTACGAAGCCCCAGGTCCCCGACTTCAGGATCCCAAACACGATCGCACCCAGTCCGAGCGCGGACAAAGCCGTGCCGACCAGGTCGAGCCGGGCTCCTTCCTCGGCGGGCGTGTCGTTCATACGGCGAGCCAGGGCGAGGATCACGAGCACGATGACCACCTCCCCGACGAACACCCATCGCCACGAGGCGTAGGTGGTGAAGATGCCGCCGATCAGCGGCCCCAGCGCCGCGGCGATCGCGGCGGCAGCGGCGACCAGCCCGTAGGCGCGGGGGCGCTCGGGCTTTGCGAAGTTCGACGCCACCAGCGCCACGATCGCCGGCATGATCAGCACCGCCCCCAGCCCCTCAAGGAACGACCAGCCGAACATCAGCACCGCCAGACTATGAGAGAGCGCGGTGGTCAACGAGCCGCAGGCGTAGATAATGCATCCGATCGCGAACGCGCGCTTGCGCCCGATCATCTGACCGATCTTCCCGCCGGTGATCATCAGCGACGCCATCACGAGCGTGTAGAGCGTGATCGCGGTCTGGATCCCGGTCACCGTCGTTCCCACATCCTTCGCGACCGTCGCGATCGCCGTGTTCATGACCGTCGTGTCCAGCGCCATGACAAACTGCCCGGCCGCCAGCGTGATCAAAGCGATCTTCGCAGCGCTGGCGCTCTTCACCGCAGCTCCCGCCCCCACCGACGGTTCAACATGCGGATGGGAACTCATCTCGGCACCCGACCCCTCTCAACCGGCGAGCGGTCAAGTCCGTTCGTCTGCCGCTCAATTTTGATCTGCCCGCCAGGCTTTCGCCGATCGATCGGCCCGGGTTGCTCAATCAACGCCATCGCGAATCCGTCCGGCTCATGAGCACGCCGCTATCCGACAGGAGGTCCAGCGCTTTCATCTGGCTTTACTGCTTCGGCTCGTTTGGTAGCCACGAGTTTCTTGTAGATGTGTTTGGACGTGCGTTTTCACGGTAGAACGGGCGATGCCGAGCTGGCTGCCGATGCCGGCGAGCGTTTGATACGTGGTGAGGAGCGCCAGGACGCGGGTCTCCGCTGGCGTCAGCGAAAAAGTCGTGCGGGACTTGTTCTTCTTGGGCGGCTTCCGCTGGCTGGTGATGATGCTGTCACGGTACGTCGCGGGCGGTCGATTCGTTATCGGCCAATCTGGCTGATATCGCTTTGCCCAAGGCTCCCTCGCTCGGTTCGATCCGGTGACCGGCGCCCTGGGGCGTTCGTGACCTGCGACCACAAGGTCGTCGTCGCCTGCGGACTCCTCGATCGACTCGAACAGGAGCTTGCAGAAGCGGTCGCCGGCGATTGACGGTTGCGGTGGCTGAGTGGGGGACGGGGCGCGATCGCGCCCCGTCCCTCCGCGCCCGTGAGACGCGCCGCCGACCTCGCAGCTTTTCCGCCGCGCTCTATGCGGTTTTTCACGGATCCAACCCGGTCTTTCACGGATCCAACCCCCATGACGCCAAGGTAACGTCAAAGCTGTCCTAGTATTGGGCACCGGTGGCATCTACTGATGCGGCTGACCGGTTTTGTTGACCGTTACGTAATGCGATCTGGCTCGCGCAAAGGAAGCTACCGACTTGTCCGAGATTTGCACCGTCACGCCCTACGGTAGTGGGGCGATGGCGACGCGGGTGTGCGTCGTCAAGACAGTTGAGCACCAAACGGCGTGCAGGTCGCGCTTGCGCGGGCACCTCGTGTTCGTCTCGGCGTCCAAGACTGGCGAGTCGCAAGCCTGCCCGAAGTCGGGCTGGCGCGGGAATCGGCGCGAGCGTGGAGGGCTGAGCGATGAGTAGCGTTGCCTCTTCCAGGCCTAGGGCGCTGTCGCCGGCGTCGAAGCTTCGAGTTCCGACTGTCCCGCCTTGGATGGTGCCGCGACCTCGCCTCTCTGCGGTACTGAAGGCCGCGGAGCGCAGCCGGGTGGTATTGGTTTCTGCGCCGGCGGGTTATGGGAAGTCGACTCTTGTCGCGCAGTGGACTGACCTGGATCCGAGGCCCAGCGGGTGGGTGCAGCTCGGCCCCGGCGACAACGACTCCGTCGTGCTGCTCGCCCGTATCGTGGCGGCCCTCGAGCGGACCGGCCCGGTTTGCGATGAGCTCCTCGAGGAGCTGTCAGGACGCACGCCCAGGATCGATGAGGTCGCCATTCCTCTCCTCGCGGCCGACCTCGGCGAGCGCGACCCATTCGTTCTGGTGCTGGACGATGTGCACGTCATCACGGCTAAGAAGAGCCGCGCGATTCTCGCGTGTCTCGCCGACCAGGTTCGATCCGGGTCTCAGTTGGTGTTGGTCACGCGCGGCGATCCGGGGGTGCCACTCGGCCGGCTCCGCGCGAGTGGGGATGTGGCCGAGATCGGGACCGCGCTCCTCGCCCTGGACCCGACGGAGACCCGTGATGTTGCCGCCAGCACAGGACTGGAGTTATCGCAGGCGGCGGCCGGGACCCTTTGGGAGCGGACGGAGGGATGGGCCGCCGCGGTTGCCCTGGCCACGCTCGCGCTGCGCGGCCGTGCCGATGGCGCCGTCAGGGCCGCCGGTCTGTCCGGCAATCAGCAGCAGATCGCCGACTACCTCCTGGAAGAGGTGCTCGAGCGCCAGCCGGACCATCTCAAGCGTTTCCTGCTCGGGACGTCGATCCTCGATCAGATGACGGCGCCCCTGTGCGATGCAGTGCTCGACACAAGGGACGCGGCTGGTTCGCTTGAGGACCTCGCGCGTTCCAATGCCTTCATCGTCGCGCTCGACGATCAGCGCGAGTGGTATCGCTACCACCACCTGTTCAGCGATCTCCTCCGTGCGGAGCTCAAGCGGCGCCACCCGGAGCTGCTCCCCGTATACCTCCGACGAGCAGCAGGTTGGTGCGAGGGGCACGGATCGCCTGGCGAGGCGTTCGCCTACGCGCATGAGGCCGGCGATCTCGCTCACGCCGGCCGCATCGCGCTCGCGTACCGGGACGAGTTTGCAAGCCGCGGGCATATCGAAAGCCTGCGGCTGTGGCTCGACCGCTGCACCGACGCGGCCATCGAGTCAGACGCGCAGCTGTCCATCGCGGCCGCGTGG
>Ga0310038_10003282_pt1 | contig 11736 bp, 16 predicted proteins | sample Sb_taG_6_FD_200461 | JGI IMG/M metagenome (GOLD analysis project Ga0310038, IMG submission 200461) | Peat soil microbial communities from Weissenstadt, Germany - Sb_50d_4_PS metaG (v2) (version 2) | ecosystem: Environmental > Terrestrial > Soil > Wetlands > Peat | place: Germany: Weissenstadt... | reverse complement strand
GTGGTGCTGAGGTTGCGGAGGTGCGCGAGGGTGGCTGCCGGGGGAAGGGCGGCCTCGCGGATCCGGGCGAACGTGTTCTTGTAGGCGGCGACCTCGGCGGGCCTGGTGACCTCGGTGATGTCGGTGTCGTTCTCCAGGTAGACCACGGGCGGGTCGGCGTCGCCGGGGAAGTCGAAGATGTTGATCAGGCTGCTCATCCCCGGGTGCGGGCCGTCGGCGAACCGCAGCATCCGCAGCTCGACGTCCGGCCGGGCGCTGACCGCGGCCAGGTGCCCGATCTGGGCCCGGCGGTCGGCCGGGGTTCCCCACCGGTACAGCAGCGAGGCCTCGGTGATGACGGCGATCAGCCGGGGCGCGGTGCCGTCGGCCCGGTCCAGGATCTGCTGGCGGCGCAGCCGGGCCGCCAGCGCCCGCTCGCGCCAGGGCGGCGGCCACGGGCCGACGGCCAGCAGCGCCTCGATGTAGGGCCGGGTCTGCAGCAGCCCGGGCAGCACCAGCGGCATGTACACGCTGATCCGCGCCGCATCATTCTCAAAACCCGCGAACTCGTTCCCCTTGCCGAACACGTCCTCATACGACCGCCACCAGACCCGCTCACGAGCCAGGCGGCCCAGATCCTCCAGCTCTACCCGCTCGCTGTCGCTGGCCTGGTAGATCCGCGCCAGGTCGCGGACATGACTGGCATCGGGCAGCCGCCACTCGTCACGCTCGTAGCGGTCCAGCCTGCCCCGGCTCCAGCCGAGCTTGTCGCTGGCTTCGTTCAGGCTCATCCCTGCCCGCAGCCTCATCGCGGACACGCGGCACGCCAGCCGCCGCTTCGCCACGGTGGCCCCGTAGGCGTCGTCGGCCAAGAGGATTCCTCCTTGACAGGGCGTCGAAGTGAGTTTATCAGTGAGGGAATCTGTGATGCACAGATCCGCTTCTGGCCGTGACGGACCCCCGGCGATCCGGCCGGAGCGCTCCTGCGCGCAGTGAGCGGCCAAATGCGCGCCTGCGGGCACGCTGCCTCGCGCGGCCCCGGCTATGGCTCCAGGCTCCTGCATGGTCGCCTATGCCTGCATGGTCGCGTATGCCAACTCGGAAACGACAAACTCCGCGCCCGGTGTCCGTGGGGAGTTAGATCAGTCCAGGTCCGCGTGGCCGTCAAGATCGGCGCCGCGATCGTCGCCATCGCAGAAATGACCGGCGCTGGCGCGGTCAGGTCGATTCGGATCGATCGTGCCGTGCGGGCCTGTCGCGCCGTCTCGGGCTCGGCGGGCTCAGCTGCTCGGCCGGGGGCGTGGTTCCGCGCGGGCCGGCCGGTCAGAAGCACTTATTGGGAGTGCAGACGATGGCGAGGGACTGGAGGCACAGCAGCAGGGATATGGCGCACACAGTTGCCTGCCGTAGCGGCGCCGTAGGCGACCGTCGCGTAATCGCCGCTGTTCCCGGTCCCAGTCACGTACACCGTGGCCCCGTCCGGGCCACGGCCGACGCCAGACGCTCGGCCGGGATGTCCTTCGGCGGGGCGGGGCAAGCCCGGCGACGTGCCAGTGCGCGGAGGACGACCGCGTCCGCCGCCGGCGAGCCGGCGGTGCATGCCCCAAAAATTTACTGCCTTTGGTTATTTGACTCAAAGCCGGACAGCCGCCAACATAGAAGAACTCACCAACCTGCCTCCCTTAGGGGCTAAGTCTCCTTTGGAGGAGGTGGGTCTAGTGGCGGATCTCGCTCCGCCGAGCTATGTACGGCGACTCGCCCAAGCTGCCAGTGCGCTTGAGGCTGTCACTGGGCTCATTGAACAGGTCGCCAGACTCCTGCGGCAGCTGGTGCACGCAGCTGGGTGGATGGCTCTGTTGTGCGGCATGGTCAGCTTGTTGATCCATCCGCAACTGTCGCTGGAGCACCTCGTCACACCAGGAGCGGGGGTATTGGCAGTCTTGCAGAGCCTCATCAGACTGCCGAAAGGGCTTGAAGACAAGACTGTCGATGTGCAGGACGACATCAGAAAGATCAACACGGCCCTGCATCCCGAAGAGGGCGACGTTCCAGCCAGGGAGGCCGCAGGCCATAAGCAATTGGCGCTGCCGCCCACGAGTTCGGCCATGGGGGCGCGCAATGGGCAGGCAGCAAAGAGAGCGTCGGCGAGGGCGAAGTCCTGAACTGGGCGTTCAACTGTCACGGCCAGTTTGCGCTGCGGGCCAGCAGCAGCACGCGCCGCGGTCTCACCGGCGCATATGCCGGGGCCAGCATCTGATGAGACAGCGTGACGCCGCCCGCCGCATGGCCGCCCGTGCGCAGCAGCCAAGCACCCGCCAGCAGCAGGGAGTCACGGAACTCGCAACCTAGATCTGGACACTTTCGCGATAAGCGGTCCAGACCTACCTTGCGAATGCCAGGTCGGGCGGGAGGCCGTTCGGCCGCCGCAATCCGCCGAAAGTGCTGGGCTGACCTGGACATGATCTGCCGCCACCGTCCAGATCAGACTTCGTGTCCCAGCTAGCAGCACATGCCGCGCGCAAGGATCAACGGCCGAACGAGACAACGAGCGAGACTGCGAGACTCAGGAGCCCGCCCGCGAGCCCACGCGAATAGTGGCGCAGCACGGACGCGACAGTGCTCTTGGTGCTGCCCGACGCGGGGCTGCGCTGCCCGACACGATCTTGACTGTTCCCTGCCGGTTACCTGGCGCGGGGGTCCCCTCCCCGGCTTGGCTGAGCGGTGCCACCCGAACTCAGCTAGTTCCTGGGAGGGGACAAGCGAAGCCTGACCGGGGAGATCACGAACATTCTTGAGGCTTACGACCTGCCAGGGTCGCTGCGGGACGCCGCCGAGCTGGCGGGCTGCTCCCATCACATCGTCGCGCGGTATGTCACCGGGCGCGAACGGGGCCGGGCAGTGTCAGACAGGTCGGCGCAGCGGGCGGGGGTGACCAGTCCGTTCCTGGCCAGGGTGGAGGAACTGGCCGGCCGGTCGCACGGGAAGATCCGTGCCGACGTGGCGCACGAGAAGATCACCGCGATGGGGTATACGGGTCGGAGCGGACCACCCGGCGGCGGTCGCGCAGATCAAGGCTGCCTGGCACGCGGGGCGGTGGCGGGTGCACCGGCCGTGGATTCCCGAGCCGGGCATATGTGCGCAGTACGACTTCGGCGACGGGCCGCTGACCGGCCAGGTGAAGACGACGCTGTTCTGCCTGAGGCTGACCTGGTCGAGGTACCGGGTGGTGCTGCCGCTGCCGGGCAAGATGTGGCAGTCGGTGGCCAGCGCGGTCGACGTCGCGCTGCGGCAGGCCGGCGGCTGCCGGGCATACCTGCTGACCGACAACGAGAAGACTGTGACGACCGGACACGTCGCGGGGCTGCCGGTCCGCAACCCGGCCGCGGCGTGTCCACGACGTCCAGATGGCTCCCACTCAAGCCAAAGCGCGGCAGACTGTCCTCATGGAGTACGTGCGCGCGACGATGAAGTACGGCCTGAGTGTGGAGAAGGGCACTGACCGCGTTCCCGACGACGGGAGGTACCACTTCCTCGTAGATGGCGAGATCGTCCTGTCGACGCCCGTCGAAGCGCTCGCGCTAGCCGAGATGGAAGAGGCCAAGGCCGCCCGGCAGGCCCAGGGTCGCGAGTTGCTGCGCCGTGAGATGGCAGCCTTCGACGTGCGTGCCTTCCGTGCCGCTAACTATGCGGAGAAGCAGAGCCGCGACCAGGGCAAGGGCGGTCGCGGCATTGGTCGGCGATAGCGGCACCGCATCGAACGCGCGCGTTACGGCGGTTGTGGGTGCGAACGCCGTGACTCTCACGAAAGAGGTCACGACGCTCCCAGCCGCACCGGTCATCGTGGACGTCGTGTCGCCCGAGGGAGTGGACGTTCGTCTGGATGGGCGGCTCTTGCATGGTGCCGGGCCTCGGGTGCTGACAGCCGTGGATCTCACACGCTCTACGGGCTTCCACCGGCTGCAAGTCGGTCAGCAGACGTTCTCGTTCGCGACCGAGGACGCGAAGCTCCGGCTCGACGGGATCGAGCAGATGCTTTCGGCGCTCCGCACCAGCGGCACCGGGTGGTCCGGACAGCTTCTATTCAGCGATGGTGTTGCGCTGCGTGATCCGCACGTCGTGTACTCCTGGCTCGATCGCTGTGCCGACGCCACGCTTGAGTGCGTCCGACGCATCATCGATGTGCCGCTCTCGATCAGTCGCTCCGACCGCACACCAAGCCGTCGCGGCGGCCGATCGCTCCACCAGACGGCCACGACCCGCCTTCTACGCGCGCACCCGGACCGGTACCTAGAGCAGAGCCCGGCCGGTCTGCTGAGGCTCGGCGGAAAGCGGTATGACCCTCTTCGCGTCGTAGTTCGAACACGCACTACATCGGTCGAGTCCGCCGCCAACCGCCGTGCGGTGTGTCTCGTCAGCAGACTTGACGGACTGGTGTCCGAAGTCCTGGCAGCGGATCCCGACGCACACGTCGCTGAACGATGTCGTTCATGGAGAGAGTCGGTTTCGCGGCTTCTGCGACGACCGCTCGCTCGGATGCTGGCAGCAGGCGCGCCAGTGGGGGCACTTGCAGCACCGAGGCAGACAGAGGAAGCCGTTGCCGCGCGGTACCGCGAGTCTTACCGCTTTAGCGTCGATCTCACTGCGCGCTTCGGGTGGGCACCTACCCAGCGGGTGCTTCCTCGGTTCAGCTACGTCGACCGCGCAGACACCATCTACCAGGCGTTCGTCGCCACAGTGCTCGCCGACGCGCTCGGCCTCGCTCAGACCGCGCCGGTGCTGGGACAGATGCCCCTTGCCTTTGCGGGGGACGACTACGAGATCTACTACGACACTCACCCGGGCCCTTCCGTCTTGCGCTCGTGGCGCTATGGAAGCGCCAGGCCGGATGCGTCGCGGCCGGATGTGCTGCTGCGGCGCCGGTCCTCCGGGGAGGTGCTCGTCATCGACGCTAAGTACCGCGTCGAGGGAACACAGGCGACCGAGGACAGCCGAAAGGACGTCTCGGCTTACATGGCTCTTTACGGGCTGGACACGGTAGTCATCGCTTATCCGGGTCAATCGCCCGCCCGATGCGCCGTCGTTACCGGACAGGGAAAGACGATCCTGGAGTTGCCCGTTGGGCCGTGGCCAGGACTGAAGACCGAATTGGTAGACGCGCTGCCAAGGCTGGTCGCAGCAATGCGTCCGCCGGTCTACTAGAAAAGAGGCAGTAGCTCGTCCGGCGGACCATCCTTCATGCGCACGATGAGCGCCTCGATCTCCGAGTAGTTGGGAAGTCCCGTCGCCGCCGCGAGCAGCGGATCGGCGTCCGCATGTGTGCCGCGAAGTTGGTGCACGATCTTGTCGGCGACCGCGCGCCCCAACGCCGCCAGCTCGTCGGGCTCATGGCGCGGCGCGTAGGCAATCTCCAGGGCTACGTCGCGAAGTATGCCGAGCGTGAACCACGACCGGCCCGGGCTAGTGCCTAGGACGGCATCCGCGATGCTCTGCAATTTGTCTCGTACACCTTGTGACAGATCGCTCGCCGCGGTCACGGACGAGAGGGCATCATGACGCATTTGATCGAATTGTGCCGGTCGGTTCCCGGTGAACCGCGTGGCGACTCGGTTCGTCTGCTGCTCGATGAGGTCAACAGCGAGGTCGACGATGGCGGCTATGCCGTTCGCGGCGACCCGTTCAGCCAGTACGTTCGGCATCGTGATCGCGGTGGACCGGCGTTTCGTGGGCGAACTGACACGCGTCCGAGTCTCAGGTTCGTCACGGTAGGAGTTGCAGGTGGCGATGATGAACGTGTCCACCGGCAAGTAGGTCATCTCGCCGCCAGGAAGCCTGACGACGCGCTCCTGGTCCTGCGTGGCGACGAGCACCGACGCAAGGTATTCCTCGATGGCAGCCAGATTGAACTCCTCGAGTATGACGACGTGCGCCTCGAGCGGCGCGTCCGTCTTCAGGATCCCGCTGGCGAAGTCGCGTAGCTGGGGCCTGCCGTCGAGGCGCTCGTAGCCGATGAACTCAGCCTCGTCGTAGTCAGACCGGATCGGGATCATCAGCGGGGTGTCAAGGCCGAGTTCGGCCTCCATCGACCTCCCGAGAAGCTCGGCAAACATCGTTTTCCCCGTGCCAGGTTGGCCGACAAGCACCACCAGGTCGCCCCGCAGCCAAGCCGTCACGACTCGCCGCACCAGCCCGCCACCGGGTGGCATCCGGAAGCCGCCCCTGATGACGCGGATCTCGATCGCCGCGACTAGGGCGTCGAGATCCATCCCCACTGTTGGCGCGGGCGGGTCGGCGCCCAGCTGCTGGGCAAGCTCGTCAGGCGACGGTGCCGTTTCGAATGGAAGCGACTTGTAATCACCCGGTACGCCATCGACATACAGAGTGCCGACAAGGTCGGCTCGGTGTGGGTTGAAGGTCGCCTTGAACCAGTCAACGAGCGCGTCGATGTCGGCGACGTCTTCATTGCGCCCGAACCAGAGCGCAAGATCCACGATCTTCAGCGGCTTCCTGCCAGCGACAAGCTCAGAGCCTGCCGCTGGCGTCAAGCGCCAGTTGTCACGCGCGCCCGACACCTTCGTCTGAATCAGCACCCTGCCACGGCCGCTGGTGTCCGTGCGCAGGCGCTGTAGCCCGCCTCCTGGATACTTCCGCTTCTGCCACGGCTCCTGCTCTGACCAGATCGCGCGCCACGGTCGGTCTGGGTCGGGCGCTCGTGGCAGCGCGAAGTACTGATTCAAGAGCGCGCTCTCCTCACTCGACCCGAAGGGCAGACCCGCGACGGGGTCACCGCCCGTTTCCACGGCCGCCTTGAGCAGCGCCGGGATCGAGACCACGGCCAGCGGGTGCGTGTCCTTGATGTTCTCAACGGCGCGCAGAACCAGGGCGTTCGGCGGGAAGGGCACGAGGAGAATCTACCGGCATTGACCCGCTGAGTTCTCGAACGTCACACATGCCGTCCGTCAGTCCGCCTGCTCCATCTCCTTGGCGATGAGGTCGCAGAAGACCGGGTTGAGGTCGATGCCTATGGACGACCGCTCCATTTCCTGCGCGACGTACATCGTCGTGCCGCCACCCACAAACGGGTCGAGTACGACGCCGCCGGGTGGGCAGCCAGCGTTGAGGCACCGCTCAACCAGGCGGCGTGGGTACGGCGCATAGTGAGTGCCGCGCGCGCGCGTACGCCGCTCAGGTTCGATAAACCAGACGTCTTCCTCGCCCGCGAGGCCAGCCCGGTCGAAGTAGTACCGGACCGACTTCGAGAACAGGAAGATCAACTCGTATTTCCGCCAGGGCCGGTCCTTGCCAGTCGGTTCCGGGATTGCGCTCTTGCGCACCCACACGATGGGAGAACGAAGGATCCATCCGTCCTGCTGAAGCGCGAGGGCGACACGCCATGGGATGCCGATCAGTGACTTGCGCGGCAGCCCAAGACCCGGTCCGTCAACGGCGCGAAGGCTCGCCATTCGACGCTTGCGATGTTTCTCGTCCTCGCCGTGAGGGCGGCCCTTGGCGTTGTAGTACGTGTCGCCTAGGTTCAGCCAGAGTGTGCCGTCCTCGGTGAGAACGCGCTTCAACTCGGCGAACGTCTCGCGCAGATTCTCGACGTAAGCATCGATGGATGGCTCCAGCCCGAACTGGCCCTCCACCTCGTAGTCGCGTTGCCAGTAGTACGCCGGGCTGGTGACTGTCGTGTTCACTGAGCCAGCGGGGAGTTGGCGAAGTACCGCACGCGCGTCGCCTTGGTGGAGATCCCACGTAGCGCCGCTGTGTCCCTTCCCTGACGCATAGGGCATGAGGGCGCCGATCTCGCTAGGTGCGGGCACGACGCAGAGTGTCCCAGGCGGCGCCGACAGTTTCAGGTCTCGCTGTGGCACCTTCAGATCTTGCTGTGGCTCCGTCACAGCGTCAAGTGTAAGAGATCTCCGACGGATGTGCGAACATCGCCACGCTTCCGCGTGTTGCGGCTAACGGAGGGGCAACCTTCACGTTCACCCCTATCCTGGGTCGGGTGGAGCCGGGAGACCTGCGGCGGCTAGCGGAGCACATCGTCGGGCCGGCGGAGATCGCCGATCTGCTGGGCGTCCATGCGAACACTGTTAACGCATGGAAGGTGCGTGACCTCGACTTTCCTGCGCCGATCAGGCGGCTACGCGGTATCGACCTATGGGATCGGCGTGAAGTGCTGGCGTGGGCTAAGCGCACCGGGCGATATCCGCGTTCCGCGCAGCGTGAGGCTGGCACGAAGAAACGAGATTCGGGTGGCACGTCATCTTGAGATCTGTGCCGCCGAGCGTGGAGACAGCTCCGTCCAGAACCCGACTGCATGCCGGATGAGCGTCGTTGATGTGCGGGAGCTGATCGGCGCGCGGCGCGACCGTGCCAGGCGGGCATCGCAACGCAAGCCCGATGGCGGAAGCGCCAGCGGCACCGCCTTGATCTGATACGGCTGGACTAGGCAACGCATCTCGCCGCATCTCGCCACATCCATCAATCTTCTGGTGGGAACTAGACAACCTCGCCAGACCTGTATCCAATCGAGCTGAGCAGGATCGTGCTGCTCGCGAGCGTCTTGGGCCTGGTTTCGCCGCCAGGCCGACACTAGATCACTGACCCTCGTCACAATCGGTAGCGGTCACAGGGCGGGGTGCCTCCGGCGTCGCAGATCAAGTGAGGCCGCCGTGTCTTACATCAAGTGAGGGCTAGGCAGGATCGACCTTCGTCGTTGATCTTCGTCGAGCACCCGGATTCGTCAGGCCAGCAGGCCGAGCGACCGCAGGAAGCCCACAGCGATCTGGTCCTTGACGGCCTGATAGCTCTGACGGCCGCCATCGAAGCCGCAGTCGGCAATCACCTCCTGCGGTCTACATCCCCAATCCTCAGCTTGCCCGCCACTGGGCCAAGGTAATGGCCGCCGAAGCCGTCCTCAACCCACTCCGGGCGTGTTTCCACCCATCCCCGGGCTACATACTTCTGGCTGCCAGTGGTATACCAGACCACAAGGTCACCAGGCACGGAGTCCTTCGGCATCTTCCGACATAGCCGTCCGTTGTGTGCCCGGCGGCAATCCCGGCGTCCAGCTCGTCGGTGTTGTCCGGCTCCGTGTTCACTTGCAGTACGCGCAATTTGATCACGGCCGCTTCTCCCGTGATGTGGTGCCCTATCGGCGGGTGACGGGCCCTCACATTTCGGATGGTACGCGCCCGGCTGTGCTCGCCTGGCCTGGCCTGGCCTCGCCTCGCCTGGCCTCGCCTCGCATTTCCCTCGGTCCACTGTCCTTCGCGCCTAATCCAGGATTCGGAAGTGATCCATGCTGAACCAGCACGAGGAGTTACATCGCAGCTCAGACTTGTGTTTATGTCTTGGCATGATAACTAGTTATGCTAATTTGGTAGCATGACCGAAGACCAGGAACGTCTGCCACTGACCGACACATGCTGGTGTGGTTGCCAGCGAGAGACAACGAGGGGAGCGTTCTGGTTTCAGGGACATGACAAGATCGCAGAAGCCGCACTCAATGCACTTGATCACCGTGACTCCGTGGCACAGCGACTTCACGACCGTGGCTTCGGACCTGACCGTTCAGTTACGGCTGCCGCGGTCCAACACGGCGGCTGGAGCAGATGCGAGCACTGCGGATACCCGGGCAGGCCCGCAAGCGTACGACTGCACCAGGCCAAGTATCCCAACTGCCGCGAGAATCCAAATCCTTGGCCGACTGAGTGATGCTGTCCCCGCTGTCAGCGGTATCGCGCATCCCGCTCGCCTTTAGAAAGGCGGCTCGGGTGACCAAGGATCCTGAGCTGATTGAGCCCACGGGTCATCGTTCGCGAGCCCCGCTGGAGGCATCCCTGGACGCCCGAATAGCCGAAGCGAGTAACTTAACGAGTTCTCTGCACGCTGAATCAGGAAACAGCCTCGATTTGGGTCCTGATCGCCTCTATCCGGTCCAAGACCTTGGCAAGCAGGTCACTCGGTACTACATTGTGTTCGCAATGCCTGTGCACCAGGCGCTTGACGACCTCCTCTAGGCCGTACTCACGCAAGCACGGGCCGCACTCACTCAGATGAACCTGTATTTGCGCATAAGTTGCCTGGTCAACCTCGCCTTCAAGATAGCTGTAAACGAGGTCAAGCACAGTGCTGCAGGGCACTTCGTGAGCTACGGGGACCTTCCGCTCCGCGACCTTGCGGTGAGTAGCGGTAATGACCGCGCCGAACACAAAGCCGAGTGCGGTGATCAGCTTAAACAGATTGCCAGGTCGGTCGTTGATTAGAGCGGCGAGTTCCTCCGCCCGCGCCTGCGCCCGCGCCTGATTTGCGTACTTGCAGAAGGCTGACCATTGCACAAGTTTTCGCGCGCACCATGGCGCTGCATCGGTGCACTCATTGACTAGAAGTCCGAGAAGGATGCTCAGCAGGGCCACTTCGACAGTCATACGGCACAACCCGCCGGGCATCTGGGTTGCAACGGGTGTAGAACGCGGTGCGATCGCTGATGCGCGCCTGGGCATCGTTCACGCAGCAGTTCCCGTGCGCATACTTCGCCGGTCGGGGTGACCCGGTAAAAGCGTCTACGCGGCTTGCTTGGCTCCGGATTGCTGTCTTCCCATCGCCCCTCGATCCATCCGAGGTCTTCCAGCCTGTCAAGCACACCGTACACGGTCGGGCCCGATCGTTTCGTCGCCTTCATGATCGCCCAGCCGTGCAGGTCATCGGCATTGCTGTCGAGCGCCTGGAGCAGGACCTCGAGGACCTCCAACAGGGGCCTGGTGACCCGGATCGGACTGGTCATCATCCACTTGCCTTACCTAAGTCGGATAGCGTCGTCGGCTGGCAACGTCTCGGCGTCCTTCTTTATTCCGGAGCTCAACTCCGACCGGCAGGACCATGAAACCCCCGTTTTCAGTGCCTGGAACTCGAGGTCAGCGGGCCTGCGGTCGATGGCTCCATTGCGCCGAGGGATCTCGCTCGCTTGGGCTCTCAGAGCCGCAGCTGGGCGTCCAGAAGCGCCACAGAGGACCGCTCCGCAAGTTGGCTACGCTCACGCAGTCCCATCGCACATGCAGGGAGTTTCTAATCTCGGAGGCGCATGGCCGGGCTGACGTACCCTTAGACGCCGCGCATGCCAGCTTCCTCGTGACCGAGCCGCCCTGACCTGAGCACGTCGGCGATTCCGTCCTCGTCCATCCACACTTTGTGCCCGTACCGCAAGCCATGAGGAGTTAGGACGCGGACGAGAGCCTGCCCCAGGAAGCGAGGCGGGCCTCATGAAGCAGGAGGCTCAGGCTGCGGCTGACTCCGGCGCGCCGCGCCAGATCAGCTTCGTGACGATGCCCTTGCCCGGCTCGGCCCGGACCGGGGCTAGTGCAGCGCACCGTAAGTTCCTGACGGGGGGCTTGGTTACCGAGCGTGGTGTTCATGCGGCTTCCGGCAGGGCGCCAGGCAGGGATTCGGGCTGGCGGTGCCGTTCGAGGTAGCGGGCGTGCTCGGCGTCGGCGTCGTAGCTCCATCTGTAGGGGCGGGCGTTCTTGTTGTACCGGACGGTGAACGCGGTGATCTTGGCGTCGAGGTCGTCGCGGGAGGTGAAGTCGCCGCGGCGCAGCAGCCGGCGGGTCAGGACCCCGAACCACTGCTCGATCATGTTGAGCCAGGAGGCGTGCTTTGGCGTGTAAGTGACGGCGAACCGGGGATGGGCGGCCAGCCAGGCCCGGGTGGCGCGGGAGGTGTGGCTGGAGCCGTTGTCCATGATCAGGTGAATGC
>Ga0310038_10003278_pt1 | contig 11742 bp, 8 predicted proteins | sample Sb_taG_6_FD_200461 | JGI IMG/M metagenome (GOLD analysis project Ga0310038, IMG submission 200461) | Peat soil microbial communities from Weissenstadt, Germany - Sb_50d_4_PS metaG (v2) (version 2) | ecosystem: Environmental > Terrestrial > Soil > Wetlands > Peat | place: Germany: Weissenstadt... | reverse complement strand
ATAAATAGATATTTCGTTTCACGCACCACTCCTCTTACCTGGAATTTCCATTTTGCTTTCCCGGCGGCGGAATTATACCGCCAGTTGCCGCTGCTGCGATCTTTTTCTGCATTCGATCCAGAGCCAATGAACCGGACGCGCCCGGCAGAGCATTTGCCAGAACCAAAAGGCCATGATTTGCCCCACTTCGAAGCGATTTCTCAGACACCCTCCCTAAACTCCCCTCCTCCGTCCAGATTGGTTTCGCCTGGCTGCCGCGCCTATCCGACTGGCAGCGGCAAAGCCTCTATCTGCCGCAGCATGATTCCGAACATGCGCCGCGTGAGATGGTTCCGCGCTGGACAATAGTTCATGCTCGTAGGCGGAAAGCCCGTGTCCATGCCGCCGGCACACGACCTGTCTCCGCACAGCGAGCGTCGAGTTCGCCATGAAGCTCGGCGGAGTGCGGCACGACGATGTAGCCGGATCGCAGATCTCCGACCATCAGGCGCTTCTTCCCTTCAGCCAGGTACAGCACCACGAGCGGACACAGACAGGCAACCGAAAAAGGGAAACCGCCCTTGCACACTGCCGCGAGTTGCTCGGCACAACGACCTGCACAGATCGATCCGAAACAACGAGCCTGATGCATTGTCCCGCCTGCTCCGGAACCATGCTGGTCATCGAACGGATCACCAGCGCTCAACTTTACTTCCAGCCCGACCTGAGCCTCGCCACCCCACAGAAGTGCCGCAATGACAACTCATGAAACATCCGTGGATCACGACGTCTCTATCCCGGTCGCCCGATGAAAGCCCAGCCGTTTGCGCCATTCCGTGCCGGTATCGTCCCTTGGCGGCAATTGATGGCTTGCAGCGGGAGCGCGACCAAAACAGTACACTCACATCTAAGAGACGATGGATTCACCCCACACTCCTCTCAACGGTCCGCCGCTCAGCCCCGCGCTCACTGGTCAAAGAGTGTGTTTCGCATTCGACAACACATATGCGCGGCTTCCGGAGCACTTCTACGCACGCTTAGACCCAACACCGGTCCCGACGCCGCGCATCGTGAAAATCAATGCGGAACTGGCCCGGGAACTGGGACTCGATGCGGATGCTCTCACAAGCGAGCATGGTGTTGCAGTTCTCGCCGGCAACCGGGTGGCCGACGGCGCAGAGCCGATCGCGCTGGCCTATGCCGGGCATCAGTTTGGGTGCTTTGTGCCTCGACTGGGCGACGGGCGCGCCAACCTCCTCGGCGAGCTGGTATCGCGTGACGGCCAACGCTACGACGTCCAGCTCAAGGGCTCTGGCCGAACCCCTTTTTCACGCGGCGGCGATGGCAGAGCTGCACTTGGACCAGTGTTGCGAGAGTACATTGTCAGCGAGGCCATGGCGGCGCTGGGCGTGCCCACCACACGGGCCCTGGCTGCCGTGACTACCGGCGAACCAGTACTACGGGACACGGTCTTGCCCGGAGCTGTGCTGACGCGGGTAGCAGCAAGCCATCTGCGTGTGGGTACCTTCCAGTACTTCGCGGCACGGGGCGACGTGGACGGCTTGCGCATGCTTGCCGACTATGCGATCGCCCGGCATTATCCTGAGGCCGCGAAAGCGAAGGAGCCGTACCGGGCGCTGCTGGAGGGCGTAATCGCACGACAGTCGCAGCTGATCGCGCAATGGATGCTGCTCGGTTTCATTCATGGCGTCATGAACACTGACAACACATCCATCTCTGGTGAGACCATCGACTACGGTCCCTGCGCCTTCATGGAGTCATACGATCCGGCCAAGGTTTACAGCTCGATTGACCACGGCGGCCGCTATGCCTATGGCAACCAGCCTCGTGTGACGCTATGGAACCTGGCGCGCCTGGCCGAATCATTGCTGCCCGTTCTTGCGCAGGAATCAGGCAGCGAACAAGCAGGGTTGGTCGCGGCAAACGCAGCCCTCTCAGCCTTCGAGCCTCAGTTTGAAGCGGCCCACATTGCAGGAATGCGCCGCAAGCTTGGGCTCGTTGTAGAGCGCGAAGGCGATGCGGCTCTGGCCGAAAATCTGCTCCAGTGCATGGCTGCCAACCGGGCGGACTTCACCCTGACCTTCAGGAGATTATGCGATGCCGCAGCCGGACCGGAGGGCGACGCGAAAGTTCGCGCGTTATTTGCCGCCCCCGCCGCATATGACTGCTGGGCTGCTGGATGGCGCCGTCGTCTCGAAGAAGAGTTCGCAGATGGGCAGGCGCGCACCGCAGCCATGCGCAGGATGAATCCGGCATTCATACCCCGCAACCATCTTGTGGAAGCGGCGCTCGATGCCGCAAGCTTGCGCCAGGATTTCCAGCCCTTCGAGGACCTGCTTGCCGTTATCTCGCGGCCATATGACGAGCGGCCGGAGCTTGAGAGGTACTCGGCGCCCGCCCGCCCCGAGGAGCGTGTCCTGCAAACTTTTTGCGGGACGTAAAGTACTGACAATGTCATCCATTTGCGCTGAGCCTATTGAGCCGCTCGGCCTGTATTGAGTTCCATGGCCAAGATCGACGTACCATGGTCTTAGGGAGCCGAGGACACATGTCTACCGCAGAGATGAATCCATCCCGCAAGCACGCATTCACAGATGCTGGTGCACCCCAACTTCCCGAACCGACCTATGCCGAGCGCGTCCGCACCCTCGTTTCCCTCTGCACGATCGCGACTCTCTCAACCGTCTCCCGCAAGCGGCCAGCATATCCGTTCGGTTCTCTCATGCCTTATTCGATCGACGAGACTGGACGACCTATCTTTCTGATCAGCGATATGGCCATGCATACCCAAAATATTCAAGCTGACCACCGGGCAAGTCTCTTTGTGGCTCAAGCGGGCGACGGCGATCCGCTCGGCACCGCGCGGGCAACGCTTGTTGGTGATGTACTTCCTGTACCGGAGGATGAAGTTGGCGAGGCCCGTCAACGCTATTTATCGCGCTATGAGAACAGCCGTTCCTGGGTGGACTTTAAGGATTTTAGCTTCTATCGCCTGCAGCCTCTGGACATTTACTATGTCGGCGGCTTCGGGGTCATGGGATGGGTGACTGCGGAGGATTACCGGTCAGCAAAGGTTGATCCGCTGGCCGACGCGGCTCCCAAGATTCTCGGACACATGAACTCAGATCATGTTCCCGCGATGATCCTGCTGGCTAAAGTTCATGCAGGCCTCGACGCGACTGAGGCCGCAATGACGGCGGTCGACCGGCTCGGATTCCACCTTCGGCTGAAGACGAACGACGGCATGAAAGGGACGCGCATCAACTTCCTCCATGAAGTCCAAGACTCGGACGAAGCACGCAAAGTACTCGTGGAAATGGTTCGAGCCGCTGCGCCGAAAGCCACACATTGACGCTGACGGGAACAACCGAAGGCCACGTTTTGCGGAAAAAGACGGCAAAACCCCTCTTGCCAGCTGCCGATCTGACTCGCACTGTCGGCGAGAGCAAGCCACGCCAACCGCTTCCGAGGCAGTTTTCAGAGTTCGGGGGTCACGAGGCCGGGCTGCCAGGCGTTGAATTGGTGCATAACTCGAAAGTACGGGCTATCCTGCTTTGCGGCCTTCCGGGTGTTGGACCGATCGTGGGAGCCGTACAATTTGAGGGAACCGGTGCCGAAAAGGGAGACTTCGAATGAAAACACCTTCAATAACAAGACGCGATTTTGTGCGTCTGGGTACAGGCGCAGCGGTGGCGGGAGCGGCGGTGAAATCGACGCTGCTGGAGCCGGCGGTGTTGGCGGCGCAGACAGCGACGGACCGGCAGAAGATCCGCTTTGCGTCGATCGGAACCGGGATTCGCGGCTGCGATTTGCTGCGCTCGGCGCGCAAGGTGAAGACAGGAATCCTTGTGGAGACGGCGGACCTTTACGACATGCACCAGAAGGCCGGTCTGGAGGCCTATGGGGCGGATGTGCCGACCAGCCGCGACTATCGCAGGCTGCTCGATCGCAAGGATGTGGACGCCGTGATCGTCGCGGTCTCAGATCATCTGCACAGGGCCATCGTTGTCGACTGCCTCGCGGCTGGCAAGGATGTCTATTGCGAGAAACCGATGTCGCACAACGTAGCGGACGGAATTGCCATGGTGAATGCGGTCGAGGCAAACAAGCGCATCTTTCAAGCGGGCAGTCAGCGCGTAAGTAACATCGTCTACAAGAAAGCGCAGGACATTTACGCGTCGGGCCGGCTGGGCCAGGTCACCTACATTGAAGGTCATTCCGACCGCAACTCGCCCTCAGGCGCATGGGTCTATCCCATTCCGCCAGACGCGAGCGAGCAGAACATCGATTGGAAGGCCTTCCTGCGTGATGCTCCGGAGCGTTCATTCGACGCGGTGCGGTTCTTCCGCTGGCGGTGTTTCGCTGATTACGGCGAAGGCGTGGCCGGTGATCTTTTTGTGCATTTGCTGTCGGGAATCCAGTGCGTAAGCGGGATCAACGCCGCTCCAAAGCGTGCACAGTCACTCGGCAGCCTCACATACTTCAAGGATGGGCGCGACTTCCCTGATCTATTGGCGACGCTCTACGAATACGACGGCGTGACCGTGAACCTGCACTGCAACCAGAACAACGCGCAGGGCGAGCCGATCATCTTCTACGGCAAGGAAGCCACCATGACCATCAGCGGCAATACGCTCACCGTCGCGCCCCAGGATACTCGTCCGCAACCTGAGGGCTATTCGTTGAACGGATGGACCGCTGCGGCGAAGAAACAGTATCTGGAAGAGTGGAATGACGCGCATCCAGCGCCGCCGCCCGCTCTCGCTGAGGTCGAAACGTATTCAGCTACGCCGGGCTATGACGATACCGCTGACCATCTCGCAAACTTCTTCAGAGCGGTGGACACGCGCGAACCGGTAGTGGAAAACGAAATCTTCGGGAACCATGCAGCCATCGCCTGCCACATGGCCAACTACTCTTACTTCCATCGCAGCGCGGCAACCTGGGACTCTGACACCAAAACCATCACAGGCTGAGCCTCGATTCTCACGGGAGAGATGCACATGAGCACGACGTCACGCAGAAGTTTCCTGAAAGCAACCGGAGTGGTTGCGGCATGTGCCGCCGCCTCGCGCCTCGAGGCTGAGCGACTGCAGCTGCCCATCGGCCTGCAACTCTATAGCGTGCGCGATCAACTACCCAAGGATTTCGCTGGCACGTTGGCACAGCTGCGCTCGGCAGGGTTCACGGTGGTTGAAGCAGCGGGCTACTACGATCACTCGGCCGCGGATTTTCGTCATGCCATGGACGTGGCCGGCCTGCGCTGCGTCAGCACCCACCATCCGCTTAACGTGCTTGAGACGCAACTCGACCAGTGGCTTGACTACGGCCACACTATAGGGCTCGAGTACATCGTCTGCTCGTCGTCCGGAGGCATGCATCGCGATCCAGCGGCGAAAGGGCCGCCAACGCTCGACGATTGGCGCTGGATTGCGGGCGAGCTTAACCGCATCGGCGAAAAAGTGAAGACAGCGGGAATGACTCTCGGCGTGCACAATCATGTACCTGAGTTTGCCGTGATCGATGGCGTGCTGGTGTACGACGAATTGCTGCGGCTTACCGATCCCAAGCTGGTCGCCTTCGAAATGGACTGCGGCTGGGTTTACGCGGCAGGACACAACCCAATCGACTACCTGAGCAAGACTCCTGAGCGCTTCCCGTTGATGCATGTGAAGGACATGATCCCCGGCGCCAACGGACAACTGCACTCCACTGAAATGGGGCGCGGCAAGATTGACTACGCGCCTATCCTGCGGGCTGCCACCGGGCTCAAGCAGTACTTCATCGAACAGGAAGAGTTTGACATCGATCCCATGCAGGCGCTGCGCATCGACGCCGAGTATCTCCGCAATCTTCGAGTGTGAACTGTTCCGCATTGCGTTGCGAAGCGTTCCCGCCAGACCTTCACCCAGGAGTACAACGAAGGTCCGGGCAACACAGCCTTGTGCGGCGGCCATGTCAACTGCATTCCCGCCAGCCGGTTCGAGTGGGGCGTTTTCCAGCCTGTCATGCGGGCTCACGGAGAGCGAGAACACAATGAGGTCTGGGCATATGGCAAGCAAGCCGAGCCCATTCTCGAAAAGTATTTACGCCTGCGTTATCAACTCCTGCCGTATACCTACTCTCTTGCCTATCAGACGTACCTCAACGGTTCACCGTTCATGCGTGCGCTCTTCATGGATTTCCCCAATGACCCCAAGGTCACGAATATAACCGACGAGTACATGTTCGGACCTGCATTTCTTGTGGCGCCAGTGACTGATCAGGGGGCGACAAGCCGAAAGGTTTATCTGCCCGCCGGAACCGACTGGTACAACTACTGGACAAACGAACGGTCGAAAGGCGGCCAGACCGTTGAAGTATCGGCGCCGATCAACACCATTCCGCTATTTGTCCGTGCAGGATCGATCATTCCGCTTGGAAGCGAGGTCCTGAGCACAGACGATCCACAAACAATTGTTCGTGTGCTTGTTTATCCGGGTTCAGATGGCGATTTCACCATCTACAACGACGACGGAAAGACCTATGCATACGAGACCGGAAGTTCTCAGATCTCACACTTGCACTGGAATGATGCGGCCGGACAGCTGACGCATGATGGGGCAGACGCGTGGACCGGAACTGAGAGCAGCATTGTTACAGTCGTCGGGCTTGAGCCGCCACACCCGTGAAATCCAGTGAGGAAAGATGAAACGCAGGGATTTTCTGAAAAAGAGCACATTTGTTGCCGGCCTTGCAACTTCACCAAATCTGATCGTACCGCTCGTGGCCGAGACAAGCGAGACGCAGAAGCCATTTCAGCCTCAACGGCCCAGGGGAGCGGCATCAGCGGAGATCCGTTCCACTGGATTTCTGCGCCGCGAGTTGGCAGAAAGGGATCTGCCTAAGCCGCCGGCTTTCGCGGCGTCGTATCTTTCCACGAGCACCGAGACTTCACCGATGCCGCTCGCGGAACGTCTAAGGCGAAACATAGTTCCGCGTACCGGCTTTTGCAGTATCCAACCCGGCCGGACGACCAGCGAAGGGGTCACGTCCGGCAATGGACCGATGTATATCGAGGTGGCGTCCGATCCGTATTCGGAGCAGATCCTCTTCCACCATGAAAGCCTGCTCATGCCGTGGAAGCGGCCCTTCGAGGCGCCCAGGGTCGCGGACATTCTTCCCCAGGTTCGGCAGATGGTGCTCGATGGGAAATACCGCGAATCGGCGGAATTTGCCTTCAAAGTCATGAACCAAGGCCCCATCAAGATGAATACATTTGCGCACCTTACGATCCCGGCATTCATGATGCGCCTCGATTCTCCCAGGACGCCTTGGGCCAGGAACTATCTGCGCACTGTCGATTTCGAGAGCAGCGAGGTGCGGGTGTACTGGACCGATGAACGCGGGGACTGGGTTCGCCAGACCTTTACCTCCCGGCCCGACAACGTCGTCGTTCAATGGCTCACCGCACCGAAAGGTCAGGCGCTGAATATCCGTATCGTCGTCAACCGGGGCGGAGAGAGAATCGGCACTGGCAGCGGCTCCACCGGCGTGCCCCCCGGACAAACACTGGCACGCGCTTCGTCGGGTAGCGGGATTAGTGAAGTGCAGCAGGACTTCACGGAGCAACGTCTGATTTACAAGTGCCGCCTGGATCCCTCCACAGACAACAGCGGCTACGCGGGAGTGGTACGCGTGATTCGCAATGGCGGCGCGGCCCGTATGGACCATGACGTTCTGGTCATCGAGAACGCATCGTCGGTCATGCTTCTCACGCGCATTGAATGGTCCGCCGACTACAGTGAGGACAAGGTGGAAGCTCTGCGCCAGGCGGTGGAGCAGCTCCCCACCGACTATGCGGCCATGCTCGAGCGGCACCGCAAGGTCCAATCAGAAATGTTCAATCGCGTAACCGTCGACTTCGGCGGCGCCTCTCAGTACGGACTGGCCACAGAGGAACTGCTCGACGATCAGCGGTCCCGGCCGGACTACTCGCCTGCATTGCTCGAGAAGATCTTTCAAATGGGGCGCTACTGGTTCATCTACACCAGCGGCAAATATCCCTCCATGGTAGCGGAGGTGAACGCCAACATTAACCTGCAGATTGCGCCTGGTCCCCAGGGCGATCTGCGCGAAGGTATGAACGCCTACTTCGACTGGATGGAGAGCATCGTTCCGGATTGCCGGGTCAACGCCAGGAACATCTTCGGCTGTCGCGGCGTCTCGTATCCTCTTCTCCCCGACAAAGGAGTCGGCGTTTCATACCACTACGCCGTCGCCGGGCCCAATGGAGAGATCTGGCCCCATCCCTACTGGATTTCCGCTGGCGGCTGGTGCTACCGCCCATTCTGGGACCACTACCTGACAACCGGCGATTTCGATTTTCTTCGCCAGCGCATCGTTTCCGGCCTGAAAGAGCTGGCGCTGTTTTACGAGGACTTTCTGACGCTTACCGACAAGAATGGGAACTTCATGTTCATTCCATCCTTCTCGCCCGAGAACTGGCCTGGCAACACGAATCCGCCGGGACCGCTTGTGCTCAATGCGACCATGGACATTTCGGTGTGCAGGGAAGTGCTCAACGATCTCATCTACGCCTGTGAAGTGCTGGGCAGCGATGCCGACAGCATTCCGAAGTGGAAGGCCATGCTGGCTAAGATTCCGCCTTATATGCTGGAACCGGACGGTACGTTGAAGGAATGGGCTTGGCCCACCCTCGAAGAGCATTATCCCCATCGGCATATCTCTCATCTCTACGGAGCTTGGCCCGGCGACGACATCGATCCCGATCGCACGCCAAAGCTGGCTCGTGCCGCGATGCTGGCCGACCGAAAACGAGTGCCGGAGAGGCTCGCCGCTCATGGCCGTTGCCATCGCGCCCTGGTCGGAGCGCGGCTTAAAGACTGCTTCATGGTCGACACAGAACTGCGGCAGTTGATTGAACAGGGCTACGTCGCCGCAACGCTCCGGTGCTCTCATGACCCATGGGCCTTGCCCATGCCGGATGCGCAAGGCGGAATCCCCACGATCATAATGGAAATGCTGCTGTACTCGCGCCCCGGCGTGATTGAGGTGCTCCCCGCTCTTCCTCAGGATCTGGTGAAGGGCTCGATCAACGGAATGCTGGCGCGCAGCTTCGCCAGGATCGACAAGTTGGCGTGGGACATGGAGGCCAGAACTGTCCAGTTGACGGTGACCTCATTCCGCAAGCAGGACGTCACTCTAATTGCGCGATACGGGATCGAAAGCATTACCGCGCCGACGGGCGTCCTGGCGGCGCCGCTCCAACCGGGCGAAGCCAACACCGATGTGCACTTGCCGAAGAACAAGCCCGTTACATTCCACCTCCGCTTGGGCCACCATCTCCCAATCGATTGGGTCGATCAGGTGGCCTCTGCGTGACCCATGATGTGGACCTGATCTTCGAGTGCTTTGGTAATGGAGCGAAGACATGATCAGTCCACTTTGAGGGCTCGTCATGTGTCGTATCTGTCCGTGCAGTCTCCGTCTGATGAGATTCCCGTTCTTCTGTTGTCCGAGTATGCGCGGGACAGTTCAGTTCGAACCAACGCTTCCCCATTCAGCTCCACTGGGACCGTCCCGACGCCTTTTGAAATCGTCGTTGTGTGTACCGGGTGGAGAAACGCTTCCAGTGACAAGCGTATCGTTGGCATGCTCCGGGCTCAACGGAGCGCAAGCGTGATGCCCGTGCCTGATACCATTGCACCGCCGGAATATTAGTGCCGATTCGTAAGCCGGTTTGAGTTTCAGGGCTGTTCCGGCGCGACTCGATCCATTATCATCGGGCACGGATTCAATCCTGATGTTTGAGAGCCTGGAAGGCATTTGGATCGCCGCGGGTAAGCGCTTACCGCTTCCTCCTCGGTTCCGAGTCGGGCAAGGCTCCGAACATCGGCGGCTCCATCCAGGGAAGGTGAACATGAATAAACTCCTGTTGGCGATTACGATTCTGGCGCTGCCATGGACGACAGTAGCCGCAAGCACGACCGCGAAGGTGGAACAGGGCGTGTTGAAGGGCGCGCGGGAGGGAAGTCTTACTGTCTATCGAGGCATCCCGTTTGCAGCTCCGCCTGTTGGCGACCTGCGCTGGCGCCCGCCGCAACCTCCGGCCAAGTGGCAGGGCATTCGATCCGCTGATAAATTCGCCGCCGAATGCGTACAAAGTTCCGGCGGCAGTCCGCAAGACGCGAAGACTCCCGAGATGAGCGAGGACTGTCTCTATCTGAACGTCTGGACGCCGGCGAAGTCGGCCCATGACCACATTCCTGTTCTAGTTTGGGTTTATGGTGGCGGCTTCAACGCAGGCGCCACATCTATCCCCACTTATAGCGGCGATGTCCTCGCTCGCAAAGGCGTTGTGCTGGTTAGTATCGCTTACCGCGTCGGCCCTTTTGGATTTCTCGCGCACCCGGATCTGAGTGCCGAGTCTCCGCATCACGTCTCCGGCAACTACGGACTGCTCGACATGATCGCGTCTCTCCAGTGGATCAAGACGAACATCGCTGCTTTTGGCGGTGACCCTCAAAAAGTCACTGTCTTCGGCGAATCCGCGGGTGGGATCGCAGTCAGCCAGCTCTGCGCTTCGCCGCTTGCAAAAGGACTCTTTCAAGGCGCCATCTCAGAAAGCGGCGGCTCCTTCGGGCCTCCGCGCCGGGCGGGCCAGCCAGGCGAGAATATGCGCCTGCATGCCGACGCGGAGCGCGATGGCGTATCCATCGCCAGAGAAGCTGGCGCTTCGTCGATTGGAGAATTGCGCAAGACGCCGGCGGAAAAGATCATGGCCGCCCAGCGCACCCACGGTCTGGCGTGGCCCATTATCGACGGCTGGGTCATTCCAGCCGACCAGTACACGATGTACCATGACAAACAGTTCAACGACGTCCCGGTTCTGATTGGCTATAACTCAGACGAAGGTGCGACGTTCTCCCATGACCGGAACCCGCGCGAGTACATCGACGGCGTGCGCCGGCGTTACGACAGCTTCGCCGACAACCTGCTGAAAGCCTATCCGGTGGGCGAGAGCACCGTGCCCAAATCCGCGCGCGACCTCAGCCGCGATGCCACGTTCGGCTGGCACACGTGGATCTGGGCCCGGCTGCAATCTCAGTTGGGCTCTAGCAAGGTTTACTACTATTACTTCGATCAGCATCCGCCGGCGCCCGCCGATTCGCCCCGGCCCGGTCTGGGTGCTCCGCACGGCCGTGAAGTTCCCTACGTCTTCGGTCATCTGAACGATCTTCAGCACGAACAACCGACCAGCGCGGACCAGGTCATCTCCGACGCGATGGTCACCTATTGGACCAATTTCGCCAAGTACGCCAATCCCAATGGCAAGGGCATGCCTCAGTGGCCGGCCTTCAGCGACGCGAACCCCGAGCTTATGTGCTTTACCGGCACGCCGCACGTGGGGACGGTTCCGAACCCGGATGGTCTGGACGCGCTGGATGCCTACTTCGCATGGCGCCGCTCACCGGCGGGCGAGCGCGCCTCGGCGATCGAGGACGCCACGCCGGCAACGACAAACGTAATGGGCGCGCAGTTTCCCCGCATTCTGCCCGACCGCAGCGTTACATTCCAGCTCAAAGCACCCGAAGCGCAGTCGGTCGACGCAATCATCAGCGGCAAGAAGTTCTCCATGACGAAGGATAGCGATGGCGTTTGGAACGTGACCACACCTCCGCTGGTGGAGGGCTTTCACTACTACGCGCTCGACGTTGATGGGGTCCGCGTCAATGATCC
>Ga0310038_10003275_pt1 | contig 11748 bp, 10 predicted proteins | sample Sb_taG_6_FD_200461 | JGI IMG/M metagenome (GOLD analysis project Ga0310038, IMG submission 200461) | Peat soil microbial communities from Weissenstadt, Germany - Sb_50d_4_PS metaG (v2) (version 2) | ecosystem: Environmental > Terrestrial > Soil > Wetlands > Peat | place: Germany: Weissenstadt... | reverse complement strand
GTGGGTGGCGCCGAGCTCACGAGCTAGGCCGTCCCGGTGAACATCGCTGTGTGGCATTTCGCTCCCCCTCTCGCAACCTCTGACGGGGGTACTGCACGCCTTTTTGTAAGCGCCAGCTTTGTAAGCGCCAGCTTTGTAAGCGCCAGCTTTCCCATCCAGCGTCGGGTTCATTAGGGCCGTCTGTCACCTGTGCAAGAGACCTCGGTCCCTAGCCACGACCGCCCTAGTGATCAACGCGTGCGCCGCACCGTCGCACAGCGTCCGGGCCGTCCGCGACCGCGGAGCCACCGGGCATCAGGGCTTACCACGTCACCGGCCATGACAGAAGCAGCGTGCCGCCCGCACGGTCAACGCCGATGCAGACCGGCTGGCGCTGGCAGTTGCGCTGGATGCGCTGCAGGCGCAGACGCGCGAACTGGGACCGAGTTGGGTGGCCCTCCCTGCATGCCCGTGAGCCTGACGCGCGAAGAGCCAGCGGGCCCACTGCTCCCAAGTCGGGCCCGGCCAGTCTCACCGGGTAGTTGGCTGGGCTGTTGCGGAAAACTGCGCTTGTGCCGCTCTTACGCTGCCGACGTCAGTTGTGGTCGCGCCGATAGTGCCATCCGGCGCCCGCCGCGGGGACTTTCGCCTCTGGTCAGGTCAAGCCATGGCCTGAAGCTGAAAAAAAGCTGGTTATCGCCATCGCGTAAGAGGCCAGTTTAGCCGCAGCTGATCACCCGGCCAGCGTCCACCCAGGCCGGGGTGGGCGTGGTTCGTTTCCGGGCGCTCCGGCCAGTGCTGTCTGACACGCGCGGTGGGTCAGGATGACGGCCGGAAAAAAAGGAGTCAAGGTGCCCGGGCTGCGCGACTACCTCGATCGCTTCCGCCCTGCTGGCGCGCCTGGGGCGGGAGGTACTGGGGTGCCTGCAGATCGTTCCCGTGAGCTCGAGGCGGAGCTGACCGCGGTGCTCGTGCTCCTGGACGACGTGCACGCCGAGTGCGCGGTCGTCGTAGCGCAGGCCCGTCGGGACGCCGAGCGGATTGTGGCCACGGCCCGCGGCGAGGCTGCGGCGGTGGCCGACGGTGCAGGCCGGCGCGCCCGCGCAGCACGCGACGAGGCTGCGCGGGAAGTGCTGGCCGCGGCCCGGGCCGAGGCCGTCGGCACTGTGGCTCGCGCCGATCAGCAGGCCTCGCGAGTACGCGACCGCGCCCGGCAGGGCCTCCCTGCGCTGGCGAGCAGAGCCGTCGGCCTTGTCCGAGGCCTGGGGACCGAGCCGGGCGCGTCCGTGGCCGACAGGCCAGATCTGCCGGGACTGCCCGGGTGGCCGCCGTGAGCGGCGGATGGGTCGCCGGTAGCGTCCGGGCCAGGGCTATGGTCCAGCGCTGTATCGGTGCTGGTGCGGCGAGGGAGCTGGCGACCTGCGGCTCGCTGCAGGAGGCGCTGCAGGCGCTGGCGGCCACGCCTTATGGCCGGGAGAGGCTGCCTGGGCTGACGCTCCCGGCGGCGCAGCATGAAATCGCCAGCGCGATCCTGTGGGATCTGCGGGTGCTGGCCGGCTGGCTGCCGGGTGACGGCGTTCGGCTCCTGCGCGCGCTAGCGGGCTGGTTCGAGCTGGCGAACGTCGAGGAGCTGCTGCAGGCGATGGCGGGCCGCCCGGTCGAGGCCGAGTTCGCGCTCGGCGCGCTGGCCACAGCGTGGCCGCGGCTGCGCCAGGCATCCAGCCCCGCCGGGCTGCGGGCGGTGCTAGCCGCATCGGCCTGGGGCGACCCTGGCGGGGAGACCGAGGAAGAGGTGCTGCTGGGCATGCGCTCGCGATGGGCGGCACGGGTTGCGGCGGTGGGCGATTCGGCGCGGAGCTGGGCCGCGGGCGCCGAGGCATTGCTGCTGGCCGGGCAGTGGTTCGCGGCGGGCGGCGAGGCTCGTGACACCGGCGTCGGCGCGATGCCCGGCATGCTCGGTCTTGCGGTGGCCGGGGTGGCCACGCTCGACGAGCTGGGCCTTCGGCTCCCGGCCCGGGCGCGGTGGGTCCTTGCGGGGATCAGCTCGCCGGGCGACCTGTGGCGGGCCGAGGCGGCCTGGTGGGCGAGGGTCGAGCAGGACGGGTTCCGGCTGCTGCGGACCTCCAGCCTGGACAGCGGGCCCGTCCTCGGCGCCGTGGCCGTGATGGCAGCCGACGCCTGGCGGGTCCGCGCCGCGCTGGAGATCGCCGCTCGCGGCGGCGGGCCGCTGGAGGCTTACGATGCGGTGGCTTGACGCGGTTGCGCCGGTCCGTATGACGCGCATCACCCTGGTCGCGCCGGAGGACGCGCTGCGCGACGTGCTGGTGCGAGTCGCTGACACCGGAACAGTGGAAATCGATCTCCCTGACCGCCGGCAGGCTTCGCCCGGCGAGGCGGCCGCCCGGCTGCAGCATGCGGGGCGAACCCCGTCGGCGCCGGCACTGTATGCCGAACGGCCTGACCTCGACCGGCTTGAGCAGGTGGGGCGCTATGACCTGCTGGCCGGCGAGGCCCAGCTGGAGGAGTACGCGGCGGCGGCGGCCAGGCGACCGGGTGTTGCTGGACTGGCCGGCTGGATCCCGGCTAAGAGGCTGCCTGGTGTGGCCGCCAGCGTCGCCGAGGTCGGCGGTGCTATGGTGCCGCAGCGGCATCCCCCCGGAATCGAAGCGCCGACGCTGCTGCGCGACGGCGGGCTGCGGCGTTCGCTGACTCCACTGGTCCAGACCTACGGGACAGTGCCGTACGCCGATGTCGACCCGACCTGGCCCGCCTGGGTGGCCTACGTGCTGATGTTCGGCATGATGTTCGGGGACGCGGGACAGGGGGTAATTCTCGTCGCCGTCGCGCTGGCCCTGCGCGTCGGCTGGCCGCGATGGGCGCGCCGGTACCGGCGTGCCTGGCCGTTCGTCGGCGGAGCCGGCGTGGCGGCTACCGGCTTCGGCCTGCTCTACGGGGAGTGCTTCGGGCCGACCGGGCTCGTGCCGACGCTCTGGCTCGATCCGCTCAGTCATCCGATGACGCTGCTGCTCGTGGCGACGGGCATCGGCGTGATCCTGCTTGCCCTGGCGTACTGTCTTGGCACGATCAACCGGTGGCGGGAAGGCGGCTGGCTGGCCGCGCTGTACGCGCCGTCGGGGGTTGCGGGTATCTCCTTCTTCCTCGGCGCGGGCGCCGCCGCCGCCGGCTGGTACCTGCACCAGGCCCTGCTAGTACGCGCAGGCACCCCCGTCGCAGTAGCCGGGCTGGCACTGGCCCTCATCGGTTTCATCGCCGGGGCTGGCGGTGGCGCCGGAATGATGCAGGCGTCGGTCGAGGCCTTCGACTTCGTCGTCCGGCTGGGCTCCAATGTGGTGTCATTCACCCGGCTGGCCGCGTTCGGCCTCACCCACGCCGCGCTCGGCATGCTCGTATGGGAAGGCACACGAGCGCTGTGGGCCCGCGGCGGGGTGCTGGCCGTGGCCGGGGTGATCTTGTTCGCCGCGGGAACTGCGCTGGCGTTCAGCCTGGAGGCGCTGGTCGCTGCCATCCAGGCATTGCGGCTGGAGTACTACGAGTTGTTCTCGCGTGTCTTCCTGGCACAGGGTCGGCCGTTCAGGCCGTGGCACGTCCCCCTGGCAACCGGTCATGTCGCCGCGACCCCGGAGAGGGAAAGCGTTCCCGTGTTCAGCGTGGGGGAAGGGGGTGCGTGATGTCTGCCTGGCTGATCGGGTTGCCGCTGATCGTCGGCGCTGCGCTGCTGGCGCCGTTTGCCGCTCGGCGCTGGCGCCGGGGCGTGGTCGTCCTGACCGTGATCGGCGCGCTGCTGCTGGTGGGCGCCGTGGGGCTGCTCCTCGTCGCGGCCACGGCCGGGCCGGCGAGCGCCGCGGCCACAGCGGCGGCGGCCGGCACCGCCGGGACGGGCGCGACCACGGGGGCTCTGATCGGCGCCGGGATCGCGGTCGCCGGCTCCTGTATCGGCGCAGGCATCGCCGTGGCCTACACCGGCGCCGCCGCGCTCGCGATCATGAGCGAGCGCCCGGAGCTGTTCGGGCGGGCTATGGTCATCGTCGGCCTCGCCGAGGGGATCGCCATCTACGGCCTGGTCGTCGGGATCATCCTGATCGGGAAAGCGTGAGCGGCCATGTCCCGTGCAGCTGTCATAGGCGAGGCGGTGCGGGTCGAGGGCTACGCCCTGGCCGGTGCGGTCGTGTACCCGGCCGAGGATGCCGACCAGGCACGCACGGCGTGGCGCACAATGCCGCCCGATATCGCCGTCGTGGTGCTGACCGCCCGGGCCGCGGCCTGGCTCGGTGAGGCGCCGCAGCGGCGCGACGGCGTCCTGCAGGTGGTGATGCCGCCATGACCGCCACGGCGGCAGCGACCGCACTGGCGCCGACCCGAGCCCGCATGTTGCGCGACGCCGCGAACCAGGTAGCCCGGATTCTCGCAGATGCGCGACGCGAGGCGGACGGGATCACCGCGCAGGCACGCCAGGAAGCGGAGCAAACTGTGTCGCTGGCCCGGGCGGCAGGCCGCGCGCAGGCTGTGCGGCAGGCCGCCGAGGCGCGACGGCAGGCCCGGAGTGACGCCCGGTCAGCCCTGCTCAGCGCCCAGTGCGAAGCCTACGATGAGCTGCGCGTCCGGGTCCGCGCAGCCGTGGACGGGCTGCGCAGCGAGCCCGGATACGAACGGCTGTTCAAGGCGCTCACAAGGATGGCCCAGCTGGAGGCGGGCCCAGGCGCGACGATTTCCGCGTCAGAAGACGGCGGCGTCGTGGCCCGTTCTCCTGGCGTGCTCGTTGATTGCTCGCTGCCGAGGCTCGCCGACCTGGCCGTCGAGGCGCTGCACCTGGAGGTACGGGAGCTGTGGGCACCGTGACTGCTGCGGCGCGAGTGGCTCGGGTGAACGGGCCGCTCGTCGAGGTGGAGGGGCTAGCTGGGGCGGCAATGTCGGACGTCGTCGAGCTCGGCGAGCGCAAGCTGCCGGGCGAGGTAGTCGCCATCTGCGGCGACGTGACGACAGTCCAGGCCTACGAGTACACCGGGGGCCTAGCGCCCGGCGACCCAGCCCGGTCCTTGGGCGTGCCGCTGTCGGCCCGGCTCGGCCCGCACCTGCTCGGCGGCATCTTCGACGGCCTGCTGCGGCCGCTAAGCGGGGCTGCCACCTGGCTGGAGCCCGGGCGGTCGCGGGTGTTCACAACCGGCCGGGGGTTCGGGTTCACCCCCGAGATGGCAGAGGGCGCGGCCGTCGGCGACGGCACCTGCCTGGGATCGGTGGCCGTGGCAGGCGGGATCGGGTACCGGGTCCTGGCGCCGCCCGGGCTGAGCGGGACCGTCGAGGAAGTGCGGCCGGCCGGCCTGGTCGACGGCGAGTCGGTGATCGCGGTCGTGTCCGGCGTGGCCGTGCGGCTGGCCTGCGACTGGCCAGTCCGGCGGCCGAGGCCGTACCGGCGGCGGCTAGACGGGACCGCGCCGCTGCTCACTGGGCAGCGCGTGGTCGACATGCTGTTCCCTGTCACCAGGGGCGGTGCCACCGCGGTGCCGGGCGGGTTCGGGACCGGCAAGACCGTGCTGCTGCAGCAGATCGCCAAATGGTGCGACGCGGACGTGATCGTCTACGTGGGCTGCGGCGAGCGCGGCAACGAGCTGGCCGACCTGCTCGCCGAGCTGGCCGAACTGACCGATCCGCGGTCCGGCGGGCGCCTGGCCGAGCGGACCGTGGTCATCGCTAACACTTCCAACATGCCGATGATGGCGCGCGAGGCCAGCATTTACAGCGGAGCCACGGTCGCTGAGCACTTCCGCGACATGGGGCTCGATACCGTCGTGGTCGCCGACTCGACCTCGCGGTGGGCGGAAGCGTTGCGCGAGTTCGCCTCCCGCAGCGGCGAGCTGCCCGCCGAGGAGGGCTACCCGGCCAGCCTCTCCTCAGCCCTGGCCGCGTTCTACGAGCGCGCTGGCCGGGTGATCACCAACGAGGGCCGCGAGGGCTCGGTAACCATCATCGGCGCGGTCTCCCCTGCCGGCGGCGACCTGACCGAGCCGGTCACCACGTTGACGCAACGGTTCGTCCGGTGCCTGTGGTCCTTGGACCGTGATCTCGCCTACGCCCGGCACTACCCGGCGGTCTCCTGGTCCGGATCGTTCTCCCGCGACGTCGATGCCGTCGCCGCCTGGCATGCCGCGAGTGGTGATCCCGCCTGGGCGGACCGCAGGGCCCGACTGGCCGCTGTGCTCGCGGATTCCGATCGGCTCAGCTCGCTGGCCGAACTGCTTGGCGTCACCGCCCTGCCGCCTGCCGAGCGGGTCACCATTCTGGCCGGGCGGCTGATCCGGGAAGGCGTCCTGCAGCAGAACGCGCTGAGCCCTGTAGACGCATACTGCGGCACCGCCCGGGCGGCCACGCTGGCCAGCGCGGTACTGGCGGCCGCAGACCGCTGCCAGGTCCTGGCCTGCCAGGGCGTTCCCGCCGCCGTGATCGAGGAGGAGGACTTCTCCCCGGTCCTGCGCGCCCGGGAGGACGCCACTACGGCGGAGGCGGTGGCCGAATGCGAGCGCGCCATGCTTGCCCGGCTCGATGACCTCGGCCGTCGGCAGGAGCAGACTGGCGAGGAAGGAACGACGCGATGACCGCCTGGGCCCGGCGCGAGTACACCGACGTCGCGGAGCTGCGCGGGCCGCTGCTTATCGTGCGCGGCGTGGCCGAAGTGGGCTGGGACGAGTTCGCCACGATCCGGACGGCATCGGGCGGGCTGCGCCATGGGCTCGTGCTGGAGGCCGACCGGGATATCGCCGTCGTGCAGGTGCTCGAGGGCACCCAGGGCCTGGCGCCGGCTACCGCCCGGGTCGCGTTCAGCGGCAGCCCATTGCGGATCCCGGTCGGCGCGGGGTGGCTCGGCCGGGTGTGCAGCGGCCGAGGCGAGCCCCTAGACGGCGGGCCGCCGGTGATGGGCGAAGTCGCCATGCCGGTGACCGGGAGGCCGCTGAACCCGGTGCTCCGCGAGCCGCCTGCCGAGCCGGTGCTGACCGGAATCTCCGTCATCGACGCCCTGACGACCCTGGTGCGTGGCCAGAAGCTGCCGCTGTTCTCGGTGGCGGGCCTGCCCCACCTTGAGCTGGCCGCGCACCTGGCCGCGCAGGCGTCGGCGGGCGGGGAACCATTCAGCGTGGTTTTCGCGGCCATGGGGCTCACCCACGCCGATGCCGCCGCGGTTCGCGCCATCCTGGAACAGCGATCGACGGCGGGGGAACTCGCGCTGCTGCTCAACCTCGCCGACGCGCCGGTGATCGAGCGGATCTTGACGCCGCGGATCGCGCTCACTGTGGCCGAGGACCTGGCGTTCACGCGCGGTCGGCACGTGCTCGTGGTCATGGCGGACATGACGAGCTACTGCGAGGCCCTCCGCGAGGTATCCGCCGCGCGCGGCGAGATCCCGGCTCGCCGGGCATACCCGGGCTACCTCTACAGCGACCTAGCGTCCCTATACGAGCGATGCGGGCGGATCCGCGGCGTACCTGGCTCAGTAACGCTGGTCCCGGTCCTGACCATGCCAGCCGGGGATATCACCCACCCCATCCCCGATCTCACCGGCTACATCACCGAGGGCCAGGTCGTGCTGTCCGCCGATCTGCACTCGCGCGGCATCTACCCGCCGGTCGACGCCCTGGCGTCGTTGTCCAGGCTGATGCGCCACGGCGCGGGCCCGGGCCGGACCAGGGATGACCACCTGGACGTGGCCGCGCAGTCCCTGGCCGCGCTCGCCGCCGCCCGGCGCGCCCGAGAGCTGGCGGAGCTGGTCGGGCCGGCCGCCCTTAGCGCATCAGACCGGCGATACCTGGAGTTCGAGGCAGCCTTCGAACGCGGCCTGATGCACCAGGGCCGCGACGAGAACCGCAGCCTGGAGGAGACCCTGACACGCGCCTGGCGGGCGCTGGCGGCCCTGCAGCGCCGTGAGCTCACGATGCTTCCCGCCGCGGCGCTGGACGCCTACTACCCAGGCGCCGCCGACACTACGGCCGGTGGGCCCGGCGCCGTGGCGCGGAGTACAGGGGCGGCAGGGACCGTGGCGCCGTGAGCCCGCGACGACTCGCCGTGCCGCCGGGCCGCGCCGGGCGACTCTGGCTGACCAGGCGCCTGGCGGTCGCCCGGCGTGGCGCCGACCTGCTCGACCGCAAGCTTCAGGTCCTCCGGCGCGAACTCGACCGGCGGCGTGACTCGGCGGCGCGGGCCGCAGCGGAGTGGGAGCACCGCCGGGCCGACGCCGACGGCTGGCTGCTACGGGCGGCGCTGCTCGGCGGGGAGCGGGCGATAAGGCTGGCCGCCGCCGACACATTCGCGGAGGTGATGATCTCCCATGCCGCCACCATGGGGGTGCGGTACCCGGCCGACGCGACCTGCGCCACCCCGCCGCCCGTCGGCAGGGACGGGCCCGCCCTCGCCGCAGCGCGTGAGGCACACTGTGCCGCGCTCGCCGCGGCCGTCCAGCATGCCGCGGCGGCCGAGGCGCTCCGGGTCCTTGAGGCCGAAACGGTCGCCACCAGGTACCGGCTCCGCGCGATCAGAGACCGGTGGATTCCCCGCCTCGAGCAGGCGCTCGCCGAGGCGACGTTCGCCATAGAGGAGCTGGAGCGGGCCGACGCGGCGCGGCTCCGCCTGGCCGTGACGACCCGGCACCGGCCGTCCGCGGCCGGATAGCCATCGGCCGTCCGCCGCTTCCAGGCGGTTGGATCTGCTAACCAGATTTCCGGGAGGGGGCGGATTTTTTTCAACGGGCGTGCCGAGGCTCGCTGCGGTGCGCCGGCGCGGGGACAGATGAGCCTTTCGGCCCGTTAAGCAGGGAGGAATTCCCCTGTCTGGCGGCTCAGGGTGCGAGGAGTATCGCAGCTGTGGCAAGGGGACAGCTCCGCGTTTATCTCGGCGCAGCGCCCGGTGTCGGGAAGACCTACGCGATGCTCGCCGAAGGCCAGCGGCGCAGGTCACGCGACACGGACGTGGTCGTCGCGCTCCTTGAGGATCACGGCCGCCGGCTGACTGCGGCAATGGCCGAGGGACTGGAGCTGGTGCCGCGGCGCTCGATGAGCTACCGCGGTGCGGCCTTCACCGAGATGGATCTGGACGCGGTGCTCGCTCGCCGCCCCCAGGTCGCGCTGGTGGACGAGCTCGCCCACACCAACGTGCCCGGCTGCCGGAACGCCAAGCGATGGCAGGACGTCGATGAACTGCTCGACGCGGGCATCGATGTCATTACCACCCTGAACATCCAGCACCTCGAGTCGCTCAGCGACGTGGCGAAACAGGTCACCGGCGTGGAGCAGCACGAGACCCTGCCCGATGAGATAGCGCGCCGCGCCGGCCAGATCGAGCTGGTCGATATGACCCCAGAGGCGCTGCGGCGGCGGATGGTGCATGGCAATGTCTACCCGCCGGACCGGATCGAGGCCGCGCTCACTCATTACTTCCGGCCAGGGAACCTCACCGCGCTGCGTGAGCTGGCCCTGCTCTGGCTGGCCGACCGGGTGGAGGAGGGCCTGCAGCGGTACCGTGCCGAGCACGGCATCGCCACGCCATGGGAAACAAGGGAGCGAATTGTCGTCGGCATCGCCGGCGAGAAGGACGATGAGGCCGTCATCCGGCGTGCCGCCAGGATCGCCGCCCGCACCCCCGGCAGCGACCTGCTGGCCGTGCACGTGAACTGTGACGACGGCCTGGCGGCCGGCGATGCCGCGACGCTGGATGCCCAGCGGGCGCTTGTGGCGTTGCTCGGCGGCAGCTTTCAGCAGCTGCCCGGTGACGACGTGGCCGAGACGCTGCTGCGGTTCGCCCGTGCCGAGAATGCCACCCAGATGGTTCTCGGTGCGAGCCGCCGCAGCCGGCTCCTCACCCTGGTCGCGGGCAAGAGCACCCCGACGAGGCTCGCGCGCCGGGCCGAGCACATCGACGTGCACCTAGTCAGCCGCAACGGTTCAAGCCGGCGCAAGCCGGCGCTCGCCTGGCTCCTGGCTGCGCTTCGCTCGCGCCGCGGGCGGGCCTCGCGTGCGAGCGCGGAGGCGGCAGCGCTCACCCGGCTCGCGGCCAGCGTGCTGCGCGGGCGCGGCGACCCGCCCGCCCTGCTTGAGGAGATACGCGAGATGTTCGGCCTGGCCGCGGTCAGCCTGCTGGAACGGCGGCAGGATGACGCAGGCCCGTGCTGCGACGTCGTGGCCAGCGCAGGCGAACGGCCGCCAGAAGGCCCCGGAGCCGACGTGGAACTCCCGGTCAGCGAGACCTTCACGCTGGCCGGGCGGGGACGCGTGCTCGGCGCAGACGACACGAGGGTTCTGTCCGCCTGCGCGGTCCAGGTGGTGGCCGGCATTACCTGCCGCCGCCAAGACCAGCAGGACGCCCACGCCGCCCAGCACCAGGCTGACCTCCGTTCCCGCTCCGCCCTGTTCGCCGCCACCAGTCAGCACGCGCGCGAACAGCTCGCCGCAGCCCAGGCGGCCCTGGCAGGCCTGGCTGATAACGGAGCCGCCGCCACACCGGACGATCGCGCCGCTTTGGTCGCCGCTGCGCGCCGCGCGGTGGACCGCATCGGCAGGCTCGTCACCGACCTCAGCGATCTCAGCCGGCTGCACGCCGGGGTGCTGGAGACCTATCTCCGGCCAGTCGATCTTGACGACGTTATCGCCGCGGCCCTCGACGACCTGGGCCCGGGTGGCCACCACATCACCCTCAGCACGCCCGAGGGCCTGCCCGATATGATCGCCGACGCGGAGCTCCTCACCCGCATCCTGACCAGCCTGATGGCCGACGCCCTGCACCGCAGCCCCGCTGACGTCCCGCCCGTCCTCACCGCCGTCGCCCTGGCACGCCACGTGGAGATCCGCATCGCGGACCAGGGGCCCGCCCCGCAACAGGGCGATGGCACGAACGGCCTTGCGCTCAGGCTGGCCCTCGACCTCACCGAAGCGATGGGCGACACACTCCGTTGCGAGGAGACCCGTAGCGGCGGCCGCACCGTGATCCTCACGCTCCCCGCTGCCGCGCGCCGCCCGCCCGCTCCGCCAGCCTCCATATCCGCTGTCCCAGCACCTACATCCGCCGCCGCACCCTGAGGCCCTCGCCCGATGCGGGCGAGGGCATCGATGGCTGCCCGGTCGCCATCGGCTGTCACCGCGGGGCGTTGGACCCGCAGCCCGTCACACCTGGGCCGCCTCCCGAGTTGGCTGATCTGTGCTCAACACCTGCGCCACAGCTAGGCCCGAACAGGCGCACCGATTCGGCAGGGACTCGGCGGGCCAGCAATCCGATCACGTTCAGTGACTAGCGCTGGTCCGCGCCCGATGCACAAGTATTCGCCGTTATGCGCGCGCTGGCGGTCGGGTGCGGTTACAAGTCCGGCCGCCCAGATCCGGATATTCTGTCGCACCGGGAGCCGTGCTGCTGGGGCGCGGCGAGCCTGGCCGCGGGCGAGCCGCTCCCGGATTCGGGCACTCTCGCGCTCGCGATGCTCCTAATGCCGTCCGCGCGCGGCCGGGCAGATCCCTGTAGCCGCCGCTTACGGCCGTCCGGGTTGCTCCCCGTCCGCCTTGATCGGGGGAACGTTGATGTCCGGTGCCTGCACCGGCGGTATGGCGATCGCCTCCACCGGCGGTATGGCGTCAGGCGGCCCGGCTGCGGAAGGGCGGCCCTCGATGGCAGCCTCGGCGTTGGCTACCTCCGCGTCGCCGAGGTCATCGGGCTCGGCCGGCTCGTGCTCGGGATGGGCGGGGCCAGGCGCCATCTTCTCGAAGAACCGGAGCAGCTCGACCG
>Ga0310038_10003266_pt1 | contig 11758 bp, 10 predicted proteins | sample Sb_taG_6_FD_200461 | JGI IMG/M metagenome (GOLD analysis project Ga0310038, IMG submission 200461) | Peat soil microbial communities from Weissenstadt, Germany - Sb_50d_4_PS metaG (v2) (version 2) | ecosystem: Environmental > Terrestrial > Soil > Wetlands > Peat | place: Germany: Weissenstadt... | reverse complement strand
GCCATGTCGGTGCTCCGCTCCCGTGTTGTACTTGTCGCGACCCGAGGAGGATCCCATGTTGATCGAAGGCTCGCGCGTGCTCGTCACCGGGGCGTCGTCGGGGATCGGCGCCGCCCTGGCCCGGATCCTGGCCCGTCGGGGGGCGACGGTGGGCCTGGTGGCCCGGCGCGAAGCCCGTCTCGCCGAGGTGCTGGCCGATTGTCGCGCCGATTCCCCCGACTCGCGGATGTGGGTGGCGGACCTCGCCGACGTCGGGCTGGCGGGGCGGGTCGCGCTCGAGGCGTGGGACGCCCTCGGCCATCTCGACTGCCTCGTGAACAACGCCGGGGTCCCCATGCGCCGCCACACCACCAAGCTCGACCGACCCACCTTGGAATGGGTGATGCGGGTGAACTTCTTCGCCCCGGCGGAGATGACCATGGTGCTGCTCCCCCGGATGACGGCGCGCCGCGAGGGCATGATCGTGAACGTCTCGAGCGTGGCGGGCCGTCTCGGCAACGCCAACGAGGCCGCCTACTCGGCGAGCAAGTTCGCGCTGTGCGGATGGAGCGAGGCCATCGCCGTGGACCTGTTCGACACCGGCGTCCAGATCCGGCTCGTGAACCCGGGGCCCATCGACACCGAGATCTGGGACCTCCCCGGGAACGACGACCCGCTCTACTCCGGGCCCAAGATCTCGGCCGAGGAGATGGCCCAGGGGATCGTGGCCGCCATGGAGGGCGACACCTTCGAGCACTACGTGCCCGACATGCGCGGCATCGTTGAGGCCAAGACCGCCGATCCCGACCCCTTCATCAAGGGGATGGCCGGCATGCTGCGGGGCCGGTAGCCGGTAGCAGCCATCCTGCGAGGCCCGGCAGCCGGCAGGCAGGTAGCCGGGCCCCGTGCTCAGGTGCGCTCGGCGACCTGGAGGTACTGCTCGAGGCCGGCGGCGATGCCCTGGGCGGCGAGCTGGCGCCATTGCGGGTTCTGCACGAGGGCGGCGTCGTGCGCGTTGCGCATGTTGGCGCACTCGATGAGGACCTTGGGCACCGTCGACAGGTCGAGGCCGCCGAGGTCCGAGCGGAACACGATCCCGTCCTGGCCGGTGTAGTTCGAGGGGGGCTCGCCTGTGGCCGACTCGAAGGCGTCGCGCAGGATCGCCGCCAGTTGCGTCGAGGGGCCCACGATGGCGAGGTTGTTCGAGATCGAGCTCACCACCCCGACCGGGGTGTCCACCGCGAAGCCGACGCCCCCGGGCGGGCCCCCATCGGCGTGGATCGAGACCGCCACCGCGGCGCGCAGGGCGTTGGCGATGGCGGCGCGCTGGTTCACACAGGGCCCGACACCGGTGTCGGTGGGGCGGGTGAGCACCACGTCGGCCCCCTCGGCTTGCAGGAGCGACTGGGCGCGCAGGGCCACGTCGAAGTTGAAGGCGTGCTCGGTGTAGCCGTTGTCGGTCTCGGTCCCGGTGGTGTCGCAGGGCTCGGTCAGTCCCCCGCCGTCGATGGGCTGGTCGATGATCCCGGGGCTGGCGCCGTTGCCCCCGTCGTGGCCGGGGTCGATGACCACGGTCAGGCCCGCCAGGGGCAGGACCGACACCGATCCCCGGAACACGGCGTCGCCCAGCGCGAACACCCCGCCGTCGGCGCCCACCAACCAGTACCCACCGCCGTCGGCCGTCGCCGCCATCCCCACCACGGCCCGGTCGAGCACGAGAGCACCCGTCGACCCTTCATAGGGGGCGCCGAAGGCGAACACCCCGCCGTCCGCGCCCACCAGCCAGTACCCGCTCCCGTCGGCGTCGGCCGCCATCCCCACCACGGGGTAGCTCAGGTGCACGGCTCCCATCGAGCCGGCGAAGCGGGCGTCGCCGTAGGCGAACACCCCGCCGTCGGCGGCCACGAGCCAGTACCCGCCGTTGTCACGCGTGGCCGCCATGCCCACCACCGGCGCGTGGAGCCTCAGCGCGCCCGCCGATCCCTCGAAGGGGGCGCCGAAGGCGAACACGCCGCCGTCGGCGGCCACGAGCCAGTACCCGCCCGTGGCGCGGTCGACGGCCATCGACACCACGGGCTGGTCCAGGTGCACGGCCCCCATCGAGCCCGCGAAGCGGGCGTCGCCGTAGGCGAACACCCCGCCGTCGGCGGCCACCAGCCAGTACCCGCCGTCGTCGGAGGTGGCCGCCATCCCCACCACGGGGGACGCCAGGGCCACGGCAGCGGCCGACCCCAGGGAGGGGGCGCCGAAGCCGAACACCGCACCGTCCGACGCCGCCAGCCAGTACCCGCCGGTCCCGGTGTCGGCGGTCACGTCCACGACGGGTGCGCTGCTGGTGGGTATGGAGGTGGTGGTCGCAGCGTGGTCCGAACCGGCGCCGTGAACGCGCACGGCTGCGCGAGGGGCCGGCGCACCGACCGTTACCGCCACCATCACCATCACCGCCACCGCCACCGCCAGTGCCACCCCGGCCGGGCCGGCAACTCGGGGACGGCGTCGCATCGGACCCATCATGGCGTCAGCGCGCGGCGCGCGCCGTCCTCGCCAGCTCGACGGCCAGTGCCACCGCCCGGGCGGGGTCCCCGGCCCGCACCACCGGGTCCACCGGGAGCGGGCCCCCGCCTCGCCCGAGCTCCCAGGTGTCGAGACCGACCACGGGGATCCCGGCCTGCAGGGCGAGGGCGATCTCCGACAGGGTGCCGAACTCGCCGGCCAGCGCCACCACGGCGTCGGCGCAGCGCACCACGAGGGCGTTGCGGGCCTCGCCCAGGCCGGTGGGGATGGCCACGTCGACGTGCGGGTTGGCCTCGCCGCGCTCGCGGCCCGGGAGGATCCCCACGGTGAGGCCGCCCCCGGCATGCGCCCCGCGGCAGGCGGCTTCCATGACCCCGCCCAGCCCGCCGCACACGAGCACGGCGCCCGCTTCGGCCACGGCCCTGCCCACGGCTTCGGCGCTGCGGCGCTGCGCCGCGGGCAGGCGGTCCCCGCCGCCCACCACGGCGATGTAGGGCCCGGTCATTCCCACCGGAACGTGGCCGCGGCGGCGAGGGGGGCGGCGACCGCCCACACCACGAGCACCGACCACGACCATCCCGACACCGCCGCGCCGAGGCCCAGCGCCCGGTGCAGCGCGTCCGCCAGCGCGGCGGCGGGCAGCGCCTTGGCCACCGACTGCAGCCCGCCCGGCAACTTGGAGAGGGGGGCCAGCATCCCGCTCACGAGGAGGAGCAGCAGCCACAGCCCGTTGGCCGCCGCCAGGTTGACCTCGGCCCGCAGGACCCCGGCCAGCAGGAGCCCGATGCCCCCGAAACCGGCCGTGGCGAGGACGACCACGACCACGGCGCGGCCCGCGCCCCCCGCCGTGGGGTGCCAGCCCAGTCCGAGCGCCACGGGGACGAGGACGGCGGCCTGCACGGCCTCGACCACGAGGACCGCGGCGATCTTGGCCCCGAGCAGCGCCGGCCGGCCCAGCGGGGTGGCGCCGAGCCGCTTGAGCACGCCGTAGCCGCGCTCGAACCCCGTGGCGATGCTCAGGTTGACCAGCGCCGTGCCCATGACGGCCAGGGCCAGGATGCCCGGGGCCAGGAACGTCACCGGTTGGCCGGTGCCGGTGGGGAGGAGGTGGACCTCGGAGAAGAAGACGAGAAGGACGACGGGGATGCCGATGGTGAGCAGCAGCGACTCGCCCCGCCGCATGGTCATGCCCACCTCGGCGGCGCACTGTGCCGCCAGCCGGCGGATCGCCGGAGGTGCCGCCAGCCGGCGGATCGCCGGAGGTGCCGCCAGCCGGCGGATCGCCGGTGGCACGGCGGGCGGGCGCGGCGCCGATGGCACGGTGGGAGTCAACGCCGGCCCCCGGCCCCATGCAGGTCTTCACGGTGCTCCGGCGCGCCGGGCTCCTCCTCCCCCCGCGTCACGCGCAGGTAGATCTCCTCGAGCGAGCGACGCCCGGCCCGCAGCTCGGTGAGGGGCAGGTCGCGGTCCTTCATCCACCCTGCCAGCAGCGCCAGCCGGGTGGCGGTGGCGGCGCCGGCCACGCGGTACTCCCCGGGGCGCTCCTCGGTCACCGTGCCGGCCTCGGCACCGAGCGCGGCACCGAGCGCGGCGACGTCGAGCGCGACGGGGCCCTCGAACCGGATGCCGCCCTCGCCCCCCGCCGCGGCCAGCTCGGCGACGGTGCCGCGGGCCACGGCGCGCCCGCGGGCCATGATGACGACCTCGTCGGCGAGCCGCTCGGCCTCAGGCAGCTCGTGCGTGGTGAGCACGACGCACGCCCCCCGGTCGCGCAGCTCGGTGATGACCCGCCGCACCGTGATGCGCCCCTCGGGGTCGACCCCGGCGGTGGGCTCGTCGAGGAACACCACGTCGGGCCGGCCCACGATGGCCAGTGCCAGTGACAGCCGCTGCTGCTCGCCCCCCGACAGTCGCCGCCACGGCGTGCGGGCCACCCCCCCCAGGCCCACCAGGTCGAGCAGTGCCTCGGGGTCCTCGGGGTCCTCGTAGTAGTCGGCGAAGAGCCGCAGGACGCGCCGTGGCCCCATGACGGGGTAGACCCCTCCCCGCTGGAGCATGACCCCGATGCGGGCCACCAGGCGGCGGTGGTCCGACACGGGGTCGAGGCCCAGGACCCGCGCCGTCCCCGCCGCGGCGCGCCGGTAGCCCTCGAGGGTCTCGACGGTCGAGGTCTTGCCCGCCCCGTTCGGCCCGAGCAGGGCGAGGACCTTCCCGCGCTCGGCGCGCAGCGACAATCCGTCCACGGCGCGCACCGGGCCGTAGCGCACGACAAGGTCGCGGCATTCGACGGCTGCGTCGGGAGCAGGCACGTCGGGCCCAGCCGGGGGGGACATCGCGGCGAGGCTACCGTTGCGCACCATGATCGACATCCGCCTGGCCAGGGAGAACCCTGACGTGGTGACGGCCGCCCTGGCCCGCAGGGGGGTCGATCCCGCCGAGGTGCAGCGCCTGCTCGACGCCGACAGCAGGGCGCGACAGGCGGTGGGAAGGCGCGACGAGCTGCGCTCGAAGGTCAAGGAGCTGTCGCGCCAGGTGGGCGAGGCCCGCCGCGCCGACGACCGGGCCCGTGCCGCCGCGCTGGCCGAGCAGAGCCGTGCTCTGGGCGAGGAGGAGAGCGCCCTCGACACCGAGGCCGGCGCGGCCCAGGCCGAGGTACGGGAGATGCTCCTGCTGCTGCCCAACCTCCCCTCGGACGAGGCGCCCGACGGGGAAGACGACGACGACAATCTCGTGGTGCGGCGGTGGCCCGGGACGGCGCGGCGCTACGGCGACCATCAGCGCGTGCCGCACTGGGACGTGGGCGCCGCCCTCGGCATCCTCGACCTCGAACGCGGCGCCAAATTGTCGGGCTCGATGTTCCCCCTGTACCGGGGGGCGGGCGCCCAGCTGATCCGGTCGCTCACCGCCTTCGCCCTCGACCACCACGCCGACGCCTACCAGGAGATCCGGCCGCCCACCCTGGTGCGCACCGAGACCATGGTGTCGACGGGGCACCTGCCCAAATTCGCCGACGACGCCTACCACCTCGAGCGCGACGACCTGTGGGCCATCCCCACCGCCGAGGTCCCGCTCACCTCCATGTACCGCGACGAGATCCTCGACGAGGCCGACCTCCCCGTGCGGTTGACCGCCGGCACCGCCTGCTACCGGCGCGAGGCGGGCTCGGCGGGTCGCGACACCCGGGGGCTGCTGCGCGTCCACGAGTTCGACAAGGTCGAGCTGTTCGCCTACGCCACCGCCGGGCAGTCGCCGGCCGAGCACGCCGCCATGGTGGGGCGGGCCGAGGCGTTGTTGCAGGAGCTCGATCTGGAGTACCGCGTCGTGGACCTGTGCACCGGCTCCCTCGGCAACGCGTCGGCCCGCACCTTCGACCTCGAGGTCTACGCGCCGGGGTGCGACATGTGGCTCGAGGTCTCGTCGGTGAGCTGGTGCACCGACTACCAGTCCCGGCGGGCCAACATCCGCTACCGCGGCGCGGGCTCGGCCGGCGCCGGCTCCGGCGGCCAGCCCGTGTTCGTCCACACCCTCAACGGCTCGGCTGTCGCCTGGGCCCGTGTGTGGGCGGCGCTGGTGGAGAACGGCCGTCAGCCCGACGGATCCGTCGTGCTGCCCTCCGCGCTCGCTCCCTATCTCAGGGGCCGCACCGTCATCGAGGCCCCTGCCAACCCTGCGCCCTAGAGGGTCCGTGGAGCGGCCCGCCATCTCCCCGATGCCCCCGATCGCCGCCGCCGTCGGGATGCCCTGGGACTCCGAGGTCGACGACCCCATCGCGGCGCTGGCCGAGGCACGGCGCCACCTCGGCGACACGTTCGTGGTCGACAGCGGCGAGGACCGCTACCTGTTCACCTTCTCCCCCGTCGGGGTCGCCGCCTTTTACGGGCTGGCCGAGGAGCGGGCCAGCAAGGCCGTCGCCGACTGGCGCATGCTGCGTCGCAAGCTTCCCGACGAGATCTTCGCGGGCAGGAGGACGCTGCCGCACCAGCTCTTCGGCCGAGATGACGTCGCCGACTATCTCGCCCACGTCGAGAAGGCCCTGGACGCGTCCTTCGAGGAGCTGGGCCCCGCCGGCCACTTCGACGTCTTCGACCTGACCCGACGGCTCGGGCACCGGATCGGCCTGGCGTCGTGGGGTGGGCCCGGGGCGGCCTCCAGAGAGCGGTTCGACCGGCTGGCCGACGCGTTCGACACCCTCGACGGCGCCGAGTCCTTCGTCCACCCCGACGCGATGGCGGCCGTGGCCGCCACGGGAAAGGCGGTCGAGCGCGCCGCCCTGGAGGTCGTGGCCCGGGAGTTCGGCGCCGCCCTGGACGAGCTTCCCGGCCACGAGCCCGAACACGCGCTGTTCGCCCGGGTGACATCGGCGTGGGCGGACCGGCCCGCGGACGAGGCCGGGCGCGGGGTCGCCATGGACGTGGCCCTGATCCACGTGGCTTCGATGTCCAACCTCTTCGCCGCCCTGGGCTGGATGGTCGTCGACCTCCTGACGCGTCCCGACGAGCTGGCGCGGGTGCGGGACGGGGACCGCGCCCGGGCGGAGGTATGTGCCCTCGAGTCCATCCGGATGGCGCAACGATCGATCATGGCCCGCTACGTGATGGCGCCGGTGGCCATCGACGTCGGGGACGCGCTCCACGAGGTCTCCGCCGGCGCCACCATCGCCACCCTCCTGCCCCTCACCAACACGAGCGCCGCTCCCGGGCTCGGGTCGTGGGACCCCGATCGCTGGAACCGTCGGCGGCTGGCGGACCCTTCGGCGCTGGCCGCGGTGGAGTTGGTGACGGTGTTCGGCCACGGGCGCCACACCTGTCCGGCGCAGCCGTTCTCGTTGTCGACGATGACGGCGGCCGCATCCCGGCTGGTCGCCTCGTTCGACCTGGAGCCGGCCTGGACCGATCGGCCCCGTCCCGTGCGGGCCCAGATCGGCGGCGTGGCGCGCGCCTCGGGTCCCTGCCCGGTCCGCTACCGCCGACGTTGACGTCGTTCAGGTGACCGGGATCAGTGGTGGAAGCCGACGTCGGCGCGCCCCGGGTGCGCGCCGCGCAGGCGCTCGTCGATGCGCTTCAGGTCCTCGACCAACAGGCTGGCGAGGTCGCGGCTGAACCCGTTGCGGACCACGATGCGCAGCACCGCCACGTCGTCGAGAGCGGGCGGCATGGTGTACGCGGGCACGAGCCAGCCCCGGACCCGCAGCGCGTCCGAGACGTCGTACACGGTGTAGGGCGCCTCGCGCACACGGAAGGCGAAGGCGGGAATGCCGTCGCCACTGGAGACGAGCTCGAAGGGCTCCAACCTGGCGACCTCTTGGGAGAGCCAGCGTGCGGTGTCCCGACTGGCGTGCTGCACCTGCCGGAACCCGTGCGCGCCGAGCCGCAGGAAGTTGTAGTACTGGGCCACCACCTGCGCGCCGGGCCGTGAGAAGTTGAGGGCGAAGGTGGGCATCTGGCCGCCGAGGTAGTCGACGTTGAAGACCAATTCCTCGGGAAGCGCGGCGCGGTCACGCCAGATGATCCAGCCCACCCCCGGGTACACGAGCCCGTACTTGTGGCCCGACGCGTTGATGGAATGCACGCGCGGGAGACGGAAGTCCCATTCCACGTTGGGGTCGAGGAAGGGGGCGATGAAGCCGCCCGACGCGCCGTCGACGTGGATGGGCACGTCCACGCCACTCGAGGCGGCAAGGTCGTCGAGGGCGCCGGCGATGGACGCCACGGGCTCGTACGCACCGTCGTAGGTCGAGCCCATCACGGCGACGACGCCGATGGTGTTCTCGTCGCAGTGCGCGGCCGCCGCCTCGGCGGTCAGGCACGTGGCGACGGGGCCGACGGGCACGAGACGGGCCTCGACGTCCCAGTAGCGGCAGAACTTCTCCCAGCAGACCTGCACGTTGGCCCCCATGACGAGGTTGGGCCGTTCGGCGGACTTCCCGGCCGCCTGGCGGCGCTGGCGCCACAGGAACTTGAGGGCGAGCCCTCCCAACATGCACGCTTCGCTCGACCCGGTCGTCGAGCAGCCGGTCGCCCCCCCTTCCTCTCCCGCGTGCCACAGGTCGGCGAGGATGTTGACGCAACGCCGCTCGAGCTCGGCGGTCTGCGGGTACTCGTCCTTGTCGATCATGTTCTTGGCCGAGCATTCGGCCATCAGCCGCTCGGCGTCCTGCTCCATCCAGGTGGTGACGAAGGTGGCCAGGTTGAGCCGGGCGTTGCCGTCCAGGAGCAGCTCGTCGTGGACGATCTCGTAGGCGGTGGCCGCCGGCATCCCGCTCGGCGCCAGCCTGAGCTTGGGGACCTCGCTGATCTCGCCCAGCTGGGTGAATTGCGGGCGGATCTGCAGCTGGTCGGTGGCGCTGTCGGTCTCGTGCTTGTGCAGGGGCATGCCCCGGACCGTAGCTCGGTGCTAGGTGGGTTTCTCGTCGACCAGCACGCACCGGGTGCCGCTGTAGATGGTGGGCATGCACTTGTTGCAGTGGATGCACAGCGACGCGCGCGACGCGCCGGCCTGCATCTTCGACACGAGGTCGGGCTCACGGAGAAGGGCGCGCGCCATGGCCACGAACGAGAAGCCCTCCGACAGCGCCTGTTCGACGGTGTCGAGCTCGTTGATGCCGCCGAGCAGGACGAGGGGCATGTCGAGCGCGGCCCGGAACTGCCGGGCGTAGGGGAGGAAGAAGGCCTCCTCGAAGGGGTAGTCGGGCATGAACCGGCGCCCCACCACGCTGAACCCGATGCGCAGCGCCCGGGGCAGGGTGGCGGCGAACTCGGCGCGGGGCGCCTCGCCCCGGAAGAGGTACATGGGGTTGGCGAGCGAGCTCCCGCCGGTGAGCGTGAGCGCGTCCAGCGCCCCGTCGGCTTGCAGCAGCCGGGCGACCTCGACACTGTCGTCGAGCCACAGGCCGCCCGGGACGCCGTCGGCCATGTTGAGCTTGGCCGTCACCGCGGCCCGGTCCCCCACCGCCTCGCGCACGGTGCGGACCACCTGACGGGCGAAGCGGGCCCGGTTCTCGACGCTGCCCCCCCATCGGTCGCGGCGGCGGTTGAGCTTCGGGCTCAGGAAGGCGCTCAACAGGTAGTTGTGTCCCAGGTGGACCTCGATGCTGTCGAAGCCGGCATCCACCACGGCGCGTGCGGCGCGCCCGTAGTCGGCGGTCACGCGGGCGATGTCGGCCTCGGTGATCTCGCGGCTCACGGTCCCGAGCGGACTGATGTGGCGTGACGGGCCGAGCGCCGGGGCGCGGTTGGACCTGGGGTTGGCCACCGGGCCGGCGTGGCCGAGCTGGGCGGCGACCGCCGCGCCGGTGTCGTGCACGGCCTCGGTCAGCCGCCGCAGGCCCGGGAGCACGTCGTCGTGCACGAAGACGCAGTGACGGTCGGTGCGTCCCTCGGGCGACACCGCCAGGTAGGCGACCGTCGTCATGGCCGCACCTCCGGCCCCCACCCGGCGATGGAATTCGACGAGCGCGTCGGTGACCTGTCCCCTCGGCGAGGAGCCCTCGAAGGTGGCCGCCTTGATGAACCGGTTCCGGAGTGTGAGGGGCCCGAGCCGGGCGGGCTCGAAGGGATCGGTCGTCGGTCTCGGAGCCTTCGCCTTCGCCCGAGGCCGGCTCGGTCGGCGCGGCGCGGAAGGTGGCGCGGAAGGTGGCGCGGAAGGCGGCCCGGAAGGCGGACCGGCGTCAACCGTCACGCGTCGGCAGGGATCTCGAACCGGTACCCCACGCCCCGGACCGTGGTGATGATGGAGGGCGACGAGGGGTCGGCCTCGATGTGCGTCCGCAGGCGCTTGATGTGGACGTCGAGGGTCTTGGTGTCGCCGACGTAGTCGGCGCCCCACACCCTGTCGATGAGGGTGTCCCTGGTGAGGACCCGGCCCGCGTTCTCGACGAGCAGCACGAGCAGCTCGAATTCCTTTCGCCGCAGGTGGACCTCCTGCCCGCGCACGAACACACGGTGGCGGTCGGGGTCGACTCGGACTCCCCCCACCTCGGAGACCGCGCCCCGGTCGGCGGTCTCCTCGGCGGATTGCGATCCCGGTGCGGCGAGGGGGGAGCGGCGCAGCACGGCCCGCATCCGGGCCACGAGCTCTCGCAGGCGGTAGGGCTTGGTGACGTAGTCGTCGGCACCGACCTCGAGTCCGACGACCGTGTCGATCTCGGTTCCCTTGGCCGTCACCATGATGATGGGGACGCGCGAGCGGGCCCGGATCGCCCGGCACACGTCGACCCCCGACATCTTCGGCAACATGATGTCGAGGAGGACGAGATCGGGGTCGATGGCGTCGAACAGCGCCAGGGCCTCGGGCCCGTCCCGGGCCACCGACACGTCGAAACCTTCGCGGCCGAGCCCGATCACCAGGGCGTCCACGAAGGACTCCTCGTCCTCGGCCACCAGGACCGTGACCGCCCGCGAACTGTCGAGCCCGCGGTCAGGCGCATCCCCGGGGCGCTCGCCCCGCCCTCCCCGGTGCGGGGCGCGCGGTGGATGGGTCGAGTGCGCGCCCGCAGTGCTGCTCACGGCCGGGTCCCCGGGGTGCTGCTCACAGCGGCGCGGCCGGCGTGCTGCTCACGGTTCACAGGACTTCTGAATGTGTCGGGAGGATGAGCCGGAAGGTCGACCCCTCCCCCTCGCGCGAATCGACCTCGACGTGTCCCTGGTGGTTGGCGGCCACGTGCCGGACGATAGACAAGCCCAGCCCCGTCCCTCCGCTGTCGCGGCTCCTGCCCTGGTCGACCCGGTAGAAGCGCTCGAAGATTCGGTCGAGGTCGCGAGCGGGGATGCCCACGCCGTGGTCTTCGACGTCGAGGCGCACCTGGCCGTCGGCGACTCTGCCGGCGAAGCGCACCGAGCTCCCGTCATAGGAGAATTTCACCGCGTTCTCGAGGAGGTTGTACAGCGCCGACACGAGCTGACGCCGGTCGCCGAGGACGGTGACCGGGGGTGTGGGCTCCTCGAGCTCGATCTTCACGTCGCGCTGGTCGGCGGCGGCGCGCATGCGCTCGACTGCCTCGGCCATGATCAGGTTCACGAGCACGGGCTCACGCGGCGGGGCCTCCTCGGCCTCGATGCGGGAGAGGTCGAGCAGGTCGTCGATGATGCGGCTCACCCGGAAGGCCTCGGTGTGGATTCGGCTGGCCAGACGCTGGGCGACGGTGGGATCGGTCTCCGACACGAGTGTCTCGGCCAACAGCCCCAGCGCGCCCATGGGGGTCTTGAGCTCGTGGCTCACGTTGGCCACGAAATCACGCCGAATTTCCTCGAGGCGCCGTCGCTCGGAC
>Ga0310038_10003263_pt1 | contig 11764 bp, 11 predicted proteins | sample Sb_taG_6_FD_200461 | JGI IMG/M metagenome (GOLD analysis project Ga0310038, IMG submission 200461) | Peat soil microbial communities from Weissenstadt, Germany - Sb_50d_4_PS metaG (v2) (version 2) | ecosystem: Environmental > Terrestrial > Soil > Wetlands > Peat | place: Germany: Weissenstadt... | reverse complement strand
TCTCATCCAAGGCGGCGCGAAGCACGGGCTGACCGCCGGCGAGGACTACTGACAGGTCGTGGTGCTGTTGCTGCCGGTGCCGGGCGGGGTGCAGAGCGTCTCGCGCGAGATGTGCCAGCCCGAGTCGGAGATGTCGAACAGGTAGGGCGGCAGGATGTTCGCGAGGCGGTCGTCGTAGTTGTAGTTCTTGACGTACCCGTTCTGCGCGCCACCGCCGCTCGCGGCCACGCCGACCGGCCCGCGGAAGTATTGGGCGATCGCGCCGTGGACGTTGAGCGTGCCGGGGGAGGCGCCGCAGTTGTAGTTGTCGACGATGAACGAGTGGTTCAGCGCGAGGATCGCGGCGTCGATCGTGGGGTTGGTCAGCGTCTGGCTGGCGTTGTTCGTCGTGCTGCACCCTGAGCTCGAGTCGCTGCCGTTGATGCCGTGCATCACCCGGACGAACTCGTTCGCGACCAGGCCGAGAGTGGCGCCGCCGGTCGGATTGCCCGAGCCGTCGGCTGTCGTGGTCAGGCTGCCGTTGATGATCACGTTGTTGGCGGCGCCGATGGTCACCGGCGTCGTGTAGTTGCCGGACACGTAGACGTCGCCGGCGCACCCGTAATAACCGGTGCTGTTGGCCGGGTAGGTCACGCCGAAAGGCGTGTACGCGGCAGGGGTGCAGCTGGATGCGTTGTTGACGTAGATGATGGGCTTGTTGACGAGGCTCGGGATCGTCGACGTGGCACACGACGAGGTGCTGGAGGTCGTGCAGGTCGTTACGGTGGCACTCGTCCCGCTGAGAACGATCGTCGTCGTACCGTTGTAGACGTTGCCGTACTGCTGGGCGTCGGTCAGCAGCTCCGAGTTGTCGCTCGGCGTGGGAATCGGCTTGGCGTTGTAGACCGGCGTGCCGTCGAACACAGCGTTCTGGCAGTTGCTGCCCGAGCAGATGTCCGCGTTCTTGGTTCCCGGCGCCGAGCTCTCGATCTTGTCGCTCGGCGTTCGGCCGAACGTGGGTGACGCGCCGGTGTTGATCAGATATTGGTCGTCGGTGTAAGCCGGCCCATTCATCGTGTCCGCGGAGATCCACACGATGTTGCACGCCGAGTTCCGGCCGCTGCGGTAGAAGACGCCGCACGTGCTGTAGCCGGGGATCCCGTCGTCAACCGCCTCGAAGTGCGTGTACCAGAGGAAGTCGAGCGGGCTGTCCATGCGGAAGCTGACCACGATCGCCCGCTGTACCACGGGCCTCGCCCCAGCCGAGCCGGTGAACACCAGGCGAATCGAACCGGTCGTGCTGTCGACCAGCGAGTTGATCACGTTGCTGGTGCAGCTGGTGTTGCCGTTGGCGTAGATCGGCTGGAAGGTGTACGTCGCGCCGTCGGCCGAGCCCGGCACGCTCACCGGCGAGCTCTGCGTGTTGTTCGCGCACGTCTCCCAGTAGTTCGGGTTCTGGTTCATCTGATACAGGTACGCCTGTACGCCCGCGTCCGCCGCGGCGTAGGCGCGCTTGGCGGCGAGGTTGTCGGTGCCGATGTGGATTTCGCCGGACACCGCATAGAACACGGCGGTGAGGAGCAGACTCGTGACGAGCAGCACGCCGAGCGCGATCACCATCGTGAAGCCGTGCTCGGCCGAGGCACGCACGCGCGCCCAGCGCAGCATCAGGCGCGAAGTGTTGAAGATCATTGACATGGCGAGAACGTGGCTCCGTCTCCGACGTGGTTGGCAGCGGGCGTGAAGCGGAACGTGATCGCGTCGCTGACGTTCACGCCGACATCCGAGTAATTGGTTCGCTCGTTGTAACCGCCGGCGGGGCCGACGCTCAGATTGACCATCACCTCGGCCACGGTGGCTGCCTGGGTGCCGGTCAGAGTCGTGCCGGGCGCGAGCGGATTGAAGACGGTCGTGCTCGTCCCCGGGATCGGGGCGGTGCCGTCCGGAAGGATCTCGTACTGGTTACCCGCGGCATCGGTCCCGGGCGCCACCTGGTACGCGAAGTACTGGAACACGGGCGTGAGCGGCTGGGTCGACGACGGGCGACTCTGACCCACGTTCGTCAGCACGGTCCTGGTCGACTGGAGCGTGCCCCGTGTGTACGTGGGCACACCGTTCACAGTCGTCAGTGACGTCGTGTACGTGCTGTCGGTGAGCGTGTTCGTCGGGGCGCCGTTGTAGTCGATCTCGTGCCAATACTGGTTGGGCGTCGCGCCGCTCCCGGTGGACGTGAGGAAGATCAGGGCGTTGGGACCGCTGCCGGCCTGGATCGGCGTCTCCTCATCGGCGAAGCAAGCCGAGTGCAGCTCGTTCTCGATCGCCGTGAACGCCGGACGCGCGCGCTGGGTCGCGTCGACCTGACTGAACGCATGCGTAGTGTTCTGCAGCGTCACGTCCATGATCGTCAGCAGCGCCATCAGCACGACGATGCCGGCGACCATCGTCGCCAGCAGCTCGACCAGCGTGAACCCCTCCTCGGACCGGAATGATGGCTGGCTCAGCATTTGCCCTTGGTCGAGGTGCTCGTCAGAGGGATCGTCAACGTGGTTGGCGAGGAGAAGCTGTCGGTGAACGCCGCGGTGCTCGGCTGCGTGAAGTAGTAGTACGTGCCCGAGTTGTTGTAATCGGCGCATACCGTCACCGACCCGGTCTGGCCGGAGGCGCTGGCGGTCGACCCTGAGGTCGCGCTGCTCGCGAACGGCAGGCCGTAGAGGTATGAGCCGTTCGACCCCGCGTTGGTCGCGGTCTCCGGGCCCCAGGTGTCGGTGCAACTATTGCCGGTGCCGCTCGTGAAGAAGATCTTCACGTCGCTCGGTGCCTTCTTCGTCCCGCTCCAGGTCAGGGTGAGCTGAAGCGTCGGCTCCTGGATCGACTGGGTCTGGCTCGACCCGGGCGCCACCGTGAACGTGTCATAGCCGGCCGGCGGCTGCTCCTGCCGGCAGGTTCCGGCCCACACCTGATAGTTGCCGGTGTAACTGACCGGGTTCGTCGAGGAGACGAACGGGAACAGCCCCATCGTCGAGGCCGTCCCCGACGCGGTTATGGTCGAGATCGACGTTCTGAGCGATTGGGCGTTGGTGCGGTAGCTCGCCATCGGGATGCCGGCCCCGCCGCTGCTGAACCACGACAGGCCGTCCGCGTACGCCGTGCTGTTCGTAGAGCCGTTTGTCGTGAAGTTGCCGGTCAGCCCGCCGGCCTGCCCGAGCTCGATCGGGTTGCCCTTGCCCGGCGATGCGATGCCGGTGCTGGCGACGGTCGCGGTGTCGCTCAGCGGCGACGGGTTCCCGTTCGGGTCGACGTAGCCGATGTCGGTGTAGGCCAGGTTGTAGGTGCCGGTGTCGAGCGCGCTGAAGATCACGCATCCGGTCGTGTCGCTGGTGCCGGTGTCGGACTCGGGGCCGGTCGCGGCGAGCGACACTCCGGCGAGGGGCGAAGCGGTCTGATCGTGGAACTGGACCAGGAGACTCCCGCCGGCGGGCGGCGTGATCACGCTCTCATCGGTCGCGAGCGTCGCGGTCTTGCCCTGGGCGTTCGTGCGGGTGACGGTGGAGATCGTCTTGAAGTAGGTGGCCGCGGTCCCGCCTGCAGCCGTGCAGGTCTGGCCGTTGCTGCTGCTCAGGTACCAGGCCGTCGAGGCGATCGTGTACGTCGCTCCGCCGACGGTGACGTTGTAGGACTGGCTCAGGTTGTCGAGCTGCTCAGCCGACAGGCCCTTCAACCGCTCCTGATCCTGCTCGGCCAGCGTCTCGGCCTGCGCGCGGCTGTTCTGGTTGGCGATGATGTCCGTATTCGTGATCAGCGCGCCGGCGACGGCGGTCGCGATCAGCGTCACGATCAGCGCGCTGACCAGCACCTCGATCAGCGTGAACCCACGCTCCGACGCCAGACGAGCACGCACCCGGTACCCAAATCCACTCTTCACAGCCGATGGATCGGCCCACCCCGGCCACTGCTTGAGAAAGCGGACCCCAAGCAATCGCACGTTAACCGAGCGCACACGCTCGGTCGGCGTCGGCACCTCGACACCGCCCCGGCACTCGGATGATTCGGCGGTCGGTGTCCCGGAATGGCGGCGCATAGTCGGTTACGGGTGAGTCGATTGCGCACGCCAGCATCAGCAAGGGGTTGCTCGCGCGCGTTGTGTGATGTGTCGGTGGCGCCGACACGCCGACTTAGCGCTCTAAACCGAACTGGACAAATAGCCGAGTCCGCGCGCCCTACCGGCCCCGGCGGAGGATCGCCGCGCGCCCTACCGGCCCCGGCGGAGGATCGCCGCGCGCCCTACCGGCGCCGATGGAGGATCGTCGCGATGTCCCCCGGAAGCAGCGGATCAGCCAGCGCCGCGCGCACGTCAGCAGGCCGGTGCAGCGCCCGCTCGGCCCGCAGGATCCCAACTTCGTAGCCGACGTCGCGGATCGCGGTCAGCGCGACCCCCATCACGTCGTGGCGCCAGGTCTGCTCGGGCAGCGCGAACAGCTCGGGGAGAGGCCGGGAGATCCCGACGAGGTACAGGCCGCCGTCGATCGCCGGGCCGAGCACCACGTCGCATCCGGAGCTCAGGTCGTCGAGCGCCCCCTTCGCGTGCGCCGTCCGGAACCGAGGCAGATCGGGCCACACGATCAGGAGCGGGCCGCCGGCCCGGGCCAGCACGCGCGCCGACGCGTCGGCGAGCCGGCCGGCGATCCCCTCGCCGTTCTGGGGGAACATCACCGCGTCGGCGCCGACGAGCCGGCGCAGCTCGGCGCCGGAGTCGGGAGGGTCGTGAGCGACGTGGACCGGGACAGGTGAGACCTCGTGGGCCCAGACGGCCGCGTGCGCGATCAGCGCGGCTTGCAGCTCCAGGCAGCCCTCGCGCCCGAGCAACGGCTCGAGCGCGCGGCGGACCTCGCCGGCGCGCGGTGCCCGAGCCATTATCAGCACAGCCGGCCCCGGTCCGTTCATCGCCGGGACCCTACCCAGACGATTCATCGCCCAACGCCCCCTTACCGGGGAACCCGCCCGCCCTCGGCGCCGCGCTCGTGGGCGGGACCGCGCGGCGGAGCGATGCCGAGCACGCGCATCGCCTTGAGGCCGAGCGACAGCTTCTCGCGGCCGTCGGTGGACGAGACGTCGAGCCCTGTGAGCTCGCGCACGCGCTCGAACCGGTACCGGACCGTGTGGCGATGGGTGATGAGCCGCTGCGCGGTCGCGTTGACATTCGCGTCGCACTCGAGGAAGGTCGACAGCGTGCCGAGCAGATCGGTCTCGTACTGCTCGTCGTAGGCGACCAGCGGCCGGACGGTCTCGTCGTAGAACCGCCGCAGCTCGATCGGATCGTTCATGTGGGGCAGCAACAACTGGTAGGTCCCGGTTTCCTCGTATCCAAGCTCAACCCGCTCAGGCTCCCCCTCTACGACGTTGGCCGCGAGCAGCGCCTCGTTGCGGGCGCGGTGGAGCTCGAGCGGGTCCTCGGTCCGACGGCTGCGGCCGACCGCGAACGCGAACCCGGGCAGCCCCGACTCGAGCTCGCGCAGGATCGCCGCCACCGCCCGCCGTCCGGCCTCGCCGTCGCCGTCGGGAAGCACCACGGCGATCTCGGGGGCCTCGTCGGCGGTCGCCGCCGCGATCGCGCCGGGCGCGATCGAACGTGCCCCGCGCGCCGCGAGCGCGAGCAGCCTCCGGCGCCAGTCCTCCTCGGTCGGGTTGCGCGGGTGGGCACGGATGATCACGACCGTGGCCCCGACACCGAGATCGGTCCCAAGCTCCTTACCGCGGGCGATCAGATCGTCGCGAACCTCGATCCGCCCGTCGAGCACCGCCCGCATGAAGCTCGTCGCGGCCTCTTCGGAGGCGCGCTCGGGGGCGCGCACCCGCTCGACCTCGGACGCGATCAGGGTCGTGACCAGCCGGAGCAGCGATGCGTCTGTCGGGCGCTCTGAAGCGCGCATCCGCAGCCTCCCGACCGTCGACTCGGCCACCTTGAGCTCGATCGTCGTCACGTCGTCGGCGTCGCGCATCAGCGAGCGCTCATCCGCCGGCGAACGCGCCGCGACCGCCAGCACGGTCGCCGACCGGTCGATCAGGATCAGGCTCGTGTCGAGCGCCCGGGCCGCCGCGCGAAGGATCGCCGGCAAGCCCGCCCCGTCCTCGACGGCGTCTGTGATCGCGGCCAGCGCAGCCAGGTCGGGCGCGGCCGCCCCGGACTGCTCCTGGGCGCGGTCAGCCAATCGACGCAGTCCCGGTCTGGGTCAGAACACCCTGGGCCACTCGAGCACGACCACGGCGCCGAGCAGCACACCGACCCCCACGAACGCGGCCAGGACGTAGGCCGACAGCATCACGGCGATCAGCCGCTCGTGCACTCGCCTGTACGCGGTGACCGCGGGGACCGTCACGAGCAGGAGAAACGCGAGCAGGCCGAGCACGCCGAGACCGACGGCAACTAGGTAGGTGATCTGGGTGTTACTCATGGATGTCCGTGGAATTGTGCCCGATGGTGGCGATGACGACTACGGATTCGACCACGGCCGCCGCCGCACCTTCAGGCGAACAGCGGAAAACCGAAGTCGCGCTGCACGGGCACCGCGCAGCATGCGCCAGGGTACCGGGACGCGAGCGCTGTCGCGGCCGCCTCGGCCCGCTCTCGGCCGTCTGAGGCGGGCGGGCCCCAATACAACCCCGCGACCGTCGGCCCCGACCCCGACACGAGCGCATGGTCCGCCCCGGCGTCCCGCACCGCCGAGAGCGCGTCGTCGATGTCCGGGCACAGCGACACGGCAGCCGGCTCGAGATCGTTTACGACGAACCGCCCCGGGAGGCGCGCGCCCGGGCTGAGCACGGACCACAAATCGGGCACCTTGGCCACGAACTCCAGCTCGTCGTCCCGGAGCCCGAGACGATCGGCTTCCGCGTACACCTCGGCCGTCGACAGCCGGTGGGGCAGCGGCACGATCACGAACGCGTGCTCGTCGAGGGGCGCCCTGAGCTCGACCTCGTCCCCCGCGCCGGTGCCGAGCACCAGCCCGGGGGTGAGCTGGCTCGGCACGTCGGATCCGAGCTCGGCCGCGAGCTCGTCGAGCGCGCCCTCGTCGATCCGCGCAAGCCGCTCCGCCATTCGCAGCACGGCCGCCGCGTCGGCCGACCCGCCGCCCATGCCGGCCGCGATCGGGATCCGCTTGCGGATCGTCACCTGGACCCGCGGCGCGTCCCACCCGCGCGCCCGCAACCCAGCCAAAGCCCGAGACACGATGTTCGGCTCCTCGACGCCCGGGCACACGACCTCGTCGTCGAGCGCCACGCGAGTGACGAGCTCGAGCTCGTCCGCGAGCGACACGGACTCGATCAGCGTGACGAGCTCGTGGCGTCCGTCCGGGCGCCGCCCGCCCACGAACAGGCTCAGGTTGACCTTCCCCGGCGCCTTGGCGACCAGCCTCACCGAACCGCCAGCCTCGCCGCGAGCTCCCGGAACTCGGCGGGCGACAGCCGCTCGGCCCGCTCGTCGGGCGGATGCTCCATGTCCACCAGCGCCGACCGCGCACGCTCGCGCACGCCCGGCGGCGCGCCCGGCGCCAGCGCCAACGACCCAGCCAAAGCCTTGCGCCGGTGCGCGAAGGCGTCATGAACGAGCCCCCGCACGGCAGGATCGACCTCGTCGGACCCCGGCCGCCGGCGCAAGCCCACGAGCACCGAGTCCACGCGCGGCACCGGGCGGAACACCGTCCGCGCCACCGGGCGCAGGACCTTGACCTCGCACGCGAGCTGGGCCAGCACCGACGGCGCCCCGTAGGCCGCCGACCCAGGAGCTGCCGCGAGCCGCTCGCCGACCTCGCGCTGGACCATGACCACCCACGACCCAACCGAAGGGAGCTCGTCGATCGTGCGCAGGATCACGGTCGCCGCGATCCCGTAGGGAAGGTTCGCGACCACCGCGGTCGGCGCCGGATCCAACGCCGCGAAATCGAGCTCGAGCGCGTCGGAGAAATGGACCGTCACGTTGGAAAATCCAACCAACGAGTCGCGTAGAGCGGGCTCGAGCCGCCGGTCGACCTCGACTACGTGCAGATGCGCGACCTCAGAGCCCAGCCGCTCCGACAGCACGCCCTGCCCGCCACCGATCTCGAGCACGACGTCGTCCCCTGACAGCCCCGCGAGCCGCTCGATCACATCCAGGATGTTGCGGTCGACCAGGAAGTTCTGACCGAGGCGCGTCACCACCCGAACACCTCGGCCGCGCTCGCCTCGATCGCCGCGTCGAGCTCCTCGTACGGCACCCGACGCTCGACCGCGAGCGCCGCGGCCGTCATCGCCACGTGCGCGGGCTGATTGGGCTTGCCCCGCCTTACCTGAGGCGACAGGTACGGCGCGTCGGTCTCGACCAGCAGCCGCTCGGCCGGCACTCGCACCGCCGCCAGCCGCAACTCAACCGCCTTCGGATACGTCACGTTGCCGGCGAACGAGATCCACCAGTGCTCGTGCGCGAGGCATTCGTCAAGCCGGTCGGGCATCGAGAAGCAATGGAGGATCACGCACAGGTCGGCGGCGTGCTCGTTCAGCATCCACAGCGTCTCGTCCTCGGCCGCGCGGGTGTGGATCACCAGAGGCTTCCGAACCGAGCGCGCCAGCTCGATCTGGGCCATGAACGCGCGAGCCTGGTCCTCCCGCGGCGCGTAGTCACGGTAGTAGTCGAGTCCGGTCTCGCCGATCGCCACGCACTTCGGATGCGCCGCGAGCGCCTCGAGCTCGGCGAGGTCGGCGTCGTCGAACCCGGTGGCGCTGTTCGGGTGTCGCCCGATCGCGGCGTACACCTGCGGGAAGTCCTCGGACGCCGCGAGCGCCGCCCGGCACGAGGCGCCGTCGGTCCCGACCGTCACGATCCGTGAGATCCCTGCCGAAGCCGCGGCCGCGACCAGCTCGGTATCGGGGGGCTCGCACAGCTCCAGGTGCGTGTGGCTGTCGATCACGAACGTTTCGGGAACAGCGGCTCGAGCGCGCTCACAGTTCCACCCGAAGCATGCGGCGCAAACGCCGCGCCCTCGTAGCCGAACCTCGGGGCGCCGATCGCCTCGAGCAGCCGCGCCGCGCTCGCCGGAATGTACGGGTGCAGTAGCACGCTGACGACCCGCACTCCCTCGGCCAGCGACGCAAGCGTCTCGTCGAGCGCGGCCGCATTCGAAGGGTCGCGCGCCAGCTGCCAGGGAGCGCGCTCCTCGACATACCGGTTCAGCCGCCGGACGCGCTGCCAGATCAGCTCGAGTGCCTGGGTCACCTCGAGGCGGTCCAACAGTGTGGCCACGTCGGCCGACAGGCCCTCAAACGCGGCCACCACCTCGGGATCGGTCGCCACCGCGGGAATCGACCCATCGCGATACCGGAGCAGCATCGCGATGGTCCGGCTCGCGAGGTTCCCGTACTCGTTCGCCAGCTCGGTCTCGTAACGCGCGCGAACCGCTTCGATCCCGACGCTGCCGTCGCCACCGAACGACACGTCGCGCATCAGGTAGAAGCGGAGCGCGTCGGTGCCGTACCCGTCGATCACCTCGAACGGGTCGAGCACGTTGCCGAGCGACTTGCTCATCTTGCGGCCGTCGGCGCCGAGCAGGAAGCCGTGGACGAACACGTGATTCGGGACGGCGAGGTCGGCCGCCATCAGCATCGCCGGCCAGAAGATCGTGTGGAACTTGAGGATGTCCTTCCCGATCAGGTGATACGTGGCGGGCCAGAAGCGGCCGGTGAGGTTCTCACCGTCGCGCGCGTACCCGAGCGCCGTGTAGTAGTTCAGGAGCGCGTCGAACCACACGTAGAACACGTGCTCGTGATCCCAGGGCACGGTCACGCCCCACTTCAGCCGCTTGCGCGACAGCGAGATGTCCTGGAGGCCCTGGGCGATGAACGACCGGGCCTCGTTGAAGTGGTGGGGCGGCATCACGAAGTCGGGCTGCCCGTCGAACAGCCGCTCGAGCGGCTCCTGGAACGCCGACAGCCGGAAGAACCAGTTCTCCTCCTGGTGGCGCTCGAGCACGATCTCGTGGATCGGGCAGCGGTTGCCCTCGAGGATCTCGTTCTCGACTTTGAAGTCCGCGCACCTCGGGCAGTACCACCCCTCGTAGATCCCCTTGTGCGTGTAGCCGTTGTCGTGCACGCGCTGGAGCACCTCCTGCACGCGCACCTTGTGCTCCTCGTCGGAGGTGCGGATGAAGAAGTCGTTGGTGGCGTCGAGGATCGGGGCCAGCGCCTTGAACTTCTCGGCGTTCCGATCGGCGAGCTCGCGCGGCTCGATCCCCTGCGCGGCCGCCGCGTCGGCCACCGGCTCGCCGTGCTCGTCGGTCCCGGTCAGGAAAAACACGTCCTCCCCGCGCTGGCGCATGTGGCGCGCGGCCACGTCGGCGGCGATCGTCGTGTACGCGTGACCGAGGTGCGGCTGGGCGTTCACGTAGTAGATCGGGGTGGTGATGTAGAAGGACATCGCTCGGTCTGACTTTATTCGGCCTCGCTGCGCTCGGCGTCCGTGGGGCCGTTCCGCCGGGCGTCCATGCCCGGCGGGCCGGACCGCGATCACCCCGGCCGGGCACGGATGCCCGGCCGCCCGGCCCCATGGACGCCGCCGCAGGCGGCCCCTAATCAGACGTCAGCGCGCGGTACAGCGCGTTCGCCGCGACCCCGGTCAGATCCGCGACGACCGACGCGGCCACGCGCGGCTTGGCGCCGGCATCGACGAGCCGCCTGACCGCATCGACCGCCGGCGTCATGTCCGGCGCAGCCGAGTCGGGAGCGCCGCCGACCACGAGCGCCACTTCTCCCCGGGGCGGGTGCTCGCGGTAGCGCGCCGCCAGCTCGGCCGCGGTGCCGCGCACCACCTCCTCGTGGACCTTGGTCAGCTCGCGGGCCACCGCGACCGGACGCTCGGGGTCGAGCGCGGCGAGCACCTCGAGCGACGACGCCACGCGCCGCGGAGACTCGAATGCGACGAGCGTCTCCGGAGCGCTGAACGCCGCCTGCAATTCGCTTCGCTTGCGCGGCAGGAAGCCGGTGAAGCGCCACCGGTCGGCGGGGAGCGCGCTCGCCACCAGCGCCGCCAGCGCCGCCGAGGGCCCGGGCAGCACCTCGACCGCCAGCCCGGCGGCGACGCACGCCTGCACGAGCACGAACCCGGGATCGGACACGAGCGGCGTGCCGGCGTCGGACACGAGCGCGACCACGGCGCCGTCGCGCATCTTGGCCACGAGCTCGCCGGCGCGCTGGCGCTCGTTGTGCTCGTGGTAGCTGACGAGTCTCCCGCCGACCCCGTAGCGGTCGAGCAGTACGCGGCTGCGGCGGGTGTCCTCGCAGGCCACGATGTCGGCCTCGCGGAGCGCCGCCAGGACGCGCAGCGTGACGTCCTCGAGGTTGCCGATCGGCGTCGGGCAGATGATCAGGCGACCCGTGCTCATCCCGCCTCCGCCCGTTGGCGCAGCCCGTCGAACGCGAGTGCCGCCGCCCCGATCATCCCCGCCTCGACCCCGAACGCCGCCGGCACGATCTCGACCAGGTCCCGCGACGGCGGCAGCGCGCGGGCGGCCACCTCCGCCCGAACGGGGCCGAGCAGCAGCTCGCCGGCTCCCATCACGCCGCCGCCGATCACGACCACCTCGGGATTGAACGTGTTCACGAGGCTGGTGATGGCCACGCCGAGATTGCGTCCGATCGTCGCGATCGTGTCGATCGCGGCGTCGTCGCCGTCGTGGGCGAGCTCGGTGACGAGCGGTCCGGCCAGCTCCCGCCCTTCCGCGAGCGCCCGTCCGAGCCCCGAGCGCGGGTGCTCGCGCGCGAC
>Ga0310038_10003260_pt1 | contig 11768 bp, 5 predicted proteins | sample Sb_taG_6_FD_200461 | JGI IMG/M metagenome (GOLD analysis project Ga0310038, IMG submission 200461) | Peat soil microbial communities from Weissenstadt, Germany - Sb_50d_4_PS metaG (v2) (version 2) | ecosystem: Environmental > Terrestrial > Soil > Wetlands > Peat | place: Germany: Weissenstadt... | reverse complement strand
ACTCGCGCCTTCATTCAAAAGCTTGGAGACTCTTTGGGCCGGGACCGATGATGGATTGATTTGGGTCACGCGGGACGGCGGGAAAAATTGGAAGGATATTACGCCGCCGGAACTCACGCCCTGGAGCAAAGTGACGCAGATTGCGTCGTCGCATTTTGACGAAGAGACGGCGTATGCGTCGGTGAGCCGGCTGCGGATCGACGATTTGCAGCCTTATATCTATCGCACGCACGACGGCGGGAAAAACTGGAAATTGATTTCCAGCGGATTGCCCGCGAACGCGCCGGTGGATACGGTGCGCGAAGATCCCGTGCGGAAAGGCCTGCTCTTTGCGGGGACGGAGACGAGCGTGTGGGTATCGTTCGATGACGGCGAACGCTGGCAATCGTTGCAACAAAATTTGCCGCACACGTCGATGCGCGACCTCTTGATTCACGAAAATGATTTGATCGTGGCGACGCATGGGCGCGGCTTTTGGATTTTGGACGACATTTTGCCGCTGCGGGAAATCAGCGAGAAGGTAGCGAACGAGGACGTCCATCTTTTCAAGCCCGCGGCGGCGATTCGAGCGCGGCGCAGCACATACACCGATACGCCCGTGCCGCCGGATGAGCCGAATGGCGAGAATCCGCCGGACGGAGCGATCGTAGATTATTTACTGTCGAAGCCGGCTTCCGGCGCCGTGACGCTCGAAATTCTCGATAGCAGCGGAAAGCTGGTGCGGCGTTTCTCGAGCGAGGACAAGCCGGAGCTGAGCGCGGAGGAACTGCAGAAACAATTGATCCCGATTTATTGGGTGCAGCCAGCGAAGAGCCTCTCGGCGGAAGCGGGGATGCATCGCTGGGTCTGGGATTTGCGCTATCCGGCGCCGGTTTCGATTTCGCATGAGTATCCGATTTCGGCTGTGCCGGGAAATACTCCGCGCGGGCCGTTCGGGCCGCTGGCGTTGCCGGGACAATTCAGCGTGCGGTTGACGGTGAATGGAGCGAGTTACACAGCGCCGCTGACGGTGAAGATGGACCCGCGCGTGAAGACGCCGCAGAGCGGGCTCGGGCAGATGTTCCAGGCACAGACACGTCTCGCGGATATCTTTTCGCGGAGTACAACGGCGCTGTTGCAAGCGCGCTCGGCTCGCGAGCAGCTCGAAAAGCTATCGGGGAAACCGAGCGCCGGGCTGAACGAAGCCGTGACCGCGCTCAAGAAGCAGATCGTAATTCTACTCGATGGGCACGAGGGCTCGGAGGCGGGCACGTCTTCGCAGGCGGCACTAAGCCGCGTCAATGCCAACGCAGGCGCTTTGTACGCGGAACTGGACCGGGCGGATGCGGCGCCGACCGCTGCGCAGGTGAAGGCGCTCGGAGAAATCGATCGTGATTTTTCTGCGTTGCTGAAGCAGTGGGATGAAATTAGAAAAACTTCCATTCCGGCGCTCAATCTGCGGCTCAACGACGCCCGACTGCCGGAGATTGTGATCGAGGCAAATCCGCGCGCAGAGGAAGAGCCGCACGGCGACGAGGAGTGAACCAGAGGGCGCAGCTGTAATCGCAGTTCTTGGCGGTATTTAGCGCGCGCAATTCTTCACGTGAGTTTTCGCAGCGAGGAGAAACGATGGCGATTCTGGTAACCGGCGGCGCCGGCTACATCGGAAGCGTGACGGTGGAGAAGTTGCAAGCAGCGGGCGAGAGCGTGGTGGTGCTCGACGATCTCGCGCGCGGACACCGCGAAGCTGTCACGCGGGAGACGCCGTTCTACCACGGCCGCGTGGGCGATCGCGCGCTGATTGCGAAAATTGCCGCCGAGCACAAGCTCGAATCGTGCGTGCACTTTGCGGCTCTCGCCTATGTGGGCGAATCCGCGCAAATGCCGGAAAAGTATTTCGAGAACAACGTCGAGCAAGGAATCGCCTTCATCGGAGCTCTTCTTTCCGCCGGAGTGCGCCGGATTGTGTTTTCTTCCACGTGCGCCACTTACGGCGAGCCCGACCGCATTCCCATCAGCGAGGAATGTCCGCAGTGGCCGAAGAATCCCTACGGATGGTCAAAGTTGTTGATGGAGCGGCTGTTTAATTCCTACGACACGGCGCACGGCCTGAAATTCGCATCGCTGCGATATTTCAACGCCGCAGGCGCGACCCAGCGATGCGGTGAGCATCATGAGCCGGAGACGCATCTGATCCCGATCGTTCTTGAGGCTGCAGCGGGGGAGAGATCCGAAGTGCCGGTATTCGGAAGCGATTATCCGACGCCGGATGGGACGGCCATTCGCGACTACGTCCACGTCGAGGATCTCGCCGACGCGCACATCCGCGCGCTCGAACATTTACGTAAAGGCGGAAAATCGGATTTTGTGAATTTGGGAACGGGCGACGGCTACTCGGTGCTGGAAGTGATCGAGACGGCGCGACGCGTGACCGGCGGCGAAATTCGCATCCGCAAAGAGGCGCGACGGGCGGGCGATCCTGCAAGGCTGGTGGCCGACGCTGCGAAAGCGCGCAGCGTTCTGGGATGGGCGCCGGCGATGTCCGATCTCAGCTCCATCATCCGCTCGGCGTGGGAATGGAAGAAGCGCCATCCGCGCGGCTACGATTCCGCGTGAGGATGGAGCGGAACGGGATATTGCCGCGACATATTTAGGATGGAAGCGGCGTCGATCTCACTGGCCCGCAGGGTTAAATCCGTACTTCTGAAACACCGCGCGAGCTTTCGCACCTAGCAGGAAATCAGCGAAATTCGTTGCTGCCTGGACATTCTTTGAGCTCTTGATTACCGCCAAAGGATAAATCACCGGCGAATGCGAGTCTTCCGGCGCAGTGGCCACAATCGTGACTTGCGATGAAGTTTGAGCATCTGTGGCGTAGACAATTCCCGCATCCACATTTCCAGTAGCGACATACGTCAGCACCTGCCGCACATCCTTGGCCAGCACGAGTTTCGACTTCAACTTCTCGTACATGCCGAAGTGAGTCAGAATCTGCTGCGCGTATTTTCCCGCCGGAACGGTCTGCGGTTCGCCCACGCCGATGAATTTCACGTCCGGTCCGGCAAGGTCTTGAAAGCTGGAAATACCGGTCTTGCCTTTTGGGACGATCAAAACGACGCTATTCCTGACCATGTCCTTCCGCGATCCTGGTAGCAAGAGCCCCTTCGACTCGAGCGCGTCCATTTGATCGGGAGAAGCGGAGATGAATATGTCGACTGGGGCGCCTTGCTCGACTTGTTGCTGAAGCGTTCCCGAGCCCCCGAGGTTGAAATGAATGGAGACGCCGGCGTCCTTGTCGCGATAGAGCTGCGCGATTTCGTCCAGCGCGTCTTTCAAGCTGATCGCCGCGGAGACTGTAAGCTCCGTCTTGCTCTGTGGCGCCCCGGCAGCAAAGCTGATGCACAACAGCCATGCCGTGGCAAGCAACAGAAACCGCGCAAGTCGCGAAGAGCGGTGAATCATGAAAATCTCCCAGACCCTTTCGTTAACTCCGAACTACGGCCGATCCAAGAACGGTTTTTTTGACGCGCTCGCGGATCTCGATCCGGCCGCGAAAACGATCAGAAGGCGAAACGAGCACCGATTGTCGGAGCAACGTTGTTGTTGCTGAAATACGGTACGCCGGGGCCGTGAGGAATGGCGATGGCCAGACCGCCGCTCACCCAGGAATACGCAACTCCCGCAAAGACGTCGAAGCGCTTGGTGAAGTGATGATCCGCATAAAGAGACCCCTCGTTGAGGGTGCCCGCGCAGGAAGCGCGGAAACCGGCTGAGGCCGAACATGCCGGCGGGACACGGAAGTCGTTCTGCCGCTGCTGATACCAGGCGAAAGTGACGTCGGTTTTTTTGTCGATCGCGTATTTCGCGCCCGTCCACCAAATCTGCACAATCTTGGTTGAATCAAGATTTTTGTCTTCGACTCCGCTCATGATATAGCCGCCCTGGTCCGAGGCGCCAACACCCAACGGCCGCGACGGGTTGTTCTGCCAGATGTGTTCGTAGCCGAAAAAGAACTTGAACGGATTCCATGTGTACTTTGCAGCGACCATGATGGCGTTGTTGTCAGTCACGATGCCATACACGGTGTTGGTCGTTGGGATCAGATTGTCCCCGTTGATCTGGTTCGTATTTATACTGTCGGTGGTCGACTGATATGGCGCCGACAGACTCTGAGGCCCCAGCAAGGGATTCAATACGCTGATCGCCTGGTTGTAATGTTGGAAGACGGCGTCGACGGAGAAGTTGCGGTACTCTCCGCCAAGGTCAAATCCATAGGCGTTGTTATGCGCCGATTCTGGCGTGCAGGTAGAGGCAGTCCACGCTGGGTCGGCGGAAAAGCAGCCGCCAGAGCCATCAGCGAACTTGTACATCGCGCCGAAATGGACCGGGCCATAGGTCAGGCGATACTTCAGCGCCTCATCCCAGCGGGTGTCCTCGGTGTCGCCGCCGCCGGCCATCGTGCCGTTATATCCGATGTACGAAAAGGCATAACCGCCCCCGGCCGGATCGTACTGCAGCATCGCATCGGTGCCGAGAGCGCGCTGCCGCCCGAACGTCAGCGTGCCGAATATTTTGGACGATACGCCGCCATAGTATTCGTCGTTGAGGGGCTGGCCCGCGCGCGCGCCGTCGATCGCGAACGTGTAGCCGGCCCGGGGCTGGCCGTTGTTAGCAATTTGGGTGGCCGACGCATTGGCGAGCAGGCCCGACTGCGGATTGATGCCGGTTGAAAGGTTGAATACGACGTACCAGCCTTCGGCAAACTCTTCTTTACCTCTGAGGCCTAGACCCGTCTGCTGCAGGTTGTTCGGCGCGACGACGAATCGATGTTGAAAGCCGTTGCGGTTCACGAGAGATTCGCCTTCGTAGTTATATCCGTTCTCCGGTAAGCCGTGGCTGACGTAGCCGACGCCGACGTCATACGCACCGTACACCGTGATGCCGTGCCAGGTCAGCGTGCAATCGGTGGTGGCGAAGTCGTGGAGGCTCGCGCAGGGGTCGGGCGATTTAGTTGCCGCAGTCGGTTGGGGAGTTTTTTGCTGCATCGCAAAGTCGACCGTGGCGTCCTGGCCGGCGGCCAGGCTGATTCCCGTGCGCGTTTCATCGGTGAATCCGCGTTTTGCTGCGCGAATCTCGAAACGCCCTTGAGGGAGGCCGAGCGCCGCATAGTGACCCATAGCGTCGGTTGAGGTGGCGACCGTAGCACCTGTATCGACGTTCCTGATGGTCAGCGCGACATCGCGGAGCGTTGCACCGGTTTGGCCCGTCACCATGCCGGAAAGGCTCGCACCCGTTTGGGCCCACGCAACGCCCTGCAGGCAGAGAAAAGCAACGATCGAAGCGAGGGCAACGACAAAGCTACGGTATTTCACGGGTCTCTCCTTTTTTTATTGCTCGCCGGATGGATCGAGCCGCCTATTCGGGGCCGCCGAGGCCCGACGACTTTAAGCGATTCATTACGATAAGTCAAACCGGATTGCGCCGAGTTCGGGCTTTCGAAATCGCTCTATCGAGCCCAAAACCCGCTTCCCGATGGCAATATTAGGTGTTTATGGCGTATGTACGGTTTCGGGCAGAACCCGCCGGATCGTGGTTCCCTGCGCTCAAGGAGAGACGACGGCCCTCGGACCCATGGGCACTCGAGACGTGACTCTCGTCACAATCACCTGTGACATCTCTCACCGCACCGATAGGGTTGAGTAGGGTATCAACACACTGGGTTCCCATAAGAAGGCTGATTTGAAGTTCCAGGTGGGTGACGTACGTGGATAAGCCGGTCGGCAGAAGCTGTTTGTCCCCCGTAGACGCGGCGTTTCTATACCTTGAGCGCAAGGAAAGCCCCCTCCACATCGCCAGCGTCTCGATATTCGATGGGCCCGTACCCTTCAAGGAATTTGTCGCCAGTATCCGCTCCAAGCTGCATCTGGTGCCGCGCTACCGGCAAATTGCGGTGATACCGGCTTGGAATGTTGGCTTACCCACGTGGGAGGACGATCGGCACTTCGACATCCGCCGGCACATTTTCCGGGAAACCCTGGAGGCTCCCGGGGGCGAGAAGGAATTGGAAGCACTGGCCGGGCGGATTCTCAGCACTATGCTCGACCGCAAGAAGCCACTTTGGGACATACATGTCGTCGACGGATTGAAAGATGGCCGAGGGGCCATAATTTGGCGAATGCATCATGCGCTGGCTGATGGGATCTCGGGCACCGAAATTCAAAAGGTGATGCTGGATGCTACGCCCGCAGTCGCCGTAGCGAGCCGAAAGCCGCGCTATCGCCCAGCGCGCGCAACGGCGCAGGGCCGCACCGAGGATTCGATTTTTCATGGTTTGCGCAGCTCGTTCGAAGGCCTGCTCGCGCTGGAGAATGGGCTGCTGAGTTTCGGGCAGGCGCTTCTCGACGACGAAAAGAGAAATGAGCTAACGGGGCTTTTCAAATTACTGCCGGAACTGGCAGCCTCGGTGGAAAGACTGCCATTCAACAAGCCTTGCGGCGGAGAGCGGAAGTTCTGCTGGACCGAATTCAACTTTGCGGACTTGCAGGCGGTGCGCGACGCTCTGGGAGGCAAGGTCAACGACGTCGTCCTGGCGGTGTTGACGCGGGCGCTGGCGCGCTACGTGAAGCTGCACGGCGAGTCTGTGGTCAATCGCTTCGTGCGCATCGTTTGCCCGGTCAGCTTGCGGCAAGGTGAGCAGGGCAAGGGCAGCGGCAACCAGATCACGTTTTTGCCGGTGGCGCTGCCGATGGACGTGCGCAACCCGGCGCGCCTGCTGGAAAAAGTCACGAGCCGGATGGAGACGATGAAGCGCTCCGGGGCCGCCAATCTGGTCGGACTGCTGGCCGCCTGGATCGCTTCCGCGCCCGCGCCATTGCAGGCGCTGCTGTGGCGGACACTTCCCGACATCATCTTCCCGGTGCCGCTCTTGAACTTGATCTGCACCAACGTTTCTGGATCGCCGGTGCCTCTCTATGCCGTCGGTAAAAGGATGATCGCGTCATATCCGCAAGTGCCGATTGGATATGACTTGGGTGTCGGTGTCGCGGTAAGCAGTTACGACGGAAAGCTCTTTGTCGGCCTGCTGGCCGACGCTCACGCCGCGCCGGACGTGAATCAGTTGCGCGACTTCATCGTCGATGCGTTTCAGGAGTTGTGCCGGTCCGCGAGTGTGAAAAAGGCGCGTGATTTCAGTCGCGCAAGCAAGAAAATCGCGGCGCAAGCAATGAAGATGGTCAACGCAGCTGAAGCGCTGGTTCCCCCACCCGTGAAGGACGCGCCGCAGACGGCTGCCACCGAGCCGGAAGCTGTACACGTCCACGCTGCCTAAACTTCAGGGCACAAACAGGAATTAGTTCTATCGGTGTACCGGAGTTTTTGCTCACGCGACTATATCCGCCGGGCATCCTGAGGAATACGGAAGCAGACCTGCAATTTGCCCTCAAGAACAGATTGAGCGATGCCGAAGTGACCGCGCCACAAACCCGCGTCTCTCTCAGATCACACGCTAGTGTTCAGGATTTGTTGCTCTTCGCTCCGGGAGTATTCCTGAGTTAAAAGAATCGGCACGTCGGGCGCTGGAGAAGCAACCACAGTGCGCACGAAGTTCCCCGCCTGTTGCCACCAGCCCTGATAGATTTGGCCTTCCGTGTGGCGAACCTGTAGCGGATGCCAGCCATCAAGCCCGGCTGAAGATTCGGCGGGTTCGGCGATCATGCAGCGAGTATCTAAGCGAAGCCCCTCATGCAGCGCCTTGAGAGCGCTCTCTTTCGCGCTCCAAAGCAGAGCGAGAAGCCTGGAGCGGTCCGCGGCAGGCGCGTGCGCCACGAGCGCTTGCTCTTCCGCTGTGAAATAGTCGGCGAGAAATGCTTCGCTGCGCGGTTCCACGATCTCGAGATCACAACCCAGAATCCCGCCGGATGGCGCGATGGCGCAATGCGCGGTGCCGTCGCGGTGGCTCAGGCTAATCGTCGCGCCCGCGGGATTATTTTTGTAGAACAGCACCGGCGCGCCACTGGGCGCCGGGCGTATTTCAATTTCCCTGAATACTTGCGGCTCGCAAGGAAGTTTCAGATACGCCGCCCACGCTTTCTTCGCCGTCCAGCGTCCCAAGCGCCAGTCGTTGCGCCGTTTGGCAAAAAAGATGCCGTGCGAACGGAGCGCCTCGCTGGCGCTGAGCCATTCCTCTCCCGCAGGCACATCCGCTTCGGTCTGTTCCAACCAATGAATCTGCATTAAGAAGCCCCAGTCGCGGCGAGGGCACCGATCGGTTCCAGCTTCTCGCCTTCTTGCTTCGCGGATTCCAATCCTTGCACGCTTGCCGCCCCGCGTTCGACAGCATGAATGAGATAGGGACGAAGATCCGCGGGCGGAAGAATATGGTTCAACGCTCCCACGCTCAAAGCGCGATGCACATTGTGCACGCGGTCAAACTCGCCGGCCACTTCACCGAGGTTCTCCGAGTGCACGATTTTGAAAAGCTCATCCCATTCTTTTCGCAGCCGCCGCTTTTCCGCGCTATCGGCTTGCGCCATTGCCTGGCTGAGCGCCTGCAAGCGCGGGTCTTTGCGCGTTCGGGCCTCGACTTCACCGGCGAAAACAACGGCCGCCGCCGGCGCGCCACCGATCACGGAAGCGAAGGTTCCCTCCAAGGCTACGACTTCGAGATGTTCGTTCAGCGCGCGCGAGAAAACCACATAGGCGCCGCCGTGATAGCGGGAGACGACGCAAAAGACCATGGGTCCCTTGAAGTTCACTACGGCCCTTCCGATTTCCGCGCCGTATTCCAATTGCAGTTTGCGCATCGACTCCGGCGAGCCGTCAAATCCCGATAGATTCGCCAGGATCACCACGGGCCGGTTGTTGCTTGCGGCGTTGATCGCTCGAGCCACTTTCTTCGAGGATTGCGGAAAGAGAGTGCCAGCGCACCATTGATCCGGTCCGTCGGCAGGTACGAATCCCAGTCGAGACACCGGCCGCGATTCAATGCCGATCAGGCAGACAGGGTATCCGCCGAGATGCGCGTCCCAGACCACTGCTGTTTCCGCAGCACGCATGCCGGGCCAGCGCTCGAGCGGAAGATGATCCTGGTCGACGACCGCCATCATCACGGTGCGAATATCGAAGGATTTCTTTCGGCCCGGGTTGGTTGTGTCGGAGAAAATCTCGCCAACTAGTGCAAAGCCGTCCCCGTGGGAGTTTCCATGCGGATAAACCTGGACGTCGCGGTCGATGGGATCGGTGGTCACGGCCTTCCGCGGGAATCGTTCGCCGGGTGCGAGGTAGGTGTGCTCGTAGTGACGGAACAGGATGTGGCACGCTTCATCGATGTCTTTGGCCCAATACTGCGCCTGGCCATTGACGCCCATGATGCGATCGTAGCCGCCGATTCCCTGGTTGTCTTCGGCCGAAACGCTGCCGGAGTAGTCCAACGCGCGCTTGCCGGTGAGGACCATGGCCGATTGCGGCGTCATGATCAAAATGCCGCGGGTGTGCATGAGCATGCTGGCCTCGGCGTTCCAGTAAGGCTGTGCGCCGACGTTGATGCCGTTGATGACCAGGTTCACTTCTCCGCCGCCTTGCGTGAACTCCACCAAACCGCGCAGGACGCGGGCGATCCAATCCATGTTCTCCACGCCGCTTTCCATGGAGATCTTCGCACCGGCAGAAATGGGGAACCATTCCAGCGGTACGCCCTTTTCTTTGGCAAGGGTCAGAGCCTCGAGGATGCGCCGGCATTCTGATTCCGCGATGGCGCCCAGATCCTTGCTCGGATCGCCCATCAACAAGACGCGCGTCATGCCCTCGGGATATCGGGCCGTGTAATTGCGGATGACGCCCACGATGATGTTCGATTTGTTTTGACCGTAAGGACGCTCGACCGGAACTAACTCGCCATCTGCATTGAGATCGTGCTCGACGAAATCGCCCGGCGGGAATTCCGCGCGCGTGTCTTCCGGCGACGGTGTGAGCATTTCGATGATTTCGTAAGGGTAGGTCATTCCGCGCTGGCGCATGCGCACGACTTTTTGGTCGTACTCGGTCAATGGATTCAACGGAGACATTTTTCCGGCAGGCCGGAAAGTTGTGAGAATGCCGCTGCCAGCGGGCCTTGAGACGCGCAGCACCATGTCGCGCAGCTCGCCCGTCTCCGTATTGGGAATGCGGGCGCGCAGCACCACTTGTTCTATTCCCAGGCCGTCGGTGGCGGGAGCCAGCCGCTGCACGATGTCATGGAATTCATCGGGCTTCATGCTAAGTGGCGGCCAGACGTATAGAAGAACGCGATTCCAATACATACGATCGCGAGGCGAGCGCCGCGACAAATCGAGCCGAATGGCCGCCAGCGCCTCTGAGAACATGCGCTCCAAATGCGGCAATTGCACGATGCGGCCGTTCTCATCGCAGACGGGCGTCAGATCGCGCACTTCCGCAACTGCAAACAGCCGTTGATCCTTCGGATTTTCGCGAGCCACGGCATGGAACAAGTAGACATCTTCAACGGAAGGCAGCCGCTCGATGTTGAAATTGCTGAAACGCCAGAGATGGAGGCGTTGCGCCATCATGGGATGGATTCCACGATAGAGCTTCTCCTCTTCGTAAGCGTTCCCGGAGGCGCGATACGTATAGTGGCGCATATTGCCCATGCCCGGACCGAGACCTGGGCCGGCGACGGCGACGACGATGCGCCGGATGGCACGGGGAAAGCCCGCCTGGTTGAGCATCGTGCAGACTTCCGCTTGCGTGGCTTCCGGATCGCCCAGCGTGCCGGGATGCCAAACGTAAAAATCGAGAACCACATCGTGATCCGCCGGGACTTTCTCGAGCAATGGAAACAAAGCTTGCGACGATTCGCGCAGCCGCGGAGACTCGGCGTGCGTGGTGAAGAGATGGACTTGCTTCCCGTCCTCCAGATACTCGGCGGAGACGCAGTGCTGCCCGTCCACGCCCATGGGGTGCAGGTCTAGCAGGTTCTGAGTGCGATAGTGCCTGCGCGTGAGAACTTCCAACATCAATTGGCTGAGGGTCACGTTTGCGGAGGTGAACCGGTCAGCGAATAAGCTCACGAGTGGTTGCGGACATTCGACCAGCGCCTGCATTCGTTCGTGGCGATCGCCGCCTGCCGGGTTGGCGGCCAGGTGAGCCAGGTGTTCATCGGCTTGCGCATAGATTTGTTTCCGCGCCTTCACGAACAGCGGCTGATCGAAGCAACGATAGCGCAGCTCCCGTGCCAGGTCGCTGATGGCGGGGAATTGCCCGCGGGTCATGGAGATCATTCGGTCGAGAAGAATGCGGAAGGAATCTCCGGACGGCGGCGGCACAGTTTCGAGGCATCGCAGGCGCCGTTCGAGCACACTCTGAATCAGGGTTACTTGCTGCTCGACGCGCTGGTGCGACTTGTAAATCCACAGCAGGCTCTCTTCCAATTCGCGCGAACGATCGAGCGTCTTCACTCCGTAATGCGCGAGCGCGCGGCGCAGTGCATCGAGGAACGCCGCGGGAAGTCCTTCGCCGCACGTCTCGATCATACGCAGGTAAGAAAATAGGTAAGCTTCGGAGCTGGGAGATTCACCGGTGATCGAACCGTCCATCTCTGGTTCGCGGTGGAAAAGACCACCGATATCCACGAAGATCCGCAGAATCTCATTTTCGCAGCGCCTTATTTCCGCGCCGTCTCCTGGCTCTTCAGGATACTGATTCCATTCTCCGAGCAAGCGCGCGGTGTGCGCGGGATCGACGTCAAAACCCAGCATGAGCTGCTGTAGGTCTTCCAGATTCTGGCGGAAGCGGGA
>Ga0310038_10003259_pt1 | contig 11770 bp, 6 predicted proteins | sample Sb_taG_6_FD_200461 | JGI IMG/M metagenome (GOLD analysis project Ga0310038, IMG submission 200461) | Peat soil microbial communities from Weissenstadt, Germany - Sb_50d_4_PS metaG (v2) (version 2) | ecosystem: Environmental > Terrestrial > Soil > Wetlands > Peat | place: Germany: Weissenstadt... | reverse complement strand
GGCCATCATTCATGGCCGCGCTGGAATCTTCGAGGCGTACCGCACTGGCCGCGGCCGTTTCATGATGCGCGCCCGGGCGGCCATCGAAAACATCAACAAGGACAAGCAGGCGATCATCGTCACCGAGATTCCTTATCAGGTGAACAAAGCTCGGCTGATCGAACGCATCGCCGACCTGGTCAATGACAAGACCATCGACGACATTTCCGACGTTAACGATGAAAGCGATCGGGACGGCATGCGTATCGTGATCGAGCTCAAGCGCGGAGCCGAACCGCAGATCGTGCTCAACCAGCTCTTCAAGCACACTTCGATGCAGGAAGGCTTCAGCATGATTCTGCTGGCCGTGGTCAACGGCCAGCCCAAGGAAATGGGGCTGATCCAGGCGATCAAACACTTCATCGACCATCGCGTCGATGTGGTGCGCCGCCGCACTTCGTATTTGCTGGCCAAGGCGCGCGATCGCGAACACATTTTGGAAGGCTACCTGACCGCGCTCGATCACCTCGATAACGTGATCGTGATTATCCGGGGCAGCGCCAACCGCGCCGACGCGCGAGAGAACTTAGTCGCGTACTTCGGCGGCAAGAAGATCGACATCAACACTACCGGACGCGCTCCAAAGCTCGACGCCGAGAAACCGTTCACCGCGAAGCAGGCCGACGCCATCCTCGAACTGCAACTGCACCGCTTGACCAAGCTCTCGATCGAAGAAATTGCGAACGAGTTGAAGCAGGTGCGCGAGGCGATCGCCGAGTACGAATCGATTCTCGCCTCCGAGAAGAAGCTGCGCGGCGTCATCATCAAGGAACTGGAAGAGGTCAAGAAACTATACGGCGACGCGCGGCGGACCGTCATCGAGGACGAAGCCGCGGAAATCATGCTGGAGGATCTGATCGCCGACGAGCAGGTCGCGGTCACGGTCAGTCATTCCGGCTACATGAAACGCACTCCGATCTCGACCTACCGCATGCAGCGGCGCGGCGGCACCGGGCGCACCGGCATGAAAACGCGCGACGAGGATTTCGTCGAGCATCTGTTCATCGCCTCGACTCACGCCTACATCTTGATCTTCACCAATACCGGGCGCGTGTACTGGCTGAAGGTGTATGAAATTCCCGACATCGCGGCTGCCGGCAAAGGGAAGCACGTGGGCAACCTGGTGGGCCTGCAGCCGGGAGAAACCGTGCGTACCATGCTCGCCGTGCGCGACCTGGAAGAAGAAGGCAGGTACGTTTTCTTCGTCACGCACAATGGAACCGTGAAGAAGACAGAGGTGAAAGACTTCTCGCACGTGATGTCGCGCGGCATCATCGCCATCAATATCGAAGAGGGCGACGAGCTGGTCGCGGCCTCGCTGACCGACGGCAACCAGATCGTTTTCCTCGCCTCGCATGATGGACAAGCGATTCGCTTTGACGAGAACGACGTGCGCTCCATGGGCCGCAACGCCACTGGCGTGCGTGGCATGAATCTGGGCGATAAAGATTACATCGTCGGCATGGCCACCACGATCAAGCCGGAGGCGCAGGCGGTCGCGAAAGAAGGCGAGATCGCTCCCGAAATCGCGGACTTGATCCCGGAAAAAGGCTCGCTCATTCTCTCCGTCACCGAGAACGGGTACGGGAAGCGCACTCCAGCCGACGAGTATCGCCTGACCAATCGCGGCGGCAAAGGCGTGATCAACGTCAAGACCACGGCGCGCAACGGCAAAGTCGTCGGCATCTCGCAAGTGAGTGAGAAATCAGAGGTTATGCTGATCAGCCAGTACGGCAAGATCATCCGCATCGAATCGAAGTTCATCCGCGAATCGGGGCGCTCGGCGCAGGGCGTGCGGCTGCTGAACGTTGAGCCGGGAGACCGGGTCGCGGCGGCAGTGGTGATTCCTCCGGAAGAGCCTAATGGGAATGGGTTACTGCTTCAGTAAACCCACGGGCGGGTCTCAGTTGTACGTACAATGTTCCACGTGGAACACTTGTGCAGGTGAAAATGTATGTACACCGACATACGTACAATGGCCGTTGTGTCTGACCTATAGTCATGCATTTCGCCGTGGGATGGTCTGCAAGTCATTGATAACGCTCATGGCCGGTTGTGGCTAAAGAGACACAACAGGGTACTATTTACGCTGTAATTATTACAAAACCCGTTATTGGGTGGGCTGGCATCCCGGTCGAGTGTCCCCTTCGATGGTGGAATCGGTCGGAGTCGAACGGCGTCGGCGGTTCGGCAGGCCACTCTTCGGCTATCGCTCAGGGCAGGCTTTCTCGAAAAGCGCGAGAAGTGGCGCACCCCCAGTTATTCCGGTTCGGTGTTAAAAAACAAATCCTCGCTTTACTTCGCTGTTAACGTGGCCCACCCGCCCTGCCAACTCCACGGTCTTCATTGACTTGCCAGTTTCACAGACGTAAGATTTGCGGCGTGATCGGCGAGACCATCTCGCACTACCGCATCCTCAGCCAGATCGGCGGCGGCGGCATGGGCGTGGTCTATAAGGCCGAGGACGTAAAGCTGCACCGCTTTGTCGCCTTGAAGTTCCTGCCTGACGAGATTGCTAAGGATGAGCAAGCTCTAGCCCGCTTCCAACGCGAAGCCCAAGCCGCGTCCGCCCTGAATCATCCGAACATCTGCACGATTTACGAAATTGGCGAAGAGAACGGCCAGTCCTTCATTGCCATGGAGTTTCTGGACGGCGTGACGCTGAAGTACCGCATTGGTGGTCGGCCGCTGGATACCGAACTGATCCTGTCGCTGGCAATCGAGATTGCCGACGCACTGGATGCGGCCCACGCAGAAGGCATCGTTCACCGCGACATCAAACCTGCGAACCTGTTTGTGACCAAGCGCGGTCACGCCAAGATTCTGGACTTTGGGCTGGCAAAGGTCAGTCTGGCAGGCAGTTCTTCGAGCAAGATTGCTTCTCTTAACACGCAGACGGTGGACGCGGAGCATCTGACCAGTCCGGGCACCATGGTGGGAACGGTGGCATATATGTCGCCGGAGCAGGTGCGGGCTAAAGAGTTGGATGCCCGCACCGATCTGTTCTCCTTCGGGGCGGTGCTGTACGAGATGGCGACGGGAGCTCTGCCTTTTCACGGCGAGACCTCCGGCCTCATCTTCAACGAGATATTGAATTGCGATCCGCCCCCACCGATTCGTTTCAATCGCGATATTCCGCCCAAGCTGGAAGACATCATCAACAAGGCGCTGGAGAAAGATCGCAATCTCCGCTATCAGGGCGCGGCGGAAATGCGAGCCGACCTGCAACGGCTGAAGCGAGATACCGAGACGGGACGAGCCAGAGTTGCGAGTTCCGGTACGGTGGCGGTCGCACAGGAAAGCGGCTCTCATGTTGCCGTCCAACCGCCGTCGCCAGCATCCGGTTCCTCGCCTGCGCTTGCTCCATCTCCGTCATCGAGCGCCGTGAAAGTCGCCGAAGTTCCTGTCGCGGGCAGAAAACTCTGGAAGATTCTGGTTCCCGCCGCCGTGATACTGATCGCTGCTGCAATTGGAGGAGCGTTCTATTTCCGCTCGCACACGACGAAGCCCGCAACTGCACTCACCGAGAAAGACACCATCGTGCTCGCCGACTTCGACAACAAAACCGGCGATGCGGTGTTCGATGACACGCTCAAGACCGCGCTCAGCGTTGCTCTCAACCAGTCGCCATTTCTGAATGTGCTCTCTGAGAATAAAGTCGCGGCGACCTTGAAATTGATGTCCCGTCCGGCGGGCACGAAACTCACGCCCGAAGTCGCCCGCGAGCTTTGCCAGCGGGCGGGCAGCAAGGCTTATCTGGCTGGCTCGATTGCCAGTCTGGGCAGCCAATATGTGTTGGGATTGACGGCGGTGAATTGCCAGAGCGGAGAACCGCTGGCCGAGGAGCAGGTGACGGCAGCGTCCAAGGAGAAGGTGCTGGACGCGCTGGGCGAGGCGGCATCCAAGCTGCGAACTAAGTTGGGCGAATCGCTGGCGACGGTACAGAAGTTAGATGTTCCGTTGTCAGAGGCCACCACGTCTTCGCTCGAAGCTCTGAAGGCGTACAGCCTTGGAGGAAAGGCTGCCAAGGGGAAAGGCCCCGCCGCAGCCCTGCCTTACGATCAACGCGCCATCGAGCTTGACCCGAATTTTGCCATGGGCTACTCGGCAGTGGGCACCGACTACTTCAGTCTCGCCGAGCTAGGGCGGGCCAGCGATTACTACACCAAGGCATTTCAGTTGCGGGAACATGCCAGCGAACGGGAAAAGATGGCGATCACTGCCACCTACTATCTGAATGTAACTGGGGAACTGGATAAAGCGGCCCAGACCTATCAGGAGGAGATTGAGAGCTATCCGCGAAAAGCTTTCGCTTATCTCAATTTGGGCGTCGTTTACGCTTCGCAGGGACAGTATGAGCGGGCTACGGAGTCGTATCGCGAAAGCCTCCGCCTCGCCCCAGATAGTGCTGGCCACTACGCAAACCTTGGCAACAGCCTGATCTCCTTGCAACGCTTCGACGAAGCGCGGCAGATCATCCACGAAGCGCAAGCGCGAAAACTGGATAATTTCATACTGCACAATGCTCTCTACGCTCTTGCCTTTCTCGGCGCGGACTCAGCGGCGATGGCGGAACAGCAACAGTGGTTTGCAGGCAAACCCGAAGAGAACCAAGGGCTGGCGCTGGCATCCGACACCGAGGCATACGGCGGTCATCTGGGCAAGGCGGGGGAACTGACCAAGCGGGCTGTGGAGTCGGCCATTCGGGCGGACAGCAAGGAGAATGGGGCGATCTGGCAGGAGAATGCCGCTATCGAACAAGCCGCTTACGGCAATCCTGCGGAAGCGCGGCAGTCAGCGGCAGAGGCTTTGAAGCTGGCTCCCACGAGTCAGAGTGTCGAGGTCGAGGCCGCGCTGGCGTTTGCCATGGCGGGCGATACGGCACGAGCCGATTCCTTGGCCCAAGACTTAGGGAAACGCTTCCCGCTCGACACGCAGGTGCAGTCGCTTTGGCTGCCCGCGATTCAGGCGCAGTTGGCGCTGGACAAAAAGAACCCTGCTGCCGCCTTGACTGCCCTGCAAGCCGCTGTTCCGCCCATTGAGTTGGGGCAGATTGAGTTCGTCAACAATATTTCCTGCCTCAATCCGACGTATGTGCGCGGAGAGGCGTATCTGGCAGCCGGACAGGGCAAAGAAGCCGCCGTCGAGTTTCAGAAGATCATCGACCACAGCGGCATCGTCTGGAACTGCTGGACAGGAGCGTTGGCGCATCTGGGAGTAGCTCGTGCCAATGCCTTGCAGTCGAAAACTTTTCAAGGACAGGGGCAGGGAGCGGATGCCGATGCCGCCCGCACTCGCGCACTCGCCGCCTACAAAGATTTCCTCACCCTCTGGAAAGACGCCGACCCCGACATCCCCATCCTGAAAGAAGCCAAGACGGAGTACGCGAAGCTGCAATAGCTGGGAAAAATCCTAGTCGTTCACTGTTCAGCGATAGGTGTCGTAAACACGTTTACGCTAACTGAGAATTGCAGTGGAAGTGGATCGCCAGATTGCCCGCCCTTGCTGTACTAAGATCAATTACCTGAGCGCACTGGCAGGCTGCGGAAAAAGTCCTCTCTGGCTGAGAACCGTGCCCTCAGCGGCTAAAGCCGATGTTGAAAAACGATCCACTTATCGCAGCGGTGAACCGCTGCGCCACCCAAAATCAAGTGCAACGCCGAATTTTTCCGCAAGTTGCAAAGCCGTGCCCTTCCCAGCATCTGCGAGTCAAAGTGTTTGATGAGATCGTCTGAGAGCTGCCGGGCTGCGCCCGGTCGGACGGACGAATGCGTCCGTCCCTAGGTGGGCCGCATTACCGCAGTCACTCCCAAATCATCCCGCTTTCCATTACTGTTAACCTTAGTGATACTGCCGCTCCCCGTGTGTGCTTGCGCGGTTGCAGACTGTTTGTGAGCTTGCGTTTGTGCATGACATCGTAAACGCGAAACCTGAACCCGCGTACCAGGAACTTCTTAGCCGGCCGATTCGCGAGCTGGGGCTTACGCTTGCCGGGTCTCCGGTGGAGCGGTTTGTTGAGCAGCTTTATCGCGAACTGGAGGCTAAGGGGCTTACTCGGTTTCGTCCGGCTTGTTATTTGACCGATGAGTGGGGATGCCCTTCGGGCGAGCCGATTATTGGGATTCCGTTTTATTTGGCTCATGCGGCTTTGGCGCAGTTGGAGAAAGAGACGCACGATCTTGAGGATGCTCGGGAAATCATGATGTACCTGCGGCATGAGGCGGGGCACGCTTTCACCTATGCTTACAAGCTGCACAATAAGCCGGAGTGGAAGCAGATCTTTGGGCCCTTTCGCCGCCCTTATCACGACAATTACCGGCCCGCGCCGTTTTCTCGCGACTATGTTCGGCATTTGCCGGGATGGTATGCGCAGAAACATCCGGATGAAGATTTTGCCGAGACGTTTGCGGTTTGGCTGACTCCGCGTTCTAACTGGCGGAAGCGCTATCGCGGCTGGGGCGCTATGGCGAAGCTGCTTTATCTGAACCGGCTGGCGCGCCAGTTGGGGAAGAGCGAGCCTCCGCGGCGGCGGGGACAGACCGATCTCACGGTCGATGACATGGAAACTACGGTGGCGGAGTTCTATCGACGGGATGGGCACCAGGCTACGCGCGAAGAAGTTGCGGTCACCGAGCTTACTCCCGATACGGATTTGCGGGACATCTTTCCCGTATCCAAGCGGCGGAAGTCGGCGCTGCCGGCGCATGAATTTCTGCATCAGCACCGCAAAGCGGTGATCGACAAAGTTGCGCAGTGGACGGGCGCGCAGCGTCCGCTGATTAAGACTTTGATGGACACGATTGAAAAGCGCGCCGGCGAACTTGATTTGCGCGCCGACAAGACACGCAGCGCGGAACATCTGGCCGAAGTCACGGCCTATGTCACGGCGCTGGTGATGACTTATGTGACGAAAGGAAAGTTTATTCAGCCGTAAGAAGTGGAGGGACGGGCGTCTCGCCCGCCCAGCAGTTCGGCGGCCGGGCGGGGACGCCCGGCGCTCCACCAGCAAGCTTAGGAGACATGATGATCGGAGCAAAACTTAAAATCGCTTTGCTTTACGACGTGTGGAACGAAGACCCGGTCGCGGCGGCGGCTAAGGAAGAACCGGCGGCAGCAGCCGTGCGTAAGCCTCGCAAGAAAGTAAAGACGGTAAAAAAAGAGAAGACCGATCGCCAGGAAATCTTTGAAGCGCTACAGAAGCTGGGGCACGAGCCCTCGTATTTCGAACTGGACGGGCGCCCGCAGTCACTGCACTCGCTCTCGCGTTCGGATGCCGATCTCATTTTTAACCTGACCGAGTCTTTCGACGGCGACGACACCAAGGAAATGAACGTGGTCGCCTATGTCGACCTGCTGGGATTGCGCTACACCGGGGCCGGTCCCCATGCCATTATTCTTGCCCAGGACAAAGCGATTGCCAAAAAGATCTTCGCGTTTCATGGCATCAAGACTCCATTCTTTGCGACGGCCTATCGCGGACGCATTGAACATGCCCACGATATTTCTTTTCCGCTCATCGTTAAACCGTCGTGGGAGGATGGATCGATCGGCATCGATGCCGGCGCCGTGGTGAAAAACGTCAAGGAGATGATGGAGCGCGTCGAGTACATTCAGGATGAATTCGACTCTCCGGCGCTGATTGAGGAATACATCGAGGGGCGCGAAATTTACGCCGGAATTCTGGGCAGCTACGAACGAGCGCAGGTGTTGCCGATGATCGAGCTCGATCTGTCACGCTTGCCTGAAGGCACGCCAAGAATCGCCAGCTACGATGTGAAGTTCGAGAAGAATACCGAAGTCTACAAGCTGACCAAATCGCAAATCGCGGAAAACCTGGACGAGGATACGATGAAGCGGTTGTCAGATACGGCGCTGGCCGCGTACCGGGCGCTGAAGCTGCGCGACTATGGACGCATCGACATGCGGCTGGCTCCCAACGGCGACGTCTATGTCATCGAGGCGAATCCGAATCCTTGGCTGGCTAGCCGGCAGGAATTTGCCATGGCCGCTAAGGCATCGGGGCTCTCTTACACGGAGATGATCGGCGCCATTATCGACTTGGCTATGAGCCGCTACCTTAATGCCAACCTGGCGACTGCGGTGGCTGTGCGCTAGCGTCGTTCTCGATTTGGTATGGTGTGCGGCCCACAGTCGTCCCTACGGGACTCGCTTGAATGCCGCAAATGTTCCCGGCGCTAAAGCGCCGGGCTATTTTCAATTGTCCCTGCGGGACATGGCTCGAACTTCCCTGCGGGACATGGCTAGAACTCATTCCACAAGTACTGGTTGTATACCTCGTGGTGGAACTGCACTTCGGAGGGCTTGACAATCGTGCCCAGCAGGCGCGGGCAGCGGTCGGCCGATGCCTGCTTCAGGTCGGCGTAGCGGCCTTTCACGTCTTCCCCTAGAAGTTTGGTTGTCCAATCGGCTTTGCGGAAATTGTCGATCGCGGTGTAGACGTTGTCGGGCAGGTAGCGTTCGGCCTCGCGGAGGTTCTTGATCTTGGCCGTCTCTCCTTCCAATCCGGTCTTGAAAATGGAGTACATCACCAGGTAGGGATTGGCATCTGGAGCGACGGCGCGCACCTCCAGGCGCATGCTGCGGTGGTTGCCGATCGGGATGCGGACCATGGCGCCCCGGTCCACGGCCGACGCTCGCAGCTGGTTGGGCGCCTCGAAGTGCGGATCGAGGCGGCGGTAGGCGTTGACGCTGGAATTGAACACCAGGCAGAGATCGTTGCCGTGAGTGAGAATGCGATCCAGAAACTCGTAGCCGAGCTTGCTGAGCTTTTCTTCGCCCTTGGGATCCCAGAATAGGTTCTTGTCGTGCTGGTTGATTGAGACATTGGTGTGCATGCCGCTGCCGTTGACGCCCACCACCGGCTTGGGCAGGAAACAGGCGGTCAAGCCCATGTTGCGCGCGACCTGGCGGCAGATCAGCTTGTAGAGCTGGATGTGGTCGGCCGCGGCCACCGCTTCGGCGTAGCCGTAGTTGATTTCGAACTGCGAGGGCGCGACCTCGGGGTGATCCTTTTCGTTCTGGAAGCCCATGGCGCGCTGCACTTCCGCGGTCGTATCGATGAAGGTGCGCAGCGGATCGCCGGGCAGCGAGTGATAGTAGCCGCCGGTGTTCACGTATTCGAACTTGCCGGTCTCGTGGTAAGTGCGCTCGGCGTCCGGTCCACTGAAGAGGAAGCCCTCGATCTCATTGGCGGCGTTGAGGGTATAGCCGTGCTTTTTGTGCAATTGATTGCCAAACAGCTTCAGCATGCTGCGGATGTCGGCGGTGTAGGGCTCGCCGTTCTTATCGATGACCTCGCCGAAGACGAGCACTTTGCCCGGCCCGAAAACATCGGCTGGCCCCCAGTAAAAGGCAGCCCAATCAATGCCTAAACGCAGATCGCTTTCCCGCTGCGCGGTGAAGCCGCGAATCGACGAACCGTCGAACGTCAGGTTGTCGTGGCTCTTGAGCAGGAATTTCTTGTCGTAGTCGAGCATGTGCAGACGGCCTTCCAGGTCGCTGAACAGCACGGTCACGGCCTTGATGCGCTTCTCGTCCGTCAAGTACTTCAGCCGCTCCTCCTGGACTTTGTGAGGTGCGACGCGGTCCAGGCGCTGCTTCTTCGCATTCAGATTTATCTCTTCCAGTTCGTCGTAGGGGATCGCTAGAAAATTTCGTAGTTCAGTTGACATGCCTCTCCTTATTCGGGCGCGGAGCCCAAGAATCAATTGAATGACCGGGGTAACCGGACTAGGCTATCGCGTCCGGCGCATCCAGACAAATAGAAATCGGCTATAGCGACGATTAGCTTTTCCGATTTGCATCAAGAACGGTGCAAAAACTGGCTGCGAGCTACGAGCTTCGAGCTTCGAGCCAAGAAAAACCTTGGTCGCGCTGAGCTCGTAGCTCGAAGCCGGATTTATTTCCTGGACGCACGGGATAGACGCCTCCGTGAAATAATCGGATCTGAGGAACTGCCCTTGAGTTGCGCGCTTTGTGAAGAACGCAGGGAGAAGCGGTTTTGCCCGGCGGTGCATGGGAGAATCTGTCCGCAGTGCTGCGGCGAGCAGCGTGAGGTAACGTTGGACTGCCCGAGCGAGTGTCCTTATCTTTTGCAGTCACGGCAGCAGGCACGGCAGCAGGCGCGTGAGCATGCGACTGCGCACTCCAACAATGAGCGGGCGGACCCGCGGGATCTCGTGGCTCTGTTTCCCGAGGTTGAGATTCCCGATGTTGAAATCACCGAGCAGTTTCTCTACGAACGCGAGGAACTGATCATGGGACTCAGCTTCGCACTGGCAAAAAGCGCCCGCGCCGAGCGCTCGCTTGCCGGTCATTCTCTCGCCGATCATTCTCTCGCCGATCGTCCGCTCATGGATCGCGACCTGATCGCGGCTTTGAGTTCGCTGGCTAAGAGCTACCAAACGCTGGTGAACTCCAGCCTCATCTATGCGCCGCAGACCTCGAACCTGGCGCACCAGAGCATTGCTCGCGAGGTCGAAACCATGGTCCGGGAATTTCGCGAGGCCGAGGAGAAACAGCTTGGTTACAATCGGCTGCGGGATGCCGACGTGCTTAAAGCGCTGGTATTCCTCTTGCGCATGGGCTTGGCACGCACCTCCGGCAGGCCAAAGTCGCGAGCGTTTGTCGATTTCCTCTTTGCGCAGTTTCCTGAAAAGCAGTCGGCGATTGCCGGGCCGGAAGACGCAGGCAGCCGGATCGTGATTCCGTAGGATCTGATTTTCGCGGCATCTTGTGTGGGCTTTCCGCTGTGCATCCCTGTGTCCTCTGTGGTTAAGAAAATCTCTACTGCAGTGGTCACAGAGGGGGACAGGGGAAAACCGGACGGCCGGGGGCGGCCGTCCCTACGTGAGGAGTGGTGGAATTCAGAGCCGCCGTACCATCTGCCCGTCTGCCAACGCCGCCAGAAGTTCTCGCGCAGTTTTCCCGAGTTCGGGATGGCGTGCCTCTGGAGCAATCTCTACTAGCGGTTCCAAAACAAAGCGCCGCCGGTGCATTGAAGGATGCGGAATCTTCAAGCCTGGCTCATCCACCACGCGGTCCCCAAACAGCACCACGTCGATATCAATTTTGCGCGCACCTTTGTCGCGCATGCGGAGGCGTCCCATCACCGCTTCGACCCGCAACGCAAGCTGGAGCAGTTCTCTCGGCGTCTTATCCGTGGCAATCGCCGCCACGCAGTTCAAAAACCACGGCTGGTCCGGGACATCCACCGGTTGGGTCTCATACAAGGCGGAGACCGCCAGCAAGCGGCCCGCTACGTCCATTTGTGCGACTGCGGCTTGCAGGTTGGCCGCACGATCTCCCAGGTTCGATCCTAGCGACAGATAAGCGGTCTCGGCCACACAGCTAGTTTCGCGGTGAAAGGCGTGAGAATCCAGAAAAAACTGACGGAAACGGAATCATTCTTACTTTTCTCGCCTTTCGGAAAACTCATACGGTGGAGCGACGGGCGTCTTGCGAGCCCGTTTTGCCGAAGCCCCGAGCGAAGCCGAGGGGGCAGTCGAAGGGTCCCGCCGGGCGGGGACGCCCGGCTCTCCACCAATGCAACTCACCCTAAATTGCAACCAACATCGCGGACAGCTTGAGGTTACGGAGGAACTCGCTGCGCTTGGTCCTGCAACCAGTACCTAGGTCACTTTCCTACCTTCCCGGCTGCCGCTAGTATCGAAAATGCCATGAATCTGGACTCTCTTCTCATCAGCCAGGA
>Ga0310038_10003258_pt1 | contig 11771 bp, 6 predicted proteins | sample Sb_taG_6_FD_200461 | JGI IMG/M metagenome (GOLD analysis project Ga0310038, IMG submission 200461) | Peat soil microbial communities from Weissenstadt, Germany - Sb_50d_4_PS metaG (v2) (version 2) | ecosystem: Environmental > Terrestrial > Soil > Wetlands > Peat | place: Germany: Weissenstadt... | reverse complement strand
GAGACCAAGTTCGCCGGCCCCACCATGTTCAGCCGGGGCGAGACGATCTACACCAACCAGCGCGGCGAGCGGGTGGCCAAGCAGTGGTCGACGGCGGTGCGCTATCGCGCCGACGTGGCGCGCGAGCGCGGCTTCTTCGAGCAGGCCGCGCCCCTGCCCACGTGGACCGAGGAGCGCCTGGTCGCCATCGAGGCCCGACGCCGGGAGTGGATCCGCAGCCGCGCCGGGGCCGACAGCCCGACACTCGACTCGGTCGAGGTCGGCCAGAGCCTCCTCACCCGCCCCATCGGGCCCCACTCGCTCCCCAGCCTGGCCTCGGAGTGGCGGGGCTACACATTCACCGTGTGGGGCTCGACCTACCACGAGGGAGCCGACCACCTGAGCGAGGCGGGATGGCTCGACGAGATGGACCGCGACCTCGAGGGCGCCAAGGAGGACCCCGAGCTCGGCGACGGCCTCTACCACGGCCCCTCGCGCGGCCACACCGACGAGGAGCACGCCCGGCTCATCGGCATGCCCCGGGGCTACGGCTACGGCGCGTCGATGGGGGCGTGGGTCCTCGACTACGTCTCGGCGTGGGCCGGTGACCGGGGACTGGTCCGCCACTCGGCGGTGCAGTACCGCTTCCCCGCCTTCGACGGCGACCTCACCCTCCTCGACGCCGAGGTGACCGACGCCCGCTACGACAAGGTCCTCGGTGCCGGCCTCGTGACCTTGGAGGTGACCATGTCCAACCAGGACGGGTCGGTGATGGCGAAGGGCCCGGTGGAGGTCGAGCTGCCGGCGTAGGCGGCGGCGACGGCGCCCCGGAGCACGAGGGCCCTTCCGTGCCCGTCTTCGCGGGGCCACCTCCGGAGACAGAGCCCGGGATCGGCGCGCTCACCATGGGGGGACTGCTCACCGAGGTCGTCGCCCGTCACGGCGGGCGCGAAGCACTGTGCTTCCACCCGTCGCCTGTCCACCCGTCGCCTGTCCACCCGTCGCCCGTCCTCCCGTCGCGCGTCCACCCGGCGCGCCCCTCGGACGGCAGCGACGTCGTGCGCTGGACCTACGCAGAGCTCGGCGCACGGGCCCGACGCTTCGCCAAGGCGCTGGCGGCGGCGGGCGTGGGCAAGGGCACCCGGGTGGCGCTGCTCATGGGGAACCGGCCCGAATGGGTCGAGGCCGCCTTCGGCGTGGCGCTGGCGGGCGGGGTGCTCGTCCCGGTCAACACCTTGTTCGAAGCGCCCGAGATCGAGCACGTCCTGCGCCATTCGGACAGCGCCGTGCTCGTCTACCAGGAGCACCTGGCGCATCACCGCTACCACGAGCAGGTGCGGGCCATGGTGCCCGCCCTCCCCTACCTCACCACGCTGGCGTGCCTGGGCACGGGCTCCTACGAGGACTTCCTCGAGGCCGGGGACGCGCTCGACGACGACGCGTGCGACGGGCGCGCCGCCGAGGTGTCGCCCTTCGACGACGCGCTGGTGATCTACACGTCGGGGTCGACGGGGATACCCAAGGGCGTGCTGCACGCGCACCGGGCGGCGGCCATCCAGAGCTGGCGCTTCGCCCAGCAGCTGTGCCTCGACCCCACCCTCCGGGTGTGGAGCGCATTCCCGTTCTTCTGGACGGCGGGTTACTGCATGGTGATGGGCGCCACCCTGGCGGCCGGGGCCTGCCTCGTGCTCCAGGAGCTGTTCGAGCCCGGCGACGCGCTGGCGCTGTTGGAGTCGGAGCGGGTCACCAATCCGCACGCGTGGCCGCACCAGCTCGCCGCCCTGGAGAGCCATCCCCACTGGGAGACCCGTGACCTCTCCGCGGTGGTGCATGTCGACTCGTTCACCTGTTTCGGCCGGCACCCGTCGGTGAAGATCGACGACTCCTGGAGCCCGCGCGCCGCCTACGGCCTCACCGAGACCTTCACCATCATCAGCTCCGTGCCCGCCGACACTCCCGCGGCGCGGCGCGAGGGGCACGAGGGGGTCATCCTGCCCGGCAACGTGGTCCGCATCATCGACGCCACGAGCGGCGAAGAGCAGCCGGCGGGGTCGCCGGGCGAGATCCGCGTCAAGGGGCCCACGCTCATGAAGGGCTATCTGAAGGTCGCCCCCGAGGAGGTCTTCGACACTGAGGGCTTCTTCGCCACCGGGGACGCCGGGTTCGTGGACGAGGGTGGCCGTCTCCACTGGGTGGGCCGCACCTCGGACCTGATCAAGACCGGCGGCGCCAATGTCTCGCCCGTCGAGATCGACAACGAGCTCCTGCGCCACCCCGGCCTCCACAGCGCCCTGGCCGTGGGCGTCCCCCATCCCACCCTGGGGGAGATCGTGGTGGTGTGCGCCGTGGCCCAGCCCGGTAGCGACGTCGACGAGGACGGCGTGCGCGACTTCCTGCGTGGGCGGCTGGCCTCCTACAAGCTGCCCCGCAAGGTCCTGTTCTTCGCCGAGGACGAGCTCACGCTGACCGGCAACGCCAAGATCCGCGCCGACGAGCTGCGCAAGCTGGCCGTGCAGCGGCTTGCCGCGAGTGAGAACACGTTCTAGTCTCGTAACGTCCTCGCCGTCGACGCGAGGGAGGCGAAGGACTTGGGGGAACCACCTTCGGACGGGACGACGCGTGACCGGTCGGGAGCGGCCGATTCAGGAGCGGAACGGTCGGCGGCATCGTGCCGCGGTGCCATACCGAGGTGCCGTGCCGAGGTGCCGGGGATCCCCGGGCTGCGCCGAGTTGCACGGACGACAGGCCCCGACAGCCGACAGAGCCGACAGAGCCGACAGAGCCGACAGAAGAGTTCCGGACACTGAGTCGCAGCAAGCACGGGGTCGAGCAGCAAGCACAGGGTCGAGCAGCACAGGGTCGAGCAGCACAGGGTCGAGCAGCACGCACACGGTGAGGAGCGAGGATGACCGACTTCGGTTTCTGGGTGATGGCAGAGGAGGAGCCGGGCCATCTGGCGCTTGTGGCTCCGGACGGGACCGAGCTCAAGGCGGGCGAGCTGCTCGGTCGGGCCAACCAGGTCGTGCACGCACTGCGCCAGCTCGGGCTGCGTAAAGGCGACACCATCGCCTTCGTGCTGCCCAACAGCGCCGAGGTGTTCGAGATCTATCTCGCCGCCATGCAGGCCGGGTGGTACATCGTGCCCATCAACCACCACCTGGTGGCGCCGGAGATCGCCTACATCGTCAAGGACTCCGGTGCCCAGGTGTTCATCGGCCACGAGCGCTTCGCGGAAGCGTGCCTGGACGCCACGGACGAGGCGGAGATCCCGGCGTCGCGCTGCCTGGCGGTCGGGGAGATCTCGGGCTTCGCCTCCTACGCCCAGCTACGCGACAACCAGAGGACCGACCGGCCCGCCGACCGCATCCTGGGCGACACCATGAACTACACGTCGGGGACGACGGGCCACCCCAAGGGTGTGCGGCGGACGCTGACGGGGGCGGACCCCGACGAGATGGCCATCGCCCTGGCGGGGATCCTGCTCCTGTTCGGCATCAACCCCCGCGACGACAACGTGCACATCGTGGGGTCGCCGCTGTACCACACGGCCGTGCTGCGCTTTTCGGGCGCCGCCATCCACATGGGGCACACCGTGGTCCTCATGGACAAGTGGAGCGCCGAGGGCATGCTCGAGCTCATCGAGCGCTACAAGGTGACGCATTCGCACATGGTCCCCACACAGTTCCACCGACTCCTCGCACTCCCCGATGAGGTCCGGAACAAGTACGACCTCTCGTCATTGCGGCACATGATCCATGCTGCGGCTCCGTGCCCTGTCGACACCAAGCACGCCATGATCGAATGGTGGGGCCCCGTCATCGACGAGTACTACGCGGCGTCGGAGGGCGGGGGCACCATCGTGAACACCGAGGAGTGGCTCGAGAAGCCGGGCACCGTGGGCAAGCCCTGGCCCATCTCCGAGATCGCCATCTTCGACGACGACAACAACCGCCTGGAGGCCAACCAGATCGGAACGGTCTACATGGCCATGCAGTCGGCCGACTTCGAATACCACAAGGACAAGGAGAAGACCCAGAAGAACCGGATCGGGAAGTTCTTCACCGTCGGCGACGTCGGCTACCTCGACGACGACGGGTACCTCTTCCTGTGCGACCGAAAGACCGACATGATCATCTCGGGCGGAGCCAACATCTACCCGGCTGAGATCGAGAACGTCCTCCTCGGCCATCCCAAGATCGTGGACGCAGCGGTGTTCGGCATCCCCCACGACGACTGGGGCGAGGAGGTGAAGGCGGTCGTCCAACCCGTCGACGGTGTCGAGGGCACGCCCGAGCTCGCCCAGGAGATCCTGGCATGGTGCGAGGGGCGTCTCGCCAAGTTCAAGACGCCCAAGACCCTCGACTTCACCGACGACATGCCACGTGATCCGAACGGCAAGCTCTACAAGCGCAAGCTGCGTGACCCCTATTGGGAAGGGCGCGAGCGGGCCATCTGACCCGGCGGCGCGGCCCAGGCCGCGGTCGTCTCAGGTTCCCCGTGCCGCGCGCACCGCGTCGACGAGTGACAGGAGACCCCGAACGTCGATCGGCTTGGCCAGGAACCCGATGACACCCCGGCCGAGCAGTTGGCGCACGTGCTGCGCGGGCACGTCGGCGCCGACGGCGGCAACCGGGATGCCGGCGGTGGCCGGGTCCTCGGCCAGACGGTCCAGGACCCCGTTCCCCGTCATGTCCGGGAGGTAGAGGTCGAGCAGGATCATGTCGGGCACGTGCTCCCGGGCGAGGTCCACTCCCAGGCCGCCCTGCATCGCCGCCAGCACCTCGGTGCCGGGCCGCCGCGACAGGACGCGCTCCACGAGATCGAGCGTGGTCAGGTTGTTCTCGACCAGCAGAACCCGGAACGACCGGCCCGCCTCAGGGAACCGGTCGAGGGCGCCGTCCATGTCGCGTCCGGCGTCGGACAGCTGGTCCCCGGCCTCGCCGACCACACCCGTCCGGCCCACCACACCCATCCGGCCGACCACACCGACCCGGTTCTCGGCTATCACACTCACCCCGGTTTCTCCGACCCCGGTTTCTCCGACCCCGGTTTCTCCGACCCCGGTTTCTCCGACCCCGGTTTCTCCGACCCCCGTGCCGACCCCGACGCCGTCTTGGTTGCCGGTCCCGTCGCCGTGGCCGTGCCCGAAGCCTCCGAGCCTCGGGACGGTTGCCGGCTCAGACGTCGGGAGCTCGACGACGAAGGTGCTCCCCACCTCCGGCACGGACTCGACACCGAGCTCCCCGCCCATGCGCTGGCACAGGTGCTGGGACAGGGCCAGGCCCACGCCGGATCCCTCGATGCCGGTGTGCTCGAGCCCGAGCCGGTCGAAGGGCACGAAGACTCGGTAGAGGTCCTCGGACCGGATGCCGCGTCCGGTGTCCGCCACGGCCAGTCTGAGGCGACCGGGACTGCCCTGCCCACAGGTGACGTCGACCCGACCCCCCGGCCCGTTGTACTTCACGGCGTTGGACAACAGGTTGAGCAGGACCTGCATCAGGCGCTGCCTGTCGGCGGTGACCACGTACCCGTCTCTGGGGTCGATGCTGGATCGGATCACCACCTCGGCGCGCGCTGCTATGGGGTTGGTCAGCTCCAGAGCCTCCGAGACGATCTCGTCGACCGCCACGGGCACGAGGGTCAGTTCGAGGTAGCCCGACTCGATCCGGGCGATGTCGAGCACCTCGTCGATCAGGTCGAGCAGGTGGCGCCCGGCACGCAGGATGTGGTCCACGGCATCGGCCTGCTGGCCGGGAAGGTCGTCCATCTGCAACAGCTGCGCGAACCCGAGGATGGAATTGAGGGGCGTGCGCAGTTCGTGGCTCATCCGCGAGAGGAAGTCGCTCTTGGCCCGGCTGGCCTGCTCGGCGTTCTCGCGCGACACCTGCAGGCGCTGCTCGGACTCGAGCGTCTTCGTGATGTCGCGTGAGACGACTACGGCGCCCGCGAAATGCCCCTCGGCGTCCAACACGGTCTGAGCGCGGGAGTCGACGGCGACCCAATGCCCTTCGGCATGGTGCGCTCGGTAGCGAAGGTGGAGGTGCGAAACCGCTCCCGTCACCATGCGGATGAACAGCGAGGCCACATCGTCACGGTCGTCGGGGTGCACGAAGTCGAATACGTTGCCCCGGGTGAACACCTCGTGCGGGTGGCCGAACAGGGCCCGCTCGGTCTCGCTGATCTGATGGATCTTCCCGGTGCGGTCCATCAAGGTGATCATGTCCGGGCTGGCTCTGATCACGGAGTCCAGCAGGCGGTCGCGTGCGGCAAGGGCCTTCTCAGCGCCTCGTCGCTCGGTGGTGTCCGAGGCGATGGCGCCGATGGCGTAGGGCTCGCCCTGCTCGTCGCGCAGCAGGAACCGGCTGACCATGAACTCTCGGCGACCGTGGGTGGTGTGCAGGGGCTCCTCGCTGTTGATGACGGAGCCCGCCCCGTGCTTCAGCAGCTCACGCTCGCCGTCTGAGATGGCGGGAGCATCCTCCCCCCAGCATTCCGCGGCGGTCCGGCCGATAGCGTCGTCCACGGCGACGCCGGTCGCACGTGAGAACTCGTCGTTGACGAGGAGATACCGGCCTTCGAGGTCCTTCACGAAGATGGCCGACGGCGAGTACTTCATGATGCCCCGCAGTCGCGCCTCGCTCTGGCTCAGGGCGATCTCGTCGCGACGCCGGTCGGTGACGTCCCGGGCCGCTCCGTACACCCGCCGGCGGGTGAAGTCGACGCGTGTGGTCCATTCGAGCCACCGCCATTCCCCGTGCCGCGTGCACAGGCGCACCTGGGTCAACCCTGCCTCGCCGTTGGCAGCCAGCACGGCCTCCGACGCTCTGCGGATTTCACGGTCGTCGGGATGGACGAGATCGTCGAGCCGCAGTCCCTTCAGCTCTTCGGGGCTGTAGCCGAGCGCCCTCTCGAATGCGGCGTTCCACCACACGAGCGCGCTGGTGAAGTCCGTGACGCAGAACATCTGAGCCGACAGCTCGAGGAACGCGGCCAACTGGGCGCGTGGCGGAACAGACGCCTCGCTCCCGATCGCGCCGACGGTGCCGGTCGTGCCGGTCGTGCCGGTCGTGCCGGTCGTGCCGGCGACACCGGTCACCATCGGAGCGGGCCGACCCGTGGGAGCAGGGACCGGCACAGCCGCCAGAGGTGATTCGGGTGTCGTGGGCGCGCCGGGTGCCCCGAAGGCCGGAGCCGGAGCCGGAGCCGGAGCGGGAGCCGGATCCGGAGCCGGATCCGGAGCCGGAGCCGGATCCGGGGCCTGGACCGGGACCTCGACCGGCGTCAACGGGGATCTCACGGGAGACTCCCGATGCGGGTCACCGATTCCACCACTCCGAGCAGGTCCCGGATGTCGATGGGCTTGGTGAGGTAGGCGGCGACGCCGATGTCACGCAACCGCTCGATCTGCGAGGGTGTGGCGTCAGCGGTCACCACCACGACCGGGATGTCCGCGGTCCGAGGATCGGACTGCAGGGCGTCGAGCAGTTCCGTCCCGGGCATGTCCGGGAGATGGAGATCGAGAAGGACGAGGTGCGGGTGGTGTTCACGCGCCAACTCGAGCCCGAGGCTCCCCGACATGGCCGCCAGGAGCTCTACCACTCCCGACCTCGTCAGCACCTGTTCGACCAATTCGAGGTTGGCGAGATTGTCTTCGATGTGCAGGACGCGCAGGGTGGCGACGCTGGGCGCCTCGCCGAGTTGTGACCGAGGCGCCGGGACCGGGACCTCAGGTGGGGCCGCCGTCGGCAGGTCGACGCTGAAGGTGGTGCCTTCGCCGAGCACCGAGTGCACGTCGATGGCGCCTTCCATGCGCTCGACCAGGTATCTCGACAACGTGAGGCCGACACCGGTGCCCTCCACTCCGCTGGACTCGGCACCGAGCCGGTCGAAGGGCTCGAACACGCGGTCGATGTCCTCGCTCCTGATCCCGTTGCCCGTGTCGGTGACGGTGATGCGGATGAGCTCGGGAGCGGCGGCGGCGGCGGACACACCGACACGGCCGCCGGTGCGGTTGTACTTCACCGCGTTCGACAGCAGGTTCAGCATGACCTGGAGGAGTCTGCGCCGATCGGCGAGGACGTGGAGCGTGTCCGGACAGGGCTCGAGGTCCGCCACCACGGCGATGTCACGCCGCTCGGCGAGGGGACGGGTGAGGTCGATGGCATCCGTGAGGACCTGGCGTATCGCCACGGGCTCCAACAGGAGCTCGAGGTTGCCCGACTCGATGCGGGCGATGTCGAGGACCTCGTCGATCAGGTTCAGCAGGTGCCGGCCGGCCCGCATGATGTGGCCGACGGCTTCCCCGTGGTGGTCGGGCAGCTCGTCCATCTCGAGGAGCTGGGAGAAACCCAACACGCTGTTGAGCGGAGTGCGCAGCTCATGGCTCATGCGTGAAAGGAAGTCGCTCTTCGCCTTGCTGGCCTGCTCGGCCGCCTCGACGGCCACGTGCATCTCCGCTTCGACCTCGAGCTCGTCGGTCACGTCACGCGAGACGACTACGGCTCCTGCGGTCTTGCCGTCGTCGCCCACGATCGCCTGCCCCCGCGTGTCGAGCACGACCCAGCGCCCGTCCGCGTGATGCACCCGACACTTCACATCCAGCTGGGCGTCCGGATCCGAGAAGACCTCGCCGACCTCATCACGGACACGAGCGAGGTCTTCGGGATGGACGAGGGACTCGAGCTCCCCGTGAACGGGATCGCGCAGGTCGTATCCGAGGATCCGAGCCGAGGCCTCGCTTATCTCCCGGACTCGTCCTTGGCCGTCCACCACGGTGACGATGTCCGGACATGCCCGGATGACCGTGTCGAGGAGACGCTGGCGCTCACCCAGGGCGGCCTGGACCTTGGTCCAATCGGTGATGTCCGTCGAAATGGCCGCCATCCCCGTCACCGCGCCCGACGCGTCGAGCAGAGGGAACCGGGCCGTCATCATGACGTGAGGACCGTCGTCGAGATGGACGATGTCGTCGCGTGTGAACGCCTCACCGTCGTCGAGGACGCGCCAGTCGCTGTCGTCGATGGGTGCACCGGGCCAGATCTCGCTCGCCGTCCTGCCCAGCACCTCGCTGCGGTCCAACTTCGAGGCGCGGAGGAACGCCTCGTTGACGAGGACGTAGCGGCCCACCCGGTCCTTCACGAAGATGGCCGCGTTCGAGTGGTCCAGGATCGCCTGGAGCCGAGCTTCGTTGGCACCGAGTGCGGCTTGGGCGACATGGTGGTCGGTCACGTCGCGAGCCGCTCCGTAGACGAGGCCGGTCTCAGGAGCGATGCGAGCCGTCCATTCGAGCCAGCGCCAGCTGCCGTCCTTGCACCGGTAGCGGGACTGGATTCCCGACGGCTCCGCGTCGCCTTCGGGGCGATCGAACAGGGAGAGGGCCTCGACCAGGTCGTCGCGGTGGATGAGGTCCACCAGGGACACCTGCGCCAGCTCCTCTTCGTCGTAACCGAGAAGGGCCGCCGCCGCTCCGTTGGTCCACACCACGCCCTGCTCGAGGTCGAAGACACCGAAGATCTCGTTCGACATGTCCAGGAACACGGCCAGGTCTTCGTCGGCCAGCGCAGCGAGAGGCGGCGTATCGGCCGGGCCCATGGCAGCCGGGCCGGCGAAGGCGGGGTCCAAGGCTCCGGGGCCGGGGCTCGTGGCGGCGGGGTCCGTGCCCACAGCGCCCAATGCGGCACCGGGCGCGGGCGCCACCCTCCGCCGCGACACGAATTTGCCGTCCTGGCGTGCTCTTTTGCTCAACCCCAGCCGTCCTCACGTCGGGCCGGGACCGCAACGCCCGGCCACCCAGGTGGGTATCGGCGCGAGGCGCCGATGTGTTGAGACCGCCACCACGCAGAGTGGTATGCCTCACGAGGGTCGGGGACGGAGCACCCCCATCCACCTGGGATTCTCCGGGGGCCCGTCCCAAAGGACCCCGGGTGCCCGGTGCTCCCGGGCGCTACTCACCGCAGGGTGTTCAGGAGTCGTCGAACCCCAAACGGCGGGCGTCGGCCCGCACCTGCTCGATGGCGTCGGGCGAGTCGGAGTTCTCGCTCACGATGGCCAGGAACCGCTGGGGGACGAGCTCGATGAAGATCCCTTCGGCCTCGGCGGTGAGCGTCTGCTCGTGGAAGATGGCGCCGTAGGTCCGGATCTTCCGGCCCTCTCTCCCCATGAAGCGTGCCTCGAGACGCAACGGGGTTCGTAGCGGCGTGGGCTTGCGGTACCGGATGGTCAGTGTCCCGGTCATCCCGGGGCTCCCTGCCATGATGTTCGCCGCCCCCAGCATCTCGTCGAAGACCATGGCGATGACACCGCCGTGGACGCACGTGGGAGGCCCTTCGTACTGGTAGTCGAAATACGCCGTGCCTCTCAGTTCGCCGTCGACCGCTTCGACGACGACGGGCGGGGCCACGGGATTGGCAAAGCCGATCACGGGGCTCGTCGGGAAGAACTCCTGCGGATGGCCGACCGGGTCGGGCTGGGCCCGAAGCCGGCGGCCGGGACCTGCCACCCGTTCGAGACCGTCGGCAACTTCCTTGACGGCCGCGGTGGCGGCATCGACGTCGGTGTCGGAGATCGGCAACCCCACCATGGCACTCGTGATGCGTCGAAGCTGGGCGGCCAGTTCGAAGCGGACATCCTCCGACGCTCGACGGGCCGACTCGTCCCCCTCCGGGGCCCCCGCCCTCCTGGCGGCCTCGGTAGGGGGCCCGCCGGGCGAAATTCCGAAGTCCGAGACACCCAGCTCTCCGTCGGGCATCAGCGCCGCTTGTACTCGGGCGTGCGCTTCTCGGCGAACGCCCTCTGGCCTTCTTTGGCATCCTCGGTCGCGAAGACGGGCCAGCCGATCTCGAGCTCGATCTTCAATGCCTCGACCTCGGGAATCCCCTCGGTCTCGCGCACCGACCGCTTGATGGCCTCCACCGCCAGGGGGCCGTTGCCGCAGATCACCTCGGCGATGCGAAGCGCCTCGTCCAGCGCCTGTCCGTCGGGGACGACCCGGCCGATCAGCCCGATGTCCTTGGCCTCCTGAGCGCTCACCTCTCGTGCCGTGAGAAGGAGGTCCATGGCGACGGTGAACGGGATCTGGCGTCTGAGTCGGACCGTGGACCCTCCCAGCGGGAACAGGCCCCGGCGGGCCTCGAAGACTCCGAACTTGGCACTTTCGCCCGCAACTCTGATGTCCGTGGCTTGAAGGATCTCGGTGCCACCCGCCACCGCCCAGCCTTCCACGGCGGCGATGAGCGGCTTGCGCAGCTGGTAGTGGCGAAGCAGCGCCTTCCAGTGCAGGTCGGGATCGGCCTCCTGACGGTGCCGGTACTTCTCCGCCTCGGGAGACGACAACGACTTGAGATCCATGCCCGAGCAGAACGTCCCGCCCGCCCCGGTCAGCACGGCGCAGCGGATGTCGTCGTCGCTGTCGATCTCGTCCCAGGCATCGACCATGCCGACCAGCATCGGAAGGCTGAGGGCGTTCTTCGCTTCGGGCCTGTTCATGATGACCACGGCCGTGGCGCCATGACGCTCGAAGGTCAGATTCTCGGTTCCGGGACTCGGCATTGCATCTCCTTCAGACGTCGTCCATGGCGTCAATGCTGGAGGGGTGCCTTTTGCATCTGGCTCCTCCTCCGCCGACCACGGGGCGATCTGACATTAGAACGGATTCCAGTTCAGCCGACAGCCCGACCCGTCGACCCGCCGACCCGTCGACCCGCCGACCCGTCGACCCGTCGACGCGTCGACCCGTCGACCCGTCGACCCGTCGACCCGTCGACCCACCGACCCGTCCACCCTGGGGACCCCTT
>Ga0310038_10003255_pt1 | contig 11780 bp, 21 predicted proteins | sample Sb_taG_6_FD_200461 | JGI IMG/M metagenome (GOLD analysis project Ga0310038, IMG submission 200461) | Peat soil microbial communities from Weissenstadt, Germany - Sb_50d_4_PS metaG (v2) (version 2) | ecosystem: Environmental > Terrestrial > Soil > Wetlands > Peat | place: Germany: Weissenstadt... | reverse complement strand
TAGGTTCAGACCCAGGCGAAAAATTGTCCGTCCCTAACACCGCCCACCGGCTTTCGCTACTTCGTGTGGCATTGGGGAGCGTCGGCTTCGGCCGGCGCCCTTTTTGGCGTAGGTGCTAGCCGCTGCATTCGCGTTCCTTTCGGCCCTGGCTGCTTGGGTACCGGTATTGTGCAAAGGCGTCGCTCTAGTCGACTACTGCACCCCGTTCGGCCCCTGGTGAGGGGCCTGGCTTCGGCCCGGCGCACCGCCTCATCTGTCAGCCGGGCCCGCCCATTTCGTTCGCCGCGAACTTGCGGCGCTGGTGCGCCCCTCACCATCTAGAGCAGCTTAACGTTTTTCGCTTCGTATTTCCCCGGCAGCTTCGAGGCGTGTTCATCGAAGCTAACCAAAGTGCCAACGGCCAGCTCGTCCATGCCTTCCGGCAGCTCGCGAGCGTGCACGAATATATCGCGATGTTCATCGTCGCGAGTTATGAAGCCGAACCCCCGATCTCCGTTCCAATATTTGACACGTCCTTGCATCTCAAAATCCTTCGTTCAGTTGCGCCTCTCAAAAATGGCGCGGGCGAGCTTGCGATCGAGCGTGGTGACCGAGAGCGCCACCTTGACGAGGCCGCGGGCCGCCATGGACGACAGCAGGTCGAGGTCGCGCAGCACGACGAGGGCGGATTTGGTCACGATGCCGACTGGGTGATTGGCGGCGGAGAGTACCTCGAGAATGCGGAGCATGATGCGGTAGCGGCGCTCGATGGGCTGATAGGGGTCGGTATTGGTGCCGATGGCGATGGTGCGGGGGCGATAAGAGGGCTCGGCCAGCTCCCGCTTAAGCGCCGCGGCAGCTGCCTTGGACTTAGCGTCAACGGCGCGAGCTTTGCTGACCGTGGTCGAAATGCTCAACCTGTCCCGCCCCAGTGAGGCGCTGTGCCGCCATCCAGCCCTCTGGCGCCGCCGAGGAGTACATCGTCGCTTCTAGCAGTTTCGATTGACGCGCAAGGCTGTCATGGACAGTTACCTTGATAGTCGGTTACGGCGCTTTCGAGGTCATCCTGAGCCGATTTGAGCCCTTCAAATTCTGAAGAGCAATCCTCTTCTCCGTCGTGGCTAGAGGTGCAATTGTTGTAGTCTTCTTTTGCTGATTCGACGTCGCTGATTGCGGCGTTATATGCATCGAGGGCGTCCTGACATTCTTCCGGCTCCGCCCGTGCAGTTTGTGCGCATATCAGCACAAACAATGGAGCAAAGGCGGCAAGCCATCCTCTTCCCATTCCCCACCCCAAAGCTCCAACCTGGACACTAGGCTCCAACGGTTCGCGGGCGTCGACGTACGGAGAAGGCTACATTTCATCGAGCAGGGTGACGACTAAATCACGGGATTGGGTAATAGTCACGGTTCAGCCCGCTCGGCCCCTGGTGAGGCGCCCGTGCCGCGGCCCAGCGGCGTGGTAACCAAATCTTCAGGAGAGCACCGTATCTCCGCCTTCCCAAGCACTGAACTCATGGCCCCGGTTTTGCGTCCGGGGCCATTTTTTCCTTGCATCCTATCTCCTCACGTCACCACCCCTGGCGATAGTGGAGACGGTCATTTTGCGGGCTCCAAGAAACGGCAAATTAGCTCGACGTTCTGTGAACCGCCGGCAGCCGACCGCCTTTGATAAGGCGAAGGTCAGGCTTGAGCTCTGGCTGTCTGAGCGGGACCACCTCACTGAACTCTCAACCGTTATCGGGGGCGTCAATGGTGCCTCGCTAGGCTGAGTGGTCTTCGTGGAGGCTAGGTTTAAACAATCGTTTTATCGTGCGAAGTTCCTCTCGCGGCGGATCCGCGGGATCGAGACGCTCATTCATTGCGCCGTTTCGCGGGAAACGGGGGCGTCGGCTTCGACCAGGCGCCCCTTTGCCTCACTTAAAGCCGGCTTCGCCTCGCTCAGTCCTCAGGTTCCGGGGGTTTGCGGATTCGGTCCAACCATCCGCCATATTGAGAAAGCGCGCTCTGGACCGGCATGGGGAGATGGCGGTCGATCCAATCCGCCGCCGGATTGGACGCCCGGATCAGAAATGGGCACAGGAAGGCGGTTATGGCGGAGACCCCCACTGCCAATGAGTAAAGGAAGCTGCGCGTGGCGCCTCCGCCCGTGCCCACCTCGGCTATAAGGTATGAGAACACGCCGATCTGCGCCATTGCGAACCCGGTTTTGACCGCGGTATTGGGATGCTCGCCGATTACGATCGAGGCTAACGAGACGCTGATGATCTTGCCCGCGACGACCACGGCGCTGAGCACCACCAGCGCAGGCCAGTGCGTTGCTAGCAGCTGCGGCTCGATGAGCATCCCGACCGAGACGAAAAAGATCGCGCCGAAAATGTGCCGCACCGGCTCGATCAACTTCTCAACCTCCGCTCCCTGTCCCGACTCGGCCACCAACGAGCCGGCCAGGAACGCGCCCAGCGCGACCGTGTACCCCGCCCGTTCGGCGATTGTCGCGAACGCGAAGCACAGCCCCAGGCTGGTAATCAAGAGCGTTTCCGGCCGCTTGAACCGCGCGACCCCACGCACCACGTACGGGACCGTAATCAATCCGATCGCAATCAGCACTATGATAAATGCACTCAGGAGGCCCGTGTTGATCGAGAACGCGTGAAGCGACAGCGTAGCGCCGTTCGCCATCGTGATCAGCACCGCCAGCAGTAAGATCGCGACCACGTCTTCGCACAGCACCACGCCGAAGACCAGTTCGCGCACCCTGGAATCCACCCGCACCTCTTCGAAGGCCTTGGCCACGATGACGGCGCCGGAAATCGACACCATCGCACCGGTCAACAGGCTCTCCCACGGCGTCCAGCCCATCAGGCGACCCACCAGATAGCCGAGCGAGAGCATCGAAGCGATCTGGATTAGGGCTACCAATCCGGCGGTGGGAGCAAGCCGCATCAGCCGGCGAAACTTGAACTCCAGGCCGATCGAGAAAACCAGCAGGGTAACGCCGAGATCCGCGACGAGCTGGACCCGCTCCGTATTGGCGTACACCCCCGGCACGTTTGGCCCGACCACCATCCCGGCGACCAGGTAGCCCACCACCAGCGGTTGATGCAGCAACTGACAGATGACGGTGGCTAGCGCCGCGACGCACATCACCAGCGCCATGTCCTCCAAAAAGTTGTGCGTTACAAAAAGCGTCAGCACGTTTCACTCCGCCAATTTGCGCATCCGCAGCGGCGGCCCCATCTGATCTGAGATTCCCCGGATGAACCCCGAACTGACATGAAAGATAGCGATTTTCTGAATTGCTGGAAGCCCGAATAGACTTGTTCTGTTCGGGGGTCCGGCTTCGGCCGGCGCCCTTACGTTGTATGATGCCGCCTATGATTGACCGCCGCTTTCCTTCGCCATGGACCGTCGTGGTGATACCCGGCGGGCTTAAAGTGTGCGACGCCAACGGTCAGTCCCTGGCCTACGTCTACTCCCGTGAGAACCCGGACGCCGCGCGGATCGCCAAGGTGCTCACCGAGGACGAGGCGCGCCGCATCGCAATCAACATCGCCAAGCTGCCGGAGCTGCTCGGCGCTAACGAAGGGTGAGGCAATGACCCAGTTCTATGTGACCACTGAAGCCGACGTTCGACGATGCAAGGAGTCACTAGCCGCCGGCACGTCCGTCAGAGTTGCCGGGAGAGCAGCGGACGGCAAAACCACGACGTTTGAAGGGGTAGTCCAATCCGTTGAGGAGGACATCAAGCGGGACCCCGATAAGCGCTGGCGCGTGACGTTGCGGGACTAACGGCGCGCCGAAGAAGGCCGCTCGCGCCAAGTCACAAGCCAAGCCCCGGCCGAGCCGCACGGCACATTAGAGGCTGAGCTGCCTACGGCCTGCCCCAGGGTGCCCTTGCGTCCCACCACAAGACAGCAAAAATCGCCAGCAGCGCCCACCAGACAGCGCTGGTCGCCTGGTTGGTGACAACGGCGAACACGACGCTGATCACGATGCAGATCAGCGCCACGATGTTTCCCACACCCAAGGTCATGTATCCCTCCCTCGGCAATCAGCCCCATGACAACAGGTCGAACTATATCACGCGTCAAAGCGGAGCTGATCCTTTGCGCACCTGAGGGGCGTCGGCCGGGAAGGCTGGCGCCTTTTTTGCCCGTTAGCCGGAGCTTATTGTTGAATAAATCGCGATTGCGCCTAGGGTCGTGCCGACGTTATCCTACTAAAGGAACCGCGAAAGAACGCGGTCATTGTTGGGGGAGGGACGAATAATGGGACCAAAGCATACGCCGTCTGATTGGACGTTCTGGCTTTCCGTGGCGCTGGTCGTGCTCGCTATCGTGTCGGCGTTTGTGAAGATTCCCTACGTCAGCACGTACGCGCTTTGGGTGGCGGTCGTCGGATACATCATTTTGGTGATCGGCTGCACCGTCAAGACGACTTGAAGCCAGCTGGGACATAGGGCTGCCTGAGCGCCTCCTAAAGCAGCACGCACGCCAGCACCGACGCCGAGCGTGGCATAGGGCCAACAGCTGAGCAAGCCACGGGCTCACGCCGCCTGCTCCTCTGGTGGGCGACGGAACGGGCGCGGGGAACGTTCTCTTATCCGCACTAAGGAAGACGCGCAGCGTCGGCTTCGGTCGGCGCCCTTCTTGCTATTCGCGTCGCAGTTTATGAAGCGCGCGGAGGTCTTCTTCTGGCAACCGCACTTTGTGGTCGCCACTGAGCGACCACCAAATGTTGCAAGTCAGACAACCTTTCAAGCGCCTGCCATAGTTGTCTATTTCCACAAGCGGTCGCTTGCACTCAAAGCAATAACTGACGGTGCTTTCGTCGGACATTGTGAGCCCGGCCTTGGCGAGAGCCCGGTGACGTGACGGCGCGCCATTTAGCCGCGTCGGTCAGCTGAGCCCGACTGATACGATCTCCGGGTGGTGGCGTTTAAGCCACCAGTTCGCGTAAAAACTAAGCCTCGCGCTCCCGCTCGGGGCTTTTTCTTAAGCCTGTGGGCGCGGCTAAGGCGAGAGCGCGAGGATGCCGCGCGCGAAGCCGAAAAGTTACATAGGCCATTGCCTGAGAAAGAGCCTCCCGAAGTTGGGTTAGTGCCTCAGTTTGAATTCTGCCGAAAGCATGGAGCCGATTGAATGCCATATACCATCATGGCTATGAGCCCGGAGGGAGCCGTAAGATTCCGAAGCAAGACTCCCGCTGAAGCGTTGAAGACGGCAGTGGAGCTGATGGGACTTGGATTGGAAGGAGTTAGCATAGCCGACGCCAGCGGCCGCCAATATACCCCTACTGATTTTGGACGCGTCTACATCGACAAAGGGGGCGCGAATGCCTAAGGGCCCCAAAAGGACAGAAGCGGCGACGCGCGTCGGAGCCGACTGTCGGCTAGTACCCGAAAAGCGCAAAGACCACGACGCGAACAACGCCAACGATAACGAAACCCAATGCCGCATAGGCAACAACCATCTCGCTCTTGTTGGCCCAACGACCCCCTGCCCAATCCATCGCTCACGCCCCCCGCAGCAGGGCAGACTAGCTCTGGCTGGGGTGAAGCTGAAAGCAACAATCTGGGCAATTGCCTAGAAAATGCGCGAGCGTGCCCATTGCGCCACAACGGCGTCGAACCTGAGAACGCTGCGCCACTATGTCGAGGAGCGCGGGCGGTAATACCGGAGTCAAGATCGGGGCGTCTCCTTTAGAGACTGGGTTTCCCACAGATACCCAATGGGGGCGTCGGCTTCGACTGACGCCCCTTTTAGTGTTGCCACTCCGTGACGCATAATAACCGGTTGTCGCTCCTTATGCGTGCTACTATGTGGCGTGAAGGCCACGCTCGGGGGAGCGGCGTGCAGCACCATATCAGCGCATTAATCGCAGCTTTGTGCCTCGCCCTCGCCGCCTGCGCGGGACGAGCTCCCAATCCCGTCGCAACAGTAAATCCGACCGACAGCATGATGGATTGCTTCGCTATTCAAAGCGAGATCCAGGCCAATAATCAGCATCTTCAGCAGCTCGCGAGCGAGCATGGATGGAAAGTCGCGCAAAACGTCGCGGCTGGCGTGGCCGGTCTTGTCGTTTGGCCCCTATGGTTTGGGATGGACTTTCAGGGCGCGGCTGGGAAGGAAGCGGCAGCGATCCAGCAGCGCCAACAGTACCTCGTCGAATTGGCTGCGCATAAGCGTTGCCAAAACATTAGGCCGAACTAGGACAAGCGCGGGCACAGACAGCGCGCAAACGTCGGCTTCGGCCGGCGCCGTTTAAGCACCAACCTTGATAGGGCCTAGAATGGGGGTCCGGTCCCATGCCACATTACTCCGCAACATGGAACAGCCCGACCTCAGTATCCGCAAAGAGTGGTCTCCATGGGATCTGTTTGACCTTCACACCAGCATTGAGTGCGGTAACTCCGTTGCGGAGATCGCCACCTTCCTGATGCGCACCGAAACAGAGGTGCGCGAGAAGGCAGCCGAGCTCGGGCTAAAGCTTGCACAATGAGCGATGAAGTCCACGACCAAAAATTTATTACCGACAAGGAGGGCAATCGCGTTCGGCGCGGCCTAACGCATGAGGAAAACAATTGGTACGAAGCTTACCTGCGCCGTCGCGTTCTTCCAGAGGCGGAGCGGAAGCCCCCAAGTGAGGAGGAACAAGACAGGTTTCTTCAGCTTGACGACAAACACTACGCAGCCTGTGCGTACCTGCTAGACGCCGAAAACGTGCTTCGCGTCGACAAGCCCCGCTGAACTAGCTAGTGAGCGTCCAATTCTGACGCAGAGTGACGAGCCCGTCGGTTTCGGCCGACGCCTTAGCGCTCTCGTCATAGAGCTGGATGGGGTGAACGGGCTAGGCCCATCGCTAGCGAGAAGGCCGATTATCAGTATTGCGGTCCTTTCGGCCCCGTCTGCGGGGACTCTCCATAGGGACCTCTGCCAGGCGAACCCGCTTTGTAACCGCCCCCGAGCTGGACCATCCAACCAACAACGATGATGGCAAGGACACTGAGCGCTAGAACAACGGTCAATCGATTTTGCGACACGCGCTTTCGCCCCCCCATATCGTTAGTGTCAGCATAGGGGTGAGCAGCGGGCCAAGCCAACATAAAAGGCCTGGCGGCAGCACTTGTCGCAAGTGCGGTCCGGCATCATCACGCGATCCCGGAGCGTTAAGCGGCTTCGTCGGGGTCCGGACCGCCCCGTTTATTCTGCTCGTTCGCCGTGTCGAAGTCCTTGCCGATCGCTCCCATCCTCTTGGACTCACGGATGTCGATCGCTGCCCCACACTTAGGGCAGAAAACTTCGTCCACGCGTTGAAGCAACGAGAGCGTCTTACCAAACGGCTGACCGCAGCCCTCGCGCTGGCAGTAGAAGGGGTGAATTATCTGCTGGAAGGCGTCGTGAGGCATTGGCGGTCCTATTTCGTTCTGGCTTGTGACGGAATCAGAAAAAGGGCGCTTGGGGGCCTTGTTCTGGCCTTCTGCCTACGCGAGGTCAAGCAGGCCATTTGCAAACGAAGGAAACCGAAATGAACGCACTCGATCCCATCATGCCCAACGGCAAGCCCCTTAGCGAATGCACGTTCGACGAGGTGCGCAAATGGGGCAAGCGCCTAGCAGAGATTGGCCAAGTCGCCGACAATGTTGGCGCAAAGACTTTGGGCGAGCTTCCTGCGGGCACACTGTCCGCAGACGACTTAACCCTAATCAGGTCGTCCTTTCAGCTTGGGGTGCGGGCGGAGACGAAGCCTAACGGCTCTGGTGGGACCGACGAAATCGAGCATCAATTCCTCGATACCAAAGACGGCGAAATGTCTAAATAGCTGCACTCAAATTGCGATGGCAAAGCAGACTTTTCGATATTTCTACCAGACGACCAATCGAAGCCTCGAGTGGCACTGATAGACAGCAACTTCGACGGCAGGATTGACATCGTAGTTGATGACATCAAACCGCGACGGGAAGTGGGACATTTCATTCCACGACGTCGATTTCGATGGAATCATCGACCTAGTCGGGTACCACCCTGACGGGAAAATAACGCCTTCCAGGTATGAGTCATACCAGGCATACGCGGCAAGGCTGCATCTGGTCGATCGCTAACGACCATAAGCTCCCCAAAGCGACATGGCCAAGCCGCTTAGCAGTTAACGCGCGATTCCGGTAGCCGGTGTCGCGCTAAGTACTCTCCAGGGAGTCTTTCGCGTCCGTTAGTAGTTGCCGGACGAGCTTCCGCACTGCGATAGACTCTGCCGAGTAGTTCCCGTGCTTCCAGGCGTTGCGATTTCCCTTCGGAGCGCCAGGGGACGTACCGCCGTGCATCCGGCAGCGTCCGTTCGGCATCGCTGGAGACTGGCACGGGTCTCCGCGCCGGGCTCCACATCTCTGTGACTCGTGCATCGGCATTGCGTGAGGTTGTTCCTCCCAATTTGGGCGTACCCCTCCCCCCTGGATGTTCAGTCCGCTCTCGAGCGACGAGCCGACATTATAGTGGATGTCACCCCAGGTCGCATATTGACCCAAAGCGGAAGGCGCGATGAACCTTTATTTGGAAGAACCGTAAGCGGCCTTTGTGCCCTTACCGGGGATCCTCTCCGGGCTCTTGCGTCTCGCAGAGCGAAAGGGATGCGTAACCCGGGAAGGTCTCGCACTACGGCCGGCCTCTATAAGTGTCAGTGAGAGGATGGACCCGGAGCGTTGTCGGGCTTAAGTTCCGCCGCGATGAGACCGTTTGGTCCCCTGCCATAACGCACGAGCACGGTCTGGCCGGGCCTGAGCTCGGTGAAACCGCAGCGCCGGAGTGTTTCCATATGCACAAAGATATCGGGCGTCCGGGGACCACTGGTTATAAAGCCAAATCCGCGTAGTCGGTTGAACCACTTCACCACCGCTCTTTCCCAGTCGCCCTCGGGGACGACGACAACATGGGTGCGCTGCGGCAACTGCGATGGATGGATCGCCGTCGAATCGTCCATGCTGCAGATGCGGACGGCCTGCAGAAGACCCTTCGGACTCCTCACGACTTCGCAGACTGCGCGCGCGCCCTCGCAGGCGGTCTGGAAGCCGCCGCGTCGGAGGCAGGTCACATGGAGGAGAACGTCGGGAAGGTCCTCATCCGGAACGATAAACCCGTAGCCCTTTGACGGATCGAACCACTTGACCGATCCGGATAGTTCGAAGACATCAGGTTTGGTTTCGTCATCGCGTTGAGTATAGCCCTCCAGACGTGGCGGTTCTTTCGCCCCCGATGATGATTTACGCCCCCGCACCTTTGACCCAGCCGATGACGGCAACACGATAGCTGGCGTTGCGCCACTGCGGATCACCCACTCCAAAGGGCACCAAGCGCATCCCCGCGCAATACGTCTCCGAACGATTTTCAGGCAGCGTGGCGATTTCGCCACCAATTGCGGATCCCGATGTGATCGGATCGCAATCTGACTCCCTGCCAGCATGGCAAGCGGACTAGTAATGCGTACCGCCGTCTCTAACGCGCCATCGCTGCGTCATTTGCACTGGCAAGCTGCTTTTACCACCAAGGCTTATCAAACTTCATCGCCGGTCTTTTGGCAGCACGTGTTCGTGTCTGACACGCCCATGACGAATTGGTCTGGCGGCTCAAGCTTGTTTTTGAATTGGGCTGCCGAAAAAAGGGCCCCTTGGAAGGCGAAGGCGGCTTACATCCCCAAAAAGGGGCCTCCCGACTGAAGCCGCCGGGACGGCATTTCGCCTCATTTAAGCCTATTATCGCCAAGCCCCCCCAATAGGGGTCGGGAAGTTTTCCTCCCGGGAGGCCGTCCTCCCGTTAATGTATCGCGTAAAGGAGGACGGTCTCCAAACGGGCCAACATCAGGCCTGTAAAACGAGCGACTCGACATCGGCGGGCAGGTCCGCTTCTGGCACTAAGCGAACCAACTTGTGTATCCCGTTAAAGGTCTGAAGTTAGGCGATAAGCGGACACCCAGCTTTTGACAGTTCAATGTCTCGCCCAGGTGAAAAGTTCTTGGTGGTGCCAGGTACCAAAAGGCTCAGCCTTGGGACTATCCTTCCGGCTTTAGCACTCTGCCCGCTCCCTGTTCGACATGCCCGACGATCGCCTGACCGCCTTCGTGAACGTGAACATGTTCGACAGTGACCTTCTGCTCTCCACCGGTCCGGTATCGTTTGAGTGCCTCTACTTGTGACGCAAAGGTCCGCGCGAGCTTGTTGAAGGCGCGCTCAGCGCTGTCCTGTTGGGGAATGTTCTCAACGCGATTCAAGCGACGCGCAAAGGTCATGGTGGCAACGTGAATGGCTGCCATTTGCGCTGCGATCATCGTCTCGACCTCGTCCTTGGGTTCAATCGCCTTAACGACCGAAAGCATGAAGTTGAGTCCGGATTCGTCTGTATCTCGGCCTTTTGAACTCGCATTGGCGAATTGAGTGAGGAGACCGTTGACGAAGGCCGGATCCGTGCTGCCAAGAGCATGCATCAACAGAAGCTGGCCGGTCCCTGGCTCAGGATGGTCAAGCGAAACTTCTGCCACCTGTCCCTTCTTTGAGACCTTCAGCGACGGCGACGGCGGCGTCCGCTTCTTCCGGGCAAAAAAGGCATGCACTGCTGTGCGCTCTTCCGGGGTTGGCTCGTAAGGCCGGGTGAGATTTTGTGACGTCACCTTCTGCTTCAGGCGTTCGCGCGTCATTTTTTTGACCTCAATCTAATCCCGAGTGGAAGTTGGCGTGGACCTTGCTGCCCCGGTCGTCCTCGTCGTCGCACCGGTAGCGGGCTCTCGTTGCGTCTCGCCTGCTGGACGTTTCCATTCTCCAGGCTCGCTAGCATCCCGATCTTCGAGGCGATCCGAGACCATCGCGTCTTCGTTGTAGTCGTATGCCATCTCAAGCAGCCTCCTCAGTGGCTAGGGTGGGCAGGACTAGGGCTCTCCGGTCTAAGAATGCCGGCAGCTCGGGATAGCCATTCGCGTCGAGCTTGATCGAGGCTTCGGCTTCGAATGAGCGGTAACTGCCTTCCGGCAGCAGGGATGCCTTGTAGGTGTCGTATGTCGTCTGGTTGCCCTGTGGAGGGCTGCTAGGCGTGGGCGTAGCGGGCTGCGGGGCCGTGTTACGATTAACTGGTGCTGGGGCCCGTTACGATTAAACGCCTGTGGGCGACTCTGCAGCGGGCAGAGCAGAACCTCCGCTCATTACCCCGCGCCTTGGTGTCCGGCAGCGGCGAGCCGCAGTGTTCGCATAGCCTGGTCATGCCCTGCCCTCCGGTGGTGTCTTCGGCGCGGACGGGGACGGCGACTGGCGGTGGTCCCGGCAGTTGGGGCAGAAGACCCGAGCTCCGCACATGTGGCAGCGCTTGATGGGCCGCTCACGGCGGCGGCTCTCTTCCAGAGATGGGCGGCGGAGACTCATGCCGCCTCCAGGGGTTGGGGCGCTAGCTGCAGGCCAGCAGCCTCGACCTCACGCACGAGCACGCGGCGAACGACCTCAGACCGGGTGGTGTGTTGCCGACCGGCGAGCTCGTCCAGGGCGCGGCTGATACCGCGCGGGGCTACCAACCGGATAACCTCCGGGTACCGCGTCTCACGTCTGCTATCTGCCATCAAAACGTCCTTTCTGTTACCCCTAGCTATACCCGAGTTTAGAACAGACTAGCAACACCGTCCAGAAAGTCAAGCACATCAATGGGGGATTGATTTCGGGCACCAGATATCAAATCAGGTGTCCGTGGCAAAAGCCGCAGAACCGTGGACTTTTCATTCCTACTTATGCTCAAAGTGAGCTTTCATAGAGTTGATTTATATTCGCTGGATCG